>Ga0316198_10000558_pt1 | contig 19827 bp, 21 predicted proteins | sample OudBieAanoxic_MG_FD_204935 | JGI IMG/M metagenome (GOLD analysis project Ga0316198, IMG submission 204935) | Coastal sediment microbial communities from Oude Bieten Haven, Netherlands - site A anoxic | ecosystem: Environmental > Aquatic > Marine > Coastal > Sediment | place: Netherlands...
GGACGACGCGGGTGCCCCGTCCGTCCCGCTTGCCCAGCCGGTCGACCTGATTGCTGCTCATCCCGCAGGCAAGCGCCTGCGCGCGCGTGACGAGGCCGTCCTGACGCAGGGCGATCGAGCGGAGCTCGTCCGGAATGGCGGGCACGGGCGACATCGTGTCAAATCGGACGAGGGCGAGCGCGAGTTCTCCACAGCTCCGGCCGGCGAGCGCGCGAACAGAGGACCACACGACCCGGCGAACGACCCGGCGAACGACCCGGCGAACGACCCGGCGAAGGTACCTTTCCCACCCTGGCCGGTCCGTCGTTGGCGCGAAACACCCACCCGGTGTGGGTTTCCTACCAACGGCACCCGCGAGATCGGGGGAAAGGTACCTACGCCGCACTCTGGCCGGGGGAAGGTACCTACGCCGCCGAGGGGGGCGGGAGCGCCGCGCCTCAGGTGAGCAAGGCGGGCAGGACGGTCGTCAGGTCGCCGCGCAGGACGGCATCGGCCACCGAGTCGTACGGCGTGGGCGACCCGTTCGCCACGACCAGCCGGGCACCCGCGCGCACCGCTACCTGGCACAGGCCAGCCGCCGGGTTCACCTGCAGCGACGTCCCAGCGGCGAGGAAGACGTCGCAGTCGGACGCCGCCCGCACGGCCGTCTCCACGACGTCCGGGTCGAGGCTCTGGCCGAACGCGATGGTCGCCGAGCGCTGGATGCCACCGCATGCCAGGCACGCTGGGTCCGCTTCCCCGGCGTCGACCCGTGCCAGCACCTGCGGCATCGGCACCCGGTGCCCGCAGTCGAGGCAGACGGAGTCGAACAGGGTGCCGTGTAGCTCGACCACGGAATCCGGGTCGTTGCCCGCGGACTGGTGCAGGCCGTCGATGTTCTGGGTCAGCAGGGCCCGCAGGCGTCCCGACCGCTCAAGGGCGACGAAGGCCAGGTGGGCGTCGTTCGGCTGCGCCGTCCAAGCCGGGTGGTCACGCCGGTTCAGCCAGGCGCGGCGGCGCACGTCGGCGTCGGCTCGGTAGCGCTCGATGTCGAACATGGCCGCGGCGCTGGGGTCCTTGGTCCAGAGTCCGTTAGGCCCACGGAAGTCCGGGATGCCCGATGGCGTCGACACCCCCGCGCCGGTGAGCACGGTGACACGCTCGGCGGCATCGAGCCATCCGCGGATCTCATCGAGTTCGTCAAGCACCGCCGACGACGGTAGGCCGCCGGGCAGGATGTCGCACATGGACCTCGGACTCGCCGACCGCGTCTACGTCGTCACCGGGGCAACCCGCGGACTGGGCTGGGCCGGCGCGCAGGCGCTCGCTGCCGAGGGGGCCCGACTGGTCGTCTCCGGACGCCAGGCCGATCACGTCCGCGCTGCCGTCGCCGTCGTCGGGGAGGACCGAGCCGCCGGTGTCGTCGGGGACAACCGGGACCCGCAGGTGGCCGACCGGCTCGTCGCGGTCGCTCGAGAGCGTTTCGGACGGCTCGACGGCGCCCTCGTCAGCGTCGGCGGACCGGCCACCGGCACGATCAGCTCGACCAGCGACGAGGCGTGGCGCGACGCCTTCGAGACGGTCTTCTTGGGGTCCGTCCGCATCGGACGCACGGTGGCAGAGGCCATGCCGGACGGCGGCGCTGTCGCGTTCGTCCTGTCAACCTCGGTGAAGTCCCCGATCGCGGGGCTCTCGACGTCGAACGGGATGCGCCCGGGGCTGGCGATGGTCGCCAAGCAGATGGCCAACGAGTACGGACCGAAGGGGGTGCGCGTCGTCGGGCTCCTTCCCGGACGCATCGCCACCGAGCGGGTGGCCGAGCTCGATGCCTCCAGCGGGGACGGCCAGGCCGCTCGGGCGAGGTGGGAGCTGATGATCCCGCTGCGTCGCTACGGCGAGCCCGACGAGTTCGGCACCGTCGCCGCGTTCGTCCTGTCCCCTGCGGCGTCGTTCGTCACCGGGTCGGTCATTGCCGTCGACGGCGGCCTGCTGCCGACTCTGTAGGCGTGGGCCCGAGCCTGGATCAGCCCGACACCGGCACGGCGTCGTCGCTGGGTCGGTCGGCGAACTGGGTGCGGTAGAGCTCGGTGTAAAGACCACCGGCAGCCAGCAGGTCGGCATGCGTGCCTCGCTCGACGACCCGTCCAGCCTCGACGACGAGGATGGCGTCGGCGTTTCGCACCGTGGAGAGCCGGTGGGCGATCACCAGCGAGGTCCGCCCACGAAGAGCGCTGTCGAGCGCTCGCTGCACGGCGGACTCCGACTCGGAGTCCAGGTGTGCCGTCGCCTCGTCCAGGATCACCACCTGCGGCGCCTTCAGCATCAGGCGCGCGATGGCCATGCGCTGCTTCTCGCCCCCGGACAACCGGTAGCCGCGGTCGCCGACCATCGTGTCGAGCCCATCCGGCAGCGACGAGACCAGGCTGTCGACCTGAGCCGCGCGCAGCGCATCCCACACCTGCTCGTCGGAGGCGTCGGGACGCGCGTAGGTGAGGTTGTTGCGGATGCTGTCGTGGAACATGTGTGCGTCCTGGGTGACGACCCCGACGGTGTCGGTCAGCGAGGCGAGCGTCGCGTCGCGCAGGTCGACCCCGCCGATGCGCACAGCCCCGGAGGTGGGGTCGTACAGCCGGCTGACCAGTGCCGTGATGGTGGTCTTGCCTGCTCCGGAGGGCCCGACCAGCGCGACCATCTGCCCCGGTTCCACCCGCAGCGACACGTCGGTGAGCGTCATCCCCTGCACGGTTCGCTCAGCCGTGGCGATGCCCTCGAGCGAGGCCAGCGACACCTCGTCGGCGCGCGGGTAGCGGAACGACACGTCGTCCAGCTCGATGTCGGCCGCGTCGGAAGGCAGCGGTCGGGCGTGCGGGCTCTCGTCCACCAGCGGCTTGAGGTCGAGCACCTCGAAGACGCGCTCGAAGCTGACCAGCGCGGTCATGATGTCGATTCGCACGTTCGACAGCGCCGTCAGGGGGCCGTAGAGCCGCGCGAGCAGCGCGACGAGGGCGAGCAGAGTCCCCAGGGTGAGCGTGCCGTCCACGACGAGGTTGCCACCCACCCCGTACACCAGCGCCGTGGCGAGAGAGGTCACCAGCGTCAGGGCCACGAAGAACGCCCTGTTCTGCAGGGCGATCGTGACCCCAATGTCACGCACCCGGGCCGCACGCGAGGAGAAGCCCTCGCTCTCCTGGGTGGGGCGTCCGAAGAGCTTGACGAGAAGAGCCCCGGCGACGTTGAACCGCTCGGTCATCATGCCGCTCATCTCGGCGTTGAGACCCATCTGCTCACGGCTGAGCGCGGCGAGGCGGCGTCCCACCCAACGAGCCGGGACGAGGAAGACCGGCAGCAGAACCAGGGCACCGATGGTCACCTGCCACGACAGCGCCAGCATGGCGATCACGATCACCACGACGCTGATGCCGTTGGACACCACGCCGGCCAGGGTGCCGGTGAAGGCCTGCTGGGCACCGATGACGTCGCTGTTGAGGCGTGACACCAGCGCTCCGGTCTGCGCCCGGGTGAAGAACGCGATGGGCTGGCGCTGGACGTGGGAGAACACCTGGGTGCGCAGGTCGAAGATCAGTCCCTCGCCGATCCGCGCGGAGTACCACCTCTCGACGAGGCTGAGTCCGGCGTCCAGCAGCGCGATGAGGGCGACGATGAGCGAGAGCCGGGTGACGAGCGCCCCGTTGCCGTCCAGGATCCCGTCGTCGACGATCCGCCGGAACAGCAGGGGCGCCGCGATCACCAGCTGGGCGCTGATGACCACGATGACCAGGAAGACCCCGATCTGCTTGGCGTACGGCCGGGCATAGGTCGTGATCCGCCGCACCGTTCCGGGGGCGAGCTTGGCGTCCTTCGCGGAGGAGTCCCGGGTCATCGACCGGTAGGTCATCCACATGCCGGGTCCTGACACTCGGCCTCCTCGTTCTTGTCTGGCGCAGCGTCCAACAGCCGGCAGCGCCGGCTTGTTCCAGCGCCTGGCGTGGGCGAGCGCGTCAGGCGAGCAGCCGGGCCAGCTCGGCCAGCCGGCCCACCTGAGCCGTCCGCTCCGCCTCGAGCTGCTCGGCACGCGTCCGCTCGCCCGCGCCGGCGAGCAGGTGCTTCGTGGCGCTCAGCGCGCCGCCGGGTGCGGCGAGCAACGCGGCGACCAGGTCGTCTGTGGCAGCAGCCAGGGCGTCCAGCGGGACCACGGCCTGGGCAAGGCCGAGTCGTGCGGCCTCCTCGGCGTGCACCCATCGGCCTGTGGCGCAGATCTCCAGAGCACGCGAGTAGCCGACCGTCGCCACGAGCGGCGCGGTACCACCGAGGTCGGGGACGAGCCCCAACGACGTCTCCCGCATGGCCAGCTGGGCATCGTCCGCGCAGAGCAGCAGATCGGTGGCGAGCGCGAGCTGGAACCCCGCGCCCACGGCGTGCCCCTGCACCGCAGCGACGGTCACGGCTTCCACCTCCCGCCACCAGGTGAACGCGCGCTGGAACTGCCCGATCGTGGCCGTCAGGTCGGCAGCCGACATCCGCGCCATGTCGGTCAGCGCAGGCTCGCCCGGAACGCCGGAACCGTCGATCATCCGGCGGTCGAGCCCGGCCGAGAACGACGTCCCCCGGGCCGAGAGCACCACCACCCGGACATCGTCTCCCAGCAGCTCAGGGACGGCGGCCAGCGCGCGCCACGTCGCCGGCGTCTGGGCGTTGCGCGCCTGGGGGCGAACCAGGACGACGTCGGCACGCGGTCCCGCGACGTGGAGCTCGACATCGCCGGCGGACAGGCGGTCGTCAGTGACGGCAGACGGGACGGAGTCGCTCATTCCGCCCAGCCTAGGGAGACGCTCGCGCCGGCTCCCTAGGGTGGGTCCGGCGGGTCAGCCAGTCAGCTGGACTTCTTCCGCCGCGACTTCGGGGCGCCGCCGCGTCCACGCAGCGTCACGCCGTTCTCCACGAGCAAGCGGTGCACGAAGCCGTACGACCGCCCGGTCTCGACTGCCAGCTCGCGGATGCTCGAGCCGCTCTCGTACTTCGTGGTCAGCTCGGACGCGAGCGCGTCCCGGGCAGCACCGGATACTCGGGTGCCCTTGGCCGCGTTGTCGGCCACAGTGCCTCCTGGTGGGGGTGGGTGAGGCGGAGCCATCAGGTACCCATGATCCGGTGAGTGACCGAGGTGCGCTACCGACTTGGCGAGATCGCCCACCCGACACCGCCAGATCAGGCCAGCGTCACCAGGTCCAGGTAGTCGGCGTTCCAGAGGTCTTCCACGCCGTCCGGCAGCAGCAGGACGCGCTCGGGGTCGAGTGCTTCGACCGCTCCCTCGTCGTGGGTGACCAGCACGATCGCACCCTTGTAGCCGCGCAGGGCGTCGAGCACCTCGTTGCGCGAGGCGGGGTCGAGGTTGTTCGTCGGCTCGTCCAGGAGCAGGACGTTGGCGCTGGAGACCACCAGGGTCGCCAGTGCGAGCCGGGTACGTTCCCCGCCGGAGAGCACGCCTGCGGGCTTGTTCGCATCGTCGCCGGAGAACAGGAACGACCCGAGGACGGTCCGCACGGCCGTGTCGTCGAGGTCCGGTGCGGCGCTACGCAGGTTCTCCACAACCGTCCGGCCCATGTCGAGTGTCTCGTGCTCCTGGGCGAAGTAACCCACGCGCAACCCGTGGCCCGACTCGACCGCTCCGGTGTCGGACCGCTCGACCCCGCCGAGCAGCCGCAGCAGCGTCGTCTTCCCGGCGCCGTTGAGCCCCAGCACCACGACCCGCGAGCCTCGGTCGATGGCCAGGTCGACGTCGGTGAAGACCTCCAGGGAGCCGTACGACTTCGACAGCTCGCGGGCGGTCAGCGGCGTGCGACCGCACGGCGCCGGGTCGGGGAGGCGAAGCTTGGCGACCCGGTCGGCCTTGCGGACGTCCTCGACTCCTGCGAGTAGCCGCTGCGCCCGACGGTCCATGTTCTGCGCGGCCGTGGCCTTCGTGGCCTTCGCGCGCATGCGGTCGGCCTGTGACTTCAGCTGGGAGGCCTTCTTCTCGGCATTCGTGCGCTCGCGACGACGACGCCGCTCGTCGGTCTCCCGCTGCTTGAGGTACGCCGACCACCCCATCGCGTAGACGTCGAGCTCCGCGCGGGTGGCATCGAGGTGGAACACGCCGGTCACCGTTCGCTCCAGCAGAGCCGTGTCGTGGCTGATGACGACGATGCCGCCGGGGAACGAGCGCAAGAAGTCGCGCAGCCATGCCACCGAGTCGGCGTCGAGGTGGTTGGTCGGCTCGTCCAGCAGCAGTGTGTCGGAGTCGGAGAAGAGGATGCGGGCGAGCTCGACCCGACGGCGCTGCCCGCCCGACAGGGTGCCCAGCGGCTGGCCGAGCACCCGCCCGTCCAGGCCGAGCGAGGCCGCGATAGTGGCCGCCTCGCTCTCCGCGGCGTACCCGCCCCGAGCGACGAACTCGGCCTCCAGCCGGGCGTAGCGCTTCATCGCGCGCTCCTGCTCCTGGCCGTGCGTGGCGGACAGCTCGTGCTCGACGCTCTTCATCGCGGGGACGACCTCGTCCAGCTCGCGCGCCGAGAGGATGCGGTCGCGCGCCAGGACGTCCGGGTCGCTGGTGCGGGGGTCTTGCGGTAGGTAGCCGACCGTGCCGCTGACGGTGACCGACCCGGCTGCGGGCTGGCCCTCGCCGGCCAGGATGCGCGTGAGCGTCGTCTTGCCCGCACCGTTGCGCCCGACCAGGCCGATCTTGTGCCCCGGGCCGACGCGGAACGACGCCCCCGACAGCAGCAGCTGGCTGCCTGCGCGGACGTCCACATCGGTCGCGGTGATCACAGGCCACCATGATGCCTGGCCCCGAAGCGTGCCGACGACCACAGCGGTGCCAGCCGGCTGTGCGACGACCTAGGCTCTCGTGACCATGGGGACGAGCAGGCGCCGGCTGACCTCGCGCGATGTCGCGCAGCTGGCAATGGGCGCCGGCCTCGTGGCAGCGCTCGGGCTGCCGGGTGCGATCGCCATCGGCGGCGGCGCCGTGCCGATCACGCTGCAGACCTTCGGAGTCATGCTGGTCGCCTCACTTCTCGGGGCACGCAAGGGCGCGCTGACCATGCTGCTGTTCCTGGCGCTGGTGGCGGCTGGCCTGCCGCTGCTCGCCGGCGGACGCGGTGGTCTCGGGGTCTTCGCCGGGCCGTCCGCCGGATACCTGCTGGCGTGGCCGCTCGCCGCCTTGCTGATCGGCTGGCTCGTCGAGCGCGGACGCCCCGGGTACCGCTGGCCACGCGGGCTCACCGCGAACCTGTTGGGCGGCATCGGCGTCGTCTACGCCCTCGGCCTCCCCGTGCAGGCCTGGCGAACCGACGTGCCGCTGCCGGAGACGGCCGTGCTGGCCGCCGCCTTTCTCCCCGGCGACCTGGTCAAGGCCGTGCTGGCCACGGCTGTTGCCGTCGGGGTGCACCGAGCGATGCCGGAGCTGCTGGGGTCGCCGGCCGAGTGCGACCCGAGAACCGAGGTCGCCGCCACCAGCGACCGCGATCCCCTGACGCACTAGCACCGGGGAGTTTCGTGTCACTCATCGTCGACGACCGGCGTCCCGCCGACGTGCTCGAAGCCCTGGACGGCCCGGGCCCGGTCGTGGTCGTCGACCATCGGCGGGTACCGCCGGACGATCTCGCACGCCGCCTCGACCACGCACCGCCGGGCACCTGGCTGGTCGCGCTGACCTCGGGCAGCACAGCCGAGCCGCGGGCCGTCTGCCGAACCCGCGACTCGTGGCAGGTGAGCGTCGCTGCTCTGGCCGAGGTGACCGGCGTCGGCCCGGGTACGCGCGTGCTCGTTCCGGGACCGCTGGCGTCCACGCTCTTCCTGCACGCTGCCTGGCATGCGCGCCAGGCGGGGGCCGAGCCGGTGATCGCGCCGCTCACCACGCGCCAGCACTGGGACGTGGCGCACCTCGTCCCCCGGCAGCTGAGCGGACTTCTTTCCGGCGACGTCGACCTGTCGGGGCGGACCGTCGTGGCCGGCGGCGCGGCGCTGCCGGCGGCGCTTGCCAGTCGGGCGGCGGAGCGCGGGCTTGCGGTGGTCACCTACTACGGCGCCGCGGAGCTGTCGTTCGTCGCCGTTCGTGCGCCCGACTCCACGTCGGAGGGCATGGCTGCGTTCCCGGGCGTCGAGGTCTCCTGCCGCGAGGGACTCGTGTGGGCACGCGGACCGTTGCTGGCAACCGGGTACCTGCCCGACGCATCCGGTCACCGGGCAACCGCCGGGGCGCTTCGGCACGACATCGACGGCTGGGCGAGCGTGGGTGACCGCGGCCGGATGCTCGCCGACGGGTCCGTCGTCATCACCTCTCGAGGGGAGGATGCCGTGCAGAGCGGCGGCGCGACCATCGACGTCGCCGAGGTCGAGGCGGTCCTGTCGCAGGCCCCGGACGTGACCGACGTGGTGGTGCTGGCCGTCCCGCACAGCGACCTCGGACACGTCGTGGGGGCGGTGGTCGAGCGTGCGGGTCCGGCCGACCCGCAATCCGTGCGCACGATGCGCGGCTGGGCCCGAGACCGGCTCGCACCCGAGGCGCTGCCACGCCGGTGGCACCTCACGCCTGCGCTGCCGCGGACGGCTGGCGGCAAGGTCGACCGGATCGCTGCCCGGGCGCTCCTGGCACCGGCCGACGCACCAGACTGAGACCATGGCCACCCTCACAATCGACCCCCGCCACAACGGCCCGCCGGACTCCGGAAACGGCGGCTACGTGGCCGGTCGCCTGGCCGAGGCGCTGCTGGGTGCCGTGGGAGAGCCGGCGTTCGGCCCGGGAGTGCCGTGGGTCGAGGTGACCCTGCGTCAACCCCCGCCGCTGGGCGAGGCCATGGACCTCGACTTCGAGCGCGACAGCCCGATGACCGCCCGTCATGGTGACGCCGTCGTCGCCACGGCGCGGCTGCTGCCCGAACCCCCGTCCGCCGCCGAGACGGTGCCGGCGGTGGCGTCGGACGTGGCACGCCAGGCCGAGACCACCTACCTCGGGCTGCAGACGCACCCGTTCCCGACCTGCTGGGTGTGCGGGCCGTCCCGTCCCGACAACGACGGCTACGACCTGCGGCCCGGGCTGCTGGACGATGGCCGCACCGCCTGCACGTGGACGGTCGAGCCGAACGCCGCGGACGCCGCCGGCGAGGTGGGAGCTGCAGCCATGTGGGCGGCGTTGGACTGCCCCGGCGCCTGGACCGCGTTGCAGGGCGAGACGGTGATCGTCCTCGGGCGTATCGCGGTGCAGGTATCCGCCGTGCCGCGGGTGGGCGACACCTGCACCGTCATGGGACGCCTCGTCGGACACGACGGACGCAAGTCGTTCACCGCCACCACCGTCTACGGTCCTGGTGGGGACGCACTGGCCCGGGCCTTCGCCACCTGGATCGAGATCCGCTGACCGGTGGCAGCCGGTTCCCACGGTCGGGTGGGCAAGGCGGGCGTGCGTACCCCCGAGCCGCCTACGCTTCGACGCGAGATGCTCAACGACCCTGGCAGCGGTGCGCGTGACGTGCGGCCCGTGGTCGTGGCTGCGCGCCGGACGCCGATCGCCACGGCCGGACGCGGCCTGGCCGCCTGTCCCCCGGACGAGCTGGCGGCGGTCGCGCTGCGGGCCGCTGTCGACGACCTGGGCGACCACTCACCGACCGTTGACGACGTGGTCCTGGGCAGCTCGCGAGGCCCCGGCGGTGCGCTCGGTCGCCTTGCGGGCCTGCGCGCCGGGCTCGGTCATGACGTGCCCGGCATGACGGTCGACCGCCAGTGTGCCGCCGGGCTCGAGGCGGTCACCACGGCGGCGGCCCTGGTCGCCTCCGGTCAGGCGAGCGTCGTGGCCGCCGGCGGTGCAGAGAGCGCCTCGCAGGCACCACCGGGACGTGCTCGGTTCGCGCCGGTCGACGTGGGCGACCCCGACATGGGGGTTGCCGCCGAGACGGTCGCCCGCGAGGCAGGCATCTCGCGTCAGCGCCAGGACGACTACGCCGCGCGCAGCCACGCCCGCGCCCTCGCCGCCCGTGCCTACGGACGCTTCGACGCTGAGATCGTGCCGCTGGCCGGCGTGGACGCGGACGACCGTCCCCGCGCCATCAGCGCACAACGGCTGTCCCGGCTGCGACCGGCCTTCGTCGAGGGCGGAACCGTGACAGCCGGCAACTCGTGCGGGGTCAGCGATGGCGCCGCGGCTGTCGTGGTCGTGCCCGAGTGGCTGCGGGCAGAGCTCGGCTGGTCGGGTCTGCGCGTGGTGGCCGTCGGCAGGGCCGGCGTCGACCCGAACCGCTGCGGGCTCGGCCTCGTCCCCGCCACGGAGCAGGCGCTGCAGCGGGCCTCACTCGGCGTCGGCGACATGGGAACCGTCGAGATCGTCGAGGCGTTCGCCGGGCAGGTGCTCGCTGGCGCGGACTCCCTCGGCCTGGACAACACGCTCATCTGCCCCGATGGGGGTGCGCTGGCGCTCGGCCACCCGTGGGGAGCCTCCGGTGCGGTCCTCATGGTGCGGCTGCTGTCCCGCATGGTCCGCCAGCGCCGCTACGACCCGGCTCGGCCCTACGGCCTGGCGGCAGTCGCTGCCGGCGGTGGGCAGGGCGTGGCCGTCGTCGTCGAGCCGGTGGGAGTCGAACCGTGATCGCGGTCGAGGGCGTCACCCATCACCTGGGGGGCCAGCTGGTGCTCGACGATGTCTGCGTCACGCTCACCGAGCGGCGTATCGGCGTGGTCGGTGCCAACGGCTCGGGCAAGTCCACGTTCGCCCGGCTGCTCAACGGTCTGATCGAGCCGGCCGTCGGACGCGTCACCGTCGACGGCCTCGACACCGCCTCCGACGGTGCTGCCGTGCGACGTCGAGTGGGATTCGTGTTCACCAACCCCGACGCCCAGATCGTCCTGCCGACCGTGGCCGAGGACGTCGCCCTGGGCCTGCGCCGCAGCGGTCTCGACAGGACGCAGACCCGCGCGCGTGTCGCCGAGGTTCTGGCCACCGTCGGGCTCGTCGGGTTCGACGACCGTCCCGCGCACCTGCTCTCCGGTGGGGAGAAGCAGCTGCTGGCCCTGGCCGGTGTCCTCGTCGCCCGCCCGGACGTGCTCGTGTGCGACGAGCCGACGACGCTTCTGGACCTGCGCAACACCCAGCGGGTGATGCAGATCCTGAACAACCTCGACCAGCGGGTCGTGATGGTGACCCACGACCTGGACACCTTGGCGTCCTTCGACCGTGTGCTGGTGTTCGAGAACGGACGTGTCGTCGCCGATGACGGTCCGGCCGAGGCCATCGCCACCTACCGGGCGCTGGTGGGCTGAGGCGTGGCCCGCCACCCGCTACCACCACCGGGTCTGTACCAGCCTGGCACCTCGGTCCTGCACCGGCTTGCTGCGGGAGCCAAGCTGCTGGCGCTGGCCGGGCTGCTCAGCGCGCTGGTCATCGCCTCGAACCCACCGGCCGTCGCTGTCGCGGTGGTCGTGACCGCAGCCGGGTACGCCCTCGCCGGTGTGGGCTGGCGCGTGGCACTCGCCCAGGTCTGGCCGTTGCGGTGGTTCGCCGTCGTGCTGCTTGCTCTGCAGTGGTGGCTCAGCGGACCGCAGCAAGCCGTCGTCACCGTCGGCGGTCTCGCCGTGGCCGTCGCCCTGGCCGGGCTCGTCACCGTGACCACCCGAGTCACGGCGATGACGGCCGCGTTCGCGACGGCCATGCGCCCGCTGACACCACGTGGAGTCGACCCGCAGCGGGTAGCCCTGCTGATGGCGCTGGGCATCCGCGCCGTGCCGGTCGTCGCAGGCATCGCCGGTGAGGTACGCGAGGCACACCGCGCCCGCGGCCTGCGGCTCGATCCCCGCACCTACGGCGTCCCGCTGGTGGTCCGCACCCTTCGGCAGGCGGACGCGATGGGCGAAGCGCTGGCCGCGCGAGGCCTCGACGACTGAGGGACCTGCTTCACGGCCCCTCGGGTCGCTCAGACGTTGAAGCCGAGCGCGCGCAGCTGCTCGCGGCCGTCCTCGGTGATCTTGTCCGGGCCCCACGGCGGCATCCACACCCAGTTGATCCGAAAGTCGTCGACCAGGCCGACCAGCGCGGAACGGGTCTGGTCCTCGATGACGTCGGTCAGCGGGCAGGCGGCGCTGGTCAGCGTCATGTCGATGCTGGCGATCGACTCACCTTCCGACCCCTTGTCGAGGTGGACTCCGTACACCAGGCCGAGGTCGACCACGTTGATGCCGAGCTCGGGATCGACCACGTCGCGCATGGCCTCGGTCAGGTCGTCGAGGGTGATGGTGGTCATGGCTTCTCCTGGTCGGTTCTCTCGCTGGTGTCGTCACGGACGGTCACACCCGCCCGTGTCATTGCGTCGGTGAATGCCGCCCACGGCAGCATGGCGCACTTCACGCGCGCCGGAAACTTCGCGACCCCGGCGACGGCGATCGCGTCCTCGAGCAGATCCTCGTCGGGGTCTGAACCGGCCCGGTTCGTCAGCATGTCGCGCACGCCGGCAAGCTTCTGCGCCGCACGATCCACGGTCTCCCCGGCGACGAGGTCGTGCAGCATGGACGCCGACGCCTGGCTGATCGAGCAGCCGGTGGCGGCGTAGGAGACGTCGCGAACGACCGCCTCGGGCCCGCCGCCCTCGACTGCGACACGAAGGGTGATCTCGTCCCCGCACAGGGGGTTGACCTGGTGGGACTCCCCGTCGAACGGCTCTCGCAGCCCAGCCCCGTGGGGTGAGCGGTAGTGGTCGAGGATGATCTCGGAGTACAGGCTCTCCAAGGAGTCCATCAGCCGACTCCGAAGAAGCGCTGGGCGACTCGGACGGCATCGACGAGCGCGGCGACGTCGCTCGCGTCGTTGTAGACGGCGAACGACGCGCGCGTCGACGCCTGCACACCCAGCGCTCGATGCAGCGGCCAGGCGCAGTGGTGGCCGGCGCGGACGGCCACGCCTTCGGCGTCCAGAACCTGCGACAGGTCGTGCGGGTGGACGCCGTCGACCACGAAGGAGACGACAGGCCCGCGCTCCCCCGAGGGGCCCAGCATGTGGACGCCGGGTACCGCCAGGAGTGCCTCCACGGCCTGTCGGGTCAGTGTCGCGACGTGCTCCTCGACGGCACGCATGCCGAGGTCGGTGAGGTAGTCGCACGCCGCAGCAAGCCCGACGGCCGGTCCGATGGACGGCGTGCCGGCCTCGAAGCGCAGCGGGGGCGGCGCGTAGGTCGAGACCTCCATCGCCACCGTCTCGATCATCGAGCCGCCCGTGATCACCGGCGGCATCGCCTCGAGCAGGTCTCGGCGCGCCCACAGCGCACCGATGCCTGTGGGGCCCAGCATCTTGTGCCCGGAGAAGGCGACCGCGTCAACGTCCAGCGCGACGACGTCGATCGGGCGGTGCGGCACCGACTGGCAGGCGTCGAGGAATACCAGCGCCCCCACGGCCCGCGCGCGGTCGCGCAGCTCCTCGACCGGATTGATCGTTCCGAGCACGTTGGACTGGTGGACGAACGAGAGCACCTTCGTCCGCTCGTTGACCAGTGAGTCCAGGTCGCTCAGGTCGAGCGTTCCGTCAGGCGCCAGCGGCAGCCACCGAAGCGTCGCGCCGGTCCGCCGGCACAGCTCCTGCCACGGCACCAGGTTCGCGTGGTGCTCCATCTCGGTCACGCACACCTCGTCGCCAGGCCCGAGGCGCAGCCGTGGGTCGACCGGGATGTCGTCGGGCGGGTGGATCGAGGCGTTGCCGATCGAGTAGGCGAGCAGGTTCAACGCCTCGGTGGCGTTGCGAGTGAGCACGATCTCGCCACGGCGCCCACCCACGAACCGCGCGATGGTCGCCCGCGCCTCCTCGTAGGCGGCCGTCGACTCCTCGGCCAGCATGTGGGCGCCTCGGTGGACGGCTGCGTTGTGCCGCCGGTAGAACTCGGCCTCGGCATCGATCACGGCATTCGGCTTCTGCGAGGTCGCCGCCGAGTCGAGGTAGACCAACGGGTTACCGGACCGACCGATGCGCGCCAGGATCGGCACGTCGGCGCGCACCCGCGCGACGTCGAACGTCGTCGCAGGCGACTCGCGCACCGCAGTCATGCCACCCTCCGTCTCACCTCACCAGCGTCTCAGGCCTTCGCGCCCACGTACGCCTCGTAGCCCTCTTCCTCGAGCTTGTCCGCCAGCTCCGAGCCGCCCTCCTCGGCGATCCGGCCGTCGACGAACACGTGCACGAAGTCTGGCTTGATGTAGCGAAGGATGCGTGTGTAGTGCGTGATGAGCAGCACGCCCTTGTCGCCGTCGGACTTGAACCGGTTGACCCCGTCGCTGACGACCCGCAGAGCGTCGATGTCGAGCCCGGAGTCGGTCTCGTCCAGGATCGCCACCGCCGGGTCGAGCAGCTCGAGCTGCAGGATCTCGTGGCGTTTCTTCTCCCCTCCGGAGAACCCGGCGTTGACGTCACGCTCGGCGAAGGTCGGGTCGATGGAGAGGTCGCTCATCGCGCTCTTGACGTCTTTCACCCAGGTGCGCAGCTTGGGAGCCTGCCCGTCCACGGCCGTCTTGGCCGTGCGAAGAAAGTTCGACACCGACACGCCCTGCACCTCGACCGGGTACTGCATGGCGAGGAACAGCCCGGCCCGCGCGCGCTCGTCCACGGTCATGTCCAGGACGTCCTGGCCGTCGAGCGACACCGTGCCGCTGGTGATCGTGTACTTGGGGTGGCCGGCGATGGAGTACGCCAGAGTCGACTTGCCGGAGCCGTTCGGGCCCATGATCGCGTGGGTCTCGCCCGCCCGGACGGTCAGGTTGACCCCGCGCAGGATCTCCTTGGAGTCGGTCTCGGTGTCGACCGAGACGTGCAGGTCGCGGATCTCCAGGGTTGCCACAGGTATCTCCTCAGCTGGGTTGGGTCAGGTCTGGTTGAGCGAGGTCGACACGTCGACGAGAACGTCGCCGTCGCTGACCTCGACGGGGTACACCGGCACCGGGGTGGACGCCGGCGGGCCGGTCGGCTTGCCGGTGCGAAGGTCGAAGCGCGAGCCGTGCAGCCAGCACTCGATCTCGCAGTTCTCGACCTCGCCCTGCGACAGGGCGACGTCGGCGTGCGAGCAGATGTCGGAGATGGCGAACACGTCGCCGCCGTCCCGGACGATGGCGACGGGCTCCCCGTCCAGCTCGACCGCGAACGCTCCCTGCTCGGGGACGTCGGCGAGTGCGCAGACTCGTTCGAAGCTCACGCCACCGACCCTTCGAGCTCGTGGTCCACCTCGGCGACAAGACGCTCGACCAGGTGGGGCACGCCGATGCGGGTGATGAGCTCGGTGAAGAACCCGCGCACGACCAGGCGACGCGCCTCGTCCTCGGGGATTCCCCGGGCCTGCAGGTAGAACAGCTGCTCGTCGTCGAAGCGGCCGGTCGTGCTCGCGTGCCCGGCGCCCTCGATCTCGCCGGTCTCGATCTCCAGGTTCGGCACCGAGTCGGCGCGGGTGCCGTCGGTGAGCACAAGATTGCGGTTGAGCTCGTAGGTGTCGATGCCCACGGCAGCCGGGCGGATCAGCACGTCGCCGACCCACACCGTGTGCGCCCCCTCGCCCTGAAGGGCGCCCTTGTAGAGCACGTTGCTACGGCAGTGCGGCTGGTCGTGGTCGACGAACAGCCGGTGCTCGAGATGCTGACCGGCGTCGGCGAAGTAGAGCCCGAGCATCTCCGCGTCGCCACCGGTGCTGTCGTAGCTCACCGTGGCGCCCTGGCGGACGAGGTCTCCGCCGAACGAGATCGAGATGTGCCGGACGGTCGCGTCACGCCCGACCCGCACGTGGTGGTGCGACAGGTGGACGGCGTCGTCCGCCCAGTCCTGCACGGTCACGACGGTGAGCGTGGCGCCGTCGCCGACGACCACCTCGACGTTGTCGGCATAGGCAGCCGACCCGTCGTGGTCAAGGACGATGACCGACTCGCTGAACGACTTGGCCTCGATGAGCACGTGAGCGGCGCTCGAACCGTCCATGCCCTCGCCGCGAACGGTGACGATGGTGGGCTGCTCGACCTTGGTGTCCGTGGGGACGGTGACCACCGTGAGCCGTTCGGCTGCCTGCCAGGCAAGCGCGCTGGGCCGGTCAACCGGCAGGTAGCCGGACATGCCCCGGCGCGAGTCGGCACGGGCCCCATCACCGGTGAGCGAGTCCACCTGCACGGCCTGCGGTGCGTCGATCTCGACGACAACCTTGCCGTCGGTCCCGATCTGCTCCAGCAGGCCGCGGATGCGCCGCAGCGGCGTGAACCGCCAGTCCTCTTCCCGCCCCGTGGGAACCGGGTGGTCGGCCAGGTCGATGCTGGCCACCCGGTGCAACGAGCTCCCTCCGTGACCGGCCGCGGGCACGCCGGCTTCCATGGGGTTCGGTGCGCCGGCGGGATCCGTGCCGGCCAGCTCCTGTGCTGCGGTCGTCATCCGACTGCGCCCTCCATCTGCAGCTCGATGAGCCGGTTCAGCTCCAGTGCGTACTCCATCGGCAACTCACGCGCGATCGGCTCGACGAACCCGCGCACGATCATCGCCATGGCCTCGTCCTCGTTCATGCCACGGCTCATCAGGTAGAAGAGCTGGTCTTCACTCACCTTCGACACCGTCGCCTCGTGGCCCATCGACACGTCGTCCTCGCGGACGTCGACGTAGGGGTAGGTGTCGGACCGGCTGATGGTGTCGACCAGCAGGGCATCGCACTTGACCGTGCTGGCGCTGTGGCTGGCCCCCTCCGCGACCTGCACGAGTCCGCGGTAGGACGTGCGTCCACCGCCGCGCGCGACCGACTTGGAGATGATCGTCGAGGACGTGTTGGGCGCCTGGTGCACCATCTTCGCCCCGGCGTCTTGGTGCTGGCCCTCGCCGGCGAAGGCGACCGAGAGCGTCTCGCCCTTGGCGTGCTCGCCGACCATGTACACGGCCGGGTACTTCATCGTCACCTTCGAACCGATGTTGCCGTCGATCCACTCCATCGTCGCGCCCTCGTGGGCGACAGCCCGCTTGGTGACGAGGTTGTAGACGTTGTTCGACCAGTTCTGGATGGTCGTGTACCGACAGCGGGCGCCCTTCTTCACGATGATCTCCACGACAGCCGAGTGCAGGCTGTCGCTGGAGTAGATCGGCGCGGTGCAGCCTTCGACGTAGTGCACGTAGGCGTCCTCGTCGACGATGATCAGGGTCCGCTCGAACTGACCCATGTTCTCGGTGTTGATCCGGAAGTAGGCCTGCAACGGGATCTCGACCTGCACGCCCTTCGGCACGTAGATGAACGAGCCGCCCGACCACACGGCGGTGTTCAGCGCGGAGAACTTGTTGTCGCCCGGTGGGATGATCGTGCCGAAGTACTCCGCGAACAGCTCAGGGTGCTCACGAAGCCCGGTGTCGGTGTCGAGAAAGATGACGCCCTGCTCCTCGAGGTCCTCGCGGATCTTGTGGTAGACGACCTCGCTCTCGTACTGGGCGGCGACACCAGCCACGAGGCGCTGCTTCTCGGCCTCGGGGATGCCGAGCTTGTCGTAGGTGCTCTTGATGTCGTCGGGCAGGTCGTCCCAGGTGGTGGCCTGCTTCTCGGTGGAGCGGACGAAGTACTTGATGTTGTCGAAGTCGATCGTGGTGAGGTCAGAACCCCACGTCGGAAGCGGCTTCTTGTCGAAGAGGCGGAGCGCTTTGAGGCGCGTCTGCAGCATCCAGTCCGGCTCGTTCTTCAGCGCGGAGATCTCCCGGACGACCTGCTCGGACAAGCCTCGCTTGGCGATGGCCCCCGCCTGGTCGGAGTCGTGCCATCCGTACTCATAGGTGCCGAGCCCGTCGAGCTCGGGGTGCGCGGTGCTGGTCATGTCAGCTGCCTCCCGCAGGGGTCAGAGGGGTGGTCGTGGTCACGTGGGGCGTCGGGAGCCCCACTGGTTCGGTCGGCTCCGCCGTGCGCGGCGGGATGTGCGTGGTGCAGACACCATCGCCGTGGGCGATGGTGGCCAGCCGCTGGACGTGCGAGCCCAGCAGTCGTCCGATCGTCTCGGTCTCTGCCTCGCACAACTGGGGGAACTGGCTGGCGACGTGGGCCACCGGGCAGTGGTGCTGACAGATCTGCAGCCCACCCTGGGGCGAGGGCTCGACCGAGGCTGCGTAGCCCTCCTCGGTGAGCAGCTCGGCCAGCGCCTCGGGCGCCTTGTCCGGACCGACCGCCGACAGGGCGAGCCGGTAGGCCTCCTCGAGGTAGAGCAGCCGACGACGGGCGAAGTCAGCCACGGCGTCCGCCCCGCCGATCTCGGCGACGTAGCTCAGCGCCGAGGCCGCCAGGTCGTCGTAGGCCTGCTCGAACTCGTCGCGTCCTGCGTCAGTGACCTTGTAGACCTTGGCCGGCCGCCCACGCCCGCGTGGTCCACGGACGAAGGGGTCACCAGCCTCGAGCAGACCCTCGGCGCTCAGGCCGTCCAGATGTCGGCGAACGGCAGCCGTGGTCAGCTCCAGCCGCTCGGCGATGGCCGCCGCGGTGGACGGGCCGTGCTCGAGGATGTCACGAGCTACCCTTGTGCGGGTGGCGGCGGTCGCCTCGTCGGGGGACGGCTGGGGAGGGTCACCCACCCCTTCCGTCACGCCAGCACTCTGCTCCCCGTTTTTCACAACACCATCGTTGCGGAAATGCGGCCGCGGGGCAAGCCAGGGATGCGGCCGCGCCGACCCCGGCGCCTGTTGCTCTCGCCACACCTACACTCGCCGCCCGTGAGGCCCGCCGACACCGACGATGCCGCCGTCGCGATGCGCGGGCTGGTCAAGCGGTACGGGTCGGTGGCTGCTGTCGACCGGCTCGACCTCACGGTCGCGCGCGGGTCGATTACCGCCGTGCTGGGCCCGAACGGTGCGGGCAAGACGACGACCATCGAGTGTGCGGAAGGTTTCAGGCGTCCCGATGCCGGCTCGGTGCGGGTGCTGGGGATCGACCCGCAGCGCCGCCACACCGACCTGAGGGCCCGGATCGGCGTCATGCTGCAGGAGTCGGCCGGGGGCTACCCGGGTGCCCGCGCAGAGGAGATGCTGCGACACGTCGCCGGGCTCTACGCCCACCCCCTATCGGTCGACGATCTCATCGACCGGCTGTCCCTGGCGGAGGCCGGCCGCACCACCGTGCGTCGGCTGTCGGGCGGGCTGCGCCAGCGGCTGTCGCTCGCGATGGCCGTCGTCGGACGTCCCGAGCTCGTCTTTCTCGACGAGCCCACCGCAGGGCTCGACCCGCAGTCGCGGCGAGCGACCTGGGACCTGATCACCGACCTGCATGCTGACGGCGTCACCGTCGTCCTGACGACCCACTTGCTGGACGAGGCCGAGCGCCTCGCAGACCACGTCGCCATCGTCTCCCGCGGACGAGTCGTGGCCTCGGGGTCGCCCGACGAGCTCACCGGGGCCGAGCACGAGGTGCGCTTCACCGGACGGCCCCGCCTCGACCTCGACGGGCTGCGCGGCGCACTGCCCACCCCGGTGGTGGTCGACGAACCAGCCTCCGGGCAGTACGTCATCAGCGGTGCGGTCGACCCGCAGACCCTGGCAACGGTCACGGCCTGGTGCGCCTCGCACGACGTCATGCCCCACCAGCTGTCGGTGGGTCGCCGAACGCTGGAGGATGTCTTTCTCGCCGTCACCGGCGAGCCGGCCGCCGACTCCGGGCGCTCGGCATGAGCGGTACGTACTCGCCCGCTCCCGCCGCGGCTCCGTTGGGACGGATGGTGCTGGCCCAGGCTCGGATGGAGACGGTGCTGCTGCTTCGCAACGGCGAGCAGCTGTTGCTGACCCTGGTCATCCCGCTGGTTCTGCTGCTTCTGCTCGCGGGCACCGACCTGGTCGACGTCGCTGGTGCCGGCGCGACCTCGGACGAGACGCCCACCGCC
>Ga0316198_10000559_pt1 | contig 19826 bp, 14 predicted proteins | sample OudBieAanoxic_MG_FD_204935 | JGI IMG/M metagenome (GOLD analysis project Ga0316198, IMG submission 204935) | Coastal sediment microbial communities from Oude Bieten Haven, Netherlands - site A anoxic | ecosystem: Environmental > Aquatic > Marine > Coastal > Sediment | place: Netherlands...
TGGCGACAGGTTGATGTTCACCGGATCGGACAGCCACGGACAGCCGGTTCCCATATTGATTCACAGCCGAAGCCTGGCGTGGGAAGGTGAGACTCCAGAGTCTGGAGACCGAAAGGGCCCCGGCCTCATTCTTCTTCCCTGAAAGCCGTACGCGTGATCCCCGCAACCCCTATTCAGGAGAATATTTCCCAGGGACTTGACAAAACTCCACTCAAGTCTTATCCTGTGCGCTGAAATTGAAAGTTGAGGAGGACATCAGCATGTCTCACGTGATTGGAATTGATCTGGGAACGACGAACTCAGTCGTCGCTGTCATGGAGGGTGGCAAGCCCACCGTCATCGAGAATCAAGAGGGAAACAGGACCACCGCCTCGGTGGTGGCATTCAACACTTCGGGCGAGAGGCTCGTCGGCCAGGTCGCAAAGCGGCAGGCGGTCACAAATCCGGAAAACACGGTCTTTTCGGCCAAGCGTTTCATGGGACGCCGGTTCGATGAGGTAACCGAAGAGATCAAGACCGTACCGTTCACAGTCGTCAAGGGTGAGAACGACAGCGCTCGGATCGAGATCCTGGGCAAGATCTACTCGCCTCAGGAAATGTCGGCCATGGTGCTGCAGAAACTCAAGGCGGCAGCCGAAGATCACCTCGGTGTGCCGGTTGAAAAGGCGGTCATCACGGTCCCCGCCTATTTCAACGACGCGCAGCGCCAGGCCACCAAAGACGCCGGCCAGATCGCCGGTCTCGAGGTCCTCCGGCTGGTGAACGAGCCGACGGCCGCGGCCCTGGCCTACGGCCTGGACAAGAAGAGTGATGAGACCATCGCGGTCTTTGACTTCGGCGGCGGTACCTTTGACATTTCGATTCTCGAGGTCGGCGCCGGAGTGGTCGAAGTCAAGTCGACCAACGGTGACACCCATCTCGGCGGTGACGATATCGACCAGGTGATCATCGAATGGTTGGTCGATGAATTCAAAAAAGACCAGGGCGTCGATCTCAGCAAAGACCGGATGGCCCTCCAGCGGCTCAAGGAAGGCGCTGAGAAGGCGAAGATGGAACTCAGCTCCACCATTGAAACAGACATCAACCTTCCCTTTGTCACCGCGGATGCATCGGGCCCGAAACATCTCGCTCTCAAGCTGACTCGTTCGAAATTCGAGCAGATGATCAGCCCGTTGGTCGATCGGACATTGGAACCCACCCGGCAGGCCCTCAAGGACGCCGGTCTCGAGGCCAAGGACGTCGATGAAGTCGTTCTGGTCGGCGGATCCACCCGCATTCCGATGGTTCAGAAGGTGGTCACCGAGTACTTCGGCAAGGAGCCTCACCGCGGGGTCAATGCCGACGAGGTGGTCGCGATCGGCGCGGCCGTCCAGGCGGGTGTGCTCTCGGGCGAGGTCAAGGATGTCGTTCTCCTCGATGTGACACCCCTGTCTCTCGGCGTTGAGACCCTCGGCGGCGTGACGGATGTGGTGATTCCGAGGAACACGACCATTCCGACCCGCAAAAGCAAGGTCTACTCGACTGCCGACGACAATCAGAATCAGGTGGAGATCCACGTTCTTCAGGGTGAGCGCCCGATGGCGCCCGACAACAGAACGCTGGGACGTTTCCACCTCATGGGGATTCCTCCGGCGCCGCGCGGGATTCCGCAGGTAGAGGTGACCTTCGACATCGATGCCAACGGTATTCTGCACGTGGCGGCGAAGGACCGTGGAACCGGTACGGAACAGAAGATCCAGATCACGAGTTCTTCGGGTCTCAACGACGAAGAGATCGATCGGATGGTCAGCGAAGGGCAGACCCACGCCGCCGACGATGAGGAGAAACGCAAACGGATCGAAACCAGGAACCAACTCGACGGTCTTGTCTACTCATCCGAGAAACTCATCGCCGAGAACCGGGAAAAGTTGCCGGAAAGCGAAACCAAGGCGATCGAGGAGGTCCTCGCAGAAGCCAAGAAGGCCCTTGAAGAGGGCGCTGAAGACCAAATGCAGGCGATCCACGAGCGGCTCACCCAGGCCTCTCACCAGATTGCGGCCACTTTGTACCAATCTGCGACCGCCGCGGGGGCTCCGGATTCGGACGGGGCGGGAGCCGATCCTTCAGCACAGTCGGGTGCAGGTGATGCTGACGACGAAGTCATCGACGCCGAGTACGTCGATGTGGAAGCCGAAGAAGAGAAATAGCCGATGACTCGCGCCGGGAGGAGGATCATGGTGTCCGCCTCCCGGCTTTTTCTTTCTCCCATGGTTTTTACCTGGTCGAGGATCGGTGATAAAGTCAAGGCTGATTACCAGAACCACCGTTCACTTTGCCGGTTGACGACCGCAGGACTCTGAGCGGTCGAGTTGCTGGAGGGTTTGTGAAGTCCAAACCGCGATATCGAATGATCTCCTGGGTCGCGGAGAAGTACAACGTTCATCCGCAGACCCTGCGTCTGTGGGAGCGTGAGGGTCTGATTCGGCCCAGCCGCTCCCAGGGGAACACCCGCCTGTATGATGAGCGCGCCTGCGAGCAACTCGAGGCCATCCTGACCCTGACCCGGGATCTCGGGGTCAACCTCGCCGGCGTCGAGATCATCCTCAGTCTCAAGGACCAGATCGACCGGCTCCAGACCGAGAACACAATGTTGAAGAAGCTGGTTCGACAGGCCATCAGCACCAAGGACCAGATTCCTCGCTACCACGCCCTTGTCAGGGTCGAGGCCGGATCGATTCAGACTGTGGACGAGGAATGACGGAGAGGACGAACCGGTCGTCCAATACCGAATCGGCGACGCTCCGCCGCTACCTTCAGGAAATTTCCCGCTATCCACCGCTGTCCCACAAGGATGAAATCGAGCTCGCACGAAGGGTGCACGATGGCGATGAGGACGCGGTGCGCGCGTTGGTCGAATCAAATCTCCGGTTTGTCGTGGCATACGCGAAGAGATACAGGAACCCGAATGTTGCGTTCCTCGATCTGATCCACGAGGGAAACCTGGGATTGATCCAGGCTGCGAAGAAATACTCTCCCTTCGAGGAGGGTCACGACGTCAAGTTCATCACCTACGCGGTTTGGTGGATCCGTCAGGCACTTCTCCACGCCCTCGCCGAGCACGCCGGAGCGTTCCGCCTGCCGCAGAAACAGGCCAACAATCTCTACCGCCTCGAACGGATCAGGGCGTTGCTGAGTGAGAAATTCGGCCGTTCCCCCTCCGATCCGGAGTTGGCGAAGGAACTCGGTATCTCGGTCGAGGATGTGAGAGTCCTCACCCAAGCGTCCCGGTCGTCGTTGTCGCTGAATGAACCCGTCGATGTGGAGGGCGACTCCGAACTGGGAGATCTGCTCGAGCAGACCGTCATGCCGAACACCGACGAGAGGATTCTGCGAGAGTCGTTCCTGCTCGCCCTGGCCGACGCCCTCGGCGAGTTGCCGGAGCGTGAGCGTCGGGTGTTGGAGCATCGGTTTGGGCTCGAGGATGACCACCCCAAGACGCTTCGCGAAATCGGTGAGATTCTCAGTCTTTCGCGCGAACGGGTGCGCCAGATCGAGAGCCGAGCACTCAACCGGCTCCGGCGGTCGCACAAGACGCAATCGCTAGCGGGATACCTTTAAGAATTCTCAATTTTGAATTCTCAATTCTTAATTGCATCGCACCCGTACCTCAAGGCCAAACGACAAATTTGAATACATCGCAACCGTTTCTCAGGGTCCTGCGATGGAATTAAAAATTCAAAATTAAAAACTAAGAATTGACGCTGTCGTCGTCGGTATCAGATTCCTCGTCGTTCGGGGCAGCGTTCTGGTCGGCTTGAGTGCGATGACGCACGACCCACGTTCCGGCGAGGAGGTCGTGGAGTGCACGCCGATCGGGGCGGAGGGTGATGAGGAGATGGCCCATCCCGAGAGTGACCGAACTCACCGAGTAGGCTGCGAGCCTGAGGAAGGCCCGCGACAGTCCGATGGGGGATCGACCCCGGTGGTCGACGATTCTCAGGCCGAAGATCCACTTGCCGATGGTGGCGCCGAGCAGGCCCCAGCCGACCGCGAAGTAACACCACCAGAATGCGATCCAGAGTCCGAGAATTCCAGCTGCATGGGCGAGCCAGCCCGGGTCCATCAGTGAGCCGAGGAACACCGAGGGGTCGGCGATTGCCATCTGCCAGTCGATGTCGCGACACGCCGGATAGGCAAGGAGGAAGCACACGCCGCAAAACACGAACATATCGATGACTGTGGCTGGCAATCGGCGGAGGAGTCCCGCGGTCTGAAGGCCGACGGGAGCTTGTTCCATTTCCCCGGGATCGATCACAGCGGGGTCAAGCCCCCGTTTTTCTGGTGATCGAGCCACAGCCCCGCGAAGGCAAAGAGGAAGCGGAATCGCGACCGGTAGATCTGCTCCAGGCTTTCGGTGTCGGCGCGATAGAGCATATCGTCGATGAACCACAGAAAACGCCGCTCGACTTCTCGAGCGCGATCCAGACTGCCCGCCGAAGTCTCGAGCATTTCGAAGAGGCGGTCAGGATTGGAGGCCGTGGCCAACCGTGCGATTTCCCGACGTTCCTCCTCCATCTTGACCCTGAGGGCGGCGCTGGTGAGAAAGAACTGTTCGAGATGGCGTTGCTCGCTGTCCTCTTCGGACTGTTTCTCCACCAGGTTCCGATAGACCTCGACCTCCCAGGATTCAAGACCGAGGCTTTTGATCTCGGGGGCCTCGATGACCTGCTCCGGGGTTCGATCCCACACCACGAGTTCCAGCGCGAACATGATCTTGTGCAGAACCTCATTGAGAAGGGGATCACTGGGAAGCAGATCCGTGATCGAGGTGATGGGTGGGTCATCGGGTCTGCGGGCGCTCAGCGGCGAGTTCGCGGTCAGGTGTAGATCACCGGCAGGATCGGGAGCCTCCTCGATATCATCGCGTTGATCGGGTTGGGGTGCAGGGGCGGGAGCCGGGAGCTCTCGCTCCTTGATGGATCCGAGCAGGTCGGCCGCTGTCGAATCGAAGTGGGCAAGGACGTTGTGCATGGACTGGCGTAGATCGAGGATGTCGGAGCGCTTGACGTTGTGTTGCCGCCTGGCGTCTTCAAACCTCACGCGGGTCTGGCGGAAGACCTCGATCTTCTCCCTGATCTCGAGGGTCGCGAGATCGGGGTTCTTCTTCAAATAGCGTTCGATGTCGAAAATCCGGTTGGTTCCTTCGAGAAGCTGCCGCTCCTCGATATCGAAGAGGTCGCGGAAACGGTTTCTCGCGGCGATGTTGGCCGCCGTGATTTCGAATAGGATCGGTGGATGGAGAAAGGCGCGCCCGATCCGGGTCTTGAACCCCCGAAGACGATCGTAGACCCTGGATTGGACGAGGGTGTCGAAATCCCCGATTCGCTCGAATTCGTCCCGAAGCTCGGCAACCGCCTCGACCAGCGGTTTCTCCTCGGATGGAGGCAGAGGAACGAGACCGGCGAATGCGGCGAGGCGTTCGAAGGTGGCCAGGAGCTCGGGCCGCGCGCGCTGGAGCAGATCGTCGTTCTCCGACGGCGCTTCCGCGAGACGGGTGAGAAGGATGTCCAGCTTGTCGAAGGTCTCCTGCTCGAGGTGGCGCGACATGAGATAGAACTTGACCAGAGCGAAGAGGATCTTCTCATCCTGGCGTTTGAGATGGTCGAAAAACCGCCTGAGATACGACGGTCCGAACTCCCGTTCGAGTCGTTCCAGTTCGCGTTGGATACGTTCGAGCTCTCGATCGATCTGTTCGAACTCGATCAGGACTCGTTTGTCGATGTCGCCGCTGATCTGGGGAACCAGAAGTTGGATGCGTTGGTAAAGGGCCTGGAAATCGTAGTCGTATGGAATCGATCCTTCGTTCCGGTGCTTGTAGACCCCGGCCAAAAACTGAAAAAACGTCCACAACGATCGAAAACGATCAGAAAGGTCGGTGTACCTTTCGCTCAGCTCGTGCACATTTCCAGTACTCATATACCAATACGATACACTGCGCTGCGATGCCAGACAACGGAAGGAGGATGAAATGTTAGGACCCGTGGTCGTGCCTCGATCGGCCATCGAGGGCATGCTGGACCGACTTGCTCGTGAAATCGACGCCGACATGGTGTCGAAGTCGCCGGTTTTCATCGGCGTGCTCAAGGGCTGTGTGTTCTTTTTCACCGATCTGGTGATGCGCCTCAATCGTTCGGTGGAAATGGATTTCATCCAGGTTTCGAGCTATGGAGCGAGCACGACGTCCTCCGGTTCGGTTGTGCTGGTCAAGGACATTACGGTGGATGTTCGCGACAGGGATGTCTATCTGGTTGAGGATATTGTCGATACCGGGACCACTCTGACCGATGTCATCCGGCTCATCGATGCGCGCCATCCGCGATCGATTCAGGTTGTTTCGCTACTGTCAAAACCATCGCGGCGCCAGGTTGAGGTCGAAATCGCCTTTCTCGGGACCGAGATCGAGGACCGGTTCGTGATCGGGTACGGATTGGATTTCGACGAACGGTATCGAAATCTCCCGGAAATCTACGAAATGATCCACGAGTAGTGAAAACAGTCCGGGTTACAATGCACCGACTTTTAAGGTGCCCAGCTGAGAGGGCCCGGGAGAAGGAGAGGCGATGAATCCAGGCGATCTGCGCGTGCTGATTCGAGGTGCCGGTGAGCTCGCGTCGGCAACGGCCCACCACCTTTACTCGCAGGGGTTTGTTCGGATCTTCATGCTCGACCGGCGATTTCCCAAAGCCGTGCGTAGAAAGGTCTGTTTCAGCGAGGCCGTCCTCGATGGGAGCCAGACGATTCAGGATGTCGTGGCTCGATTCGCCCCCGACATCGCCGCGGTCGAGGCCGCTCACGACCGTGGTGAGATCGCGGTCGGGGTCATCAACCACGAAACCGTGCTCGAGGAGTGGAAACCCGATGTCTTCATCGAGGCGTCGATGCAGCGCAGGAACTGGGGGCTCAAGCGTGACAGCGCGCCCATCGTCATCGCCCTCGGCCCCGGTTACATCGCTCACAAGGACTGCGACGCAGTGGTGGATACGGTTCGTGGTCCGCAGGTGGGGAACATCCTCGAGGACACCGGCGAGCATCTCGCAGATGAGCCGCCGGCACAGATCATGGGATTCGCCCAAGAACGCACCATGAAGGCCGTGCGTGACGGTATTTTCTTCACTCAGCACAGGATCGGCGACATCATCGAACGCGGCGAACGGATCGGAACCGTCGTCTCGGTCTACGGTGTCGACGACTATCGTCGGGGTGTGCCGGTCGATGCGTCGTATTCGATCACCGCTCGCATCGGCGGGGTGATCCGCGGGCTGCTGCGGGACGGCGTACCAGTCAAGGCCAACGACAAGATCGGCGATGTCGATCCGCGCGGAACGACCGACGACCTCGACCATGTGTCCGATAAATCCCACCGTGTCGCCGAAGGTGTGCACGAAGCCTTGCTGAGCCTGGTTGCCGAGCTCAAGAAGTCGAAATAGAGTCTCCCAAAAAGGGCACCGGTTTGTGGTCTGAAAAATCGATCCGTCGCCTGCTGATGCGTCTCCGGCCGCCGGTGCTTGCCCTCGGCGGCGGTGGCGCCCGTGGATTCGTTCACATCGGCGTGATGCGGGTGCTCGATGCGAACTCCATCGGTATCCGTGCGATTGTCGGAACCAGCATGGGATCGCTCATGGGAGCCATGTATCTCGCCCACGGCAGCGCACAGGTCGTCGAGGACCGCTGGCGGGAAGCCATGGACCTGGGGATCCTGCCCGTCGTCCGACAGGTCCGGATGGTGCCGCGAGCCGAAAAGAAGGAACACCCCCTCATCCAGGTCGCCCGCCAGATCAAGAACCAGGTCGTGGTTTCGTTCGCCCTCAACAGGAGCACCGTTCTCGACGGTGCGGTCCTCGATCAGGTGGTGGATCATCTCCTGCCTGACATTCTCATCGAGGATCTGCCCAGCCCCTTCGTCGCGGTTGCCACCGATCTCGAGTCAGGCGCGGAGGTCCGGCTGAGCCGTGGTTCGTTGAGGATGGCTGTCAAGGCGTCGAGCTCGATTCCCGGCATGGTGCCGGCGAAGCTGATCGACGGCCGTTCCATGGTCGATGGAGGAGTGGTGGCCGAGGTACCCGTGGCCGCAGCCCGGGAGCAGGGTCGGTCGGTCCTGGTGGTGGACGCTTCGATGGAGATTCCACCCGTCGAGGAGGATGACTTGGCCTTGGACACCATGATGAGGACACAGATGATGACCTCTCAGCTTCTCAGACAGCGCCAGCTCGCGGAAGCGACCTGGATGATCAGGCCGAAGATCGGCTCAGTCGCCTGGGCAGAATGGGGAACCATCGACGAGATGATCGAAGCTGGCGAGTCCGCGGCGCGGGAGTTCTTCGGCTGCAGCCCTCAATGGTGAGTTTTGAGTCGTGGATCGGCGGGCGCATCCGAAGGTCCCTGGTCCTCATGCATCGTTTGCCGAAGCCGCGATGGTGTGATTGAAACACAAAGGGCACGAAGAACCACGAAGGTCTCCACGAAGCGTCCCAATATTGACCCGGCCTCCATTTGAATGGCACAGCGAAACCTCTTGTGAGATATTGCGATGAGTCATCAAGATGTCCTTCGTGGCTGCTTTGTGGTTCTTCGTGATCTTTGTGTTTCAAAAAAGCCATTGATGCCACATCAACCGATCTTCGAAGTTGTTGAGCGCCGCGGAATCGAGGGCAAGACTCATGAGTCACGACCAGCGTTGGCTCACTCCGGGAAGTTCTTCTGGTGGTTCTTCTGCGCTCGCTCGAGCCACTTTCGCCAGGTCTTGGACTCGTCGAGGAGATCGCTGACCTTGACCGGTTTGACCTGACGGCGATTGAGCTCCCGGACAAACCTGGGGAGTTCGCTCCACGGCGGTTCGGAGCGCTCGGTGGAAAGGTGCATGAGTACGATCCCGCCCGCGAGATGGGGAAAACCCAGGAGACGATCCATCATCTTCCGAGAGTCCTGGAAGAGTTTCGAGTGTTCATCGGCGACCCAATCGCGGGAATCGAGGGAGGCGCCTTCCAGTGAACTCCAGCGCACATGGAGATATCCTAGCTCCAGGGCCCAACCCCGCAGGGTGGAGTTCTCTTCACCATAGGGCGCCCGCCAGAGGGGGGCCATGGGCCGGCCCGTTGCTTTCTGAAAGGCGGCCTCGGTGCGTCTCAGCTGATCGCGGAACCACGTCTTGGAAACACCCGGTAGAAGAGTGTGACGCTGGTTCTCGGCATAGCTCGTGAGGTGGGGGTGAGAGAAGGTGTGGTTTCCCACCTCGTGACCCTCGAGTACGGCTCGGCGGACGATCTTCGGGTAGCGCTCGACGAACCCACCCGTGACGAAAAGCGTGATCTTGAGATCCAGCTCCTTCAAGAGATCGAGGAGTTCGGTGGTCCCATTGGATGAGGCATTGCCATCAAAGGTCACGGCGATCCGGTTGCCGGCGTCGGTCACGAGGTGAAGGACCGGGGGGCTTGACCGCGACCTGGTTCGGCTTTGAATCTCCTTTTCGCCGGGGTCCGAAGGCGGTGTTGTTGGTCTTCGGATCGCTGTTTCGCGGGTTGGCGTTGCGGTGGAGCGCTCCGTCGCGGCGGTGGTCGGAGGCGGGGTCCGCGTGGGTGTTTCGGTGGCCGTCGTGGTCGGTGTGTCAGTGGGGTTGAAGGTGGGCGGAAGGGAGATGGCCTCCGGGGCCTCGGCGAGGGCCGCCAACTCGAGGGTGGAACGACCCGTGATCCCGGGATCCGCTACCGAAGCCCGCCCGTCATCGTCGAGGGTGACGACTCGGATGGGATCGCCGTCTGCGAAGAGCACAGCCGTCGCTCCAGGCGATCCTTGAATCTCGATGGTCAGAGTGTCGCCGTCTCTCGCTATCGTGGCGACGGCATAGGGCAGCGACGTCGAAGCCGGGCCGAGGTTGCTCGAGATGGCGGAGAGTCTCATCGAAAGCACTGCAATCCATGTTCCGGCGGCGAGGATGACGAGCGTAACGACGAGCGCCGCGAAAAACGGTGGAACGGGTGATTTCAGCGCAGAAGTAACGCGCGAACGGCCTCTGGTTCCGAGATCATGAAGCCGGCATTTCAACCCACAGAAGATGTGACCGTGGATGGGGCGAACACAGCGGTCGCAGAGCCACTTGCCGCAGCTGCGGCACCGCAGACTCGCTTCCCGCGATGGGTGATTTGCGCAGTGCGACGTCACCCGCACGCGTACCCGCTCCGTCGCCGATTCACGGCCAGGCAATACCGATTCGGGATCAACCCTGGGGTTGCTGTAGAATCGACGCGCTGAAGCGCGGAAGATGAATCAACGTTCGCGCCCGTCCAGTCTATGGACGCTGATCTCGGTTGGCTGGGGGAGAAGACCCGAATGTGGAATGTACCTAACAGTTTGACGCTCCTCCGCATCGTAATGGCGCCACTCCTGGTGGTGGTCCTGCTGACCGAGTTCCCAGATAAGGAAATCTGGGGTCTGGTTATCTTTTTGATCGCAGCTCTGACTGACGCGCTCGACGGGATGATTGCCCGCCGCACCAATAGAATAACCGTAACCGGTGCGATGCTCGACCCCATCGCCGACAAGCTGCTCATGAGCGCCGCTTTTATTTCTCTCGTCGAGCTCGGGTTGGCGCCCGCCTGGATGGTCACCATCATCGTCGGCCGTGAATTCGCCGTGACCGGTCTGCGTTTTATCGCCCTGGAGAGAAACGTCCCGATTTCGGCCAACGCCTGGGGAAAAGCAAAAACCACGACACAGATCATTGCCGTGTCGCTTCTCATTTTCGGGTCTCACCTCGGCCCGCTTCAGATCCTCGGTCCCATCGTGCTCTGGGTTGCGCTGGTACTGACCATCATCTCCATGGTGGTCTACTTTCGGCAGAACTGGCGAATCATCCGTGAGGCCGAGCAGTGAAATGCCCCCGTCCGCCAAAGGCCGAACCCGAGAGATCGCCCCGTCGGCAGTGACGATGTCTTCGGTGAGGCAACGCGAAATCGGTGCTGAGGAGAAGAGATGACTCGCAAGCTCGCGGTCGATGAACTCACGTGGAAATGCCCGGATGACTGGCTCGACTGGTCGACCTCCTCCGAGATTGAATCCGCCTCGACCATCGTCGGTCAGGATCGAGCCGTGGAAGCCATTGCGTTTGGTCTCGGGATGCCGGGGATCGGCTACAACGTCTTCGTGACCGGACTCTCGGGCACCGGTCGGTTGACCACCATCAAGCAGTACCTCGAAAGAGTAGAGGGAGATCGTTCCTCCCCGGATGACATCTGTTTTGTCTACAACTTCCGCAACCCCGAAGAGCCGAAGGTCCTGTTTCTCGAAGCCGGCGCCGGCCGCCGGCTCCGCGACGGCATGGACTGTCTCCTCGAAGAACTCGCGGAGAGCTTGCCGAAAATCGTCATCGACAAGGAGTTCCGGACGAGAGTCGAGCGCGCCGTCGAGGAGTTCGAATCCCAGGAGCGGGAGATGATCGAGTCCTTCGATCGGGAGGTTCGGGAGGCTGGATTCTCCATGGTCCAGATCCAGACCGGGCCGATCACCCGACCGGAGGTCATGCCGGTAGTCGAAGACAAACCGGTGGCCATCGACGAGCTGCAAGCCCTTCTCGACGAGGGAAAGATCGACGAGGAAAAGCTCGCCGTATTCAAGGAGGGACACAAGACCCTCACAGAGAAGCTCAGAGACGTCTTCGACGGGGTGGTCGATTTGCGCCGTCAGGCACAGGAGGAGATCGTCCGGGTTCGCCGGCGGTTGCTCCATTCGACCTTTGAGGACGCTGTTCGAAGGGTCCTGGTCGATGTCACCGACGAACGGGCGAAACCGTATCTCGACGCCGTTCAAGAGGATCTGGAGGAGAAGGTTGAGGTCTTTGTCGTTGACGACGAAGATTCGGGTGTTGAACGGTTCACCCGCTGGCGGGTCAACTTGGCGGTGGACAACTCGGATCTCGATGGTCGACCGGTCGTGATGGAGACCGAACCCTCCTACACCAACCTCTTCGGAACCATCGAACGGATCCTGTTGCCCTCCGGTGAGACCTCGACCTCGTTCATGCGGATCAGCGCCGGATCGATGTTGCGCGCCAATGGCGGCTACCTCGTGGTCAACGCCGAAGACATTCTCATGGAGCCGCGGGTCTGGCCAGGCATCAAGCGCGCCCTCCGATATTGCCGAGTCCGGATCCAGGCCGTGGAAAACGCCGTCTTCGGCGGCGCCGCCCTCAAACCGGAGCCGGTACCCATTCAGGTCAAGGTCGTGGTCATCGGTGATCGCCACATTTATGATCTGCTCTACCGCCGAGACCCGGAGTTCCCCAAAATATTCAAGGTCCTCGCGGATTTCGACTCGGTGATCGCGCTGACTCGCGATCACGCCGGCGATATCCTCTCCGTGCTCCAGAAGGTGGCGAATGAGGAGGGGATCCTTCCCATGGACAAAACCGGAATGGCCGCGATGCTTGAGCAGGCGGTACACCTTGGGAGCTGGCGCAGGCGTTTCTCAAGCCGGTTTTCCGATCTCGCTGATCTTCAACGAGAAGCTGAGTTCCAAGCGCGCCAGGATGGGGCCGATGTTATTCAGGGTCGGCATGTCTATGCGGCCGAAGCCGCGCGGCACCGCCGGCACGGTCTGTCCGAGGACCGGACCCATGAGCTCATTGCCGACGGAGTCGTGCATGTCGCTACCGACGGATTGGCCATTGGTCAGGTCAATGGTCTGGCGGTCTATGATCTCGGCCACCACCGGTTTGGAAAACCGTCACGGATCACGGCGCGGGTGGGTCTCGGTCGGGAAGGCGTCATCAACATCGAACGGATGGCGGGCCTCTCGGGCCCCACTCATGACAAGGGCGTCGGGATCCTCACCGGATTCCTCCGCGGCACCTTTGCTCGGAGGGTGCCGCTGACCATGGGCTGTTCAGTGACCTTCGAGCAGTCGTACGGTGGAATCGACGGAGATTCGGCGTCCTCGACCGAGATCTATGCCATCCTCTCGGCCTTGGCGGAGATCCCGATCGAACAGGGAATCGCGGTCACCGGGTCGGTGGATCAGTACGGTGGGGTGCAGGCCATCGGCGGAGTCAACGAAAAGATCGAAGGTTTTTTCCGAGTATGCAGAAGCAAAGGTCTGACCGGTCGACAGGGCGTCATGATCCCGGCGAGCAACGTCCTCGACCTCCATCTCGCAATCGAGGTCGTCGATGCGGTCCGTGAAGGTCAGTTCAATGTCTGGGCCGTGGAAACGATCGAGGGCGGGATCGAACTCCTGACCGGCGTCGAGGCCGGTGAGTGGTCGGACGAAGATGGCTGGCCGGAAGGCAGCGTCTTCGGTCGGTGCCAGGCGCGACTCAACGAGATGGTGCGCTTGATGCGGCAATCAGGGAAGGGTAAGCCCGCATCGGACGAGAGCGAGAACGGCGCCGGGATATCCGAAAACGGCGATCAAAACGATGAAGACGACGACGACAATGGTGATCAGGCGCACACAAGTTGAGAATGACAGCCGGTTTTGGGGGCTCTCGAGTTGACACGTTGATTCTTACGGGGGCATAATCATCGGGCGAAGGGTCTCCGCAAACGCGGAGCATGTCTTGGTGGAGGGGACGTGCCGAGCCGATTGAACACAATCATTATTGTTCCGCACAGCCAGGCGAAGTTCATCAAGTTCTCGTTCTCAACGAGGATGTTGATGGTTGCTGCGGCTTCATTGGCTGTGGCGATCGCCCTCAGTGTCGTGGCTATTGCTTATTCCGGGAACGCGGTGAGTCGGCGAGCCGATGTCCAGCGTCTCCAGGCCGAGAACCAGGAACTGGCAAACGTCAATTCTGAACTCGCGAGAACCATCTCGGAGGTTCAGGGCAGGCTCGATGATTTTGAAGAACGCACCGCACGGCTCGCACTCGCGGCCGGAATGCAGGGAAACACAGCCGGTATCGTCGGATCGAACGCCGTCAACAACGAGGTCGGCAGCGGAGGTCCCTACGATCGACTCCCCGACGGGCCCGAGACTTTGAAGCTCCAGGGCCAGTGGATCGAACAACAGCTCGACATGGTTGCTCAGAAGCTCTCCGAGACGGGAGACGTGCTGTCATCGACCCCGACCATGGCGCCGGCGGTCGGTGTTCTCACCGACGGATACGGCTCTCGAAAGGACCCGATCACGGGCAGGAGGGCCTTCCACCGTGGGTTGGATATCTCGGCCCGCCGTGGAACTCCCGTCTTTGCTCCGGCAGACGGAGTTGTGGTTTTCACCGGTCGAAACGGCGGCCTCGGCAAGACCGTCCGCATCTCGCACGGGTTTGGTTTCACGACAATGTACGGTCATCTCAACGAGATCACAGCCGAACTCGGTGAGGAGATCCACCGGGGCGAAGTGATCGGTACTGTCGGAAACACGGGCAGATCAACTGGTGCGCACCTCCACTACGAGGTCCACGAGGACGGCAAGTCGGTCGATCCGCTGTACTACATCCTCGATCGATTCTAGATTCCACTCGATCCGGAAAACGCCGCTCGCACGCTCAACGTGCGAGCGGCGTTTTCCGGATGAGGCTAGGAGTCAAGATCGGGCGGATACGGCGATTGAATTAGCACGAAGGGTGGACTACCCTTCGGTCACCGCCGCAGGGAGGCAGAATTGGGCCGCCGGCCGCCGGCGACGGTTTACGGCAGACAGGGGAACAGTATGAATTGGGTGGAAAAAGCCATCAGCTTGGTCATCGGCACCAAGCACGAACGAGACTTCAAGCGGATGAAGCCCATGATCGATGCGATCAATGCGCTTGAACCGGAGACTGAAACCCTGACCGATGACGAGATCAGGGAGCATTTTGCCGCGATCGGCGAAAGGGTGCGGGCCGAGATCCAGGATCTTCCCGACGATCCCAGGGAACGCACGCCGATCGTCCAGAGGCTTCTCGATGCCGAGTTGACCGAAGTCTTCGCTCTCGTCCGTGAGGCATCCCGACGCGCGGTCGCGATGAGGCACTTCGATGTTCAGCTCATGGGCGGGATCGTCCTTCACGAGGGCAGGATCGCCGAGATGCGGACCGGTGAAGGCAAGACCCTGGTCGCGACGCTTCCGGTCTGCCTCAACGCGCTGACCGGGCGGGGCGTCCACGTGGTGACCGTGAACGACTATCTCGCACGCCGCGACGCCGAGTGGATGGGGAAGATCTATGGCTTTCTCGGACTCACGTTCGGCTGCATCCAGAATCAGATGAACGACGCCGAGCGCCAAGAGGCATACGGTGCCGATGTCACCTACGGCACCAATAACGAGTTTGGCTTCGATTATCTCCGCGACAACATGAAATTCGATCTCGCGCGGATGGTGCAGCGAGGCCACGTCTTCGCCATCGTCGACGAGGTGGACTCGATTCTGGTCGACGAGGCGAGAACGCCGCTCATCATCTCGGGTCCGTCAGAGGTTTCCGTCGATCTTTATTACCGCGTCGATCAGATCATCCCCAAACTCAAGAAAGGGGAGGAGATCGAAGACAAGCACGGCAACAAAGAGGTCACCGGTGATTTCATCGTCGACGAGAAGTCGCAAACCGCGACCCTCACAGATGCCGGCATGGCGCATGCTGAAAAACTTCTTAATGTCGAGAATCTGTATGACCCGTCCGAGACCGATCTGCTGCATGCAGTCAACCAGGGACTGAGGGCGCACGCCCTTTACCAGCGCGACCGTGAGTACATCATCAAGGACGGCGAGATCATCATTGTTGACGAGTTCACCGGTCGCCTGATGGCGGGCCGGAGGTGGTCCGACGGTCTTCACCAGGCGGTCGAGGCCAAGGAGAAGGTCAAGATTCAGTCCGAGAACCAGACCTTGGCGACCATCACCCTTCAGAACTACTTCCGGATGTACGACAAGCTCGGCGGGATGACCGGCACCGCGGAGACCGAGGCCGAGGAGTTCGAGAAGATCTATGGCCTCGATGTTTCGGTGATCGAGACCAATGCCGACATGATCCGCATCGACAGTCCGGATCTCGTGTACCGCACAGAGACGGAGAAGTTCCGGGCCGTCATCGAGGAGATCGCCGAAGCCAACGAGAAGGGTCAACCGGTGCTGGTTGGCACGGTCTCCATCGAAAAATCCGAACGGTTGAGCAAGCTCCTTCAGCGACGCAAGGTCAAGCACGTCGTCCTCAATGCGAAGTACCACGAACGGGAGGCGGATATCGTTGCCCAGGCGGGCCGGCTCGGGGTCGTGACCATCGCGACGAACATGGCCGGCCGCGGCACCGATATCGTCCTCGGAGGCAATCCGGACGGTCTGGCTCGGATGGAGGTCGATCCGGCTCAGGATCCGGAAGGCTTCGAAGCCGCGCTTGAAAAGTGCATCGCTCAGTGTGCCCAAGACAAAGCCAAGGTGCTCGAAGCGGGCGGGCTCCAGATCATCGGCACCGAGAGGCACGAGTCGCGCCGCATCGACAACCAGCTCCGTGGGCGTTCCGGTCGCCAGGGCGATCCGGGTGCGACGCGGTTCTTTCTGTCCTTTGAGGACGATCTCATGCGCATCTTCGCGTCAGACGGGGTCCGCAAGATGATGGATCGTCTCGGGATGGAGGAGGACGTCCCCATCGAATCGAAGATGGTCACCAAGTCCATCGAGCGGGCGCAGACTCAGGTCGAGGGTCGCAACTTCGAAATGCGGAAGCATCTCCTCGAGTATGACGACGTGATGAACAAGCAGCGTGAGGCGGTCTATCGCCTCCGCAGGCGGATCCTCGAAGGTGTCGAGGGTCGGGACTACATTCTTCGTGTAGTCGGAGAGATCGTTGATTCGATGGTCGATCGATTCTGTCCGGCCGAGATCGATCCCGACGACTGGGAAACCACAGCCTTGGATACCGAGTACCGCGCCTACTTCGGGATCAAGGTTGAAGATCTCGGTGTGGATTTCGAGACCATTGCTCTGCCCGATCTCGGAGAAAAACTGATTGCGGGCGCTCGAGATCACTACGCCTCCCGAGTCGAGCAGTTCGGTGAGGAGAACTTCGCGCGTCTCGAGCGGTTCCTTCTGCTCGATACCGTCGATCGGCAGTGGAAGGACCACCTTCTCGCCCTCGATCACCTCCGAGAGGGAATCGGCCTCAGAGCCTACGGTCAGCGGAATCCGCTGGTCGAGTACAAACGCGAGAGCTATGCGCTCTTCGAAGACATGTGGGAGCACATCGAAGACCACGTAGTGAAGTTCCTGTACCACGCCGAACCGGTCGAAAAGCTGGAGCACCGCCGACAGGCGGTGGCAACCACCATGTCGCATCCGGAGGCACAGGCATTGAAGGCATCCCATGATCAGCAGGAGCGCGCCGCCAACACGCCGGTCGGGCAGCCGAGCGCGCCAGCCACGATTCGGAGGCAACAACCCAAGGTGGGTCGAAATGACCCGTGCCCGTGTGGCTCGGGGAAGAAATACAAGAAATGCCACGGCAAGCCCTCTGCGGAAAAGGGGTAGCGAATGGATGAGTCAATTCCGGTCGGTCTGACCTTTGATGATGTGCTGCTGGTGCCGTCGCGTTCGGAGGTTCACCCCAACAACGTGGATATCACGACCACCGTCGCGCGGGGCGACATCTGCTTGAACCTGCCCATCGTCTCGGCAGCCATGGATACGGTCACCGAGGCCAAAATGGGCATCGCCATGGCGCAGCACGGCGGCATCGGGATCATCCACAAAAACATGCCGGTCGGTCGTCAGGCGGAGCAGGTCGACCGGGTCAAGCGTTCGGAGTCCGGGATGATCGTCGACCCGGTGACGGTGCGACCCGAGCAATCGGTTCAGGAAGCGCTCGATGTGATGGCTCATTTCCACATCTCGGGCCTCCCGGTGATCGGTCCCCAGGGTCAGCTCAAGGGCATTCTGACCAACCGTGATCTTCGATTCTGCACCGAGTACGATCGACCGATCTCCGACTTCATGACCCACAAAGACCTCGTGACCGCGCCCGTAGGCACCACCCTCGAAGAGGCCAAGGCGCTGCTGCACAAGAACCGGATCGAAAAGCTGCTCATCGTCGGTGAAGACGGAAGCATCAAAGGGCTCATCACCGTCAAGGACATCAAGAAAGCACACGACTATCCCAACGCCTGTAAGGACCACCTCGGTCGGCTGAGGGTGGCCGCCGCCATCGGTGTCTCCGGTGATCTCGATGATCGCTGCGCCGCGCTCATCGAACGGCAGGTCGATGTGCTCTGTCTCGACAGCTCTCACGCCCACTCACGCGGCGTGCTCGACGCCGTCGCGAGGGTCAAACAGAATTTTCCCGACACGCCCCTCATCGTCGGCAATATCGCGACCGCGGCCGGTGTCCGGGATCTCGTCTCCCTCGGTGTCGATGCAGTCAAGGTCGGCATCGGTCCGGGATCGATCTGCACCACCCGGGTCGTGACCGGCGCGGGGATGCCTCAGATCACCGCAATCCAGGAGTGCTCACGCGAGGCGCACGAGCATGGGGTCCCGGTGATTGCCGATGGCGGGATCCGATTCAGCGGGGATATCAGCAAGGCGCTTGCCGCCGGCGCCGATACGGTGATGATCGGCTCGCTTTTTGCCGGAGTCGCGGAATCGCCCGGCGAACAGATCCTCTATCAGGGTCGGACATTCAAGGCCTATCGCGGGATGGGCTCCATCGGCGCCATGAAGGAGGCCGAGGGCTCGCGTGACCGCTACTTCCAAGAAGGTGAGGACGTCTCGAAGCTGGTTCCCGAGGGTATCGAGGGGATGGTCCCGTACAAGGGGCCTGTCGCCGACCAGTTGACGCAGCTCATCGGCGGCCTGCGTGCCGGGATGGGGTTGGCCGGTTGCTCATCCATCGACGAGTTCCACAGCAAGTCGAAGTTCATCCGGGTCACCGCCGCTGGGCTCAAAGAGTCCCACGCCCACGATGTCGTCATCACCAAGGAAGCGCCGAACTACCGAACCGATCGATAGCACGCGGGCGGAGTTCGTGTGGGTCAGTCGTTCATCGCAGGGGAGCCGGGTCGTTCCCAGTCTTCGTTTATCGGTCGTGGATGCCGCGATGGTGTGTTTGAAACACTAAGGACACGAAGAAACACAAAGGTATTCACGAAGCATCGCACTATTGACCCGGACTCCTGCCGAATGGGAGGGCGAACTCAAGAGTGAGCCCGTGCGATGAGTCATCAAGATGCTCTTTGTGGCGTCATTGTGGGTCTTCGTGATCTTCGTGTTTCAATCAAGGCGTTGATGTCACGCGAACTGATCCGCAAAGTCGTCGAACGTCCCAAAATCGGAAAACACACGTCACGACTTACAACTCGTTTTTCTCCGCTCTCACGATATAGCGCCGTGGGGCGCTTCCGGCGTAGTAGAAGGGATAGCACGTGACCAGGGTGATCGAGGGACTCTCGGTGGGTTCAAGGACCCAGACATCTGGAGGGTCGACGAGGAAGAGCTCGGTGATGGTGTAGTCCTGACTGCCGGTGAGGGTCTCCATCTCGATGAGATCTCCCACCACCACGTCTTTGAGACCGCGGAAGTAGCCGTCCCGGTGGCCGGCGATGCCGATATTTCCGTCCTCGCCGGGGAACGGCGTGCCGTCGATATGACCGACCCCGCGGTTGAGCGCGACCTCGGTCGTTCCCGGCAAAACCGCCACTTCAAGGTTGATTTTGGGAATCCGCAGGATCGCGAGTGGGGCGTCGAAATCGTGCTCGAGACTCTCTTTGTACTCGTCGATGCGGTCTTCGGCCCACAGACTCGTGTCAACCGGCAGATCCATGGGGAGGTCTCCGGCGATCGGCACCGGTGTGGCTTCGGCAACGGCGTTGGCGACGGCTTTCGCGCGCGCCTCC
>Ga0316198_10000560_pt1 | contig 19810 bp, 19 predicted proteins | sample OudBieAanoxic_MG_FD_204935 | JGI IMG/M metagenome (GOLD analysis project Ga0316198, IMG submission 204935) | Coastal sediment microbial communities from Oude Bieten Haven, Netherlands - site A anoxic | ecosystem: Environmental > Aquatic > Marine > Coastal > Sediment | place: Netherlands...
CCCTTAGCTTTTTGAATCAAAGTTTTTCACTTCAGAATTTTAACAATCAGCCGATAAAACTCTAGGCAGTTATCGTCGCCTTGGCCGTCGCTATCCAATTGTCCGGGTTGATAACACAATATTATGCTTTAATTTCAGGGTTTTGTTTTATGAGTGACGCCAAATACGAAACGATTCTCTTTGTGGATGATGAAGAGAGCATTCTGAATGTCTCGCGTGAATATTTCAAACGCAGAGGGTATCAGGTAATGACGGCCTCAAGCGGCCATGAAGCCATCAAGATAATCGAGACCGAACCCGTTGACTGCTGTTTCACCGACATCAACATGCCCGGCATGGACGGCCTGGCCCTTGCCGAACACATCCGTCACTTGGACAATACATTGCCGGTCATCATCATGACCGGATATCCATCACTTGACAACACCATTCAGACCCTCAAGAACGGTGTTGTCGATTTCCTCATCAAGCCGGTCAACCTCAGTCAAATGGAGCTTTGTGTGCGCCGGGTTTTTACTCAGCGGCGAGTTTTTGCGGAAAATTTGCTCCTCAAGAAAGAAGTCGAAAGCAAGAACCGACTGGAAAATCTCAACCGCGAACTGACCCTCAAGGTGGAAGAATTGCACATCCTCAACCGGATTTTAAGCGATTTTTCCATCAACTCATCCAGTAATGAAGTGTTCAAACGGCTGGTCGATATGGCTATCGAAATTACGCGTTCAGACCGCGCCTGTTTTTACATTATTAATGAATCGATGGATAAACCGTTCGCCGTGGCCGCAGAGCCTGCCGAGATGCCAAGTGAGACCCGGACGGGTATAGGCAACCCGATGCATTGCAACTGGCCGGTCAATGAATCCGGTGCGATGGAACTGCCGCATCTCGAGCAGCTGATATCGGAGGTGGCAGGCGACGAGATTCCCTTACTGGTTACCAATAGCCAGGGGCAGCGGAAGATTCCCCGGAATTATCGCTCGTTGATGCTGGTCCCGCTCAAGATTCGGCAAACCGTATTTGGCGTGCTGATGGCGGCTCTCGAAAACGATGAAGCAATCTACACCGAAAAGGACCTGTATTATCTCTCATTCATGGCACAAAATGCCGCCAAGGCCATTGAAAATTTGGCTCTCTACGAAAACATATACGAAAATCTGTTCGCCACGCTTTACGCCTTCGTCAATGCCATTGAGGCCAGAGATCCCTATACTCAGCAGCATTCCAGCCGGGTAACCACATTTAGTATCGAGATTGGCAAGGCCATGGGATGCACGCCGGAAGAACTGGATATTCTCAATTTTGCCGGACACCTGCACGATATCGGTAAAATAGGCATTCGTGATGATATTTTGCTGAAGCCTGGCCGACTCACGGAAGAAGAGTTTGCCAAGATCAAAGAGCATCCGGTTATCGGTGCCAACATTGTCAAGCAACTCGGTTTCTGGGAGAGGGAGCGACAGATCATTCGCTGTCACCATGAGCGTTACGACGGCAAAGGGTATCCGGATGGGTTGACAAAAAACGAAATTCCGATACTGGGACGTATACTTTCAGTGGCTGATGTTTACGATGCCGTCTCCTCTGATCGCGCTTACCGCAAACGCATGGAAGAAAGCCAGGTATTGCAAATCATCAGTGAGGGCGCGGCGACGCAATTCGATCCGGACGTCGTGGAGATATTTCTGAAACTTCACCAGGAAGGTAAATTATCCAGTCAGCAAACGACCGGCAGGTTCGCCAACCTTTTTTCACAGCTTCGCAATTGATGTTTCCCCACCTGTAGATCGCCTTTTTATTATGTTATTTCAATTATTTATTGACATTTATGTCGACTGTGGTATCATGAATTTGTAGTCGACTGCAGAAAATTGACGACATTTAGCCCTGTGGGAGTTCGTGCCCAGGGGGTGATTTAAATGCACCCGACAATACGAGTATGGGCGAACCGCCGGGGATGCGGCTCGCCCATACATGCGATGGAGTGTGAGACGATCATATGAGTCGAAATGATCGCTGAAGCAAATTTATATACTACAGAGTGGGATGTCAATAGATAGGCATTGCATACAATATGGGCTGGGAAGTGACGTGCTATATGCCAGTAGTGCCGATCAAAGCCCATACCATTTGGCCGTTGTGGAAAGACAGGCAGTCAACAGAGTGGTAAGCGCTGATCGCATGTATGCGGATGTCCCCATCCAAATGCCACGCCGGCTGTGGCTGATGGATAAACAAAAAAACGGGTGCCGGTATGGCCGGTCCCGTTATCGAACAAATCACCGCCTTATGTTGTTTTTGGTCGGGGCGAGAGGATTTGAACCTCCGACCCCTTGAACCCCATTCAAGTGCGCTACCAGACTGCGCTACGCCCCGACGCAAAGACAGTCTGCTAACATTTAATCTTTACCATGTCAAGACGATATACTTACCCTGGATCGAGAAAAGAGACTGATCCGCTGGTCATTCCACGGCGATTGAGACCTGGTGATACCATTGGGTTGGTGGCTCCGGCAAGCCCCTTTGATATCGAGCAGTTATACCGCGGGGTCAGTCTGCTGGAGTCTGCTGGGTTCAATGTCCGCATGTCCAAAAGTATTTTTCTCAAAAGCGGTTATTTTGCCGGGTCTGATACGCAGCGTGCGGCCCTTGTCATGAAGATGTTCGATGACCCGGTCGTGAAGGCGATTATCTGCGCCAGAGGAGGATTCGGTTCGATGCGCCTCCTACCCTTGTTGGACTATAAACGTATACGCGAACAGCCAAAAATCTTAGTAGGCTTCAGCGACGTGACAGCACTTCTTGCGACGATATACATGCGATGCGGTTTTGTCACCTTCCACGGACCTGTTGCCGCTAGTCTGCCGGCGAGCGACAGGAAGTCGCTGACTGCGCTTATAGCGGCAGTCAGCGGCGACACGCCGGTCGAATTGACCGCCACGGGGGGCACAGTCATTCGGCCGGGGATGGGGGAAGGGCCTGTTCTGGCCGGAAACCTTACAACAATGTGTCATTTGATCGGAACCCCTTATCAACCGCAAACACGCGACCATATTCTGCTTTTAGAAGACCGGGGTGAGGCACCCTATCGACTGGACCGGATGCTTACCCAGTTGGATATGGCCGGGTTCCTTGATGACATCGCCGGCGTGGCGTTTGGTTCTTTTGATGCTTGCGGCGCACCGGATGAATTCTTGAGAATTATATCGGACCGCTTCAAGAGTGCGCCTTACCCCGTTCAGACCGGGCTGGAATTCGGCCATGGGAAACGCAACCTGACGATTCCGGTGGGCCTAAGGGCGTCACTCGATACTGACCGGGGGCGCTTGACATATCATGCCCCGGCGACGACTGCCTAATGTTCTCCGGTTGTCTACGGATAAATACTAATGACCTCCTTTGATCGTGTTCATGAACTCATGCATGAGGCAGTGGCGGACGGTGTTTTTCCCGGCGGTGTGCTCCTTGTTTCTCGTAAAGGTGAAATCGAATTTTTTCGTCCTTACGGTGTCAGCAATATTTTCACCCAAAAACCGGTTACCACTCATACCGTTTTCGATCTCGCATCCTTAACCAAACCGTTGGCCACCACTCTAAGCGTCATGGTATTGATTTTAAGAGGGTATTTGAGTCTTGATCAGCCGTTAGGTACGCTACTAAGTGACTTTAAGGGCACCGATAAAGCGCATGTCAGCGTCAGGCAACTTCTCAACCACACTTCCGGTCTTCCGGATTACCGTCCCTACTATACCGATATCCGTAACCTTTCGACCGAGAATCAAATTGATTCGATTCGACTGGCCGTCCGCCAGACCCCGCTGAAGCATCCCGTCGGCCAAAAAGAGGTATACAGCGATCTGGGCTTCATGATTTTGGGCTGGGTGGTGGAGGCGCTCTCTGGTCGACGCTTGGACCAGTTTGTCGCCAAGGAAGTCTATCAACCGATGGGACTTAACGCTGGTGGTTCTCCCGGGCTTTGTTTTGTCGACCTTTCGGCACCGATTCATTTTGCTGATGTTGCCGCCACGGAATATTGCCCCTGGAGGCAACGACTTCTGGAGGGTACCGTACACGACGACAATGCTCACGTGATGGGTGGCATTGCCGGACATGCGGGTCTTTTCGGCGACACCCGGGCGGTGCATGATATGCTCGTCGCCCTATGGTCAGCCTACTGCGATCGAAATCCCACGGGACTTTTTCCGGCTGAGCTTGTCCAGGTCTTTCTGCGGCGCGGAAAAGGGGATTGCAGACCGCTCGGATTCGATGCCCCGTCAAACAATGCATCGAGCAGCGGTCGCTTCTTTTCCTTTGAGACTGTCGGCCATCTCGGGTTCACTGGAACATCATTCTGGCTTGATCTCAAGCGAGCGATCGTCGTGATTCTGCTGAGCAACAGGATCCATCCGCACCGTGACAATAATCAGATAAAGCATTTCAGACCGAAAATTCATGATGCCGTCATGGAATCTTTACGTGTGGATCGGTCTACTGGATAGGGCCGTATGCCGTCGCGGCAAACGTATCTCAAGGCTTGTTCGCTCAAGCCCTGCTGAAAAGCCATTCAAAAGTATTGCATTTGTATGGCAGTTTGTGTTTGTGTAGAATGCCGTAATTAAGCGGGTAATTCGGGTTCAATCCCCGGCTGGTTGACATTTTTTCTTGTAATAACAGTATAATTTTGGTAGCGAAGCGGGGAATTTTTTTGTATAATAATCTCCAAAATAACGCGCCTGCCTTTTGGGTGCCTGCTGAGGTCGTATGAATTTATTTCTTGACAGTCTTTTAGGCATCTTTTCGAATGATCTAGCCATCGATCTGGGTACAGCCAATACCCTGGTGTATGTTAAAGGCAAAAGTATCGTTCTGAACGAACCATCCGTTGTTGCCGTCAGCATGGACGGTCGGTCTAAAAATCGTGTTTTGGCTGTTGGCTCAGAAGCCAAGCACATGCTGGGCCGGACCCCTGGCAGTATCGTCGCCATTCGGCCGTTGCGGGACGGTGTTATCGCTGATTTCGAAGTGACCGAGGCCATGCTGCGTCATTTTATCCAAAAAGTTCACAACCGCAGATCCTTCGTGCGACCGCGTATTATCATCGCAGTTCCATCTGGTATAACTCAGGTCGAGAAACGGGCCGTTAGAGAATCAGCAGAATCTGCCGGTGCGCGGGAGGTGTTTCTCATTGAGGAACCAATGGCCGCTGCTATCGGTGCCAACCTGCCCATCACTGAGCCAACGTGTAACATGGTGGTCGACATCGGCGGTGGAACGACCGAAGTGGCCGTCATTTCACTCGCAGGTATCGTCTACAGTCGGTCTGTGCGCGTGGCGGGCGACAAAATGGACGAAGCGATCGTTCAGTATATCAAACGCAAATACAACCTTTTAATCGGTGAACGGACTTCCGAAATCATCAAAACCACCATCGGTAACGCTTACCCCAATCCACAGGAGTTAGAAACCATAGAAGTCAAAGGCCGGGACCTGGCATCTGGTATCCCGAAAATTTTGTCCATCGACTCCGAAGAAATCCGTGTCGCCATATCCGAGCAGATAGATGCTATCGTGGAGACTGTTAAAATCGCACTTGAACAAACCCCGCCGGAACTGTCAGCGGATATCGTCGACCGTGGTATCGTATTGACAGGCGGGGGTGCATTGCTTAAAAACCTCGACAAATTGCTTCGGGAGGAAACCAGCCTCCCGATAACGGTTAACGAAGATCCGCTTTTAACAGTTGCTCTGGGAGCCGGAAAAGCGCTTGACAGTCTCGAAATACTCAAACGTGTCCTAATACCTTAGGTTCATGCTTTCAAAAAGAATGTTGGTGATCGCTGGTGTAATATTTCTGTTCGTCGCCAGCATCGTGGTTCTCTCCCTATCCAGCAGCCGTATACCTTCCCATGGCGTCGGACGCATCGCACTGATATTTGTGGCGCCGGTTCAAGGCGTCGTTACAGATTCTATCCGTGCACTCAAAGGCACTTGGCACACGTATTTCGCCCACATTTCGGCGGCTCAAGAGAACTCTCGACTAAAGAAAGAGCTGCAACACGCAGTGGCGCGAATCAATCGCTTCCAGGAAATAGAACTTGCCAATATTCGCCTCAGGAGGTTGCTAGATTTCAAAATAAGTTTAGGGACCCAGTCGGTGGCGGCCGAAGTCATCGGTAAGGATCCTTCTCCCTGGTACCGGACGGTCGTCATCAACAAAGGCAGCAGTGAGGGGGTTCGGAAAGGTCTTCCGGTAGGAGTACCCGAAGGGGTCGCCGGCCAGGTGACCGACGCGTCCGCACAATACGCAAAAGTAATGTTGATTATCGATCGTAATAGTGCCGTGGATGCTTTTGTTCAGCGGACACGCGGGCGTGGTATCATCAAGGGAGAATCAACCTCGAGCTGCGTGTTTCAGTATGCCTTGCGTAAAGACGAGGTGAAGGTCGGTGACAGAATCGTTGCGTCAGGACTTGATGGCGTTTTTCCGAAGGGAATGCCAATCGGCGAGGTATCAGGGGTGGTTAGACGTGCCGCCGGGATTTTTCAGGAAGTCACCGTGACGCCTCATGTCGATTTCGAAAAACTTGAGGAAGTTCTGGTTATTCTCACGCCGCCAAAAGATCCGTTCACGAGCCAACCATGACTTACGGCTTTTACATAATCACCTGTCTGGTTCTGATTGTGATCCAGACTGTCATCATGCCGGATCTTCCGGTTATATCCAGCTTCTGCGATCTAACGACCATATTCGTTATTTATCTCGGTGTGCTGCGTAGCAACCGGGAAAGTCTTCCGGTGGTTATCCTGCTGGGTGTGGTCATGGACAACCTTTCGGGTACCCCACTGATGGTATACACGACAGCCTACTTCTGGCTGTACGTCTGCGTGCGTTGGCTGGGTCGGATTCTCCAAGTCGGGCTGCGTTTTCGGTTGGCTTTAATCGTGATATTGGGTATTTCGTTGGAAACGGTGATATCCGTTGTCTCCTTCGGAGGTTTCGAAGCGCTTTCGGAAATGCCGTCTTCTGACATCGGTAAAATAATCGTTCGTTTGTTATGGGCCCTGTTTCTCGGTCCGATATTGATTCTGGTTCTGCAACGGTTGCACCGGCTCTGGGATCGAAAGATCGGCAAATTTTTAGTGCGTCGATCTGATACAGCCCACGCTCGGGTTACACGCTAGAATTACTGCGGTTTCGGGGGGATGCGATAAACGTCTTGATGATACCCTTGAATCGGCCCTTCCGAAAACGCGCTTGATTCACTAACCGGCATATTGCATGGATATTCTTCCATAAGTGTAAATTAAGATTCAGATGGATTCGATTCGGTAGATTTATCCTTAGCCGTCCGGATTCCGCCGTTCGATACTAAAGCGGATCCGGTCAAGAGCGAGTTTTCACTTTGGACAAATACCTCAAAACAGCGGATACCGACTGGTATAAACAGCGGATAATCGGCATTATACTGGTTGTCTCCATTTGCTTGGCCATACTCCTGGTGCGCCTCTTTTTTCTCCAGGTAATAAAAGGGGCGGAGTACCGGCGATTGTCAGAAAATAACAGTATCCGCTTGCAACGTATCGAACCTTTCAGGGGGCTCGTTTTCGATCGCAACGGAAAGATGCTGGTCGACAATCGGCCTTCTTATGATGTCAGTATAATAACCAAGAATGCCAAACCGGTGGATGACACACTAAGAAAGTTAGCGGATTATCTCGGGACGTCGTCCCAGGATCTTCTTGAAAAGCTTATCACCCGCAAAAACGGCCATAGCTACAAGCCCATTCCGCTCGTTCAAGATATCAGCCGCGATAATCTCGCAATGGTCGAAGTTCATCGATATGACCTTCCGGGTATCGAAGTCAACGCAAGGCCGCTTCGACACTATGTGAACAATCAAAGTGCTTCTCACCTTTTGGGATATTTGGGGGAAATCAGCCCGAAGGAATTAGGTAGCGGCAGATTTCCGAATCTCATACGTGGCGACCTTATTGGCAAATTCGGGATTGAAAAAGTCTTCGACGATTACCTGCGCGGTAAGATCGGCGGTCGTCAGGTCGAAGTGAACGCCAACGGGCAGGTCGTTAGGGTCATCAAGACCGTTCCGGCCTATCCCGGGTATAATATTTTCCTTACCATCGATTCGGACCTCCAGCAGAAAACTGAGGAACTCATGGACGGAATCACGGGAGCGGCAGTCGCCATAGAGCCGTCGACCGGACAGATTCTGGCTCTCGTGAGCAGTCCCACCTTCGATCAGAACGCTTTTGTAAGCGGTTTGTCTCGTGACCAGTGGCAAGCTTTTGTTTCCGATCCGACCAAGCCGTTGAATAACCGCGCCGTTCAAGGAGAGTATCCTCCAGCTTCGACCTACAAGATTCTGACGGCCATTGCCGGGCTCGAGGAAGGCGTCATCAATGAGAAAACCGTTTTTTGTTGCTACGGGCAATACAGATTCGGGCGGCGTTACTACCGTTGTTGGAAAAGGGGGGGGCACGGTTGCCTCGACGTCGTTGGCGCTATCGCCCAGTCATGCGATGTTTTCTTTTACCAGGTTGGGCTTGCCTTGGGGGTCGATAAACTAGCGCATTACGCCAAAGCGGCCGGACTTGGGACCGCAACCGGGATCGATCTGAGCCATGAGAGCCGGGGGTTGATACCGACGGCCGCCTGGAAAAAGAAGCGCACTGGCGTTGCATGGCAGGATGGAGAGACGCTTTCGATTGCCATCGGTCAGGGTTTCAACCTGGTGACTCCACTTCAGATGGCCGTTATGACCGCAGCGGTGGCTATGGGTGGAACGCGCTATCAACCACAGCTTCTGAAACGAATAGAAACAGTGGAAGGGCGACAGGTAGAAGTCAGCAAACCGATTTTAGCCGGTAAGCTTTCTATCAGCCCCAAAACCCTGGCACTCGTCAAAAAGGGTTTGTGGAATGTGGTTAACAGTGAAAGAGGAACGGCGAGGGGCGCCCGGTTTCTTGATGTCCCCATCAGCGGTAAAACCGGAACGGCGCAGGTAGTCAGCCGTAAAGAAGATTCGGAGGATGATCCTGATCTGGTTCCGGACCATCTCAAAGCCCACGCGTGGTTCATTGGCATCGCGCCGACCGATACGCCTGAAATTGCTGTGGCGGTCATTGTCGAACACGGTGAACATGGATCCGGAGCGGCTGCGCCGGTTGCCCGGGAAATGATAAAGACCTATCTGTACAAAGATCAATTATTATCGGGTCCGCAAATGATCGCTAGGCGTAAGACCGCAGAACTTAATTAGTGCTTGTCTGCGAAAAGTGGATGGGCACAAATTAGTTTCCGTCCATAACAGGATAAAACGTCATGTTTGATCGAAAATTCGTGCAGTATTTCGACTGGGGGTTGCTCGGGTTGGCGATTGTCCTGGGAGGCCTGGGGGTTCTCACGTTGTTCAGTGTTGTAAGCGCCGATGCGACGGCGGGACAAAAAACACTCTACTATAAACAGCTAACTTGGCTCTGTGGTGGGCTGTTTTTCATGGTCGCCGCGTTTTTGTTCAATTATAAATTGTTGGATCGATACGCTTTTGGGCTTTACATTTTTTCAGTTTTGCTCCTTATAGCCGTACTGGTGATCGGGAAAGTCGGGGGTGGATCCAAACGTTGGTTGGCTTTCGGGCCGGTATCCGTGCAGCCGTCCGAGTTTGTCAAACTCGCCGTAATCATCATTCTGGCCAGGTATTATTCCAAAAATGCTTACACTCGCGGATTCACCCTAAGGGATCTCATATTTCCATTATTACTGGTCGTGGTTCCGGCGGTGTTGATTGTCAAACAACCGGATTTGGGGACCGCTTTGCTTATATTCATCATCGCCGGTTCCATGACCCTGTTCGTCAAAATCGAAAGACGATCGCTTCTAATTTTATTCACTACGGGGATTATTGCCGTTCCAATGGTATGGTTTGTGCTGAAGGAATACCAAAAACAGCGCATTATGACATTTCTTAACCCCGATCGAGATCCACTCGGAGCGGGATATCACATCATACAGTCTAAAATCGCCATTGGTTCGGGGATGTTTACGGGTAAAGGTTACTTGAAAGGCACCCAGAACGCCTTGTCTTTTTTGCCGGAACAGCATACGGATTTCATATTTTCAGTCTTCGCCGAGGAGTGGGGATTCGCGGGATCAGCGTTAATGGTTCTTGTCTTTTTACTGTTGATCATTTGGGGCTTGAATGTGGCCTATGGCTGCCGCGATCCCTTCGGGACGATCATGGCGGTGGGGATTTCGGCCATGATTTTCTGGCAGGTATTCGTGAATATCGGAATGGTCATGGGACTCCTGCCCGTCGTCGGTGTGACTTTGCCCTTTATCAGTTATGGCGGTTCGTCGATCGTTACCATGATGATTGCCGTTGGGTTACTCATCAACGTCAGTATGCGGCGCTTTACCCTTGAATGAGCATAGCCGTGAGCAGGTTGGCATCGAATATCGCGGTCATAGCTGGCTGCGGTATCCCGGATATCATGCGGTAGAGGGAGGCAATTGCCTTTCTATTTGGTCGCTTGACGCGACCAGCGGCATTGCGTGCCGCGCGTTAAAGCAGACTGTTTATGAACACTAATGCGGAGGATACTGAATTATGGGAAAAAAAGGGCCTAAACCCGACTCGATTTCGACCTTTCTTGGGCCGGATGCCAGCGTAGAGGGTACGCTTTCATTTCAAGGAACGATTCGGCTCGATGGTAGGATCAAAGGTAAAATAACCAGCAACGGTGGGACGGTGATCGTTGGCGAGCAAGCTGTTGTCAGTGCCGATTTGGCTGTTGGTATTGCTGTTGTGATGGGAGAGGTAAACGGCACCATTGATGCCGCCGAGCGTATCGAACTTTATCCTCCGGGCCGGATCGTTGGCGATATACAGGCGCCGGTTATTGCTATAGAAGAAGGTGGAATATTTAATGGCCACTGCGTCATGGCACAGCGAAGCGAAAACATCAAAAAGAGCGCCCCGGTGATAGAAAAAATGGAACCTAAAACCAACGCAACGGCGAACTAAAATTTTTTAAAAAACCTTTGACAACCTTTTGTTGCGGATGTTATAGACCGCCGGAGTCGAAATGGTCGGTCTTTATTTTTTACCAATGTTTAAACCCTGTTAGATCCCAATATTCGCATCTGTGATGGAGGGTTTGCCAATGATGTCTGTTTCTATCAGACGTAGACTGCCTTTATCGTTGCCGGTCCCGGTGACGTTTATTTTCCTTTTGACCACCCTGCCAGCTGTCGCCGCCGAAGGCGGTGGTGGCCTTACCGTGATTCCAGACTGGACCTTTCTGCTCCAGATGGCAAACTTTCTCATTCTGATGTGGATTCTGAATGTGATTTTATACAAACCGATTCGGAATGTTCTGATCCAGCGGAAAAATAAAGTATCGGGCCTCGAAGAGAGTATTCTTGCATCCGAGAAAGACGTCAAAGACAAAGAAGAGGCTTTCATGGTCGGAATCAGGGATGCACGGGCCAAGGGATTGAAGCAAAAGGAAATGCTGATCGCCGAAGCAAGCGAAGAGGAAAAACAAATCATCGCGCGCATAAATGAGAAAGCTCAATCAAATCTTGCTGAAGTTCGCGGGCAGATCTCGCAAGAGGCATTGGCGGCCAGGGATTCTTTAATGCAGGAAATTGATGGTTTTGCTGAGACAATCGGGCAGAAAATCTTGGGGAGGGCGATCTAATGAAAATTCCTGTCTTCACCTGTATACGCCGATTTCCCACGATTACCAAAACAGCACCTGTGCTTATCGCAGCCTTGATGCTGTTTTGTTTTGCAGGAGTAGCGGTGGGTGCTTCCGGTGGTAACAGCGGCGGAGAGCACGCAACTGAAGCCAGTGGTGGTCATGGCGAAGAACACGCCACTGAAGCCAAAGGTTGGGTGGCCACCGATACTTACAAGGTGATGAATTTTGCCGTTCTGGCCATTGCTTTGGTCTTTCTTCTTCGCAAACCGATGAAAAAAGCGCTTAATGACCGTATTCAAGGCATCCAGGATCAACTCAGTGAACTGGAGGCAAAGAAGAAAGCCGCCGAAGATGAGTTGGCTAATTATAATCGAAAATTTCAGCAACTAGACCAGGAATCGGAAAAGCTTATCGCCCAGTACATTCAGCAGGGAGAAGAAGCTAAAGTTAGAATAATCAAGGAAGCGGAAAACGCGGCTGAGAAGCTTCAAGTGCAGGCACGACGCAATATTGAGCAAGAATTCAAAAGGGCCAAGCTCAACCTTCAGGAAGAAGTTCTCGAGAAAGCACTGGCCCAGGCCGAAGAATTGATCAGAAACAAGATATCGGATGATGATCAAGAACGATTGGTGGATGAATACCTAGAGAAGGTGGTGGCATAATGAAAAATTTAGCAATCGCCAGGCGTTATGCCAAGGCTCTTCTGCTGATCGGGAAAGAAGATGGTCAGGCAGAAAGTTATAGAGACGAGCTGGCAGCAGTGGCAGGATTGATAAGCGGCGGGAAAAGTTTAGAGCAGGCGCTGACCAATCCGCTGTACGATGCTGCGGGTCGCAGAAAAGTATTGATGGCCGTGATTGAGCGGCTGAGCCTTTCCCAAGTCATGCAGTCTTTTTTGATCCTTCTGTTCGATAAAAGGCGGATCGGTTTCATCGGCCAGATTAATCAATTTTATCAGAAAATGGCTGACGAGCTCAAAGGTGTTGCTCGGGCCAGTCTCGTTTCGGCAACCGAACTTTCATCCGATGCCGTTGAAAAAATTCGTTCAGCCCTGTCCCAGAAGACGGGTAAAGATATTATACTGGAGGTCGAGCAGGATCCGTCTTTGATCGGAGGGCTCGTGACGCGGATCGGTGACCTTGTTCTGGATGGGAGTATAAAATCACAATTGGTCAATATGAGAGAATCTTTAAAAAGGGGTGAGAGTGCCTAATGGAACTAAGAGCCGAAGAAATAAGTCAGATTATCAAAGAACAGATTACGGATTACGACAAGAAAGTCGAACTCAGTGAAACCGGTGTGGTTCTTTCAGTCGGTGACGGTATCGCCAGAGTCTACGGTCTTGAGAAGGTGATGGCTCTGGAGCTGGTGGAGTTCACCGGCGGTATCCTCGGGTTGGTTCTCAACCTGGAAGAGGATAACGTGGGTGTTGCTGTTATGGGCGAAGACATCCACATTAAAGAAGGCGACATCGTAAAACGGACTGGTCGTATCGCCGAAGTTCCGGTCGGTGAAGCCGTCCTCGGTCGCGTCGTTTCGGGAGTGGGTGAACCGCTGGACGGCAAAGGGCCCATCGACGCCAAGGAAAGCCGCCGTGTTGAGATGGTCGCCCCGGGTGTTATTGCCCGAAAGAGCGTGCACGAACCGTGTTACACCGGCTTGAAGGCCATCGACGCCATGACGCCGGTGGGCCGTGGTCAACGTGAGCTGATCATCGGTGACCGCCAAATCGGCAAAACCGCCTGCGCCATCGACGCGATTTTGGCTCAGAAGGATTCGGGCATCTATTGCATCTATGTCGCCTGTGGCCAGAAAAAGTCGACCGTGGCCCAGGTCCACGCGGTCCTGGAAAAATACGGTGCCATGGAGTACACCACCATTGTTGCCGCCTGTGCCAGTGACCCGGCCACCCTGCAATTCATCGCGCCTTATGTCGGATGCGCCATGGGTGAATACTTCCGCGACAGCGATCGGCACGCATTGATCATTTATGACGACCTTTCCAAACAAGCCGCCGCCTACCGCCAAGTGTCCCTACTGCTCAGACGGCCACCCGGACGTGAAGCCTACCCGGGTGATATTTTCTACAACCACTCGCGATTGCTGGAACGCGCTGCCAAATTGAACGATGACCTCGGTGCCGGATCCCTGACGGCTCTACCGATCATCGAAACCCAGGCTGGCGACGTGTCCGCCTACATTCCGACCAACGTCATTTCGATTACCGACGGTCAGATCTACCTGGAGCCCAGTCTGTTTTTCGCCGGTGTCCGCCCGGCCATCAATGTCGGTCTGTCGGTCTCTCGCGTCGGTGGTGCCGCCCAGGTGAAGGCCATGAAACAGGTGGCCGGAACCTTGAGACTGGACATGGCCCAGTATCGTGAACTCGAGGCCTTTGCGGCTTTCGGCAGTGATCTTGATAAAGCCACTCAACAGCAACTCACCCGTGGTGCGCGGCTCGTGACCATCCTCAAACAGCCCCAGTATCAGCCGCTGCCGATGGAAAAACAGGTGAGCATCCTCTATGCCGGTACACGCGGTTTTCTGGACAAGTATCCGGTGGAGGTGATGGCCAAATATGAAGCCGGTCTCTATCCTTTCATCGAGGAGCGATTTCCGAAAGTTTTTGAGGGGCTGATAGAAAAGCAGGCCATCGATGACGAATTGGATAAGTTGATGACCGAGGCGTTGACAGCCTACGACGAGGAGTTCAAGGATACCATAAAATAAAGGTTAGCTTCACGCGATGCGCCTTTAAGGTGGCAACCGTCCAGGCTCTAAAGTTCGATGGACCCGCGGCCCCATAATCCGTATCACGCAAATCCATACTTCTTAACGGTACAGGCGGATTCAGATGGCACAATTAAAAGACGTTCTAAATAAGATCCACGCGGTCAAAAAGACCAAGCAGATTACCAAAGCGATGAACATGGTGGCGGCCTCACGTCTGCGCGGCGCGCAAACCAAAATGGAGGCGTTCCGTCCATACGCCAACAAATTTAGCGAGGTGCTTGGAAGCCTGGCCGCCAAGTCGGGAGACGAAGCCAATCCGCTATTGGTTCCGCGTGAAAAGGTGAAAAAAATTCATCTCCTACTGTGTACATCCGATCGCGGTCTTTGCGGTGGCTTCAACGCCAACCTCATCCAAAAGGCCGAAAAATTCATACAGGAAAAAGCGGGCGAAGGGAGTGACGTTTCACTTACCGCCTTCGGCAAGAAGGGACGCGACTGGTGCCGTTCTGACAAACAGACCCTCACCGAAGAGCACCTCGGTGTGGTGGGTGGGAATTTTGGTTTCAACGTCGCTACGACTGCTGGCCGTAAACTGGTCGATCGTTTTCTGGGCGGTACTTATGATGAGGTACACATTATCTACGCCGAATTTCTGGGGATGGCCAAGCAGATTCCGACCTTGAGGCAGCTGCTGCCGATTCCGCCCATTACAGCGGCAGCGGACGAAGCCGTGGATGAGAGCACACCCTATATGGCAGAACACATTTGTGAACCGTCGCCCGATGAATTGCTGGGCGATATGTTGCCGCGAAACGTTTATGTCCAGATATTCAGCGCGTTGCTGGAAACCTCGACCAGCGAACATGCCGCCCGTATGATGGCAATGGACAATGCCACCAAGGCATGCAATGACATGATTGAGAATTTGACACTGGCCTACAACAAGGCCCGGCAGGCGGCCATTACGGCGGAACTGATGGACATCGTCGGCGGAGCCGAGGCTCTCAAGGGATAAAGAAAACCCGTTTGTATATATTTCGTTAACAGGAGGTCGCATCGATGGGAGAAAACTTAGGTAAAGTAATGCAGGTCATGGGACCGGTCGTTGACGTGGAGTTCGAGCAGGGCAAACTGCCGACGATTTACACCGCTTTAACGATTACGAACCCGGCAATCGACGACGTCGAGGACAACTTGGTTATTGAGGTGGCTCAGCACCTCGGTGACAATGTTGTGCGTTGCATCGCCATGGACGTTACCGATGGTCTCGTTCGCGGTATGCCGGTGAAAGATACCGGAAATCAGATCATGATGCCGGTGGGTGAGGCTGGACTGGGACGCGTATTGAACGTTGTGGGGCGCCCTGTCGACGGTTTGGGCCCGATTAGCCAGGAAAAGATGCGGCCGATTCACCGTCAGGCACCCAAATTTACGGAACAGGACGTCACTGTTCGCGTCCTGGAGACCGGTGTCAAAGTCATCGATCTTCTGGTACCGTTTCCACGCGGCGGTAAAATGGGGATGTTCGGTGGTGCCGGCGTGGGTAAAACCGTTATCATGATGGAAATGGTCCACAACATCGCCATGCAGCACGGTGGTATTTCCGTGTTCGCAGGCGTCGGAGAACGGACCCGTGAAGGCAACGACCTGTATCACGAAATGAAAGATTCCGGTGTTCTTCCCAAAGCTGCTCTCATTTACGGCCAGATGACCGAACCACCGGGAGCCCGCGCTCGGGTGGCCCTTTCGGCCCTTACCGCTGCCGAATATTTCCGCGATGAAGAAGGTCAGGACGTTCTGATCTTCATCGATAACATCTTTCGATTCACCCAGGCCGGCTCCGAAGTTTCCGCCCTTCTGGGACGGATGCCCTCCGCTGTCGGGTACCAACCGACTTTGGCCGTTGACCTCGGAGAGCTACAGGAGCGCATCACCTCTACTGACAAGGGATCCATTACAGCCGTGCAGTGCGTATACGTTCCGGCGGATGACCTGACCGACCCGGCCCCGGCCACGACATTTGCTCACTTGGACGGCACCGTGGTTCTTTCGCGTCAGATTGCCGAACTGGGGATTTACCCGGCGGTGGATCCGCTCGACTCGACATCCCGAATTCTGGATGCAAATTACATCGGCGAAGAGCACTATCAAACCGCCCGGCAGGTCCAGCAGATTCTGCAGAAATACAAGGAATTGCAGGACATCATCGCTATTCTCGGAATCGAAGAACTTTCGGATGAAGACAAGGTCACCGTCGCTAGGGCCCGTAAGATGCAACGGTTTCTATCACAGCCGTTCCACGTGGCCGAGGCGTTCACAGGTAAACCGGGCAAATACGTCAAGATCGAGGATACCGTGCGTAGTTTCAAGGAAATCTGTGAGGGCAAATATGACCACATCCCAGAGCAGGCTTTTTACATGAAGGGCGGTATCGAAGAGGTCGTCGAGGATGCCAAGAAGCGGGAAGAGGCTGCATAACAAAGAGGGCTCTTAGCATGGCTGAAAATATTAAATTGGAAGTTGTTACCCCTGAAAAGATTGTTGTCAGCGAAGAAGCCAAGATTGTAGCTGCGCCCGGGACCCTTGGTGAATTCGGTGTATTAAACGGGCATACACCCTTCATGACAACCCTCAAAACAGGTACGATCCGTTTTACGGACGCCAGTGGTACCGAGCACTTCATATTTGTCAGCGGTGGTTTTGCAGAAGCCCTGCCGGATAAAGTGACTATCCTGGCTGAGTCTGCTGAACGCAGACAAGAAATTGACCTGGAGCGTGCCATGGCTGCACTGGAACGTGCCCAAAAGCGGATGGCCTTTGACCGACAGAAAGAGGAAATCGATTTTGCACGGGCAAGAGCCGCACTGGAGAGAGCGTTGAACCGAGTCCAGTTGGCAGAAAAGCGGTAAGAGATAACTAAACACCACATGTGATACGTTTATTCGATACAGGTGAACATGTAAAAGAGGGTGAACCGACCGTGAGGGTTTGCCCTTTTTTATTTACCGGGAGGATGAGTGGCACCTCTTCACAAGCAAATCGCTGTCGTTATTCTTGCCGCCGGGCTGGGAACCCGCATGAAATCAGACCGTGCCAAGGTCTTACATGAGGTTCTCGGCCGGCCAATGGTTTCCTATGTTGTGGATACTGCCCTTAAAGTGGTTGGTGATAATATCATTCTGGTTGTCGGCTACCAAGCCGAGAAGGTCCAAGAAGTCGTCGCGCAGTCTGCTCAGGTTCGCTATGCCTATCAACCGGAACAACTTGGTACCGGCCACGCGGTCGCCTGTGCATTGCCGGCTGTTCCCGAGGGCTGCCGCCACGTCCTCATTCTATGTGGAGACGTTCCTCTGGTTACCGAAAGAACGGTTCAAGAGCTTATTTCTGACCATTTAAAGTTCCAACGGGATGTCACGGTACTGGCAATGAAAGTCGACGACCCTTCCGGATATGGACGCGTATTGACCGGTGCCGACGGTCGCGTGGCTGGCATCGTCGAAGAAGCAGATGCCACAGGTGAACAAAAAAACATCAAGGTTGTAAACACGGGAATATATTGTGTCGAAATCAAATTTTTATCAGAGGCCCTAAACAAAATAAAAAGCGACAACGCTCAAGGTGAGCTTTATTTGACTGACATAATTGCCATTGGAAACACAGAGGAAAAAAACGTTGGCGTCATGATCGCCGAAAATGGAAGCGAATTTCACGGCATCAACAGCATGGCAGATTTGGCGGTTGCCGAAGGACTCCTGCTACGGCGTTAAAATGTTTTAAACCTTGACTTTTTCTTTGGCTCTGGACTATAAAATATTATATTGATGAGGTGAAAGATTTGGATAACGAGCAGATTATAAAACAGTTTGATCAGATTGAACAAAAAGTTGAGCGAGTGATCGCAGTTTACAATTCCTGTGAGCAAAAGAATCTGGAACTCACAAATAAAATCGTTAGTTTAGAGGAGGAGCTTCAAAACAAGGTTGAGGCGGAGAAGCGCTACCAAGAGGAAAGGACCTTGATCCGGTCAAAAATTGACAACCTGTTGTCCCGGCTTGGAGATCTTGCTGAATCATAACAGTTCGGTGAAGCAGGTGAGCAATGTGGAAAGGATAGTGACCATTCTTGGAACAGCTTGTCACCATAGAATTGTTCGGGAAACCGTATACATTTAAAACCCAAGGCGAACTCAACAGAGCAGAGGAAGTTGCTGATTTCCTTGTCCGCGAAGTCACAAGAGTCGCCAACCACCAGCCGAACAAATCATCAAAAATGAATCAAGTGACAATTATGATCCTGGCCGCATTGAATATTGCTCAAGAGTATATGGAACTAGAAACAGATCGATCACATTTCATAAGGGAATTATCAAAACGCTCAACTGAACTGTTGCGCAAGCTCGATACCTGTTGTATGGAGCATGAAGGAACTGACGCCTTCAGGCTCCGGACTGGCACGTGACGCATCCGACGTCTTCATTCTTTCGCCTTCCGTCATTTCTCTTGTGGCGTTTACCATAAGTATTCCCCCCAGCTCGCCGGCAAGTCGGCAGCCTCTGTATTAAAGTGTTCGCCTGGTTGTTGACCCCTGCCGTGCTCGTGATTGGAAGTTGATCTTTGTCCCAACACTAATGCACTGGGGGCCATCGCTGGTTACGGTGTGCAGGTTCCGGGCTTGCCCGGAAAAGCCTAAAGAAACCAAATGGCGCCCGCTTTAAACCATAGGTTCAAAGACCTACCAACACGGCACTTGGCAGGGGTCCATATCCCTCCTATGGGAGGGAAGCATCAATGGCAGGCTTTGTGGGTATCTGTCAGCAGTGTTCGATACCCGAATGAACATTGAGGTGCCGGGTGAAATAGATCCGTATGCGTGGGTGAACGCACGGTTCGTGAAGCTGCCTTCCTTGTATACCTCCTCTTTCTGACAATAAAACCAATTTAATTTTCAGTTGCCTGGGAATCCGGGATGGGCTCGGTCCATATTCCTATTTCGATGTTCGTCAGGGGATCAGGCAGCGGGAACTTTGTTAGATTTATTCGCTGATATTCGGCCATCATTCTGAGGAGAAGTTTTATGGACATATATTACGTGTTAATTGGCATTTTGCTTTTTAGTGTTGGGTTTGCCATCGCCTCCTGGTTGAAAAAACGAATGTTGACCAGGAAGATCAAGGATGCCGAATTGGAGGCGTCGAAAATATTGGATGAATCCAAACGGCGCTCGAAAACCTTGCTCAAAGAGGCCGACCTTGAGATAAAAGATAAGCTTTTCAACATGAAAAGCGACTTCGATACCGAAACAAAGGAGACCAGGGCCGAACTGAGAAAAAGAGAAAAAAGGCTGATTCAGAAGGAAGAAC
>Ga0316198_10000561_pt1 | contig 19809 bp, 11 predicted proteins | sample OudBieAanoxic_MG_FD_204935 | JGI IMG/M metagenome (GOLD analysis project Ga0316198, IMG submission 204935) | Coastal sediment microbial communities from Oude Bieten Haven, Netherlands - site A anoxic | ecosystem: Environmental > Aquatic > Marine > Coastal > Sediment | place: Netherlands...
CGGGTTGGAACTGCCTCCGCCCGAGGTAAATACTTTTGTGATGGCCGGCGCACCCAGCTGTGACAGTGCCCTGTAGCCTTCGTCTTCAATACTGGCAATGCCTTCCAGCATGGCCTGGAAGAATTTCACCTCATCATCGGGACGTGGCTCGAGCAGGGGCTGCAGGCCGGGGTCATTGCGCGGAAAGCGTTCACCGGCCTGTGCCAGCGGATAATAATCCAGTCCGGTAGGGGCTTCGGGTTCCAGCAATGGCGTCATTTCGTCCATGCGTGTCTGGTCGAAATATTTGAGCAAGACCTTGCCGCCACTGTTGGAGGCGCCGCCTGCAAGCCAGCTATCGCCCAGGCGGTGACTGTAGACGCCAAGCCGGCTGGAAAAAACCGGTGTGTCGGATATCAGCTTCAGCACCAGTGTGCTGCCAAGCGAGGTCACGGCTTCACCCGTCTCGCTGGCGCCGGTCGCGATGAAGGCGGCGATGCTGTCAGTGGTGCCTGCAACAAGCCGGCAGTGAGCGGGCATGCCCAGTTGCTGCGCGATATTCTTATCTACAGGGGCGATGGTGGTGCCGGGAACATAGGTACGTGGTAATAATGTGCTGTCGATACCAAGCCTGGTCAGCCAGCTCGGCCACTCGCGCTTGACCGGGTCATAGCCCAGCTTGAGGCAGTTGTTTTCATCGCTGATATCGAAATGCCCGCAAAGCCGGCCTGCGATCCAGTCGGCCTGGTGGCAGATGTGTGCGGCATGGCCGTGGTTTTTCAGCAGGTACAGTGCTTTTGCAAGGGAAGAGCTGGCACCACGCGCCGCGCTGTCTTCAGGTGCATGGCGATTGATTGCTTCGGCTTCCTCCGTGCAGCTCTGGTCGTAGTACATCAATGCCGGTGAACAGGGCTCGCCGGTGTCATCACACAGCATGACGGTGCCGGAAGTACCATCGATGGCGATGGCTTGAATCAGCCCTGACTCAAGCTGGTCGCATAACTGGCGAATAACATCGAAGGCCGCCTGCTGCCAGTCGGATGGCTGCTGGATGCGGGGCAGGGCCATTCTGGCCGTGGCGAGCTCGTTGCCCTGCGTGTCTATGGCGCTGCCACGCACGCCGGAAGTGCCGAGATCGATGCCGAGGAATATCGCTGAACTCACCCGGTCATGCTCCTCTCAACCTGAATATTGTAACAAGGGGGGTCAGGGGAGTTGTACCGGGGGCTCTGATGTCCAGCCTGCTTTTTTGTGTTCGGCGACCACCGTGGTGTAAATACCGCCGCGGACGCCGAATTCTGCAGTCAGGCGCATGAATCTCGGCTCACAGGCAGCTACCATGTCAGCCAGGATGCGGTTGGTCACGGCTTCATGAAATGTACCTTCATCACGAAAAGACCAGACGTATAATTTCAGTGATTTCAACTCGATACAAGACATATCTGGCACGTATTCGAGGTGTAGGATGGCGAAATCGGGCTGGCCGGTTTTAGGGCACAGGCAGGTGAATTCCGGCATACGGATGCGAATGGTGTAGTCCTTGTCAGGTTGTGGATTATCAAAGATTTCCAGTTCTTTTGATGGCTGACTGGGCATGGCGAGTCCTGTTTATTCTCTGTATTTAAAAAGATGGCAATTATACGCGCGGATTTATCATAATTCCCTGTCGATTTTCGTAAATGCTCATGTATACTAACCGCCAAATTATAACGATAAGGCATCCAGGATAGTTCATGCGCCTGAGCAAGATTAAACTCGCCGGCTTCAAATCTTTCGTAGACCCAACAACACTCAAACTGCCCGGTAATCTCACCGGAATCGTCGGACCTAACGGCTGCGGTAAATCCAACGTTATCGATGCGGTGCGCTGGGTGATGGGTGAATCCTCGGCCAAACATCTGCGTGGCAGTTCCATGGAAGATGTGATCTTCAATGGTTCGTCAGGGCGCAAACCTGTGGGAATGGCCTCGGTTGAACTCCTGTTCGATAACAGCGATGGCAGCGCACCCGGTCCATATGCCCGGTACAACGAAATTTCCGTGAAGCGTTCTGTTTCGCGTGACGGCCAGTCCAAATATTACCTGAATAATGCCCATTGCCGCCGGCGCGATATCGCCGACCTGTTTCTCGGTACCGGTCTGGGGCCGCGCAGTTACGCGATCATCGAACAGGGCATGATTTCCCGCCTGATCGAAGCCAAGCCGGAAGAAATGCGTGTCTACATCGAGGAAGCGGCAGGCATCTCCAAGTACAAGGAAAGACGCAGGGAAACCGAAAACCGCATTCGCCACACCCGTGACAATCTCGCCAGGCTGGACGACCTGCGTGAAGAAATAGAAAAACAGCTTGCGCGTTTGAAAAGGCAAAGCAGGGCGGCCGAGCGCTACAAGGAACTGAAAACCGAAGAGCGCCAGTACAAGGCTGAGCAGCTGGCACTGCGCTGGCGTGAATTGAAGCATGAGCTGGATGGTCGTGACCAGGAGATCAAACGGACCCAGGAACATCTTGAAAAGCTCGTTACCGAACAGCGCACCATTGAATCAAAGATCGAATCGCAGCGTCAGCAGCACGATGACGCTAATGACAACCTGAATACGGTACAGGGCCAGTATTACAGCCTGGGTGCCGAGATTTCAGGTGTCGAACAGAGCATCAAGCATCAGCAGGATCTGCAACAACGGCAGAAGACTGACATGGATCAAATCAGGCAGGAGCAGCTGGAAACCACACGGGCGCTGCAATCAGCGCGTCACAGCGTGGAAGAACTCGAAAAACACCTGGCTGCCGATACCCCCTTGCTAGAACAGACACGGAACAAGGAAACCGAAATCGGTACCCAGTACCAGCAGGCCGAAGAAGCTATGCACGACTGGCAACAGGTGTGGGATGACTTCAATAAACAGTATTCTGATACCACGCAACAGGCACAGATTGAAAATTCCCGTATCGAGCAGCTTGAGCGTCACATTGAACAGCTGCAACAGCGCATGAGGCGCATCGAGCATGAACAGGAAGCGCTGAGTGGCGAAAACCTGGATGAAAAAATTGCCGAATTACAGCAGCAGCTATCTGTCATCGAGCAGGATAAAGCGGCGCACGAGCAGAAGCTGGGTACCGTGTTTTCGCAGATTCGCGAAACACGTGAACAGATTGTAAACACCGAACAGAAATCTACAGAACAACGACGCAAGATCCATGAGTACCAGGGGCGTTTGTCATCGCTGGAAGCGCTGCAACAGGCCGCTTTGGGTAAAGAGGACCGCCCGGTCAATCAGTGGCTGGAGAGGCAGGGGCTGTCGGGTAAAAAACGTTTCGCACAACAACTCGAGGTTGAATCCGGCTGGGAAAGCGCAGTGGAAACTGTTCTCGGCGATACCCTGGAGGCGGTCTGTGTTGATGAAATCGACAACCTGAGCCGAACGCTGGATGAGCTCGACAAGAGTAACCTGTCGCTGGTAGAGACCAGGCCTGCTGCTACAGGCGGCCAGGCATCAACATCCGGTATGTTGCTGGAAAAAATAAAATCCGATCTCGAACTCGATCAGTTCATGTGCGGCATTCGAATCGCTGATGATCTTGATTCGGCTTTATCAATGCGTGCCTCGCTCGCACAGGGTGAAAGTATTATCACGCGTGATGGCATCTGGATTGGAAAGAACTGGCTGCGCATTACGCGTGATCAACAAGCCAAGCAGGGCGTGCTTGCACGCGAGCATGATATTCGCGATGTCAAACAGCAGCTCGCTGAGATTGAGCAAACGGTTGCAGAATTGAATCAAAAGCTGGAATCCGAGCGCGAACAGCTGCAGGCATATGAACACAAGCGCGAGCAACTGCAGAACGAACTGAACCTCAAACACGGTGAAATGAATGATGTTCAGTCCAGGATCAGCGCGCATAAGTCAAAGCAGGAACACGTCAGTAAACACGGGCAGAACCTTGCGGCCGAATATGCGGAGATTGAGAAAGAGATCAGCGAAGAGAACGCGGCAATCAGGCAGGCTACCCTGCGTCGCAATGAATCTGTTGAGCAACTCGAGCAGTTGACTGAGAAGCGTGAACAGCTTTCCGGTCAGCGGGATGCTTTACGCGAGCAGGTACAGCAGTACCGGCAGGAATTGCAGCAGCAGCGCGAACAGCTGCAAGCACTGGCGGTTCGTATAGAGGGCATGAATACGCGTAAGCAGGGTCTTGAATTCGATATTCAGCGCCTTACGCAGAATCAACAGGCGCAACAGCAACGCAGGGAAGAGCTTGAATCGATACTTGAGAAGTCAGCCGAGCCAATAGAGCGGCTGGAGCAGCAGTTAAAACAACTGCTGGATAAACGGCTCAAATCAGAAGAATTGCTGGCTGATGCAAGGAAGCATGTTGAAACCATCACGCATCAGTTGCGGGAACTCGAAACTGACCGCGGTGAACACGAACAATTCAGCCAGGAAGTGCGCGGCAAGCTCGAACAAATGAAGCTGGACAGCCAGGAGCTTCGCATACGCAGCCAGACAGCCGTTGAGCAACTGGATGAAACCGGCCATAAACCCGAACAATTGCTCGCAAGCCTGGAACAAGATGCAAGCAGTTCAGACTGGACAGAGAAGGTCGCGGCCATAGCACAGCGCATATCACGTCTGGGGCCAATCAACCTTGCGGCAATAGACGAGTACCAGGAAGAGCAGGAACGCAAGAAGTATCTCGACGAACAGCATGCCGATGTGACCTCGGCGCTTGAAACGCTGGAAAATGCCATTGCCAAGATTGACAAGGAAACGCGCACCCGATTCAAGGATACCTACGACAACGTCAACACCAAACTCAAGGAGAAGTTCCCGCGTCTGTTCGGCGGTGGTGCGGCTTACCTGGAAATGACGGGCGATGATCTGCTCAGTACCGGCATCACTGTGATGGCCAGACCACCAGGCAAGCGCATTACCAATATACATCTGATGTCGGGTGGTGAGAAGGCGCTGACTGCAGTAGCGCTGGTGTTCGCAATCTTTGAACTGAATCCTGCGCCTTTCTGTATCCTCGATGAGGTCGATGCGCCACTTGACGAGGCCAATGTGGGACGTTTCTGCCAGATTGTAAAAGACATGTCCGATACAGTGCAGTTCATCTACATAACCCATAACAAAACAACCATGGAGCTTTCAGAGCAACTCAGTGGCGTTACCATGCGCGAAGCAGGTGTTTCACGTCTTGTCTCTGTTGATGTTGCGGAAGCAGCGACCATGGCTGCTGCCTGAGGTTCATTGCCCGGTTATGGAGATGGATAACTTCCGCTGGATACTACTCGCTGTCGGTATATTCTTTATCGTCGCTATTTACCTGATCAGCAGAAAGAACAAGCGTGATTTTTATCAGGAAGACGATAACCTGTCAGAAGATCTGCCGGAGATCAGTACGACTAACTGGGACGACGTGGATGAAGGTGTTGGTGAAGTACGTATCATTGCGCGTGCAAATGATGATTCCCTGAAAGCCGATAATGACTCTGCGCTGCCATTTTCCAATCGAGATGAAGAGCTACCTGATGCACTAATGGCTGATGATTACGAAGCCGTGGTTAGTGCAGAGCCCAGGCCCGAGCCGCAGCCTGAAACGGAATTAGAACCGGACCCACAGCCAGAGCCTGAACCCGAACCCGAACCCGAAGCCGGGACTGAGCCTTCTGAAACCGTGCTTGTATTCAATATTCTGGCACGTGATGGCTCGATGTTGCCAGGCAAGAGCATTAACAGCGTCGCCCTTGCCAATAACATGGTCTTCGGTGAAATGAATATTTATCATCGCATGGGTGAAGACAATAAACCGCTATTCAGCCTGATCAATATGGTGAAGCCGGGCAGTTTCGATCCTGCTACCATTCACGAGCTGAATACGCCCGGGATAACCCTGTTCCTGCAGCTGCCGGGACCGTCAAACGCAGCCGATGCCTTAAATGATATGTTGCATACGGCGCAACGCATGTCGGAGATGCTGGAAGCGCTTTTATGTGACAGTAAAAGGCAGCCGTTGACCGAATCAGTTGTTGAAGAGTATCGCAGGACAGCGGCTTCATTTGATGGCAAACGTTAAAAGTGGAAGTCAGCTAAAACAGGATTCCCTGCGCATTGAACAGTTGCGCGAACAATTAAATCGTCATTCCTATCTTTACTACGTAGTGGATAGCCCGGAAATACCGGACAGCGAATACGATCGTCTCTATCGGGAACTGCAACAGCTCGAGCATAAGTACCCGGACCAGGTTACTCCCGATTCACCGACGCAGCGTGTTGGGGAGCAGCCGCTCAAGTCTTTTTCACAGATCACTCACCGAATTGCCATGTTGTCGCTTGGTAACGCATTCAGTGAAGATGAACTTGAAGCCTTCTTCAAACGCATTCATGACCGGCTTGAGCTCGATGAAGAGCTTGCTTTCAATGCTGAGCCCAAGCTGGATGGTCTTGCGGTGAGTCTTGTGTACCAGCAGGGTTTGTTTGTACAGGCCGCTACACGCGGCGACGGCACTACCGGCGAGGATGTTACGCAGAATGTGCGTACCATACACGCTGTACCGTTGCGTTTAACTGGCGAAGCTTACCCGGACTTGCTCGAGGTTCGTGGTGAAGTCTTCATGCCCAAGGACGGATTTAACAAGCTCAACAAGCGTGCGCTTGAAAAAGGAGAAAAAACCTTTGTTAACCCGCGTAATGCTGCGGCAGGAAGTTTACGCCAGCTCGATCCCAGAATAACCGCCAGTCGCCCGCTGGCATTTTACTGCTATTCGACGGGTGCAGTGGACCGCGGTGACATTCCGGATACTCAAAATAAAGTGTTATCGCAATTGCAGCAATGGGGACTTCCCGTATGTGCTGAAGTAAAGCTGGTCAAGGGAATAAAGGGTTGTATCAACTATTATGAAAATATCCAGCGTCAGCGTGATGAGCTTCCATATGACATCGATGGCGTGGTTTATAAGGTTAATAGCCTGGAGTTACAGCACAGGCTGGGTTTTGTCGCGCGTGCGCCACGCTGGGCAATTGCGCACAAGTTTCCTGCACAGGAAGAAGTGACATATATTACCCATGTCGATTTTCAGGTCGGGCGTACCGGCGCCATAACACCGGTGGCGCGACTGCAGCCTGTTTTCGTTGGTGGTGTCACTGTGAGCAACGCCACCTTGCATAATATGGATGAGATTGAACGCAAGGATGTACGCATCGGTGACAAGGTTTTCATCAGGCGCGCCGGTGATGTTATTCCGGAAGTTGTGCGTGTGGTTCCGGGGTCGAGAAAAAAGAACGTAAAGAAAATCCAGCTGCCTGATCATTGCCCTGTATGTGGTTCGGATATCGAACGGATAGAAGGCGAGGCCGTTGCGCGCTGCACCGGCGGATTGATATGCAAGGCGCAGCGCACAGAAGCCATCAAGCATTTCGCATCACGCAAGGCGATGGATATCGATGGCCTTGGCGACAAACTGGTCGAACAGATGGTGGAATCCGGCCTGATTGAAACAGTTGTCGATTTATACAGGCTCGGGGTGGATGAAGTGGCCGAGCTGGATCGCATGGGTCAGAAATCCGCTGAAAACTTAATCGCAGCAATCAACAACAGCAGAAAACCTGCGCTGGAAAAACTGATTTATGCGCTCGGTATACGTGAAGTCGGTGAAGCCACGGCGCGCTCATTGTCGTTGTCGTTTGAAAGCCTGCAGCACATCATGGATGCGGACGAAGACGTGCTGCAGCAAATTCAGGATATAGGCCCGGTCGTTGCCAAGCATCTCACCCATTTCTTTGCGCAGCCGCATAATCAGCAGGTTATTGAGCAACTGCTAAACGAAATCGATATACAGTTGCCGTCGGTGAGCAGGAACAAGCAAGTTTTGGCGGGTAAAACATTCGTTATTACCGGTACGCTGTCGGGTATGACGCGTGATGAAGCCAGGGAACTACTGCAAGCTGCCGGTGCAAAAGTCAGTGGAAGTGTGTCTGCAAACACAGATTATCTACTGGCTGGTGAAAAAGCCGGCTCCAAGCTGACCAAAGCCGAGAAGCTTGGTGTTGAAGTGATCAATGAGGCCGGGCTCAAGCAATTGCTTGGTTCGTAAACAGCTATATAACCGCAGCGGCGCTGAGATTTGATTTATTGTAGGTGCGGCTTTAGCCGCGAATCGACTTTGTCGTCTCGACCGAAGGGAGAGATCTCCCGACCTGCGGGAGATTTCTCCCGGCGGTCGAAATGACATGGTTGGGTGTTCGCGGCTAAAGCCGCTCCTACGTGCATAACACATAAATACTCTGCGTCTCAGCGTCTCTGCGGTAAATCAAAAACATGTCCGGTTTTCTGTAAATCTGTACAATTAGTAATATAGAAACTCTACAAATAAGCTGGCAAATAAAATGATAGCAGGTGTGGGTATTGACATCGTCGAGCACAAGCGTATAGCGCGTATACACATACGCTATGGCGAAAAGTTTGCAAAACGCATTCTTGATGAACAGGAAATGGAAGATTATCGAAAAGCGCCGGCAAAAGACAGGTTGCTGGCAAAAAGGTTTGCAGCAAAGGAGGCCGCATCAAAAGCTTTGGGCACCGGATTTACCAGGGGCATAACACTCAATATGATATGTGTTCGTCATGACAGTAATGGCAGACCATTGCTGGAGTTTTATTCGAAAGCATCAGACTATGCCAGTAATCTTGGCGTTGTCGAAAAGTGGCTGAGCATCAGTGACGAGGAAAACTATTCAACAGCAATGGTGGTGCTTGAAAAAGGCGATAATCTGTAGTGATATGGCACAACCTGACAGTTGCTTCCAGATCTCGAATAATCGAAACCGTAACATAATAAATGTATAGTGCATTCTTTTCTCGCAAAGGCGCAAAGAACTCAAAGCTGTTATGTATATTTTATTCGATGAAATGTAGTCGTCAGTATTTGATCCAGCAGTTGTTGTCGATTTTCGCATAAAAGATAAACCTGCCCGTATTGAAGGTTTATTATGCTTTTTTCTCGCAGAGGCGCGGAGAACGCAGAGAAAACACTGTTGTTTATAGCCCGGATGCGGCATCGCAGTATCCGAGGCATGTGATGATATGTGTTGGTCACGACTTGATCTGACAGTAGCGTCTGATTTTACTCATCGATGTAATCCTGAATGGACATTATAAAAGTCCACAGATGAGCGCAGATAAACACAGATAAGAACTATATTGTCCACCTGCCGCCACACGCCCCCCGCAAAAAAACGCGAATAAAGAGAAAACTAAATAACGATTTATTTATTTACGTTCTTCGCGTTCTTTGCGGACAAGAAATAACAACTGTATTATCCGCGTTTATCTGCGTTCTCTGCGCCTCTGCGAGAGTAACTGCGTGTAGCCCTTTCTATAATCCTATCTCAGTTGTACAGAAAAAAATCATAGTCGGAGTTTGAGTCATTATGAAAATGACTGTCAGATTGTGTGCTGAAGATCGAAGATTACGGTCTAGCCGGAAGTTTTCAGGTCGACCGGGAGCTCGTATTCCAGCAGTCTGTCAATTTCTTTAAGAAGCTCGGCAGATTTAATCTCAAAGCTGTCGTCTTCGCCGTTATTTATTGCAGCTTCCAGTGAGTTGGCTGCGTTTCTCAGAGCGGGGGTTCCGCAACAGCGGCTTGCGCCGTTCAGTTTATGTGTCACATCTTTAAGCATGGTGGTATTGTTATCCGTCAGGGCCTTCCGGATCCCGTCCCTGTGATCTGGCAGTTCCCTGACAAGCATGTTGAACAGCTCAATGGCCAGGGCTTCATTGCCATTCGTGAGTTGCCTGGCGTCCTCAAAGGAAAAAATTTCTGCACTGTCTGCCTGTATGTTTTGCGGATCAATATCCTCCTCTTTAATATAAGAATCAGAGAACCATTTGGATATAATGTCGACAATCAATTGCGAGCTAATCGGTTTAATAATAATATCGTCCATGCCGCAGGATTCTATTTTATCGATTTCCTGTGGCATAGCGTTGGCTGTAAGGGCGACTATCACAGGTCTGTGCCCACCGTCCTGATGCTGCCTGATTTGTTTTGCGGCATCGTATCCGTCCATTCCAGGCATATGCAAGTCCATGAATATAAGGTCATATTTATTATGCATGGCAAGCTCTATACTGTCTTCGCCGGAGCAGATGGTTGTTACATCGTATTGGTTCTTTTTAAGAATGATTTCGGCAAGTCTTAAATTAATCTCATTATCGTCAACAACCAGTACCTTAAGCGAAGGATTGAGCAGAACTTCTGTTGACACTTCAGTACTGGGCGCTCTCTCTATGAAGACGGGTGTTCTGCTTATGCAGTTAACCAGAGATTTTTGAATGTGTGAACGGCGAGCGGTCCTGAATGTCGGGTTTCGGAAACCATCAGATTCGAGTTGTCCGAGCTCGGTATGTGAGCGTGTGCTTGCTATGGTCATTAGAGGGGTATCATCGTTTAGCTGGCCCAGGCATTCAATGTATTGGGTATTACCCTGCATGTACTTACGGCTGATGCCGACCACCACTGCGTCAATTGTATTGTCGTCAGTAAATGGTTTATCTGCTATGCAGTGATCAAGGCTGTGCTCGGTAACATTGCATCCCCATTGCTCAAGCATTGTTCTGAGGGCATGGCGGCACAGGATTTGCTCTTCAATTAACACAATATTACAATCGATAAGCTCATCGAATTTCTCATCAGATGATTCATTGATAACGTTTACCGGAATTGTAAACCAGAATGTGGAGCCTTCGCCGACTGTGCTGTCGAAACCAATCTCCCCCTTCATTAATAACACGAGTTTTCTTGAGATAACGAGACCCAGGCCAGTGCCACCAAAATTTCGTGTAATTGATGTGTCCGCCTGGGTAAATGCAGTAAAAAGTTTCTGTTTACTATCCTGGTCCATGCCGATACCTGTATCAGCGACGGTTAGCTTGATGCTGCTGGTGTTGTTGAAGCTGTCTCGTTCGATATTGAGGAAAACATACCCGTTTAATGTAAATTTAACTGCATTCCCTACCAGGTTAAGCAGGATCTGGCGAACACGCACCGGATCAGATTCAATGACGTGTGGTGTATCTGCGCCCAGGTTGTAGAACAGTTCGATATTCTTTTCGTAGGCAATAGGGGCGAGCAGGTCGATAACATCTTCGACGATATCAAGAATATTGCACCGGGTTATGGTGATCTCGAGTTTGCCTGATTCGATTTTAGAGAGGTCAAGAATATCGTCAATAATCGTCAGCAGGTTAGTGGCCGATTTATGAATGGTTCTGGTGTAGTCTCCCTGGTGATTGTCCAGGTCGGTGTTAAGTAATAATTCGGTGAAGCCCATAATTCCGCTAAGCGGTGTGCGGATTTCATGGCTCATATTCGCCAGAAACTCGGATTTTGCCTTGCTCGCCTGCATGGCATTAAACCGGGTTATATCAAGTTCGGCATTCCTGATTTCGAGCTCTTCAAGCGTCTGTTGCAACTCCTGGGTGAATTCGTTGATCCTGTCTTCCATGTCTGTTTGTGCCAGGCGCAGTTCCTCTGCCATGCTGTTTACGCATGACTCGAGTATCGCCAGTTCACCTGGTGCGTCATGCCTGACATGGGATTGATAGTCTCCAGCCGAGATTCTCTTTACTGTTTCGGTTAATAACCGAACAGGTTGTGAAATCTGACGGCTGATACGCACCGCGATCAGGCCGCTGAATAGCAGGATCGCTATTGTGATCAGGGTGCCCTGAATAAGACTCAGGATTTTCTGTTCCGTGTTGTACTGTGTTGTCAGGTAAAGGTCAACATATCCGATTGATTTCGGTGGTGTTATAGTGCTCGAATCGGTCGATAGATCATCATCATAATCATCAATATCAAGCTGCTCTGTGATAATGGCTTGTCGGAAATGCAAGACCTGTTCATCGGATAGAAGATCATAAAAGAAGTCAGGATACTTTCTAGGAACAGGGTTTTCTGCAAGTGATAATAATACGGTATCATTTTCATTGCCTATTGTTATCTTGATGACATTCTCGTCAGTCGACAGTGCGTGTTTCAGGACTCTTCTCAAGGAATTTATGTTACCGGAGAAAACCGAGTACTCGGCGGCGGGTGATATCTGGCTGACAATCGTATTGCCGTGAAGGTTGAGCGTGCTGGTGAAATACTGAATTTGTGAGAACGTGAAATAGATTGTGAGCGCAAGAGCAATAAGCAGTGCCGGAAGCAGCGTAAGTATCAAAACCTGTTGTTTGATTCCCCAGTGTTTCATGGTCTTTCTTCCAGGCTTTTACGAATAGACTCTTTACTTGGCAAAACAATTTCCAATGATGTCGCAACCTGTGTGTTCGTGCTTATGGAAAAGTCGTCAGTAGAGTAGATGTTCTTGTTAAACTGCCAGTTGTTTTTGAAAAAGTCGGATATTATCGTGCTCGCTTTGCTGGCTATAGATCCGGGTGACGTGTAAACGGCGGCTACTGCTCCTGCCTGCACGAAGCTGTCAGAATATCCAATTACCGGCTTTCTGTGACGATAGGCTGTCAGTAGTATGTTTCTAACTGTGTTGCTATTGTAAATAAACGGGTCAGTGATTGCTAACAGGACCTTGTTGTCTTCTATAGCGGTCTCCAGGGTTTTCAGCAGATCGCTTTTGTCCGCTATTGCATAGACATTCAGATTAAGGTTTTGCCTTATCGTACATTTTGTTAACGCTGCCGCGATATCAAGTGAGTCAATACTGGATAGCACGGCAACGGTAGTCCAGTCAGGATTTATTGCTTTTATTAACTCGATATGTCTGCATTCGGGTTGCGCAGTTATCAGGTCGGACTTTGCTGAATTATATTTGGTACCCGGGATTATTCTGCTGTTTATTCTTAGTACGAATGCATCGCTGTCAAACTCATGCAGTCTTTTGATGGCATACTCGCCTATGGCTACATATAATGTTTTGACGTTCTGTGCAGAAGAAATAATGTCATCAGTTGAAATTATGATAGCCATGTCACCATCGGCTTCAAGGTTTTTCCGGATGCTATTAGCGGTCTGCTTCTGAAAATCGCTATTCGATGAAGATACGATGACAATGTTATGTTTGCTGTTGGCATGGGTGTCCCATGATCCGCTTAACAGCACTAATAAAATGAATGCGAACACCGACAGTATCGGTGTGCTGTTCATGCATTGTAGTCTCAGTCTATCCATAATCCCTGAGAGTATGCAGTGGCCAGATATGTGTTTGAGCTGGCATGGTTACTGTATTTTGAGCTTAAGTTCGATATATGCAACCAGGTTTTGCTCAACAACAGGTTCAGGTGTGTTCTGTATTGCATCATAATCGCTGTAATCATCGAGCAGGTTCTTCAATACGATAGCTGTGCTCAGGCGCTCATTACCAAATTTGAAGTTCCTCACGAGTCGTAGATCCAGTATTCGATATACTCCGGTATTGCGTATCCCGGGAATATTGGGATTTGCATCCATCCATGACATGTCACCAATATAATAAAAGCCGACACTGCCGGAATATTTTTCGTTGAAGTCATGCATGGTCAGTATGGAGAGGCTCTTGTCCGGGGCCGATTCTTCATATTCGCGGGATTTGCCTTCATAGGGATCATCGTCACTACTGATATCGAGCAGAGCGCCGCTGGCGAACAGGCGTGTTGATGAACCGATGCTGTAATCCATTTCCACTTCGATGCCCCTGACGGTGGTGGCGTGCATATTGCGGAATATAAAGGCAATACCATCAAAATCCGGCTCTGCAGTGGTGGGCAATCGAGGATCACTGATTAACAGTTCATCGAGCATGTCCTGAAACACACGGGTGCTCAGGCTCAGTTTCTTTTGCAGAAACTTGCCGTAGTAGCCCAGTTCGACGCTGGTAATTTTTTCTGTCTTCAGGTTGTTTTCAGGCACATAGACAAAATTTTCGAATATCGTATCGGGGTCAGTGAGGTCAGTAACTAGCGCTGTGTCAAATATCTGCCCGGACTGTTCAAAAAGAAACGGTGTGCGTACGGCCTGTGACGCGCCGATACGAACGGTGTGGCTGTCATTGAAATGGTACAGATAGGCGATGCGTGGCGACACGTCCGTATCTGTGCCGTCACTTTTCTCAAACAGCACGCCCAGGTCAATCGTATTATGGCTGTTGATGTCCCACACGGCACTGCCATACAGCCTGAATGTATTGCGGCTGTTGTTGCCGACAGGGTAAAAATAATAATCGGATTCAACCTTGTCATACTGGCCGCTCAGGCCCCAGGCCAGATGCAGTTGTCTGACGGGGTCGATGAAGTGGGTGAACTCCAGGTTGTGGCGCTGGCTTGTATAGCTGGCATCAATATCCGTATCAAACGTTAGACCTGGAGAAATTACAGATGCGTCGATAGGCAGCGTAGTGTATGCATCTTCTTCCTCAAGATAATTGAAGAAGTACTTGACGATAAAGGACTGTTCTTTATTGATTGTGCTGTCCCAGCGCAGCAGTTGATGCGCATTGGTGTCCTGGATTTCACGCTGCGGTTTTTTGATCTCCGTTTCCGGTCGCAATGTCTGCTCCGCCTGCTGATCGGTGCGGCCGTAACTTCCCGTGTATGTCAGCTGGTTTTTCGTGTTGATCTGGTAGTCGAGCCGGTAATCGATCAGGCCCGAACTGACATCGTCATTTGCGTTTGCGCCATCTGCCCGGTCCTGACCGTCATCATTGACCGTGGCCAGTGTGACGCGGTAATCGAGGTCGCCATTATTGCCGCCATAGCGGTACGTGGCATCGAAGATGTCGTGGTTACCTGCGTTGACCTTGGCAAAATGCCCCTGGTCTTCCGCGGCATGCCGCGTGATGATGTTGATTACGGCCATGAATGAGTTTGAGCCATAGGTTGATGCATTGGGCCCGCGTGTCACTTCGATGCGCTCAATGTCATCGATAACAATTGGGATGTTGTACCAGTTGACACCGCCAAGTAACGGGTCATAAATGGAGCGTCCATCGATGAGTACGTTCATCTGTTTGGAATACTGGTCGCTGTGACCATGATAAGCCACAACCAGCAAGGGTTTATCGCCGAAGTCATTCACGGAATGGCCAACAACAATACCGGGGATCAGGCGCAACACCTCTGGAATTGTGCGTGCGCCCGAGGCCTCGATCAAGTCACGATCGATACTGGATATTGCAACAGGGGCCCTGGATGGCGCCTGTTCCAGCGTGTCATCAGATAATACGACGGGCAGGTCAGAGAATTCATCTTCTACAGCATAAGCAGCGGTGCTGCATAAAACCGGCTGCAGGCAGATGAAAACAATGCAATGGCGGATGCTGATCATGCGTCCCTGTGTCCTGTAAACTGTCGTGTGAATATATTGTGGGATATACTGCCCAGTTTAACAGCCTGGAGCCAGTACAATACTGCTTTCTATGGTAACCCTTTGATTATGAAAGAATCAACTTATCATACGCTTGCCGATTGCATCGGTAATACGCCGCTGGTGCAGTTGCAGCGCATCACCGGTGAGACCAGGAATACCATACTGGTAAAACTGGAGGGTAACAACCCTGCCGGGTCCGTCAAAGATCGTCCGGCATACAGCATGATCCATCAGGCGCAGTTGCGCGGAGATATCCGGCCGGGCGATACCCTGATTGAAGCAACCAGCGGCAATACCGGCATTGCATTGGCCATGGTCTCGGCCATGCTGGGTTATCGCATGATCCTGGTGATGCCGGACAACATGACCGAGGAGCGTCGTGCAGCAATGAAAGCTTATGGTGCCGAGCTGGTGCTTGTCAGTCGTGAGCAGAGCATGGAAGGCGCACGCGATCTTGCGCTGAAAATGCAGGCGGATGGCAAGGGTAAAGTGCTCGATCAATTCAATAACCATGACAATCCCGATGCACATTACATCAGTACCGGCCCCGAGATATGGCGTGATACACATGGCGCTGTCACGCACTTTGTCAGCGCGATGGGGACCACGGGTACCATTATGGGCGTCTCCCGCTATCTCAAGGAAATGAATCCTGAAATCCAGATTGTAGGTGTACAACCGGAGGAGGGCTCCAGCATACCCGGTATCCGACGCTGGCCGGAAGAATACCTGCCCGGCATTTTTGAGGCGGCGCGTGTTGATCAAATACTGGATGTTAACCAGCAGCTTGCCGAACAAACGACGCTTGAACTTGCAACGAAAGAGGGCGTTTTTTGCGGAATTTCTTCAGGTGGTGCAGTCGCAGCTGCACTGGAACTCAATAAGCAGGTCGAGGATGCGGTCATCGTGTCCATCATATGCGACCGCGGTGACCGCTACCTGTCGACGGGTGTGTTTCCGTCCTGATTTTGTTCTCGCAGAGGCGCAGTGAACGCAGAGGTTTTCATTTTCTGTAGGAACGACTTTAGTCGCGAATTGCTAGTATGGTAACTGTTAGCTGAAATCCGGAAAATTAAGGATGCTGAGATGTGTGCCGATATCAGAGCCTGAATATACATTTATTAACTCTCGCAAAGGCGCCAAGGCCGCAAAGAAAAAACAAAATGCTATTTCATGTAAATAAAAAACACATTAATAACTTTGCGCTCTTTGCGCCTTTGCGAGAAAAAACATGAGATGATTTTTGCATGTTAGCCATAGAATCTCCTGCGAATACCTGTAAATTTCTCTGCGTACCCTGCGCCTCTGCGAGAGCCCCTTATTAACCATCAGAAATCTACATTCTCCATGGAGCAAGAATCGACATGAGCCAGTCGGCATCGCGAAAAAGACGACGTAAGAAACGCCTGCCAGAGGAACTGGTTGAAGTCACTGTTGAGTCATTGTCCGATGAAGGACGTGGTATAGCGCATGTCGATCAACGCCCGGTGTTTATTGACCAGGCGCTTACGGGTGAACGTGTTCGTTTCAAATACACCAGGTTGACAAGCAAGATCGCGGAGGGCCGAACTGAAGAAGTGCTTGAGGCGTCTGCTGACAGGGTTGAACCCGAATGCAGCGCCTTTGGGCGCTGTGGTGGTTGCAGTCTGCAGCATCTGGACCGCCGCGCACAAATCGTGTTGAAACAGCAAACATTGCTCAAACACCTCCAGCATATCGGCGATGTTGTTCCAGAGCATGTGCTTGAGCCGATTACCGGTGATGTGTGGGGCTACAGAAGCAAGGCGCGCCTCGGTGTGCGTTATGTCGCGAAAAAAGACAGGGTACTGGTTGGTTTCAGGGAGCGGGGTTCATCATTCATAACTGAAACTGAACACTGCAAAATTCTGCATCCTGACGTTGGTGAGATCATCACCGAGCTTGCAGACTGTATTTCACAGCTGGAATTGAAACAGCGAATTCCACAGATCGAGGTGGCAGCAGGGGATAATCAGACTGTACTGGTGGTGCGACATCTCGATGCAATGCCGGATCCGGATCGTGAAAAACTCGTAGCACTGGCAAAAACGCATGGACTGACAATATTGCTGCAGGCCGGTTCGCCGGATGATCTTGAATCGCTCTGGCCGCAAAATTGCGATGCTCTTTATTATGTTCTCGATGATTTCGATATCAGGGTCGAATTTCAGCCGGGCGATTTCACCCAGGTTAACAATAAAATCAATCGCAAGATGATCAAGCGGGCCATTGAGTTTCTGCAACTGGATGCCGGAGATTCAGTACTCGACCTGTTCTGCGGTCTGGGAAATTTTACCTTGCCGGTTTCCAGGTATTGCGCACACGTTACCGGTGTTGAAGGGTCATTGGTGATGGTTAACAAGGCGCGGGCAAATGCCGGGCTTAACAATATCAGTAACGCGAGTTTTCATTATGCGGATTTGTACAGTGATGAAGTCAAGGATACGCAATGGGTAAAACAGCAATACAACAAGATATTGCTCGACCCCCCGCGTTCGGGTGCTGCGGGAATTCTGCAATACCTGAAAAGGATGAAAGCTGAACGTATCGTCTACGTATCCTGCCATCCGGCAACACTGGCCCGTGATGCGGGTGTGCTGGTTAATGAGCTGGGTTACAGGCTGACACACGCCGGTGTGATGGATATGTTCCCGCATACTGCGCATGTCGAATCGATGGCGGTTTTTGAGCGTAGGTAGCGCGATTTTGTATATGTGATTCACCGCAGAGGCGCGGAGACGCAGAGATTTATTGTTGTTTTGTAGGAGCGGCTTTAGCCGCGAATTTCTGCTAATCGTATTTGCCAGCTTCAGGTTTCGCTCCTGCTGGAGCGAGTTACGTTGCAAATCACATCCCTGTGATTTGCCCTGCGGGTCTGCTTCGCATACCCGTAGGGTGGATTAGGCGCTAGCCGTAATCCACCGGATGCGGTCGGTGCAATACGTTTCACTATTGCACCCTACACTCTGTTCGACGGTAACAGGGTGATCCCCGTGAAGTTTGCCGAGGCATTCGGCTTTGGTAGGGAAAATCCGACATGGACGTCGGATTTAGTCCTGTCGAGCCAGGACGGCGAGTCAGGACGGCCCGTAGGCAAAGGCGAATGCCTCGGGAACCCGAAGGGCAAACGTTTCGGGGCGGCGTTCTTTTGGTTACTTTTCTTACGCTATTGTAAGAAAAGTAACTCGCCATCAAGGCGAAACAAAATTCTGGCAAATGCGACCCAAAGATTCTCGCGACTAAAGTCGCCCCAACAAAAACAACAAATGAACTCTGCGTTCTCCGCGCCTCTGCGATTAAATTTAAACCAAAAAAATGCCCGCATCAGCGGGCATTTGTTATACATGATACTTGAGCTATCCGAGTGAGAAACCCATTCTGATACCCGCGACCACAATTTCATCGCCATGTTTCAGCGGCTGAGCCTGCTGGCCTATTTCGACATCATTAACCAGTGGATTGGATGGTGATGATGCGGCATCAACGGCAATCAGGTAATAACCTGTTGGGCGGCGGGTAATGGCAGCAACCTGAACACCCGGTTTTCCCAGGGTGGTAAGAATTCTTGTCAGATTCAGATCCTTGCCTTTGTTGGCGCCACTGAGAAATTTAAGATGTGCCGCGCCGGTTTGTTCAGGGTCGGCTGTACCGGCGGAGGCGAGGTCGGAGGCGATTTTGCCAATGTGTTTTTCCAGATTTGTGCCGGTTTGATCCTGCTCGGGCATGCCTGCCGCATCCGGGCGAATGATCATTGTTTTCTCAAAAGTGTCAGTAAATGTTGGCTCATTAATATACTTCAGTTCATGTTTGCCAATGGTAATGATTTCGCCATTTTTCAGTGCATGTTTATTAACTTTCTTACCATTAATGTATGTGCCATTGGTACTGTCAAGATCTTCAATAAAGGAGTCATTGAGGATGGTGAGTATTTTGGCATGCTTACCACTGACAGCGAGATTATCAATATGGATATCGTTGTCTGTTTTACGCCCTATTGTCACGGTTTCCTGATCAAGCGAATATTCATGCAAAGTCTGACCATTAAAACCAAGTACTAATTTTGCCATTACTGTGTCCTGCTTTCTTTATATTATGAGAATAATTCAAAAACCCTGGAAAACAAGTTCTCTTCAGCCGAAAAAGGCTTTAAAGGTCTTGCCAGTATTACCGAGATATTGTCTTTCCCGCCTGATTCGTTGGACAGGCGTATTAATTCAGTAGCTATTTTTTCGAGATCTTCACTGTTGTCCGTAATCGTATTTTGAATTACTTCATCTTCTAACATATCAGTGAGGCCATCAGAGCATAGCAGGTAGATGTCTTCTGCAAGTGCGGCATCTTCGTGTATGTCCACCTGTACTGATTCTTCGGCGCCGATAGCTCTCGTTACCAGGTTCTTGTTCAACGACTCTCTCGCCTGTTCTTTCGTGTAGAAGCCTTTGTCGACCAGTTC
>Ga0316198_10000563_pt1 | contig 19776 bp, 15 predicted proteins | sample OudBieAanoxic_MG_FD_204935 | JGI IMG/M metagenome (GOLD analysis project Ga0316198, IMG submission 204935) | Coastal sediment microbial communities from Oude Bieten Haven, Netherlands - site A anoxic | ecosystem: Environmental > Aquatic > Marine > Coastal > Sediment | place: Netherlands...
AGGCGGCGCGCATCCATGCGCGCATCACTGCCTGGCTGGCCACTCGCGGAGAGTTGATCGGACCGCACGACCTGCTCATTGCAGCAACGGCGCTAAGTCGTGGCTTTCCGGTCGTGACCGGCAATGTGAAGGAATTTCGGCGGGTGCCCGGGTTAAGGTGCTTGCGCTGGAGTGACCCCGCAATTCCTGCTACCGGGAACGTCACTACTTGGCGCTGTGGCGAACGCCCAGATTAGGTGGCGATCTCCTGAGCGGTATCGGCGGAGAGGGGAAGATAGCGCGACTTGTGGAACTTCGACAGGCGCACGAACAGAGTTTGCTGCCGGGGATCGTAGTCGCCAATGCGCAGGCGCAACAGCTCACCGCGACGCAGACCAGTGGTGTTGAGCAGCACAATCGCCAGGCGATAGACCTGCGCACGGATGGGTGAGAGGGCATTCGGTTCAAGCCGATCGGCGGCGCGAAGCAGCCGTGCGATCTGCGTCTCGGTAAAGATGTATGGCGGCAAGGGCTGGTGATTGGCCGGAAACGCGTGCAGATCCGGAACAAAGCAGGTCGGCTCGCTACGGTGCCGATAGAGACAGAAGTTACGTACCACGCGCATACGCTGGCGCCGCACACCCGAGGCGAGGTGCTGTTGGCTCTTACACCAAGCCGTGAAATTCTCCCGGTTGAGGTCTTCCGATCCGCTCTCGGACAACCAGCGCTCGAGAGACTCCAAGATCCACTGTTCGGTATGAAATCCTTTGCCCAATGCCCGCTGGAGGTCCAGATAGCGCACGATGATCGGTCGCAAGGCAGACTGCGCTGGGGATGCGTTCATGGCTAAACCTCCAACGCCGGTGACGGAGCGTAGTGACCGGGGACATCCAGGGCGACCGCACGCAGATCCTCGATGGCGAGGCGAAGCTGGTTTGCTGCACCGCCGGCGGTGAGGTCCTGACGCGCCTTGCACCACTCGGCCAGGAGCAGCTCGGCGTGACGCTTGAGCCGGTTGCCTTCCGGCGTCATGCGAACCTCGCGCCTGGTGCGCTCGAACAGGGTCACTCCGAGCAGACCTTCGAAAGAGCAACCAGGGTGCGCAGCAGCCCACTCTCATGTGCACGAGTCCAACTGCTCGAACGCGCGACGAAGGGGGCGGCCTCGCCTTTGCGCCTGCCGGAGGCGCGGAGCATACCGAGCGCCCGCATCACGTTGAGTACGCCCGACTGCCCGGCACGAATGGACACCTCGTCGAAACGCAGCCCTTCGCCCGCCTCGTAGAGCAGCATGGGAATACCGAGCTCCGCTGCCACCTCGCGCAGGGAGCCGTCGCGCAGCGTCGAGTTGAGCAGCACGGGCACGCCGAAGGCACGGGCTAGGCGTTCCGTCTCGGGGTCGTCCAGGTTGGCGCGGATCTGCGGCAGGTTCGAACGGTGGATAGCGCCCGTGTGCAGGTCGATCCCGTGGGTACAGTGACGTACGATCTCCTCGATGAACAGGTGTGCGACCCGGCCCGCGAGCGAACCGGCCGCGGAGCCGGGAAAGCTGCGGTTGAGATCGCGCCGATCGGGCAAATAGCGTGCCTGGTGGATCAGACCATAGACATTGACCACGGGTACCGCTACCAGCGTGCCTACGAGCCTGTCGAGGGCCTTGACCTCGAGCAGGCGCCGGATGACCTCTATGCCGTTAAGCTCATCGCCGTGAATGGCCGCCGAGATGAATAGGCGCGGCCCATCCTTCTTTCCATGCACCACTTGCACCGGCATTGACAAATGTGTGTGCGAGTTGAGCTTGGGCAGGGCCAAGTCGATGACGACCCGCCGACCGGGCGCGACGGACTGGCCTTGGATGACGAAGGGCAGACGCATTTGTCACCCTCTCCCACGGGTCCGAGTATGGTTCTTTCCAAGGGCGGCGCTCTTCTCGATGAACCCGACGATCATTCCGGCGATGTCCTTGCCGGTGGAGCCCTCGATCCCTTCCAGGCCCGGAGAGGAGTCACCTCCATGACCACCGGGCCATGATTGGAACGTAGCAGGTCCACACCTGCGACGTTGAGATGGCCAGTAACAAGACCCATTCGATCGCATGTTCATCACGCAAGATCGCGTCGAATCTCTGACGCTGGTCACTCATGATCGCCGGTTTGTTCCCTACGATGTCGATCTACTCTGGACTTGATTTAGCATTGGGCCCCGGTAATCGCCTGGAAGTCAGTACCAGCCGACACCGACAATTGTTATTCTTGGCGTTCTTTTCCGAGCCTTATTCTGGACTGCCGCGGAGCCGACATCATGAACGCCTCGACCTTCGCGCTGGTGTTGACCGGCGTCCTGCTAAATGCCGCCGCCCAGCTAGCGCTCAAGGCCAGTGTCCGCGACACCGGCGCCATCGAAATCAGTGCCGCGGCAGCCCTGCCGACGGCCATGCGACTCGCCGCCGAGCCTTGGCTTTGGTTTGGGCTCAGCTGCTATGTCATCAGCGTCATGGTCTGGATTCTGGCCCTCTCTCGGGTGGACGTGAGTATTGCCTATCCCATGCTTTCCCTGGGCTACATCGTCAATGCGCTGGCTGCCTGGGCCTGGTTGGGGGAATCCATGAATCTCACCAAGGTGACGGGGATCGGTATTATTTTTCTCGGGGTATTCGTGCTGGCGAGGGCTTAGCCAGAGTTTTTCGCCGCAGAGTTTACATGGGTATGAACACGCAGAGGTTTCCGACTCTGCGTTCTCCGTTTCTCTGCGGTTCGATTATCGAGGTGTCAGGCTAGGCAGGTTGTAAGATGACCGTGCTCAGTCGGCGCGCGCAGACATTCGATTGATGACTATGGAACAGCTTCCCTTTACCCGTCCGACCATTGGCGAGGAAGAACAGGCCGCGGTACGCGATGTATTGGCCTCCGGCTGGATCACGACTGGCCCAAAGGCCCAGGCATTCGAGCAAGCCCTGGCCGTGTACCTCGGTGGCGGGGTGGATGTGCTGGCCTTCAATTCCGGCACCAGCGCCCTGGAGGCCGCCTTGTTGGCCGCAGACGTGGGACCGGGGGACGAGGTGATCGTTCCCGCCATGAGCTTCGTCGCCAGCGCCAATGTCGTGCTGAGAACGGGGGCGTGCCCGCGCTTCGTGGATGTAGACCTGGTCTCCCGCAACCTGTCTTTAGATGCCTTGGAGGCGAGCATCCAGCCGCACACCAAGGCAGTGATGCCAATGCACTTCGCCGGCAGGCCCGTAGAACTTGGCCCCATTTACGAGCTGGCAGCCGCTGCTGGATTTCAGGTAATCGAGGATGCCGCTCAGGCCATCGGCACCCGCTACCAGGACCGGCCAGTCGGTGCATCCGGGAATCCGGTCTGTTTCAGCTTTCACCCAAATAAGAACATGACAACGATCGAAGGCGGCGCCTTGGCAGTGGACGACGCGCATATGCTCAGGCGCCTTGAGCGGATTCGCTTTCACGGCATCGAGAAGGACGACGACGGTAACGTCTCGGTGCCGGAGTGGGGAGGAAAGATGAACCTGCCGGACGTGGGGGCGGCATTGGGGCTTGCCCAACTGTCCAAGCTGGATAGCTTCAATGCTCGTCGCCGCGAGCTTGCCCTGCGCTACCTGCAGCACTTACCCGATCACGATGCTTTGTTGGCGCCGGAGGACGTGCCGGGACATAGCTGGCACATGTTCTGTGTCTGTATCGACTTCCATGCCCTGGGCACGGACCGCGCGTCCTTCATGGCGGACTTACGAAAGCGCGGCATCACGGCCGGCATTCACTATCCGGCGATCCACCTGTTCGGCCTTTATCGCCGCTTCGGTTATGGTCCAGGCGATTTTCCCAATTCTGAACGTATAGGCGAGCAGACCCTGACCTTGCCCTTGTTCCCGACCATGGAGAACGAGGATGTGGATCGCGTCTGCGATGCTATCGACGAGCTACTAGGAGATTAATGCCTTGAGCGAGAAGGAAAACGCAGCATCCGATGTGGCGCTGTCGGTTGTCGTCCCAGTCTACAACGAGGAGGCTGTGCTGCCGCGGTTCTTCGACCGACTGTACTCCGTTCTCGACAGGCTTGGCCTGGAGTACGAAGTGGTATTCGTGGACGATGGTAGCCGAGATCGCTCTGCGACCCTGCTGCGCCAGCAACACAAACTGCGCCCGGATGCGACCCGGGTGCTGCTACTACGCAACAATGCGGGCCAACATGCGGCTATTTTGGCCGGCTTCGATGCCTGCCACGGCGCGCGGGTTGTGACCATGGATGCGGATCTGCAGAATCCGCCGGAGGAGATCCCCAAGCTGCTCGCGGAGATGGATCGTGGCCACGACTATGTCGGCAGCATCCGCCGCAAGCGCCGGGATGCCAAGTGGCGGGATTGGGCCTCCAAGGCCATGAACCAACTGCGCGAGCGCATTACCCACGTTCAAATGACCGACCAGGGCTGCATGCTGCGCGCCTACGACCGCGAAATCGTGGATGCCGTAGTCGCATCCGACGAGGCGCATACCTTCATCCCCGCCCTGACCTATCTGTACGCCACCAATCCCACCGAGGTCGTCGTCGAGCACGATGAGCGCGTGGCGGGGGAGTCCAAGTACCCTCTCTTCAAGCTCATCCATCTCAACTTCGACCTGATGACCGCTTTCTCCCTGGTGCCGTTGCAGGTCTTCTCGTTGGCGGGCATCGCCATCTCTCTCCTGTCCTTCCTCTTCGTCATCTTCCTGGCGATACGCCGCCTGGTGGTTGGCCCCGAGGTGGAAGGCGTGTTCACCCTGTTCGGCATCCTCTTCTTCCTAGCAGGCGTGATCCTATTCGGCATCGGTCTGCTCGGCGAGTATGTGGGGCGCATCTACGAGGTGTCCCGCGGTCGTCCCAAGTTCCTCTTACGTGCCCATTTGCGGCCGAAGCGTGACCCGGAGTCGTCCGATGAGTGAACCAGGGACGGATGCTCAACCACTGCGCGCGGTCGTCTTCGCCTACCACTCCGTGGGTGTGCGCTCCTTGTTGGTGCTGTTGAGCCTCGGAGTGGATGTGGTTCTGGTGGTGAGTCACGAGGATGATCCGAGCGAGAACCGTTGGTTCGACAGTGTGCGGGATCTGGCGGATGCGGCAGGTACTGCCTGTATCACTCCCGAGGATCCGAACGATCCCGCGGTCGTCGCGCGGGTCGCTGCCTGCGAGCCGGACTGGATCTTCTCCTTCTATTATCGACGGATGCTGGGTCCCGAGCTGTTGGCCATCCCGGCGCGCGGTGCTTACAATCTCCACGGCTCTCTCCTGCCGCGCTATCGCGGGCGCGTTCCGGTCAATTGGGCCGTGCTACACGGCGAGCGGGAGACGGGCATGAGCCTGCACCGCATGGTCGAGAAGCCGGACGCAGGCGCCTTGGTGGACCAGGAGTCCGTGCCCATCCTGCCGAACGAAACGGCTCATGGGGTGTTCTGCAAGCTTGTCTGCGCCGGCGAGACGCTACTGATGCGGGCGATTCCGGCGATGCGAACTGGAACGCACTGCGAGACGCCCATGGATTTGAGCGCCGGCAGCTATTTTGGCGGTCGCCGCCCCGAAGACGGTCGGATCGACTGGGGACGCCCCGCCCTGGCTGTTCATAACCTGATCCGCGCGGTCGCGCCGCCCTATCCGGGGGCCTTTACCGAAATCAACGGGCGGCGGTTGGATCTGCTCGGTAGCTGGTATGAAGGTGAGGACACGACCGCTGCCGCACCGCGCATTTACTGGGACGGCAATGCCTGCTATGCGGACTGCAAGGGTGGGCAACGGACCCGCCTGACGCGGGTCGTTAACGAAGGTGCGATCCTTCGGCGCGAGTCCTTCTCCACCCTGTTCGGTACAGATGTCTTGCCGTTGCCCTTGTAGCCGACACGGAAGACTATGGCTGCGTAAATCATATTTGGAGCAATGAAAGCCTAGCCGTATTGTGCTTGCCGCGGCATTCCATGCGGCGCGGCACGCTATAGCGACCTACGTCATTGTTTGTTTCTGTTTCCGAGGCGAGAAAGGGTAAAACCGACCCATGAAGATCCTCATCCTGGGCGTCAACGGCTTCATCGGCCATCACCTATCCCACAAGATCCTGACCGAGACCGACTGGGAGGTCTTCGGCATGGACATGAGTCGGGAGCGTGTCGCCCATCTGCTCGAACATGAGCGCTTCCACTTCTGCGAGGGCGATATCACCATCAACAAGGAGTGGGTGGAGTACCACGTCAAGAAGTGCGATGTAATCCTCCCCCTGGTGGCCATCGCTACTCCCGCGACCTATGTAAAGAATCCCCTGGCGGTGTTCGAGCTCGACTTCGAGGCCAACCTACCCATCGTGAGGGCCTGTGTGCGCTATCGCAAACGGGTGCTGTTTCCCTCCACGTCGGAGGTCTACGGGATGTCCACGGACGCAGAGTTCCACCCCTTTGAGTCCAATCTCGTGCTCGGCCCAATCGCCAAGCCGCGTTGGATCTACTCCTGCGCCAAGCAGTTGCTCGACCGCGTTATCGCCGCCTATGGGCAGCAAGAGGGACTGGACTACACCCTGTTCCGGCCCTTCAACTGGATCGGTTCAGGATTGGACAGCCTGCATACGCCCAAGGAGGGCAGTTCCCGGGTGGTCACCCAGTTCCTCGGCCATATTGCCCGCGGCGAGCCCATTAAATTAGTAGATGGCGGTCTGCAGAGACGCAGCTTCACGGATGTCTCTGACGGCGTATCGGCGCTGATGCGTATCATCGAGAACCCTGGTGATCGGGCTTCGAGCCAGATCTACAACATCGGCAACCCGGACAATGACCTGTCTGTTCGCGAGCTGGCGGAACTCATGCTCGACATTGCCCGCGAGTTTCCCGAATACGCGGTAGGGGCCGGTCAAGTCGAGCTGGTCGAGGTCTCGTCCCATACCTACTACGGCAAGGGCTATCAAGACATACAGACCCGTGTTCCTTGGATCGGGAATACACAGCAGGATCTGGATTGGTCGCCGCGGGTGGCGATCGGCGATGCCCTGCGTAACATCTTCGCCGCCTACCGCCACGAGGTGGCGGATGCCCGCGCCTTGATCGACGAGTGAGTAGCGTGCGCGTTGCCCTCAAGGTCGATGTCGACACCTTACGTGGGACCCTGGAGGGAGTTCCGGCCCTGCTACGGCTATTCGACCGATACCAGGTGCGGGCCACCTTTCTCTTCAGCTTGGGACCGGACCACACCGGACGCGCTCTGCGACGGGTGTTTCGCCCCGGCTTCCTGAGCAAGGTCCGGCGCACCTCTGTTACCAGCCACTATGGGATGAAGACGCTTCTCTACGGTACCCTGCTGCCCGGTCCCGATATCGGCAAGCGGGCTGCCCATGTGATGCGTGCGACGCGCGATGCGGGTCACGAGGTTGGCATTCACTGCCATGATCACATCAAATGGCAGGACTTCGTCGCCAACAAGGATGTCGATTGGACCCGTCAGGAGATGCTTCGGGCCGCGACAGCCTTCGAACGTGTTTTCGGCAGACCGGCCAAGGTCCATGGCGCCGCCGGTTGGCAGGTCAATGCTCACACCCTGGCACTGGAAGAGGGTATGGGCTTCGACTACGCTAGCGATGCCCGAGGGAGAAGCGCCTTCTTTCCCGAGCTACAAGGGGTACGTTCCACATGCCCTCAGATCCCGACTACCCTGCCGACGCTCGACGAACTTGTCGGTCGTGACGGCATGACGGAGGAGAACGTCCATGATTTCGTCTTCGCCGAGAGCCAGCATCTGCTGCCGCAGGGACAGGTCTACACACTCCATGCGGAGCTGGAGGGCATGCGACTGCTGGGCGTGATGAAAAAGCTGCTCGTGATGTGGCGCGGCAGCCAGGCGGAGATTCGCTCCCTGGGAGACGTCTACCGCTCCTTGGATCTCGAACGGCTCCCAGCCCATCAGCTTGGTTGGGGCCAGGTCCCAGGGCGTTCGGGTTATCTGGCCGTGCAGGGGGTACAGGTAGCGGACGGATAGGCGGCTCGAACCGAGTCCGCAGAATGGCCGACCGCGAACAGATAAATATAGTCACTCGTCTGCCATTTTCCGTTTCAAATCAAGGCGCACAGCGCTCGTGATCACAAAGTACCTGCATTTTTTCCCACCGCTACTGTTGCGTTCCCTGCTTCGCGATTTGGCACGCCATCCCTGGCAATCCTGGCTGTCGGTCATCGCTATTGCGCTCGGTGTTGCGGTGGTGGTGGCAGTGGACGTAGCCAACCACAGCGCCCGCGCCGCCTTTTCCTTGTCGCTGGAGCGTGTCGCCGGACGCGCCACCCATCAGATCGAGAGTGCTAGCGGTTCAATCCCGGAGGCGTTGTACGTGCGGCTGCGCTTAGCTCAGGGGCTACGACCGGCCAGTCCAGTGGTCGAGGGCACAGTGCGCATTGCCGGACGCAGCTTCAGTCTTCTTGGGCTCGACCCGTTCGCTGCGATGGCGCTGCGTCGGGAAGGAACGGAGCAAGTGTCCGGCAGCCTAACCGAGTTGCTCACCGAGCCAGGCAGCTTGCTGCTCGGCGAGCGGGATGCGGAGAGCCTGGAGGCCGACATAGGTTCCCCGCTATCGATAGAGATCGCCGGACACTCGACCGGAGTACGAGTCGCCGGCATCCTGCGCAGCGAAGACTCGTCGTTACTGGAAGGGCTTGTGCTGGCAGACATCGCCACTGCCCAAGAATTGTTGGGGCGCACGGGTCAGATCGACCGCATCGACCTGATGCTGGACAGCACGGCGCGAGCAGCCGAGTTAGCCGCAGCGCTGCCCGCCGGGCTACGCCTTGTGACCGCTGCCAGTCGCGCCGATAGCCTCATTCAGATGACCCGCGCCTTCCACACCAACCTGACCGCCATGAGTCTGCTAGCGGTCTTGGTGGGTGGCTTCATCATCTATAACACCATGACCTTCGCTGTGCTGCGGCGACGGCCAATACTCGGCAGCTTCCGCATCCTCGGTGTGACTCGCAGCCAGCTTTTTACGCTGGTGCTGGGCGAGGCACTGCTGTTCGGCCTGGCCGGCGCCATGATCGGAATCGTAGCTGGGGTCGCAGTAGGCTGGGGTTTGGTCCAGTTGGTGACGCGCACAATCAACGACCTCTACTTCGTCCTCACCGTCAGCGAACTTTTCGTCTCGCCTTGGTCCCTGCTGAAAGGTGTGTCGATCGGCGTCCTGGTGACCCTTGTCGGTGCCCTTGGCCCCGCCCTGGAAGCGGCCTCGTCCCAACCGCGGGATGTGCTGCGCCGGCATCGCATTGAGTATCGCGGAGGTCGCTTATTGCCCGGTCTTGCGCTGGGCGGCATCGTGCTCATGCTGGCTGGCTTGGCCCTGATTCAGATCTCGGCGCGCTCCATCGGCATCGGCTTCACGGCGCTTTTTCTTGTGGTGGTGGGATTCAGCCTGTGCATACCCCTCGCGGTACGCGCTGGCGGACGCGGCCTTGTCCCCTTGCTCGGTCGGCTTGCCGGTCCCCAGGGACGACTTGCAGCTCGCGGTATCACAGCCTCCATCAGCCGTACTGGCATCGCGGTGGCGGCCCTCACGGTCGCCGTGTCCGCCACCGTCGGCGTGGGTATCATGATCGACAGTTTTCGCGGCAGCCTCGCCTCCTGGCTCGACGACACACTGGCCAGTGATATTTACGTCTCTGCAGCATCGGCATCTGGAAGCCGCAATGGCGATCTGCCAGCTGGTTTCGATGAGGTCATACGCACAGTCTCAGGCGTCGCGGAGATCAGCAAGGGCCGTTCCCGACGGATCGAGACCAGCCTAGGCTCGGTGCAATTGCTTGCCTTGGAGTCATCCTCGCGCAGTCACCGCGGCATCCGCTTCGTCTCCGCCACGGCGGAAAATCTCTGGGCACGCTTCGAGGCAGGAAATTTAATACTGATCTCCGAGCCCTACGCCTACCACCACCAAGTCAGCACTGGAGACCTACTGGAAGTCTTTACGGCCCAAGGTTGGCATGAATTCGAGGTCGGCGGAGTGTTCCTCGACTATGGCTCGGATAGCGGCATGCTGATTCTGTCCAGAGGCATGTATGCAGGGCTGTGGAATGACTCTGCGGTCTCCACCATGGGTGTCATCCTGGAGGGCGGCGTGGATCGGTCGGAAGTCGTGAAGAAGCTGCGAGATCTAACCGCCCCCTATGACCAACCCATCCTGGTGCGCGACAACCGCAGCATCCGCGAGCAATCGTTGGAGGTCTTTGACCGCACCTTCGTCATCACCCGGGTACTGCGTCTGCTAGCGGTTGGGGTAGCCTTCATCGGCGTGCTCAGTGCACTCATGGCCCTGCAATTGGAGCGGGCACGAGAATACGCCATTCTGCGTGCCACCGGATTGACACGTGCCCAGCTGGTGATGCTCATCCTGATCCAGACTGCCATCATGGGACTTGCAGCGGGGCTGCTAGCCATTCCCCTCGGCTGGATCATGGGCGATTTGCTGATCCAGGTGATCAATGTCCGCTCGTTCGGCTGGACCATGGATATGGTGGTGCCTGGCTCCGCCATGCTGTTGGGTATCCTCCTGGCGCTCGCAGCCGCACTACTTGCCGGTGTCTATCCGGCCCTGCGCTCTGCGCGAACCGATCCGGCTGTGGCATTGAGGGAGGAGTAGGCGTTTTTCATCGGCTGCAGCGTTCAGACCACGCCTTGGCTTCGCGACCCAGGGTATTGAACGGATATCTGATCGAAGCCGTTAGTTACGGTCATCGCCCCGAGGGATTGACACAGAATCCGACATGCTGTTTCTGGGCCGCTTTCGATACGAACCGGATGTCAGTGCAACGACTTAACTTGAGCTACAAAAATACCATTAATGACTAGTGTGTGCGAGGCGCTGAAAGTCCTTGATCGAAGCGAAGGGCGCTGGCACCCCGTCGCGTTGCAAAATATCTTCACCAAGGTCCCACGACCCGGCCAACGCTAAATGATACGGATCGACATAGAGTGACGATCCAGTTGAACCCAGGGCTGAGCACAGTCCGTCCGAACATACGTAAGGCGTAACATCAAAATAGTCGACATTATCTGTTTGCTGAGCAAATTCGCGCAACACTGTGTTAGCCATCATGATATTGGAAGATACCGATATTGGGGCTGTAACAGCACAGCTCAAGAATGGATAGCTGAGAGCCTTTTCCCGACAGCGGCGGTCGTAACCGCTTATCTCAGGTAACTTGCCGATCAATATTACTAACTTACCTTTTTGAGCTAAGGTGCGCGCAGTGTCGATAAATGCCGGAAGAAAGCCTGTGTCGTTCAACTGGTAGTCAGACCAGGAAGCGGAAATGATCACAACTTGGTAATCATCAACGGCGGAGCGCGCAACATTCAACGATTGCCTGCAATCCGAAACCATGGTTGCACCTACATAGGGGCTTGGATCGACATCTACTGGTGGACAAGAGGAATGTGCTAAATTTCGAAAGCTGAATCCCGACTCACGTGCAAAGACACCCAGCATGCCGATGAAATGCGCGGCATTAGAATCTCCCCACAATATTACATCGATGGGATCGGATTCATCAGCTCCGAGGACGTATCGCTCATCTTTTGCGTCTTTTTCGCTAAGGAGGTAATTCTGGCTGACATACTCAGCAGAGTATGCATACGTATTAGCATCACGGATATCAGCGAGATGATATTCGTACTCACCATAAATAGAACGGATTCCGTAGCCATCAAGATACATAGCGCCCAGAGCGATGACAATTAACGCACTTGCTGGCGCAACATACTGATAAAGAATCACTCGGGAAACCGACGCAGTAGATCGGCGCGCCGGTTGTTCCACGTAGCGATAGCTCAGCCATGCCAACAGCAGCGTCAGCCCAAATATTCCAGTACCAACAGCCGCACTGACTTCTAAATACCCGTAACGATAGAAGGCGAGTAACGGCCAGTGCCAAAGATAGGCGGAGTAGGAGATCAGACCAATCCAAACTAGAGGTCGAAATGTCAGAAGGCGTGATATTGCGTTGTCGCGACAGTGCCCAGCCAAGATAAGCAGAAACGCGCCAAGTGTCGGTGGTAATGCGCGGAGGCCGGGGAAAACCTCATCTTCGGACAACAAGAAAAGACTTGAAGTCAGCAGCACAAATCCAACTAGCGCCATTGGACCTATAATGTTGGCTGGCAGTACTCGCTCGACTCCTCTCAGAATGACGATCGCGACGAGTGCACCCATGAGTAGTTCACCTGCCCGCGTCGGCAGCATGTAATACACAAAAGATGGGGAAATGCCAAACAATATCTCACCGAGAACGAATGAAAGTAACGCGATTAAAAGTGTTGAAACGAAAAACAGCTTAATGTGTCTGGGTCGGAATGCGAGTAACAGCAAAAGAGGCCAAATTATATAGAATTGCTCCTCAACTCCAAGCGACCAGAGGTGAAGGAGAGGGATCTCGCTACTGTCAGCGGCAAAATAGCTAGTGTCTTGATGGAGCCAGAAATAAACATTGGCCATTGACAGAAGAGACCATAATGATGACTCAGCGGTCTTTTCGGCGTCTTCGGGGAGAAATAGGAACTGAGCGGCAAGCATTGTAAGCAACACCACACAAAGCATGACCGGCGCGATGCGTTTTACCCGGCGACGATAGAATTCCAGAATTGAGAACCTTCCGCTCTCAAGATCTTGCAGTATATTTCGAGTAATCAGGAAACCTGAGATGACGAAAAATATATCGACTCCAACGAATCCTCCTGGGAGTAATTCTCTATTTATGTGGAAAACTATAATTGATAGCACCGCGATTGCACGCAGGCCGTCAACGTCGGGGCGATAGCTTCCAAAGGGCCTAAGAAAACAGTTCAACATATCGCTATTGTCGCTGGCGTCAGCAGCGCTGGCTGTAGGCATCAACCCACGGTCGTTGACGGAAGCTAGCCCAAGGAATTCCCATGTTCCACTGGGAGAACAGGGTCCTCGGTGACGTCAAGAGCAGCAGGTGGTTAGTTCCTTCGCGGCTTACGGCTGATTTTTCCTGTCAGTGTAGTAAGGCCATCTTCCTGCTTAGGGGGACTCAACGTGCGCCATCAGCGGGTTGAAGCCATTCATTCCGACTCGAACTCTGCGGACGAAAACTTTAGCACATTGCAGTTTTCCCGCACCGCACGTTGCGTGCTCTCGCCGAAGCCATTTGTGTCCTCGGCCTGGATCTCGACGGAGATCGTGACCTTCGCGTTCGGCTTGGTGGTGAAGTTCTGCACGATCTCATCAACGATCTGGGCGAAGTCGAGCTTGGCCTTGATGGGGTCGAGGCTCACAGTGCCGTAGAATCGCATTCGCTTGGATTGGGGACCAGCTCCGGTCTCGGCTCCCGTTCCTGTACCTTTTCCAGTTCCGGACTCGGATCCGGTACCGGCACCAGCCCCGGTCTCATTTCCCGATCCGGTTCCAGTGCCTGTCCCTACCCCAGCTCCGGCTCCAGACCCAGGTCCGGGAACATAAGCGCTTGCAGCTTCCGGCTCGATCAGAAGCGCAGCGTCGTCAACAACGGGGCTGGTTGAGCGCCCAAATGCAAAGCCAAGATACTTTCCATCTGCCTTGCTGCTCGCAAAGCCGAAGAAGTCTTCCGTCTCGATGCCAGATCGGATCGCTTCCTGGAAGACTTGGCTGTCCTGCAACCGCGGGAGGTAGAGGTAATGACAAGTGTCCTGCCAAACCTTGAGGGCGGCGATCTCGGTGCTGCCCTCTTTGAAGTACCAGGTGTTGAGGATGTTGGCGAGATGGATCGGGCTCCACTCGGTGACCAGCCACTCGTTCTCGCCCAGCTTGTTCTCGATCTCGTCAGCCAGGTTCTGAGCCGCCGGAGAAATCTGCACCGCATCCCAAACGATCTTCGGGTCCAACCGGCCTCTGCGTACCTCCTGGACGGGTGACATGAGCCAACGGTATGTGTCCCGCACCGCACGCTTCAGGGCCTTCTCGGACTCGTTCCGTTGGTCCTTTGCTTGCTTGGTCTGGATCTGGTCCAGATTGAGACGCATCGCCTCCACGTCGGTGACGATGGATGCCCAAGACAGGTAAGTCCGTGCCTGGTCCTTTAGCCGTTCCAGGGTATCGGCATCGGCTGCGAGGAACAGCAGCCGGTTCTGCTTTTGGCGTGGCTGGTCGCCGCGCTTGGTCAGTACCTCCTCGGCGCTCCGCTGGGCCGGGTTGTCGGCGCCGAGGCGGTAGGGTGCTGCGGGCGGCAGCACCACGAGCCGAGGACCGGAGCCGTAGTCATCAGGCACGTCCGCAGACAGCGTGAAGACATGGATGCCCTGGAATACATGATCCTTGCCAAACACCCGCTGCACCCGCTCGCGTAGCAACGGCACGACGTCGTCCTTTTCCGAGAAGCGTTGACGACGGGACTCCATCTCGCGGCGCAGATTGGGCCGGGTGTCGAACCAATAGCGGTCGCGTTCGACGTTAAGATAGTTGAGCTGATCCCGAAGCCGGCGCAAGGCGTCCTTGAAGTGGCCTAGGGTTTGGCCGGGTTGGGCGACGCCGAGGAGCAGATGGTCGAGCGGCAAGCCGGGGGCACCGCGACCGGCGCCGGGTGCGCTACCGAGAAAGACGGTGCGAGCGAGCCGCCGCGCCCCTTGGATCTTGCCGATCAGCGGCTCCTTGCTCTCGATGTAGGCGGGCCGCGAGTGTTCGCCGTCGATGTCCTGGTCGATGACCGGGTCCCACCCCTGGGGCAGATAGTCCAGGCATTTATTGCGGACGGCGGCGTCGTAGAGCGGCAGGGCTGCGGGCAGGATCATCCCGTCCGCGTTACCGTCCTTCCACAATCGGTGCACGACCTGAGCAAGAAGTTGGAGCACCCCACGGGTGCGCTGGAAGTTGCCGAGGGTCGACCAGTCCTCGTAGAGCCGGTCGAAGATCTCCGGATGGATCGGATAGGCTTGGAGCATACGCTCCAGGTACTGCCCCTCCTGGGTCTCCTGGGGGAGATCGCCCCCGTTGGCGCGGTAGAGGTCTGCGAAGGCCCGGCAGGCGTCCTCCATCGCCAGGGTGTCGTCGATGCGGTCGAACAGCCGTCGGCGCACGATGCTGAATGCCTCGTCCTTGGAGACCGGCTTCCAAATGGCGTGCAGGCGGCGGAAGTAGTTTTCGAGCTGGGCCAGAACGACCTGCCCGCGGCCTTCCCCGGCGTTGTGGGAGTCCGGCAGAGAGGCGAGCAGCACTGCCCGCGGGACCGACTTAATGCCCTCCGTCAGCGCCTGCACGAAGGTCATGTTGGTCTCGAAGGTCCCGGCAGGATAGCCTTTGCCCTCCTCGAACTGACGGTAGAAGGCGACCAGCTCGTCCATGAGGATCGCGCAGGGGGAGAACGCTTCGAGCAAGCCGATCACGCTGTCCTTGTCGGGCGAGGTAGCGGACTCGTCGGCCTCGCGCAAGCGCTCGTAGCCCTCGCGCCCGCCCAACTGCCATGCAAGCTCGCCCCACAGGGTGTGCGTGCGGACCGACCCATGGTCCTTGGGACTGGAGGGCGACAGGTTGATGCCGTCGATCACGGCGACATGCGCCTTCGGCAGATCGGTAATGCCGGCCTCGTCCAGAATGGGCGGGACCCCGGCGAGGTCGCTGACCGGGCACTCGCGCCGGGCGATGTGGTAGACCGCAAGCAGGGTGTGCGTCTTGCCGCCGCCGAATGCCGTTTGTAGCTGGATGACCGGGTCCCCGGCCTTTCCGGATAACCGCTGGACGACCTTGTCGAGCAGCAGTTGCATACCCTCGGTGACGAAGGTCCGGGCGAAGAACTGACGGGCGTCCTGGTACTCCGGCGGGGCTTTGCCCTGCTGAACTTGGGAGATGTCGGCCGCGAACTCGGACTGCTGGAAGGTGCCCTTGAGGACATCCTGGTGGGGAATGGCGATCTCGCGCCAGGGTTTGATGCTCATTAGTCTATGTTTCTCAAGGAGGTGTCACAGTCCACGAGGTCTTCGTCGTCAGGTCTGCTGCGTTTCCAAGGAACGGATGGGGGTCGACTGCTCGTAGGGCTTGTCGCAGTTTGATTCTCCCGTTTGCCGGATCGACGATTTGTGGGAATAGCCGCGATTGATGCGTTGGTTGTTGCAAGAGGAAAGCGACACGCAGCTTTCCGACTCGCATCGCGTGATCGGCGAACACCTGTACGGTCGGATCGTTGACATATACCCGAGCCGCGGCTAGACCCGCGAGCGTATCGCGCACTTTGTGGGCGATTTCTGTGAACAGATTTTCGGGCTTGGTGCGTCTCTGGCGCCGGTAATCCTTGATCTCTACCAGCCATAGCTCCGCTCCCTGTGGCGCTAGCGCGAGAAGGTCGAGCGCCTTAGAGGAAGCAACTGCGTTGAAATGGGCGCGGTAAAAGCCGCAATCGTCGTATTTGAGACAGGTCCATCCTGTCGGAAGGTCAAACAGGAATCTGTCCACGATCACGTTGGGCATGTCTTCAATCCATCACTTCCATGAAGCGACCAGATTGAGCCAAATCAGCATCAAGAGAGAGGATCGGGTCTACGTCCTCAATCGCTGTTCCCTGCGATACCTTCACCCCCTGCTTCGACGGTAAGAGCGCGGAAAAGGACCGAGAAAGTTCCTGGTAACGCTTCTCGCGAAGCAGAATCTCGATTTCGCGCAGCACAAACAGGCTGTGGGTCGCGAGGATGACCTGGATGCCTTGCGCCGCCAAGCCTGTGAGGACTTCGATCATGGGGCGCATCAGCTGGGGATTAAGATTCGCTTCCGGTTCATCCCAAAAGAGGGTGCTCCCTGGTTGGAGGACGCGGTTACGGACCAGGTACAAAAGCATGCCGAGCTTACGGTAACCCTCGGCGAGCAGCTGTGGCTCCATATAGCCGCCTTCGGACTGGCGCAACATGAGCTTTCCCTCTTCCAGAACCAACTCGCCGCCGATGGTCTTGGATAACTCTTTCAACAACTGCGGTAACAGTTCTGAAGGTTGTCGGCTTTCAGGGTGCGTCATTGCAACCGCAAGGTCGCGATAGGTCTCGTCAAGTTGGATCTTGTAAGTCTCGAACAGTGAGATCAGCCCTTCAAAGAACGAGACAATCTCCTTACTCGGTACGAACACTGGACTCGGGAAGATTGTGTTCTCCGCTGCCTTGCTCGGTAGCTCGGTTGTACGAATCGAAGCCCCTTCTTTTTTTCCAAGACCGATTTCGATGTCCCACGGGAACGGCTCCTCGATCCCAGGCGGCGGTGACTCGTTTGGCATGTAAATCTTGACAGTGGGGATCTGGCCTACGACAAAAGCCTGCAAGCGCGTCGATGTCTTGGCTCCTTTGCGCACAACGTGCTCCAAGCTTTCGGGCCGAAACAGACCCATGAGCTTTTCCTCGAAATAGGCATCCGCGCGTTTTTCGCTCAGCGAAAGCCTTTTTTGTTTGAGGTCGGGCCAAGCGCGGGTGAACATGTAACCGAGCTTTAAGACATGTGTCTTCCCGGTCGCGTTGGCGCCGACAACAACATTCAAACCCGGCGAAAAGTCGAATCGAGCTTTTGCAAAGGCGGTGAAGTTGGTGATTGTGAGCTGCTTGAGCATGTTTACCTCAGAGGTCCATCGTCGCTTGCGAGCCGAGGTGTCCCGTCTCATGGGATGCGTCGACGATGCCATGCCACGCCGTGATCAGCTCGTTGTAGGCGCGGGCGTCGTCCGCCCATTTCTTGCGCTCGCAGAGGGTGTAGAGGTGGTAGGCAAGCTGGCGAATCGGCTCGGCGCGCTCTGGCATACCGGCGAGAAGGCGACCGGCCTCGGATTCGCCCTGTTGATTGAGGGCGAGGATAAGCTGGTGGCACGCCTCCCAGACGGGGGTGCGGTTGTCGTCGGTGGGGTCCCACTCGACCGGGTACTCCTCCCACTTGAGCAAGCCCACCGTTCCTCCACCAGACTTCACTACGCCACTCTGGGCGACGCCGTCCACCGAGGTCCCCTTGGCGCGTGCAAGCACGTCCGCTTCACCGAATTTCGCGGTGCCCCATCCGTACTGGTCGAACCAGGCTGAGCAGAACAGCGTGTCAGCGTCGAAGCCACTGCCGGAGGGGTTGAGGAAGTCGTCGACCTCTTTGTTGATCATCACCAGGGCGTTGTGAACGGACATGGGCGTTCCGTCCGCCTCCAGCACCGCCGCATACTTCGAGAAGATGGCCATGCCGGGACCGATGGCCGCCTGGGCCAGGTCCACGGGTGCGATGGGCGATGCACCGGTCTTGCCCCCGATCATGGTCTCCAGGGCTTCGGGCATCTCGTCTCGGAGTTCGCGCTGGAACTCTCTGCGGGAGATTGTGGAGGCGTTGGGGTCGCGTTTGCGGCAGACGAGAACGATGCTAGACGCCAGAGCATTTGTGCCAGAACCGATCATCCGGTTACCCAGTTCAGTGCGCATCGGCCAAGTGCCAGAGATCCCCAAGCCAGCACGCACTACCGCATCGAGGAAAGTCTCCCATCCGGTGCTTGCGGTGCCCGCTTCGCCCTTGTTCCGATTGCTTGAAGGCGTAGTAGATGGTGACCGGAAAGGCCATGTGAGCTTGCTCAGCTAGGCGCCGCATCGCCTGGGTCATACCATCCAGGAAAAAAGCTTCTGCCTTTACCTTGCTGCCATGACGGTACGGTGTCGCAACCAACTCCTCTGCCTTTGGTACCGCGAGCGTGACAAATAGATCGGGGAAGACCGGCTTCAATGAGCGCCTAAGCCAGACGTAGAAGAAGTCAGACAGATCAGCGTAGCCGATGTTGTCGTAATACGGTGGGTCGGAAGAAACCAATTTCCCCGCGGTGACTACCTGAGTCTGAGCGTCCTCCTGGCAAGCTACTCCCGCGATGTCGGCCGGCACCCGGTCTAGTGCTTTCGCCATGTTCGCTAGGCTTACCTGGTAGTCTCCCGCCGCCTCGCCAAATACGTTGTTCTCAGCAAAGTCCCACATCATCGGGATCGCCTGACGACCAAACAGGTTACGGACTTGCGTCTTTGAGACCTCCCAACGACACAGCGCATTGCAGATATCCGTTAGCCGACTTAGCGCGATCCCCAAGTACACGCCGACTGCGTCCGCATACGCGGTCGCTCCGCTGCCTCCGTCACGCAGGGTTTCGCCATCGTCGGGCAAACCCGCGGCGAGTGCATCAGTCCGGATGCGGTCGCGCGCCGTACCGATTAGGTCCGAGAAGGTGTTGAGCGCCACCAGTTGGCGGGGGGTGAAGAGATCTCCGTAGGTTGTAAGGCCGTAATCAACAGTCCAAAAGTTACGGGGATCGTCGGGCAAAGGAGTTTCGGGTTTCCACCCCGGCTGTTCGTTGGTAACAGCCTGTTCCATTTCGAGCGTAGGAGGAAGATACACACGCCCTCGTTGACCCTCCGCCACAACCGCCATGAGCCGCGCACCCATTCGACCTTCCCTGCCTTCGGCCTTGACGTACTTCGGTTCGATGGGACTGCTTGAAAGCAGGCAACGGAAGTTCGCTCCCCGAGATAGCTTGGTCCCGCTTTTCGCCTCCGCTGGCGGCTTCCCAACGCGAATCTCGAATTGGTACTGGTCCCCATGGACAATCGGCTCTACCCACGCCTCCTTGCCCTTCTTCGTCGAGAGCAAAAAGCTCGACGCCAGCGGCACATCCACATGCGCAAACGCCGGATTCGGACTCTTCACCGTCCGCGCCCAGATCCAGGCGATGACGGTTAGCTTCTTGCCCACGTAGGGTTTCAGGTCCGGTCGGTCCCTCGCCATCTCGGCGGTCACTTCCACCGGCGGGTACAGGTGCCCGATCCGCTTGAACGCCTC
>Ga0316198_10000564_pt1 | contig 19771 bp, 17 predicted proteins | sample OudBieAanoxic_MG_FD_204935 | JGI IMG/M metagenome (GOLD analysis project Ga0316198, IMG submission 204935) | Coastal sediment microbial communities from Oude Bieten Haven, Netherlands - site A anoxic | ecosystem: Environmental > Aquatic > Marine > Coastal > Sediment | place: Netherlands...
ACTCCGGCGACTGAGGGGGTCATCGCCTGGCACCACTTCGCTGCTGACTCCTTCAGCCTCGGTCGGACGACCATCACCATCCCTGGCTCGACCATGCGCATGGGCATCTACAGCCCAGAGCGGTCCATCGCTGACGCGTTCCGGCTACGGGGCTCGGTGGGGTACGAGCTGGGGCGCGACGCGCTGCGGAGGTGGCTGGACCGGGGCGGCAAGCCTGCCGACCTGCTGGAGATCGCGTCGAAGCTGCCGCGGACTCGGGGGCCCCTGCTGCGGACGCTGGAGGTGATGACCTGATGGCGGTGAGTGACGCTGAAGTCCTTCGGCGGCTTCAACGCCAAGCGCAAGCGTCAAGGAAGACCGATGCCCCAGTTACGACCGGCGAGTTGGTGACCCGTCATGCGTTGGAGTCGTTCCTGGACCGGCTTCAGAGGACTCCGCACGGGAAGGACTTCGTGCTGAAGGGCGGCATCCTGCTTGCCGTCTACGGATTTCGCCGGCCAACCAAGGACGTGGACTCCGAGGCCATGTCGGCGTCCGTCACCGCAGCGCACATTGAGCAAGTCGTGCGGGCCGTCGCGGCTGTCGAGGCCGAAGACGGGCTCGCAATCGACCTGAGCAGCCTAGGCATCCAGACCATTCGGGAGGCCGCTGGCTACCCCGGCCTTCGGGTGCGGGTGCACGGCACGGTTGGGACAGCACGGGTCGTCGTGGCTTGGGACATCTCGACAGGTGACCCCGTCGTCCCCCCGCCGAAGGTGGTGTCCGTTCCCCGAGTCCTGGGTGAGCCCATCGAGATGCTCGGGTACGCGCCAGAGACGTTGATCGCGGAGAAGGGCGTCACGATCCTCGAGCGTGGCATCACGAGCACGCGCTGGCGTGACTACGTCGACATCGTGCAGCTCGCCAAGCAGGGTCTCGACCGTAACCTGCTGTTGGACTCGGCACGGGCTGTCGCGCGGTACCGCCAGGTCACTCTTCGCCCCGTGGCGGACTCGGTCGCCGGCTACGGCGCGGCCTCGCAGGCCAAGTGGGCGGCATGGCGTCGGAAGGAACGCCTCGAGAACCTGTGCGAGCCGAGTCTGGACGACCAGATGATGAAGGTCAGTGCCGTCTTGGACCCAGTGTTCTCCTCCGGGCCGGAGTAACGCGAGGATCGATAATCGTCTCGTCAGCGCCGCCCCTCGGTCTCGTCGTTGACCTTGACTTCGTCCTCGGCCAGCGTCTTGCTGCCGCCCACCGGGCTGCCAGGCGAGCACAGCGGGGTCAGCGTGATCCTTGGTGCTCGGTCGCTGGGCCGTGCGCTGGTGCGCACGGTGCGACGACCGTCGCGCCTGCGGCCCGGCTTGACGCCCTACACGCGCGTCGAAAGGGCCCGGCGCAGCTGCTTTGCAGTGTGGTCCTTCCCCAGCGTCGACTCGTCCTTCTTGTTCTTCATCGTGATGTTCCTGTTCATCCCGCTGCTCGTCGTGCTGGTCGTCGTCGACGCTGTGCTGCGGTGAGGAGTTCATCCGTTTGAGAAGCCGCGGAGCTTCCCGGACCGGCCACGGGGCCGTCAGTGGCCCCGCGAGGCCCTGCGTGGCTGCATGCGGACAACACGTTCGACCTTGACGTGCGTCTCCTGCCCGACCGTGGGCCTGTCCGCACAGCGGCGTCGGCGCAGATGCCGAGGTCGACCTGGGGCGCCGACCCAAGCTCCCGCGCGGGCGCCTCACAGAGCCGGGGTGACGCGGTGACCGGCGCCGCCCTGGGGCGGACTACGAGGGGCGTAGGCCCTGCCCTGCGGCGCCAATGTCCTGCGGTGCGGGGCCGGCGTCGGGTGCGACGCCGGCGTCACGATCGAGGTGGAGGTGGGCGTCGATGGCGTCGGCGACGTGACCGTCGGTGAGCGGGATGGCGTGGGCGTACTCCCGCAGGGTCGTGGCGGCGTCGGCGTGACCCAGACGTGCTTGGGCGGCCAGGACCTGGCCGCGGGCCACGAGGAACGTGGCCACGGTGTGGCGCAGGCGGTGCAGGCTGGCATCCGGAACGCCGGCCTCGTCACGCAGCCGGGCGAAGCGGTGACCGAGAACCTCCGCGCCCACGTGTCGTGCGTGGGCGAGGTCGGGGCTGAACAACCACGGGCCCAGCGTTCCCCCGGCTCGCTCGGTCCACTGCTGGTCCAGGTGGTGCCACAACGCGGCGGTGGACGCCCCCAGCGTCAAGGTGCGGGCCTGGCCGGACTTGGGGGTCGTGAGCTGTCCGGCCGACAGTCCTCGCTCGATTGTCAAGACCCGCCCGGACAGGTCGGCGAGCATCAAGGCGGCCAGCTCGCCTCGGCGAGCACCGGTGCCGGCGGCCAGCCGGACCAGCAGCAGGTCCTGCTCGGCCCGATGGACGCGCCCGGGCAAGCCGCCCACGTCATGGTTGGCGTGGGCCTCCAAGACGCGGGTCTCCGCGGTGACCAGCAGCGCCCGCACAGCCTCGTCGGGCAGCGGCCGCCGGGGTGGGACACGGGCAGGTCCCCTCATCCCGCGCAGCGGATGCTCGACCAGCAGGCGTTCTTCCCACGCCCACGACAACGCCGAGCGCAGCACCCGGAACCGCCCTGCGACCACCGCCGGACCCGCCCCGGCATCAGCCCACCGCGCCATCGCCGCACGCACGAGCTGTGGAGTCAGCCGTGCGGCCACCACGTCGGCCAGCGGGTCCGCGCACAGCGCCCGCGACACCGAACGGGTCCCGACCCGTGTCGAGGGCTTCCACGCGTGGTCGGCCACCAGCCACAGCCCCACAAGCCGGGCGAGGGTCAGCGCCGACCCCGACCGCCCACGCCCGGCAGCCACCAGCACCCCACGGCGGGCCTCGGCGTCGGCCGCACTCCCGTACACCGTCACCGACACCTGCCGGAACCGGCCCGTCACCGGATCCGGCACCGCAGGAACCCGGACCTCCCACACCCCCGGGCGGCGCTCACGCTGACTGCCGCTCCCCCGACGTCGACGAGCAGGACCAGAAGGCACGGAAGTCGTCATCACCCCAGCCTGCACCCACCACCGGAACCGAACCTGGGGACACGAACAAGGGACACATCAAGGGACAAGGGCCAGCCCACCGAGCCCCATCCACGGCCACACAGGAAGGCACGGACCGCGTCCATGCAGGTCAGCGACACACTCGAGGCCAAAGCGGAGGGGCGCGCCCGAAGGGATTCGAACCCCTAACCTTCTGATCCGTAGTCAGATGCTCTATCCGTTGAGCTACGGGCGCTCGGCGTGAAGCCGCAGAGGGAGTGTACGGGCACCCTGCCGCACCCTCCTAACCGACTCAGCAGCCTCCGCTGACTGCGATGGCGGTCCTCCGCCTGCGCTTGCGTATCCGTAGTGCCGTGTGGAGCGTTGGCCACCTGGGGTTCTGCCGATGCGATCGGCCGCCTGGAACCACTATGCATGCGCAAGCGCAGATCCAGCGCTGCGGAGGTCAACCTCGCTACTCTCACGACGTGCCACGGGCGCATCAGCATCAGACGCGGACACTCGGCCCCCCCTCGGCCGCCACACTGGACGCGGCACTGCGCGAGAACGCGAACCCTGATCGCGCTGTCAAGGAGCAGCAGTACCTCAAGAGCGACCTCGCGCACTACGGCGTGAGCGTCCCCGTCATCCATCGCCTGGCGACCCATGCCGCCGCGGGCCTAGATAGGTCCAGCCTCCTCGTTCTGGTCACCCGCCTCTGGGACGAACCGGCCGAGGCTCCCGTCTTCGAGCGAAGGTTCCTTGCTGCGGATCTGTTGTCCAACCGAACCGATCTGCTCACACCGGACGACATGCCGTTCGTGGAGCGCCTGTGCCGAGAGGCCCGGACGTGGGCCATCATCGACACACTGGCCCCACGAGTCGTCGGTCCCCTCGCTGAGCGCTACCCCGCCGGCATCGAGTGCACACTGGACAGGTGGGCACGCGACGACGACTTCTGGATGCGCCGCGCAGCCTTGCTCAGCCACCTCGTCCCGCTCAGACAAGGCCGAGGTGACTGGCAGCGCTTTGCCCGCTACGCAGACGAGCTGCTGAACGATCGTGAGTTCTTCGTGGCCAAGGCGCTGGGTTGGGTGCTGCGCGACACCGGCCGTGGACGCCCGCAGATGGTGCTCGAGTGGGTCGAACCACGGTTCGCGTTCATGACAGCCGTCACCGCCAAGGAGGCGATCAAGCCGTACTCCGCTGACGTGCAAGAACGCCTGCGAAGAACGCGCGCTGCCGCCCGCGAGAGGGTCACCGGTTCCGCGTGACCGTAGCGCTAGGGTCCGCACCACGATGAGCGAGGCGACTTCGACCGATCAGCCACGCCGGCGCACGCCGCTGCAGACGGCCAAGGATGTCGGCAACCCGGCCACGATCAAGGGGGCAGTCTCCGTCGTGGCCGGGCTATCCGTCTTGGTCGCCCCCGAAGCCAGTCTGACGGTGATCGAGTTCGTCGCCGGTACCGCACTCGTTGCCGTCGGCGGCTACGACCTCTGGTTCGCACTCACCGGTCGCGGCGAGCAGGACCGAGGATCGCGCTGGCTGGCTCTCGGACGCGGCGCGGTCAGCGTCGCCGTCGGGGTGCTCATCTTGTTCGCCCGCTACGAGACCTTGACGTTCCTCGTCGTCCTTCTGGGGATCTACCTCATCGTGCGGGGACTGCTCAGCCTCATTGCGGCGCCCTTCACCCGGGACAAATCACGGAGAGCCTCTCGCTACACCATCGGCGCCGCTGGGCTCGCCTTTGGCGTACTTGCCCTGACGGTGCCCGCATCCCTGGTCGAGGGTCTCATCGTCAGTGCGGCAGTGGTGGCCCTCGTCGTCGGCGGCATCCTGCTCGCCTACGGGCTGCGTGTCGGTGCACCGGCGAGCACTGCGGCAGAGACGAGATCGGCCAGCACGCCCGAGATCATCTGGGACTGGGTGCGAACGACCGACGTCGGCGCCGATCGACGAGAGGCCCTGGCTGAGACCTTGTACTTCGAGAACCCTGGACGTCCAGCCAAGCTGACCGCGTGGTGGGTGATGCTGCTGCTCAGCGTGGCGATCGCGACGTTCGCGATCCAGCAGGACTCCACGGCCGTCGTCATCGGCGCGATGCTCATCGCCCCGTTGATGACGCCCATCCTCGGACTCGCTGGGGCGCTGGTCAACGGCTGGCGACATCGCGCCGGCTCCTCGTCGCTGCTCGTCGCCCTGGGGGTCGCCGGCTCCATTGGGCTGGCGTATCTGATCGCCTCATGGGTGCCGGCCCTGACGTCGTTCGACTCGAACACCCAGATCATCAGTCGGGTGTCACCGACCTTCCTGGACATGCTCATCGCTCTGTGCGCGGGGGCGGCCGGGGCCTTCGCCACCGTGAACTCCAGGGTCGCCTCGTCCATCGCCGGGGTCGCGATCGCCGTAGCCCTGGTCCCCCCTCTCGGCGTTGTCGGGGTGTCGTTGGAGGCACAGAGATGGGACGACGCCGTCGGGTCTTTCGTCCTCTTCATCACCAACTTCGTCTCCATCGTCCTGGCCGCCGCCGCCGTGTTCGTCCTCGCCGGGTTCGCCGAGGGCACCCGGCTGCGCAGCAAACGCAGGGAGATCGCCTCGACACTGGCGCCCTTCGGCGCACTTGCCCTTGTGATCCTCGTGCCTCTGGTATTCACGGCCGAGGGCATCCTGGCGACAGCGACCCAGCAACGCCAAGCACAGGACGCCGTCGCCGATTGGCTAGGTGAGGACTCCGAGATCCGCGTCAGGCAGGTTGTCGTCGACAACGACTTGGTGACGGTCGATATGGCTGGCACCGAGGTGATCCCGCCACCTCGGAAGCTTCAGGAAGACCTGACTGAGGTGCTCGGCAAGGACGTGACACTGACCATCGAGTACACACCGACGGCGAAGGTCACCGTCGACGAGTCTGGACGAGTCGACGGGAGCGGACCGGTGCAAGGGGACGAGTCGACGTCCGTGGTAGATGGCCCGTAGGCCACCCACCACGGACGGAAGCCGAGGGGCGGAGGCGGAGGGATTCGAACCCTCGAGGGGCTTTGAGACCCCAACCCGCTTAGCAGGCGGGCGCCATCGACCGGACTAGGCGACGCCTCCATCGCTCCGGCTTCGGGCCGGACGATCAGGCAAGGCTACCCGCCGCGAACCGCCCAGCGGTACCGAGCACGGCGGTCCTGGGGCGATAATTGAACGACTATGGGCCTGAGACCTCCTGAAACCTACCCGGACGGCACGCCGCCGCCGGGCGGTGAAGGGTCGGCCTCCGACGGCGACACCCACGTCCGCGGGGCCGTCCGCGACGAGCAGAACCGTCGTTTCCGCGACTTCGTCACCCGTGCGTCCATCGGGTCGCTCGTCCCGGGTGTCGGCCTCATCCTGGCCGGACGCCGACGGGTGGGCGGTCTGATCCTCGGCGGATTCGCGCTGCTGGTCGTCGGCCTGATCGCCGCGGCGGCCCTTCTCACTCGCACCCAGCTTGTCGCCCTCGCCGTCGATCCGAGGTTCCTGGCCGTCACGGCCGGCGCGCTTGGCGTACTGGCGCTGGGACTGCTCGTGTCGTCGGCCACCTCGCACCACCTCCTCCAACCGGCAGGGATCAGGGCTGGCCAGCGCCTCGCGGGCGCCGTTGCCATCGTCCTGGTCACCAGTCTGGTCGTGACGCCCGTCGCCATGGCCTCGCGCTACGCCCTCGTGCAGTACGAGCTGGTCACGAGCGTCTTCACCGCTGCCGACGACGCCGAGTCGGCGCCGCTGGACCCCGCTGAACCGGCCCGTGAGCCTTCACCCCAGCCGGCCAACCCCTGGGAGGGCGTCGACCGCGTCAACGTGCTGCTGATCGGCTCAGACGCCGGGGCGGGGCGTGAGGGGACGCGCCCGGACACCAACATCGTCGCTTCCATCGACCCCGAGACCGGGGACGCCGTCCTCTTCTCCCTCCCGCGCAACATGGAGAACGTTCCCTTCCCCGACAGCTCGTCGCTGTCGAACTACTACCCGTTCGGCTGGCAGGGCGTGCCCGGCGACTACGGCTCCGAGCTGCTCAACGCCGTCTACCGCTACGTGCCCGCCGCGCATCCCGAGGTCTTCGACGACGTGGACGACCCCGGCGCCGAGGCCATGAAGCTGGCCGCCGAGGGCATCACCGACCTGCCCATCGACTACTTCGTCATGGTCGACCTGGACGGTTTCCAGCAGGTCGTCGACGCCCTGGGAGGAATCGACGTCACGGTCAGGCAGCGCATCCCACTGGAGTCGTCCATGCTCCCGGCGGGGTACTGCTCCGAGCCGACCGGCTACCTCGAGCCCGGTCTCCAGCGGCTCAACGGCTACGAAGCCCTCTGGTTCGCCCGCGTGCGCTGCGGCGGCGAGGGGCTGTCCGACGACTACGACCGCATGCGCCGCCAGCGCTGCGTCATCGGCGCCATGATCGACCGCGCCGATCCCGTCACCGTCCTGCGCCGGTACGAGTCCCTGGCCAGCACCGCCCAGCGCATCGTGTCCACCGACATCCCGACGAGCATGGTCCCTGCCTTCGCCGAGCTAGCTCTGCGGGTGCAGGACGGCACAGTGCGCAGCCTGCCGTTCACCGACAAGGTGGTCTACACCGGAGCGCCGGACTACGCCCTCATCCACGAGCTGGTGCGCGACGCCATCGCCCCACCGCCGGAGCCGCCGCCCACTGCCGGCCCGACTGCGACGAGCTCGCCTGACACATCTGGGGAGCCGAGCGCCACCTCGACTCCCGAGGGCGGCACCACCACCTTGGAGCCGACACCCGTCGACGAGTCCGACGGCGTACTCGACCTCGACGACGTCTGCTGAGGACGGCGCCGGGGCAACCGGCGCGCGCTAGTTCAGCTTGCGGCCCACGTAGGGCCGAATCTCTTCACCCAGGCCCTGCGGAGTGCGTCCCAGCACCCGGCAGTCCACCAGGCTGCGCTTGTCGCCGAGCTCGATCATCAGAACGTCAGTGACCTCCTGCAGACCAGTCACCTCGGTCCACGCACCTGAGCGGCGACCGACTCCGAACAGGCTCGTTCGGTTCTCGAAGCCATCTGGAGAGTGGACGAACCTCGCGCCCCAGCCGAGCAGTCGAAAGACCTGGGTGAGCAGGGCACCGAGCAGCGGCACACCGGCAGCCGCCAGGAGCACCAGCACGAACGTCGCTGCCGACCCGTCCAGCAGCGCTGCTGCCAGCAGCGCTGCCACCAGCACGACACCGAGCGCCATCGCGGCGATCCCGAGCCCCCGCAGGGCAAGGGGAGCTGATGCCGGGACGACGATGCGGCCGGCCTGCGTGGCGGCCACTAGTGGGCGTAGGTCGGGACCAGCAGACCCCGAGCGATGGTGTGAGCGGTGAGGTTGAACCCTGCGACCTCTTGCGACACTGACTCGTCGATGCCCAGCGTCATGACATCCAGGGCGTGGACGGCGAAGAAGTACTTGTGCGGGTAGTCACCGGGTGGAGGCGCCGCACCGCCGAAGGCGGCGGTCCCGTAGGAGTTCGTCAGCTGCCACGCGCCAGCGGGCAACGCGCTGCCGTCGGCTGCCCCGACGCCACGGGCCAGCGAGGTGACGCCGACCGGTACGTCCAGAAGGAGCCAGTGCCACCAGCCCGACCCGGTAGGCGCGTCAGGGTCGAAGCACGTGATGGCGAACCCGGCGGTCTCGACCGGGAAGCCCGACCAGCCCAGCTGCGGCGAGAGGTCGTCGCCACCAGCGCTGCCGTGGGCGAAGGTAGCCGGCATCTGCTGCCCGTCACTGACGTCGTCGCTGGTCACGGTGAACGACGACACCGGCGGCAGAAAATCGTACGGGCTCGGGGCGTGGGGACGCTCGAGGTTCATGACGCCGAAGCGTAGCTACCGCGTCGAGGCACTGCGTGGGTCGCTAGGAGCACTCGTCGCGCAGGCAGGCGATGAACTCGTCGGCCCAGCGGGCGACGTCGTAGTTCTTCACCTGCGCCCGCATCGACTTCATGCGCCGCTCCTGCTCGCGCTCGGGCATGTTCATCGCCTCGAGCAACGCCGCCTTCAGCCCGTCGATGTCGTGCGGGTTGACCAGCACGGCGTCGGTGAGCTGGTCGGCAGCACCGGCGAACTCGGACAGCACGACAGCGCCCCGGTTGTCGGTACGGGCAGCCACGTACTCCTTCACCACGAGGTTCATCCCGTCGCGCAGCGGCGTGATGACGGCGACGTCGGCAGCCAAGAAGAGCGCGACCAGCTCGGGACGGTCGTAGGTGGAGTGCAGGTAGTGGATCGGCGAGCTGCCGATCGTCCCGTGCTCGCCGTTGATGTGGCCCACCTCGAGCTCGATCTCGTCACGCAGTGCCTGGTAGGCATCCACCCGCTCGCGGCTGGGTGTGGCCACCTGGACGAATACGGCGTCCTGAGTGGTCACCTCGCCGTCCTGCAACAGCTCCGACCACGCCTTGAGCCGGTGCCGGATGCCCTTGGTGTAGTCGAGTCGGTCGACCCCCAGCAGCACGTGCTCGGGTGAGCCCAGCTCTTCGCGCATGGATGTCGCGCGTGCCCTGACCGACTCGTCCGCGGCCAGGGCCTCGATCTCCTCGACGTCGAGGGAGATCGGGAACGACGACGCCGTGACCTTGCGGCCGTCGATGACGACCTGGTTGGACGACACTCGCCGAGCCGGCGTGTACCGCCCGGCGATGTCGAGAAAGTTCGTCGCGGCCCCCTCACGCTGAAAGCCCACGAGGTCGGCGCCCAGCAGCCCCTGCATGATCTGGCGGCGCCACGGCAGCTGGGCGAACAGCTCACCCGGCGGGAAGGGGATGTGCAGGAAGAAGCCGATCCGCAGGTCGGGACGCATCTCGCGCAGCTGCATCGGCACGAGCTGCAGCTGGTAGTCCTGGATCCAGACGATCGCATCCTCGGCGGCGACCTGTGCGGCGGCCTCGGCGAATCTCCGGTTGACCCGCACGTAGGCGTCCCACCACTCGCGGTGGAACTCCGGGGGGACGATCACGTCGTGATACAGCGGCCACAGAGTTCCGTTGGAGAACCCCTCATAATAGTCCTGGACGTCCTCGGGGCTCAGCGAGACCGCCACGAGGTCCATGCCGTCGGAGTGGAACGGCTCCGGCGCCTCGTCCGGTGATCCGACCCAGCCGACCCACGATCCGTCCTGCTTGCGCATCACCGGCGCCAACGCGCTCACGAGCCCGCCGGGGCTGCGCTTCCAGCCCTCGCTGCCGTCCGGGTTGGTGGTGCGATCCACCGGCAACCGGTTGGCCACCACGACGAAGCTGCTGGCTCCTCGGACTGCCTGGGTCCCGCCCTGGCTGTCGGCGCCTAACTCGTTGCCCGACTCGTCACGCGTGTTCATGCGACCGCCTTCCTGCTCCTGCTCACCGTAGCGTCGGGCGCACTACCGTGGTCCCGTGCCGAAGGACCCTCAGCCCGCCATCTCTACCAACGCCGGTCTCGACGCTTGGGCGCACCTGGTCCTGCGTCCGGACCGGGCGCTGGTCGCCTTGGACTACGACGGGACGCTGGCCCCGATCGTGCCCCGGCCCGAAGACGCTGTCGCCCAGCCGGGCATCGCCGACGCCCTGACCGCCCTGGCCACTCGCGGCGTCCAGGTGGCGATCATCACCGGACGACCCGTGGACGCGGCGCTGGCGCTCGGCGGGCTCGCGGCCGTCCCACGGTTGGTCATCCTCGGTCACTACGGGCTCCAGCGCTGGCAAGACGGCGAGGTGAGCTCGCCGGATGTCGACCCTGGCGTCGTGACCGCCCACGAGCGCCTCACCTTGTACGTCGCCGCCAACGACAAGGGAATGACCGTGGAGGACAAGCATCACGCAGTCGCCCTGCACACCCGCAACGCCGAGGATGCGACAGCGGCATTCGAGGCGGCCAAGCCGATCACCCAGGAGCTCGCCGACAAGTGCGGGCTCGAGCTGGTGCCTGGCCGGTTCGTGCTGGAGATCCGCCCGCCCGGCATCGACAAGGGCGGTGCGCTGCGCACCGTGGTCAGCGAGACCGGCGTGCAGGCGCTGCTCTTCGGCGGTGACGACCTCGGAGACCTTCCGGCGGTCGAGGCCATCGGCGGGCTGCGGGCTGACGGGCTGCACGCCATGGTGGTGTGCAGCGACTCCCCAGAGACGCCCTCGGCCCTGCGCGAAGCCGCCGACCTGGTGGTCGCCGGCCCACCCGGGGTGCTCGCGACGCTGCGCGCTCTCCACGACGAGATGGTGGCCGCCCCCGGCTAGCCACCGACTGGCGCGTGCAGGAGGTGCCCGCCGGCGCAACTGTGCCGACCAAAGTCCTGCCACCGCGCAGCCATCCCATGCCAGAGTGGACCGATGACCAGCCTTGCCAGTCCCCTGCTGGGGTCACCTGTCGCGATCGACACCGTGGTGTTCGACATGGACGGGGTCATCACCGACACCGCCACCGTGCACCGGGTCGCCTGGAAGCAGCTCTTCGACGACTACCTGACGAGACGGGCCAGCGAGACCGGTGAGCCGTTCGTCGAGTTCACCGAGACCGACTACCTGGCCTACGTCGACGGCAAGCGCCGCGAGGACGGGGTTGCGTCGTTCCTGTCGTCACGAGGGATCGAACCGGCCCACGAGCTGGTCAGCGAGCTGGCGGAGGACAAGAACGACTACTTTCTGACGATAGTCGACCGCGACGGCGTCACCGCCTTCTCCGACACCATCGACTTCGTCCGCGACCTGAAGGGGGCCGGCGTCGCGACGGCGCTGATCACGGCCTCCCGCAACGCAGTGCCGGTACTGGGCGGAGCCGGGCTGCTCGACCTGTTCGAGGTTCGCGTCGACGGCATTGTGGCCGCCGAGCTCGACCTGCCGGGAAAGCCAGCACCTGACGTCTTCATCGAGGCCATGACACGAGTGGGCGGGACGATCGAGACCACTGCCATCGTCGAGGACGCCGTCTCCGGCGTCCAGGCGGGTCGAGCCGGTGACTTCGCGCTGGTGATCGGCGTCGACCGTACCGACGGAGATGAGCATCGGAACAGACTCAGCGAAGGTGGGGCCGACATCGTCGTCGAGCGGCTCGACGAGCTGACAGTCCAGGCGGACGGGCAGTCGACGTGACCGGCTGGCTCCTTCGCTACGACGGGTACGACCCCGACAACGAGCCGTTGCGCGAGGCCCTGTGCGTTCTCGGCAACGGGCGCATGGCAACACGCGGCTGTGCGCCGGAGTCGGTCGCCGGCGGCCCGCACTACCCCGGCACCTACGCGGCCAGCGTGTTCAATCGGCTCTCGGTCGACGTCCAGGGCCAAGAGGTCGAGAACGAGTCGATGGTCAACCTGCCCAACTGGCAGTCGCTGACCGTCCGAGTCGAGGACGGTCCCTGGCTCGACGTCGACCGCGACCGGATCAGCCACTACGTCCAGGAGCTCGACCTTCGACGCGGCGTGCTCACCCGCCGGTTCAAGGTCACCGACGACCAGGGTCGGGTGACGGCCATCGCGCAACGGCGCCTCGTCTCGATGGCCGACCCCTTCTGCGCTGGCTTGGACACCACGGTCGTCGCCGAGAACTACGAGGGCACGGTCACCGTACGGAGCGGGATCGACGGCCGGGTGCGCAACAGCGGCGTCGCCCGCTATGCCGGTCTGGGTGACGAGCACCTGACGTGCGTCGGTTCCGGGCAGCTTAACAAGACCGGGGTGTTCCTGGACTGCCGCACCACCCAGTCGAGAGTCGAGGTGGGGGTCGCGGCCCGCCACCGGGTGCTGCAGAACGGGCGTCCGAGCGACGTGGAGATGACGCCGGTGATCGGCGACGACCACGCATCGCAAGACATCACGCTGCGGGTCACACCACACGTCGAGAACACCGTGGAGAAGGTTGTGGCCATCTACACCTCCCACGACCGCGCGCTGAGCGAGCCTTTCTCCGAGGCGCGCGAGAAGGCGCTGTGCATGGCTGACTTCGACCAGCTGCTACGTCGGCACGTGCTCGCCTGGGACCACCTATGGGCTCGCTGCGACCTCGACCTGGGATCCGAGGACCGCACACAGATGGTGCTGCGGGTGCACCTGTTCCACCTGCTGCAGACGGTGTCGAGCCACAGCATCGACCTCGACGTCGGAATCCCCGCCCGCGGCCTGCACGGAGAGGCTTACCGCGGACACATCTTCTGGGACGAGACGTTCGTCTACCCCTACCTCAACCTTCGCATGCCCGAGGTGTCGAAGTCGCTGCTGCTGTACCGGTGGCGGCGGCTTCCGCAGGCCCGCAAGCTCGCCCACGCGGCCGGCTACGAGGGCGCGATGTACCCCTGGCAGAGCAGCGCGAACGGGCGCGAGGAGACCCAGACGCTGCACCTGAACCCACAGTCGGGCCACTGGCTGCCCGACGAGTCGCACCGGCAGCGCCACATCAACGTCGCCGTCGCATACAACATCTGGCAGTACTACGAAGCCACCGGCGACCTCGACTTCTTGGCGACGTACGGCGCCGAGCTGCTGTTCGAGATCGCGCGCTTCTGGGCCTCCATCGCCACCTACGACCGCGCCGACGACCGCTACGACATTCGTGGGGTCATGGGTCCGGACGAGTACCACGATGCCTACCCGTGGCAGGAGGAGCCGGGGCTGGACAACAACGCCTACACCAACGTCATGGTCGTCTGGCTGCTGCAGCGCGCGCTGCGCTGCGTCGAGGTACTGCCGGATCGCCGCCGCCGACAGCTTCTCGACCTGCTCGACATCCGGCGCGGCGACCTCGAGCGATGGGAGCACATGACCCGCAAGATGCGCCTGGCCTGGCACGACGGTGTGCTCAGCCAGTTCGAGGGGTACGAGCGACTCAAGGAGCTGGACTGGGAGGACTACCGGATTCGATACGGCAACATCGGCCGGCTCGACCGAATCCTCGAGGCTGAGGGCGATTCGACGAACAACTACCGCCTGGCCAAGCAGGCCGACGTCCTCATGCTGTTCTACCTACTGAGCGAAGACGAGATCGCCCAGATCATCGAACAGCTCGGCTACGACTGGGACCCACTGCTGCCCGCCCGCTGCGTGGACTTCTACCTGCGACGGACCGCCCACGGCTCCACGCTGTCCAAGCTCGTGCACGCATGGGTGCTCGCCCGCATCGACCGGGACGAGGCGTGGCGGCTGTTCATGGAGGCGCTGGAGAGCGACGTCGGCGACGTGCAGGGCGGCACGACACAAGAGGGCATCCACCTCGGTGCGATGGTCGGCACCGTCGACCTTCTGCAACGCGGATTCACCGGAATCGAGACGCGAGACGACCTGCTGCGCTTCGACCCGTTCCTGCCCGAAGAGGTCGCTCAGCTTCGCTTCAGGATGCGCTACCGACAGCACTACGGCCTCGAGGTGCAGCTACGCAAGGGACAGCTCATGGTGAGCGGACGCCGCCACGTCGGCGAACCGCTGCGGATGCGGGTACGCAACGTCACCTACGAGGTCGACCCAGGCGGAGCACTGTCCGTCCCGATCGACTGAGGCGGACCGGTCACCGTGCGTGCCGTGGGGGTGGAGGAGGAGCTCCTCGTCGTCGACCCTGCCAGCGGCAACCCCGTCCAGGCTGGGCCCCGGCTGGTGCGCAAGGTGCGGGCCGAGACAGCTGCCAGCGTCGTCGCGAACGTTCCCGTCGTGCTGGACGGCAGCGGCATGAGCGGCGAGTTCATGCGCCAGCAGGTGGAGGTGGGCACCGCACCGCGCACCGATCTGGCCGAGCTGGCCGACCAGGTACGCGAGCACCGGCGCATCGCCAACCGAGCGGCCGAGGGTGAGGGGCTCGCAGTGGCCGCCCTCGGCACCAGTCCGATCCCGGTGACGCCGGCTGTGTCTGCCGATCCCCGCTACCTGTCGCTGCTGTCGACGTTTCGCCAGGTGGCCGGCGACCAGCTGATCAACGGCTGCCACGTGCATGTCGACACCCACTCGCGAGACGAGGCCGTCGCTGTCGTCGACCGGCTGCAGCCATGGCTGCCGTTGCTGCGTGCCATCTCATCGAACTCCCCGTTCTGGGGCGGCCGCGACAGCGGGTACGCCAGCTACCGCAGCCTGGTGTGGGGACGCTGGCCGTCGGCGGGGCCGACCGAGCCATTCGGGAGCGTCGAGGCCTACGAGCAGGCCGTCGAGGCGCTGATTGCGACCGGCGCGGTCGTGGACCGCGGCAACCTCTACTTCGACGCGCGCCCGTCCGAGCGGTACCCGACCGTGGAGATCCGCGCCGCCGACGTGTGCCTGCACCCCGACGACGCAGTGCTGCTCGGGGCCTTGGCCCGCGGACTCGTCTCCACGGTGGCCCAGCAGTGGCGAGACGAGCTGCCCTTCCGGCCGGTCCGGGTGGCGCTGCTGCGGACGGCGCACTGGCGCGCCGCCCGAGAGGGCCTGGGCGGCCGGCTGCAGCACCCAGTCACCCACCGCCCCGTACCGGCAGGCGATGGGCTGGGCGCGCTTGTCGAGTTCATCGCGCCGGCGCTGGTGACCAGCGGCGACCTCGTCGTGGTGCGCGAACTGGTCGACCAGGTGCTGCGCCGCGGAACAGGCGCGGCCATGCAGCGCCAGGCCTTCCACCGCCGCGCCAGCCTTGCCGACGTGGTACGTACGGCCATCCGCGAGACCCGCGCGATCTAGTCGCCCCCTGGCGCGGCCGGTGAGACACCAGCAGACGAACCAGCGGAGGGCGTGGGATTCGAACCCACGAGAGCGGAGGGGTCCCCGCCCTAGAAGTTTTCAAGACTTCCCCGTTCGGCCACTCCGGCAGCCCTCCAGCGACGAGCGCTCCCCCCATTGTGCCGCAGCCACAGGTGCCCTCAGGCCGGGACCGGACCGTCGGGACCCTCTGCGGAGCGAGGCCGCACGGACGAGTCGTCCACGAGCGTTGCCAGGGTGTCGGGGTCGCGTTGCGCCAAGCTGTCCAGCAGGTCGCCCCGACGCTCCGCCAGCGCGGCCTTGCGCGTCGGGTCGGTCGTGGTGCGCACGTCGTCCGCCGTCGAGCGCAACTCCCCAACGATCTGCGGCACGCTCATCTCCGACGGGGCCGATGGGCGCCGGGGGCGCTCGCGAGGCGGCGCCTCGTCGATCTCGTGCGGCTCGACCCCCATAGCCACCAGCGTCGTAGGACGGGTGAGGGCCACCAGTACAGCACCGGCCAGGATGAAGAACACCGTTCCCAGCGGGCTCTGGCCGAAGACCGTCACCGCCGCCAGCAGTCCGCCGTGGACGACGACGCCCAGACCAGCCGCCCGAGCCAGTGACCCACGTCGCACCGACCCGGGCTTGCGTGCCTCGGCCGAGGCATTTCGGGCAACGGCGGCGATGACGCACGCGCCGGCCAGGAACAGCGCACCTGCCAGGGGTGCGGCTGTGCCGTTGCGCGAGACGGCATCGACGTAGGCGAGCGCTGCGACCAGGCTCGCACCTACCCACCAGAGCGCGGTGGCCAGGTGGGTCAGCCGAGACGAAGCGACTGAAGCCAGCAGCTGCGATCCGAGCGACGGGGTGCGGGGCGCGTCGTCCATGACGAGACTGTGCGCCACAAGCGCCGCGCGTGCACCTCGAAGCGCCCCCTGCACAACCAAGCCGCACAGTCGTGCGTCCGGCGGCCCTTGACATCTGTCCCGGCTCAGGTACACCGGATGACATGACGGATGACGCCGCCACGATGGCCGCCGACAACAGGCTCCAAGCGATGGAGCCCAACCCGGAGGGCCTGGAGATCGCCGCCGCGGGTCTCGAGCGGTGCCTCGGGGCTCCGTCGGCGACCAGCCAGTGGCGGATGCCGGTGCTTGAGGCGCTCGCGCGAACGCAGACGGCGCTCGAGGGCCACCTGCGCGACCCCGGCAAGGGCGCCGCCGTGGCGGACTCGGTGGTCAGGGAGGCTCCCCGCCTGGCCCGCCAGGCCAGGCGGCTCACCGACGAGCACGTCGGGCTGCTGGAGAGTCATCGTGCCGCCACCGCCCTGGCGCAGGACGATACGACCTCACCAGACGACGTCCGTGACTCAGCCGCCGAGCTCGCTGCCCTCATGCACCGGCACGTCCATCACGCTCATGACCTCATTCACGACGCCTTCGAGTCAGACCTCGGCGACGGCGACTGACAGCTCAGCCCGAGCGGTCGCGACGCACCGAGGGTCTGCGACCGCGAAGGGTCGTGCGCCGCAGAGCCGCGATCACCTCGTCGACGTTGGCGGCCGGTACCTCGACCAGCGAGAACTTCTCGAAGATTTCGATCGCGCCGATGTCACGGCCGCGCAGGCTCGACTCGTTGGCGATGGCACCCACGAGGTCGTTCGGCCCGACGCGTGACTGACGCCCGGCGCCGATGAAGATCTTCTCGCCGTCGGCGAGACGGGATGCCCCGCCGGAGGTGCGCCCACCTCGATCCGGACGGCCGGTGGGTCCACGCTCGCCGCCGCGACCGGCCGGCTGCGTCTTGGACTCCCGCGGAGGACGTGCCGCGGGGATCTCCACGTCGTCATCGGCTTCGCTCCCGGTCGCCTCGTGGGCGATCCGCACGGCGGCCAGCGCGATGTCGACGACGTCGAACTCGTCACTCAGCGACTCCACGACCACCCGGAACCGGTCGTTGTCCTCGCCCAGCAGGGCCTCGCGCAGCGATGCGCGCGTGAGCTCGAGCCTCCGCGCCCGCAGGTCGGCAACGGTCGGCACGCTCTCGCGGGTGATCTTGGAGCCGGTCGACCGCTCGATCGCGGCGACCATCCGGTGCTCGCGAGGCTCAGCCAGCGTGATGGCCACTCCCTCGCGTCCCGCCCGTCCGACGCGGCCGATGCGGTGTACGTAGGCCTCGGGAGCGGCGGGAACGTCGTAGTTGACCACGTGGGTGAGCTGGTCGATGTCCAAGCCCCGGGCGGCCACGTCGGTGGCCACGAGGAGCTCAGTCGAGCCCTGGCGAAGCCGACCCATGACGCGGTCACGCTGGTCTTGAGTGAGCCCCCCGTGCAGCGCCTCGGCCCGGTACCCGCGGCCGTTCATGGTGACCGTGAGCGTGTCGACTTCGGCCCGCGTGCGGCAGAACACGATCGTCGCCACGGGTGCCTCCACGTCGAGCAGCCGGCCAAGAGCGGCGGGCTTGTACTGACGGGGCACGGTGTAGACCACTTGGCGAACCTTCGGAGCCTCACCCAGAGCGGGCTTCTCGTGACCGAGCGCGACCCGCACCGGGTCGCGGAGATGGGCCCGGGCCAGTCGCTCGATCCGCTTGGGCATCGTCGCGGAGAACAGCACGGTCTGTCGACCGGCCGGCGTGCGCTCAAGGATCGCTTCGATGTCTTCGGCGAAGCCCATGTCGAGCATCTCGTCGGCCTCGTCGAGCACGACCGTCTGAACGGCGTCGAGTCTCAGCGGTCCTCGATCGAGCAGATCGAGCGCCCGTCCAGGTGTCGCGACGACGATGTCGACGCCGTCGGCCAGGCTGCGGATCTGCCGGCCCATCGGAGCCCCGCCATAGACGGGCAGCACCCGGGCGTCCAGGCGTCGGCCGTAGCGGTGGATCGCCTCGCTGACCTGGACGGCCAGCTCGCGGGTCGGCACGAGAACGAGCCCGGCCGGGCCTGCCTTGCGCACCGACGTGGAACGGCCGCTGAGGCGATGCAGCATCGGCAGGGCGAAGGCGGCCGTCTTCCCGGTGCCCGTCGCAGCCTGCCCCAGCAGGTCACGGCCGGTGGTGACGAACGGGACGGCCTCGCGCTGGATGGGTGTCGGCTCCTCGTACCCGAGGTCGGACAGGGTCGCGACAAGCTCGTCGGCAAGACCGAGGTCGGCGAACGCGACCGGCTCCTCATGGGGGCGGACGTCGGCCGAGTGCTCACTCATCCCTCCATCATCCCTGACTCCCGGGCCACCCGGCGCTACCGTCGTTGCCGTGACGCCCCCTCCGCTCACCCTCAGCGTCGACTGCGGGGGCTCGGGGCTGAAGTGCGTCGTGCTCGACCGGCATGGCGCGCCGGTCAGCCCACGAGTTCGTGTCCACACCCCCTACCCCTGCCCGCCGGCCGTCTTCGCCGAGACGCTCGATGCCCTCGCAACCGCGGCGGGCGTCGACTTCGACCGCGTCTCGGTCGGTATGCCCGGCCTCATTCGCCGCGGTGTGGTGCGCTGGACGCCCCACTACGTCACGGTGTCGGGGCCGTTCTCGCCCGTGCGTCCCGACCTGGCCAGGGAGTGGGAGAACCTCGATGTCCGCGAACTTCTCGAGGCGACGTTCGGGCGACCGACGCTGGTGGTGAACGACGCCGAGCTGGCCGGACTGGCAGTGATCACCGGAAGGGGCTACGAGGTGATGCTGACGCTCGGCACAGGGCTCGGCTTCGCCCACTTCTCCGAGGGTGCCGTGCTGCCCAAGATCGAGGTGTCGGCCGCGCCCTTCCGCAAGGGACGCACCTTCGACGAGGCGCTGGGGCACCACGCCCGAAAGGCCCGCGGCGACTCCCGGTGGAGCAAGGACGTCCAGCGCGCGCTTCGCCGGCTGTTCGCCGTCTACTTCTGGGACCGCGGCTACCTCGGCGGCGGAGGCGCCAAGCACCTGCGCCATCCCGTGCACGACTGGGTGAGCGTCATCGACAACCGGGCAGGCATTCTCGGAGGCGTTCGCCTGTGGGAGGACGAGCACGCGCGCGACGCGGCCGCCCCGGCCCTATGAGCGTCACGATGGGTGAGGCAGGACGTCCCACCGGCGGTTGGCCAGCGAAGGGTTGACCGTGCGCACCTCGGCGACGCGTCCGACGTCCACGTCGCCAGCCACCGTGCCGTCCTGCTCACCCAGCTCGG
>Ga0316198_10000565_pt1 | contig 19768 bp, 14 predicted proteins | sample OudBieAanoxic_MG_FD_204935 | JGI IMG/M metagenome (GOLD analysis project Ga0316198, IMG submission 204935) | Coastal sediment microbial communities from Oude Bieten Haven, Netherlands - site A anoxic | ecosystem: Environmental > Aquatic > Marine > Coastal > Sediment | place: Netherlands...
AGGCGCATCGTAGTTTTCAACGCAGAGGCGCAGAGGCGCAGAGACCATCGCCCTCTTTACGCCTAATTCACAGGGCGGCCGGAGCCGCCCTGTGAATTAGATTTGATGTTTTTGGAACATGTCGCGGAGGGCAAGCAGCGTCGTGGCGAAATTCGAATCGTTGAGGTAGCGCTGGATCTCGGCCTTCTTGATGCCGCTTTTGCGCTTGGCCCTGACCTGGGAGATGAGGTCATAGAAGTCGGAGACCGGCCGGAGTTCGAGCCGGGAGAACGACGCTTCATACCAGGGGTTGGTGGAGACGCGATCCCAGGTGGCGGTGGTCGGGATTTCCTCGGTGGTCCAGATTACCTCCGTGATCCCTGTGACTTCGCGGAAGATCTCGCGCAGGACCGTCAGGTCGTCGTTCTCCTTCATCGCCCGTTGGATGATGGTGGACGTTGTTTCCTTCACCTTCGGTTCATTGTCTTCGCCGCCGCTTTCGGCTTCCTTCGTCGGTTCGTCGTCGGCGTCAACCTCGATTTCGACGGACTCTGTCACTTCTCGAGCTTCGGCCGCCTTCGCGCTCGAAGACGCAGGTCGCTGGGGAGGGCGTGATTTTTCCGGTGGACGGTCGGCGACCTTGGTCTCCTCGTCTTCCACCCCGATCTCGGGGGCGCTGTCGGCGGGCTTGGATTCGTCCGCAGGCATCGGGGCAGCCTCGGTTGGAACGGGGTCGCTCTCGGGCTCCGGAGCCGTTACCTCGTAGGGCACCGAAACTTCGGCCGGGTCGCCACGCAGCTCCTGCACCGCCCGGCGGAAACGGAGATGGAAGGACGTCAAGAAGTTGATTTCGGTCTCGCCGACCTGCCTGGCTCTCCCGATCTTGGACCGCATGACCTCGAGTTCGAGGAAACGGGTGTTGAGAAGGGACTGGCTGGGTGCGAGCTTGAGGATCGGTTCGAAGAGAGTGGGGTTGGCAATGATGATCTCGAAGAGGTCCGGAAAGACTGCATACCCGATGACTTCCTGGTATCGGTTTTCATACCAGTCGATGGAAGCTTCCTGCTCCTTGTTGCGGATGAGTCGTTCGAAGACTTTCTCCGGAATGCCGTCGCGAAACCACTCTTTGCCGTACTTCGATTCGATCCGCTCACGGACCAACGGTCTGAGGTCGGTGAGGATCTCGGCGATGACTCTGTAGGCGTCTAAATTTTGCTCGATCCAGTCCATATTTTTTTCCCGTGAATTTGTACTGTACCATCAGAACCGATCGAGGGAAAGCGATTCGCGGCGATGGAAAATCGCCTCGTAAAAGGAGTCTGCTGTGGACTGGAACGTTGATATATCCAAGCTCCTGAAGGGAGCCCGGACCATCGCGGTGGTGGGTTGTTCACCAAAGCCGGATCGGGACTCATACCGGGTTGCCGCGTATCTCCAAGCTGCCGGGTATCGGGTGCTACCAGTCAATCCGGTGGCCGACGAGATTCTCGGCGAGAAGGTCTACCCTGACCTGGCTTCGATCCCCCCCGAGATCGAGATCGACATCGTCGATGTCTTTCGCCGGCCCGAGTACATCCCGGCGGTGGTTGATGCGGTTCTCGAACGGGGCGCCGGCGCCCTCTGGCTTCAACTCGGTTGCGCGGAACCCGTGTCCGAACAGCGCGCGGCGGAGGCGGGGCTCGATGTCGTTTCGAACACGTGCATCAAGGTCGAGCACCGGAACAGATTCGGGTCGTAGGCGACACTTTGGAATTCGGTATCAAGCGCCGTTGATGAGGGCGCCGAGATCGGGCGGTTCCGGAGCGTCCTCGACGAGGAAGACGTGGCAGTTCTCGCAGTCCATGGGAATCACGTACTTGCCGTCCGCGGTGGCCATTTCATCGTCGTGACAACGCCAACAACCCGGGAAGTCATCGTGACCGATGTGGTTGGGGTGGGTTTCCCAATTGGTGTTCATCTCGGGGAAGGAGATCCGCGCGTAGACCCGTGAGGCGAGATCGGCGCCGTTTTCGACCAATTCGGCGTTTTCAGCGACCACTTCAGGGTACTCACTGCGATAGAAATCGAGCATCGCGTCTCGTACCTTGGCGACTCCCTCGGCGTGGGTAGGGTACTCGCCTTCGATGGCGGCCTTGGCCTGCTTCTTGAAATAGGGCAGGGCGCGCAATTCCGGGTGGGTCTCCAGCACCCAGTCCAAAGCCTTTGGAGGGGTGTTGAAAAGATGCGTCGGTCGGTTGTGGCAGTCGATGCAGTCCATGGTCCTGGCGTGGCTCGCCACATCTGCCGGGAGTTCCTCACCCTCCCGTGTGTATGTCCGAACCTCGCCATCCGCGGTCGTGAGTTCGACCCAGGCCACCGACTCGTTCCGTTCATCGCCGGGAACGTATCGGATGACGTTGTCGGACTCGATGTGCCACCAGTGAATCCCACCGTGGCGGCCGATGTCGAGGCTGCCGCCCCCGGTCTTGAGCAGCATGGCCGTGTACGACGGAGTGTTCGCCTCGTCCGTTGCGTGACGAACCACGACCCGGAGTTTGTCGCCGAAGTGCTTGCCGGGCCAGTGGCATTGCTCGCAGGTTTCTCGGGCCGGACGGAGCGCCTTCAGCGGGGTCCCCACCGGTCGGTGATAAGAATTGAGGGCGGTGTGCCAGACTTGTCTGAGACCATCGAGCTTTGATTTGACGAACCACGAAGCGCCGGGTCCGATGTGGCATTTGACGCACGCGACGCGCGAGTGGGGTGATTGCTGGTAGGCCGTGAATTCGGGTTGCATGACCGTGTGGCAGGATTCGCCGCAGAACTCGACCGATTCCATCTTTTCCACCGCGATGAACGAGCTCGCACCGAAGATCACAGCGTTGATCGAGGTCAGACCGATGATGATGAGGGCGGCCCGACGGATCTTCGGATCGTTGAAGTCGAGCTTGGGATACCTGGCCTTTTCGCTGTCGGTGGCCCCGGCGCGGATGAGGCTCTTCCGCCGCCTCCACATTCCCACCGGAATCATGATGAGACCGAACACGAAGAGAACAGGCATCACGACATAGGCGAAAAGACCGATGTACGGATTTTCCAACTCACCGAAGAGCTCGACGACCATGAAAGTGATGATCACCACCGCCGACAGGGACGTGAGGATGATGCCCACCATGGTGAGACCGTTGTTCGCGTAGTTGAAGAATCGGCCGATGCCTCTGTTCTGGTCGCTGATGCTCGGCATCCCTGCACCTCCGGTGGGAAATCTCGGGTTTTTACGATTGCTCGACCGTTTGATTATGGCAGGGTCGGATCGGATACGCTTGTTCCGGAATCGGTGTGGGAGGTTTTGCTGGGAAAGCCGGGATTCGTCCCATGATGTTGACTTCGAGTGTATTGAGTAAATGTCTCAAATTCGGATATTTGGGTGCCCTTGAGGACAACTCTAAATAGGTATATAGTTTTCCTTGGAAGGGGAAGGAATGAAGGTTTCTGTCCCGGAACGTAGTCCTGTGTCGTTGATCGCATCGAGGTGCGGAATCCTGCTTGTGCTCGGTCTCGGGTTGCTCGTCTCATCCGTCGCGGCCCAGGAAAACGACGACTGTCTCATGTGCCACGAAGACCCCGATCTCGTCGGCGAGCTCGCCGGCGAAGAATATTCGGTTTTTGTCGATCCTGGCGCCTTTGCGGCATCGGTTCACGCGGACCTGGCGTGCATCGACTGCCACGGCGATCTGGACGGCGTCGAACTGCCGCACGGAGAGGAACTCGAGATCGTTGACTGCGCCATGTGCCACGACGACATGGCCGAGGAACTCGCGGCGGGCCCGCACGGGAAGTGGGCGACCGATCCATCATCGCCTGCCGCGGCGTGTACCGGCTGCCACGGCGTCCACGATGTTCTCTCGAGCAAATCCGCTTCGGCGCCGACCGCGGCGGCGAATGTCACCCAACTGTGCGCAAAGTGCCACGGCAGCGTCCTCAAGACGGTGTCCCGAAGCCCCCACGGCGAGATGACGGGTGACCGCCCGGCAGCCACCTGCACTGATTGCCATCGGACTCACTCGGTGATCGCTCCGAGCGAACCCCTGGCTCAGGTCGCGGCGTGCGGAACCTGCCACGAAAAGCAGGCTCGCGAAAACAGGGATTCACTCCACGGTCTTGCTGCGGTCAAAGGCGATCCGGCGGCACCGAATTGCATTGTCTGTCACGAACACCACGCAATCAAACGGCAAACCGACGAGGGTTCACCGACGGCCGTTCAGAACATCCCGCTGCTGTGCGGTCGATGCCACCGCGAGGGCACCGAGGTGTCGCTGCAGCACGACATCCCGCAGGACAGAATCCTCGAGAACTTCTCCATGTCGGTGCACGGCGATGCCCTCTTCAACAAGGGTCTGACGGTCACCGCGGTCTGTTCCTCTTGCCACACGGCACACAACATCCTCGATCACAACAACCCGGCGTCGAGCATCAACCGGGCCAATGTGGCGCAGATGTGTATGCAGTGCCACGCGAGGATCGAAGAGGTTCACGTCAAGGTGATCGAAGGACGCCTCTGGGAGGAAGAACCGCACAAGGTTCCGTCATGCGTCGAGTGCCACCAGCCGCACAAGATTCGGCGGCGGACGGTGACGACACAGGAGGCGTCGAGTCAGGCGTGCCTCCAGTGCCACACCGATCCTGAGCTGAGCGTCGAGCGCGATGGTGAGCCGGTCTCTTTGTATATCGACCAGGAAAGATACGCTTTGTCGTCGCATGCGGAGACCGCCTGCGCCCAATGCCACACCGAGGTTTCGCCGGACCACAGGGAACGCGCCTGTGCGACCATCACCTCGCGCGTGGACTGCGGTATCTGCCACGCCGCACGAGTGGAGGAACATGAACTGAGCCGCCATGGCGAACTCGCCGCGGCGGGGGATCCCGATGCACCGACCTGCGAAAGCTGCCACGAGGATGCGCACGCCATCAAGGACCACCGTCTCCCCATGTCACCGGTGTACTCGCGCAACGTGCCCGATCTCTGCGGCTCCTGCCACGCAGCAGGGGCCTCGGCCGCGATTCGTCTCGGCGATGACCGCGACATCGTGGGGAGCTATCTCGAGAGTACTCACGGCAGGGGACTCGTCGGCAGCGGTCTCGTGGTTTCCGCGAGTTGCATCGACTGTCACACGGCGCACTCGGCCCTTCCGCAGGACGATCCGCGATCGACCGTAAATCACGGCAAGATCCTCGATACCTGCGGCACCTGCCACAAGGGCATCGAGGAGGAGTTCAAGGCCAGCATTCACTTCCCAGCCAACGTCGTGACCAACGAGGAGCTGCCCACCTGCGAGAGCTGTCACAACTCGCATGAGATCACCAGAATCGACGCCCAGGGCTTCCGCTTCATGATGATGGACCAGTGCGGACACTGCCACGAGGACTACGCGGAGACCTTCTTCGAGACCTATCATGGCAAGGTGACCCACCTGGGTTCGGAGGGCGCCGCCAAGTGCTACGACTGCCACGGGACGCACAGCATCCAGCCCGCAGACAACCCTGAATCGGCGTTGAGCAAAGTCAACGTCGTCGAAACCTGCGGCACGTGTCACCCACGCGCTCACCTGCAGTTCGCCGGCTATCTCAGCCACGCCACCCACCACGACAAGGACAAGTACCCGTATCTCTTCTACTCGTACTGGTTCATGACCATTCTCCTGGTCGGGACGCTCACCTTCTTTTTGATCCACACGATGCTGTGGCTCTTCCGCTTGTGGCGGACTCGGGACGTCTGGCTCCCGGTCAAGGAGAACGGCCACAAGGAGGAGAAGTTCTACATCCGCTTCACCTCGAAGCAGCGGATCATGCACTTCATCATGATTCTGAGCTTCTTCACGCTGGCGCTGTCGGGAATGGCGTTGAAGTTCTCGTTCATGACCTGGGCGCACTACCTGACGCAGATCCTCGGCGGTTACGCCACGATGGGCACGCTCCACCGCGTTGCCGGCGTCGCGCTGCTGGCCCTCTTCGCGTACCACCTGGTCGATCTCGTCAAGATCAAACGGGCGTCCAGCGACAGCTGGTTCCGATTCATCTTCGGAAGCAACTCGCTGATGTTCAACCTCAATGACATCAAGCAGTTCTGGCAAAGCACCCTCTGGTTCCTCGGACGCGGACCGCGCCCCCACTATGGTCGCTTCACCTACTGGGAGAAATTCGACTACTTCGCAGTCTTCTGGGGCAACTTCATCATCGGCTCCACCGGTCTGGTGTTGTGGTTCCCCGAGTTCTTCACCCGTTTCCTGCCCGGCTGGTCGGTCAACGTCGCGACCATTGTCCACTCGGACGAGGCGCTCCTGGCCGTGGGCTTCATCTTCACCATCCACTTCTTCAACACGCACTTCAGGCCCGACAAGTTCCCCATGGACCCGGTGATCTTCACCGGCCGTGTTCCGGTGGACGAGCTCAAGCACGACAAACCGCGCGAGTACGAGGAGTTTTTCCACGGCAGGCGTGGGGAGGACTTCGAGGGACGGATCAAGGGCCCGGCCAAGCCGTGGATCGAGAAGGCGGCCAGGATCTTCGGATTCACGGCGCTGGCCATCGGGATGACCCTGATCGCGCTCATCGTCTACACCATGGTCTTCGGCTACCTCTAGGCCAAAGCCCGGACCTCAACAACAAACCGCCCCGGCAACGGGGCGGTTTTTTTGAATCGTCGCAAGCGTTTTGAAACACAAGGAACACAAAGGGCCACGAAGGTGCCAAAAAGCGTCGCATTATTGACTCGGGTCCCCACAGACCCTGACTGACGCGCGACCGTGCGATGAGTCAATAATCCTGACTTAGTGGTTTCTTTGTGGCTCTTGGTGACCTTTGTGTTTCAAATTCGGGCGTTCCAGATCTCCCACCTTTTTGAAAGCGCATCTCCGGGGCTATGCGGGCTTGTCCTCTTCGTAGATCGCGGCGCTCTTGTTGTAGATCCAGGTCAGCCCGACGGCGAAGACGGCGGCGGTGATCCCGAGACCGGCGTCGACAAAGCGCGGGGCGGTCAGGGCAAGGCGGATGAACACCGTCGCGACCGCAAAGCCGAAGTACCGGAAGACCACGGGGTAGGCAAAGCTGTAACGCATGGAGATCAGGACGATGAGTACATCGGCGAAGATGAGTAGGGTGTAGAAGATCTCGAAGAAATCGTGCGAAAAGGCGTTGAAGAGGGTGCCGTCCGTGGCGCCGCTGCTCCAGTCGTTGAAGACCTGGCCGCCGATGACCACCAGCGACCCGAGCAGGACGAGCGCGATGAGTTTCTTGGCGGCGACAAAGCTCGATCGCTCCGCCGCATCGTTGCTGATGGGTTGGTGGCGTTGGAGCCTGCTATAGACCACGAGGATGGCGAAGATCGCCAACGCGCCGAAGGCATCGGAGAGGATGTAGAGGACCTGATCGCGGACGGTGTCGGACCATTCGATGGGCTCGGAGAACTTCGTGAGCTCCTTGAAGGACTGGCGTACAAGGATCAGCGACATGATTTCGAGCTGCTTGCCGACCGCCGTCGAAACCGACTTGGCGAGGGCAAAGATGAGCGAAACCACCTCGGCGAGAAGCAGCAGAGTGAAGGCCCACAGGATCGCGTCGAAGTGCTTGTCGGGGAGCTGTTCGGCAAGGGTTTCGGGGAGCCAGCCCCGGCGGTTGGCTTCGATGATGATCATCCCGCTGAGAAAGACCAGGGTCAAGAGCGAGGCGACCCGCTTCTGAGTTGCGAGGCTCTCCCATCTCATCTCCAAGCGGTCGAAGATCACCGATGAACGTGCCAGAATCGAACGAGCCATCACTCTCCTCCGTCCTCGTCCTGAAGGGATCGGACGAGGCCTGCGTATCTGCGTTCCACGGTGAAACCGTAGCGGTAGAAAAACTGCGGACGGAAAAACCCGGTGGTCAACCAGCGGTAGTTCTCGGCCTTGAGTCGGTTGGCGAGTTCATCCAGCAGGTGGCCCGCCACGCCGTGGGCGCGGGCGCTCTCGGTGACGACGACTTTGTCCATGTGCGCGGTTTGCGCCTCGGGTTCCAGCTCGTAAAAGAGTCCGCCCAGTAGGTGGCCTCGATTGGAGACGGCGACCAGAAATCGGTGTTCCGGACGGAAATGGACGGGCAGTTTTGCGGCGAGAAAGAGTCGATGGAGACGGGCAATCTCCTTCGGGTTGAGAGCATGGCGGATGCCATAAATCCGTCCGTCCGGATCATCGAAGGTGACCACCATCTCGCTGTGCTGAACCCCGCTGGCGACCGAGGCGACATATTCGGCGTCATCCTCCGGCCGCAGGTAGGGGTATGACAAACGGGCGAGGAAGTAGTCGTCCTCGGGATCGAGATCGAGGTGGGCGCGCAAATCGGCCACCGCCGAGCTGAGGTCATCGGTCAGCATCGTTCCGGTGCGGAGGTCGCTGATGATCCGTTCGAGCCCTTCGGCCAGAGGTTCGGAGACATCGCGGAGAACCGTCTCCCGGAAGAACCGGGCGCGGCTCTCGGGGTACGAGTCCCGGAGCTCCGCGAGCCGGTACGTCTCGTAGAGTTCCTGCAGGGTCCTGGCGCGGACGGTGTGAGTCGCGTCGGGCGCCAGCCGGTCCCACTTGCGAAATCGTTTGGCGGCGAAGAAGAGCCTGCGCGGGAGGAACCCGCGAGTCGCGACGACCTCGAGAAAGTGATTCAACTGGTCGGCGAAACCACAGCCCGCCCGGTGGGCCTGAGCGGCGACGTCGGTCAGCAATTCGGTGCCCTCGACCTCGCCGACGATCTCAAGGACCGACGAAAAGGCGATGTCCCAACCCGCCACGCCCTCGAGCCGGGGATTCAGGCGTTCGATGGGTTCAATGAGCTGTTCCATGAAGCGCTCGAGCATGGCGAGCACGGAGTCGAATTCCGTGCGTGCGGCGATGGAGACGAGACGCGCGCCGGTGTGGTAATCGTGAGTCGGAACGATGACGTTCCCCGGAGTGGGGTCCGCCACCATGAGGCGGCGTCCGGTCCGGTTCCAAAAATCGACATAGGCGGACATGGCGCTCCATGCCGCAAAGGGCCAGAGCGCCTCGAGGCGTTCGGCATCGAGCTTTTTCCTCGAAAGCCGAACCACTGCGCGGTCAAGGGTTTCGCCCGGGATGAACTCCTCGGTCCACAGCCCGTGCTCAGGCCAGTAGCCGCCGAAGTCCTCCACCAACGGTCCGAGATCCCGTTCTTCGGCGCACACCACGAGCCAGTCGATCTCTTGCAGGACGGTCTCCTCCGCGAGAGCGCGGTTGAGGTTGATGGCGAGATCGAACTGACCGAGCGTGCGGGTTTTCACCGCCATGCGGTAGACCGATTTGCCGTGCTCGGTGCCGAGCAGTCGAACCCACACCCCGCCGGGGAGGATGTCGTCGAGGCGGACTGCGGTTCCGCGGGAAAAGAGGAAGATCCCTTCCTGGAGCATGGTGGTGCTCTTGATGGCGGCGAGAAGCCGGTGTCTCGCCTCGTCGTCCACGTCATCGGCGAACGCGACCACGTCATCCCAGCGGTATTCGAGCCCGGTCTCCGGATCAACCGCGATCCTCGAAGGCCGACCGAGCCAGTGCCGAAAACCGTCATTGAGAACCGTAATGGCGGCCCGGGCGAGGTGAGTGCCTTCGCTCGAGGGCGCCGCGATGCTCATCCGAGTGATGAACGCCCGGAGCTGCCGGTAGCGTGCGGGGTGGGATGCGCCGTAATCCGCGAGAAACTGCAGCATGGACCTGGCCGTGGACATGGAAGCTTCCGATTCGATCCCGAGCTGGAAGCGGAAATCGGTTTCCCGGATCAGCGTCTCGACCGTCTCCGGCGAGAGCTCGTGCTCGTTGAGGGCGGCACCGATCTCGTCGTCAAAGAGATCGGGGACTGCGTCGATGAAACGCCTCAGGGTCTGGGGGTACAGGGCAGGTCGGTCGGTCAGGGTCAGGACTCTGAATGCGTGTCTCGAGACATCGGGCTGCTCGCAGGACGCGGCGTGGCGGAGGATGCTCAAGGTGGTGTCCGTGAGTTCGCCTTCGCCGGTCTCGATTGCGTTTTCCAGCAGATCCACGGCCTGCTCCGCGATTTCGGTGTCGGTCGAGTTCATGAGGCAGGCGAGATGGTGGAGGTCCATGAGGCCGATCTCGTCGCTCTTTTGGATCTCATCCAGGGCGTCACGGTCGGCCGCTGTCGCCGAGTGAGCGTGGATGTGCCTCAGCCAATCGATCTTGGGTTCACGGCGCCGGCGTCGGTCGCGGTGTTCAGTGGCCAGGGGTGCGAAATCGACCAGTTCGCTGTTGCCGAGCCAAAGCAGGGGGGTCGAGAGGACGAGGCCGAGGTCGAGGGATCCTCTGCCGGTGTAGGCGTAGACGACGGACCCGATCTGAATCTCGCTTCCCCCGAGAGAGAGAATCGTCAGCGGCGAGCCGACGCTTCCCAGGGTGAGGCGGCTGGTCTCGATCTCGAGTTCCTGGGCGGTGATCCCGAGGGCCTGAAAGAGCCAGTTCGGAACCGTGACCTCCGCGCCGCCGAGCGAGAGGGTTGTTCGACGGTACAAGAGCTGGATGGCGTCTGCGAAGTTGCGTTCGATTACTTTGCGGCGGTACGTGCCCTTTGGGGTGAGTTCACCGCGATCGGAATCGAAGTCCCGGTCGATGACGGCGAAGTCGACGATCCGCTCGAACGGGGAGAGAAACGCATTGGCGCTCACCACGAGGGAACGATAGTGGGCCTTTCGTTCGCTGGCGTCGAGGGCCTTGATATCGACCTCCTGAAAGTCGAAGTTGGGATAGATCAGGGCGGTGTTGTAGGGCCTGTGATCGCCGGCGAGGAAGATCCTCTCGACAGAATCAAAATCGCGGAAGAGGTTCTCGACCTTCTGCGGCGCAATGGTCTGACCTTTGACGTTCTTGTAGATTTCCTTCTTGCGGTCGACCATGTGGAACTGATCTACGGCGTCGCGCTCCATGAGATCGCCGGTGTGAAACCACCCATCGGGATCGAAGGACGGCCGGCCTTCGGGATCGTTGAGATAACCCATCATCACGTAGGGGCCGCGGATCACCAACTCTCCATCGTCCGCGAGCTCGGCCTCGATGCCGGGCAGCGGGACGCCGAGGGAGTCTTCAACATACGCTCCAGGCACCGTCATGGTGATGCCTCCCGTGGCCTCGGTCATGCCGAACCCGCTCATGAGCTCGACGCCGTAGCGCTGAAAAAAGCGGAAGACTTCGGGATCGAGATAGCCGGCGGCCGAGAGGCCCCATCGGAGCTGTCCGCCGGTGACGCGATCGACGGCCGGTCGGATCTCCTGATCGGCCGAGGACTCAACATCGACCTCCTGGCGGATGCGTTCGTAGAGTTGGATCCACTTCATGGGGATGCTGATGAACACCGTCGGGCGATAGCTCTGCATCTCCCGTACGAGGCCGTCGATGGACGGGCTCTCGGCGAAACGGTAGGTGGCGCCCCAGAAGATCGACCCGCAGAGCTCGAGAAACCGACCAAAAGTGTGAAAAAGGGGCAGGTAGCAGAGGAACCTGTCATTCTCGCCGATCTCGGGCAGGGCGAGGGCGCGGGCGAATCTCTTGAATACGATGTTCCGCTGCGAGAAGCGGATTCCCTTCGGGCGGCCGGTGGTGCCCGAGGTGTACATCACCGTGGCCAGGTCATCGATCGAGACGGCCGCTCGGCGCTCGCCCAGGGTTTCAGCCGAGGTCTCGGTTGCGCGTCCGAGAAAATCATCAAAGCCGAGGACGTCCTGAGCGACGGATGCCGCTGCCTCGAATGCGACGACATGATCGACCTCGGGCAGCTTGCCGCGGTGGGCTTCGATCTTTTTGAGTTGGACCTGGTTGGAGACGATGATCGTGCCGGCGCCCGAGTGCTCGAGGATATATCCCACCTCGGATTCGGTGGCGGTGGCCGGGATCATCACGTTGACGATGCCGGTGGTCAGGCAGGCGAGATCGGTCAAGGCCATCTCGAGGCGGTTCTCTGACAGAATGGCGACGGGTTTCTCTTGATGGGCGGCGGTGAGGGCCACGAGTCCGCGGGCGATGAGCCCGACCCGCCCGGCTACCTGATGCCAGCTGACCGAGGTCACTTTGCTGCTTCCGGAGATCTCGAAGAGGGTGCGTGAACCATATCCAGCGACCCGCTGCTCGAAGAGTGGGCCAAAGGTGAAATGGGAGGCCTCGACGAGGCGCAGGATGAGGTCGGACCACAGATCAATGGAATTCGCTTCGGCGATCCTCACGAGCAGGCTCGATCGGCGAATCGCATCGAGAAAAGACCATGCTTCCCAACGCCGCTCGTCGTCGGGTCGGGGAGGCCCGGGCCTCTGTTGCTCGACCAGACGCTCTCCGAGGGCGTGGAGCACATCGAGCTCGACGTGCTCGATGAGATCGTCACCCATAGAGCGGTTCTCGAGGATCTGTACCGCTCGGGCATCGGTTTCTTCGCGACGACCGGGAGCGTCGAGAGCGAGCAACCGGGTCAGTTCGAGCGCAGCGGCTTCGGGTTTGGAGTCGAGGAGGTCGTCAAATGGATCGGAAGTGGAATCGAAACTGCTCATGGGCTTCACTCTAACCGATTTTTGCCGTCGGCTCGCAGGACGAGCCGACGGCAAAAATCGGCAAGGTTGCGGGTTGAAGGGGGAGGGATCTGGCATGACGGGTTGGAAAGTGGTTCACTGATACTCACGATGAGTGACTCCGCGTGGAAGCTCCAACGCCGGCCGAAGCGGCCATGGTGGCTCAGATTGGCGATCAGCGCGGTTGCGCTCTGGGCTACCATCGTCATCACGATGGTGATTTTTGAAGAGTCCATGATCTTCTTCCCCGATCACGACCCGAGTGGGTTCTGGGATGTCGAGGCCGTTGCCAGCGGCACCGGAACCTCTGTTGAGGAGTGTTTTTTCCCCACCATTGATGGCGAGCGTCTGCACGGGTGGTGGTGCCGCCCGGAAGCTCCGACTTTGACAGCTTCAGTCACCACCGAGATGGTGCTGCTCTGGTTTCACGGCAACGCTGGGAACCTCTCTCAGCGAGCGGGTCTCATGCTTGAACTCGCCAGGATCCCTGCACAGGTGTTCATCGTCGATTATCGCGGCTACGGGAAGAGCACCGGGCGGCCTAATGAGGAGGGGCTCTACCGCGACGCTCGTGCGGCTTGGCGGTACCTCAGGGAGGATCGCGGAGTCGATGCGGATCGGATCGTGATCCTCGGCAAGAGCCTCGGAGGGGCCGTCGCGGTGGATCTGGCCGCCGAGGTCGAACCGGCTGGTTTGATCGTCGAATCGAGCTTTACCTCGGTCCCCGAGATGGCGGCCCAACACTATCCCTTCATCCCGCGCTGGTTGGTTCGGACGAAGATGGACTCGTTGTCGAAGATCGGCGGAGTGAGAAGCCCGGTTCTGGTGATCCACTCTCCGGCCGACGAGGTTGTTCCTTATGCGCACGGAGTGCGCCTCTTCCAGGCAGCGTCGGGGGACAAGCAGTTTTTCGAGGTGCCGGGCGCGGGTCACAACGAACTCTGGCTCGTCGGTGGATCGGACTATTTCAACACCCTGCGCGAGTTTCTCCTCCACTGCCTTGAAGAAGGGCGGGCGGAATGACGACACAAAGCGATCAAAGGGTGGTGCTCATCACCGGGTGCTCGTCGGGAATCGGCCGGGCCCTCGCCGAGGAGTACCTGGAGCGGGGAGCGCGGGTGGTGGCCACCGCCCGAAACCCGGAGTCGGTCGCGGACCTCGTCGGCGATGAGTGCCTCACTCTTGGGCTCGATGTCACCGATGCCGCGAGTATTGACCGCGCTGTCGCCGAATCCGTCGAGTGGGCGGGGCGGATCGACATCCTGGTCAATAACGCCGGCTATGCACTGGTGGGTCCCATGGCGGAAATCGCCATCGGCGATCTCCGCCGCCAGTTCGAAACCAATGTCGTGGGAGCGGTCGAGATGATCCAGGCGGTGGTGCCTCACATGGCCGCGGTGGGCGGCGGGTGCATCGTGAATATCGGTTCGGTCTCGAGCCTGTTGGCCACGCCCTTCGGCGGCGCCTACTCCGCCAGCAAGGCCGCCCTCCACCTGCTCTCGGATGCGCTTCGCCCGGAGGTCGCGCCCTTCGGGATCCATGTGCTCGTGGTTCGAGCTGGCGGCGTACTCACGAAGTTCCCGGAGGCAGCGGGACAGGGCCTCGATCGGTATCGCGACCCGGCATCGCTCTATCACGATCACGTTGGTGCCATGGAGGAGCGGGCCGAGATGTCGAAGAATCTCGCCATGACGGCCGAGGAGTTCGCCCGCCGAGTGGCGGATGCCGCAGCCAAAAGGAACCCGCCCGCCATGCTCAAGATTGGCGGCGGGGCGAGGATCGTTCCAGCCATGGCCATGCTGCCAAAGAAGCTGCTGGCGTGGGTTCTGGGCAGGAAATTCGGCCTGAGATAGCCGCCGAGTCATCTATCGCAGTTTTACCGCAAACACCGCCAAGAACGCTAAGAACATCGCATTATTGACCCATCGCACCATCGCATCGTGATTGAGCGCGAAGGGCGTTCAAAGCGTCACAGCGGCCCAGAAGGGCGGTGATGAGGGCAGCGTTCGGGGCACGTCAAAAAAATCAGCGGCGGTCGACCTCGACGAGCCGAAAGGCCACGAGAACCTGCGAGGCCTGAGGAGAGCTGCGCGAGATGGTCTTTACGCGGATGAGTTGGCGGATGAACGCATGAGTTGGTGTTGGATCGAATGAGCTGGTTTTCCGACATCTCTCCGATTACGCACTGGAGAGTGCTTTGAGCAGCTCTGACCGGTCCAAGAAAACGTGCTCCTGCTCCGGCGGCGTGTTGGGAACGGTTCGCAGGCGTGCGTGATCGAGCCTGTTGAGACGCGATGGGAGGGGAGGCAGGCGCCTTTACAATCTGAGGAAGTGGTTCGGGAGAAAGCGACGCCTGAGGAGATGCCATGAAAGCCGCCTATTACAACCGCTTCGGCTCAATCGACGTTTTGAATGTCGGCGATCTGCCCGCTCCACGGCCGGCCCGCGGAGAGGTGTTGGTGCGCGTCGCCGCTGCTGCGCTGAACCCCAAGGACGTGCTGGTCCGCAAGGGGAAGTTCAGACTCATCTCCGGACGGCGTTTCCCCCGCATCCCGGGCTACGACCTGGCCGGTACGGTTGAGCAGGTCGGTGCGGGCGTATCCGACATTGCCCTGGGCGACGAGGTCTACGGGATGGTCAACTCCTGGAGCGGCGGCACATGCGCCGAGCTGGTCGCGCTGCCCGCCGGCGAACTGGCGTCGCGCCCGCTCTCGCTGTCGATGGAGGAGGCTGCCGCCACACCGCTGGCGGCGCTGACCGCCCTTCAAGCGGTACGCGATCTGCTCGATGTGCGTTCGGGCGACAGGGTGGCCATCAACGGAGCGTCCGGTGGTGTCGGCTTGTTTGCGGTGCAGATCGCCTCGCTGCTCGGCGGGAGGGTGGTGGCTATCTGCAGCGCGAGAAATGCTGACTTGGTGCGTGAGGTCGGCGCGTCTGAGGTGATCCCCTACGACGAGCGGGATCAGCCGACGCCGGGTCGGCGATTCGACGCATTCTTCGATGTCTTCGGGAACCGTCCCTATCCCCGGGTCCGGTCGGACTTGAGCAAACCCGAGCGTCACGTCACCACGGTCCCAAGCGGCGGAGCAATCCTGCGGGATCTCACCAGCCTCCTCCTCGGCCGATCGGTACGTTTTGTCTCGGTCAAGAGCAACAGGCGGGACCTGGAGCAGCTGACTCGCTGGATCGATGCCGGCGAGCTGCGACCAGTGGTGGACAGAATCTGCCCCCTGGAAGACACCGCCGACGCGCACGCCTATCTCGAGACGAGACGAGCACGAGGAAAAGTCGTTCTCACCGTCGGCCGGTATAGTGTTGGTCGCGCTCTATGCCTTAGACCTATCCATGGGAAACGCCACCGGTGAGTGAGCAGGCGTTGGTTCATCGGTAGTGCGGCGACCGGCGTGGTGTCGGCCGGACTCGAGCTGTCCGGTTTCTCACGGACTGCATCACAGGAAGGGGAAGCAGTCGTGCTTCGCTCGCTCAGGGCTTGAGGGGGCACTCTCGGCCACCCGCGGCGGGAGCATCAATCACAGAGGCGCGCAACCCGGTGGCGAGCGGCGACCTCCAGGTCGTTGACCCGTACCCGTCACCCATTGAACTAGATCTGCAAAGCTGTGCCAGACGCCTTTGATATTTCAGGTTGCCAGAACGGTTGGTATCGGTTTCTAGTCGGCCTAGATTCACTGGTTTGAAGTGATCAGCGACCGATCTGCGGAACGGTCAGTCCTCGGCAGATTTTGTGTGCGAGGCGATCCGGGATCTCGGTGTGCCGAGGTACAGCTTCCAACTCACCGGTGTTCGGGTTGAGCCAGAGGGAGTGCGATGATCCTTCACGCTTGAGGATGCAGCCATGTTTCCTGAGGTGTTTGAGGAGGGCGTTTCGTTTCATCCGACGGTGATGATCTCCTGGATCGCGTCCTCGGGAAGTCCAGGTAGAACGTCTTGGCGGCGGTCTTCGAGGATCAAGTTGATCGCCTCGCCCAGGCTCTCGAGGCATTCCTCCTTGGTCTTTCCTTGACCGTTTGCACCGGGCAGCTCGGGGCAATAAGAGATGAACCACGCGCCGTCGCGTTCAATGATTGCGGTAAATTGGTTCGTCATCGGGACCTCCCTCCGCCAACGGCCATTATGTCATCATTAGGCCACCTGCCTCGGTTTACTTCCGAGAATCACCACGTCGGCACCGTCTCCCACCCCGGGAGGCCCGACCTCGAGATTCCACCCTGTCTGCGTAACCTCGTCCCGAGCCCCGGTGGCAAACCGAAGCCAGGCACCCGTCCCGCGTTCTGTTGAGTGTTGGCGATAGGGGCCTCGAACGACGAAACCCTGGTCGACGACCCGTATTCGTCACCCATTGAACTAGATCTGCGAAGCCGTGCCGGGCACCTTTACGAATCGCCTGAATCCACTGACCTGGTACCCGTTTCCATTTTGCTATTCTGCTTTCCCGAGCCAAAGGGAGGTCGTGCGATGGATGTCGCCAGAGAACTGGAGGAGCTTCAGCGGACCATGGACCAGCTCAAGGCGGGCGAGGTGGGAGCAGAGGCCTGTATTGCCGTACATCAGCGGCTCGACGGGCTTCGAACCCTGTTTCGAGAGGCGCCGGAGCAGGTGGAACCCCATCTGGATGTTTTGAAGGCGATCTCCGGCGATTTCGCCCTCTACAAGAAAACCCACGCCGCCGAACTGGCGGACCAGTTTCACAACTTGGGAGAGGCCATCCGGACCTTGCAGGACGAGAAACGGTACCTCAGGCAAGTGCTGATCCAGGTCGCACTGGAGCAGGACGGCAACGCCATCACGGGCCAGCGAGCGCGGATCATTGTCAAGGAGCTTGCTTCAGCCAAGCTGCCGCCGGCCGATTCGTCTGAGCGAAAGCGCCTGGAGCAGGCCTTGCTGGAGTCGGGCCACTGGAGCGAAGTGAGCCATCTCTCCGCGGCCAAGCTGTCCGCCGCTCTCGGGCGGGGGCTCTTTGACGCCCGCAAGCAGGAGGAGCTGGAGGCCATGTTGCCGCGGGAGCCCTCGTATCAGGTGTTGAGCAGGCCACTGGTTGGGTCGTAGATTCAAAATACAGTGCCTGGCTTTAAGGTGCCTCCTCGCCCTACCACGGATTGCGCGCTTCCGACGGACGTGCCGTCTCAACCCACGAGCGACCACGCCGATGGTGCGACGCTGGGTCGCTGGGACGCCAAAGCGTCACAGCGGCCCAGAAGGCCGGTGATGAGGGCAGCGTTCGGGGCACGTCAAAAAAATCAGCGGCGGTCGACCTCGACGAGCCGAAAGGCCACGAGAACCTGCGAGGTCTGCGGACATCATCCGCGAGATGGTCTTTACGCGTATGAGTTGGCGGATGAGCGCATGGGCTGGTGTTGGATCGAATGAGCTGGTTTTCCGACATCTCTCCGATTACAAACTGGAGAGTGCTTTGAGCAGCTCTGACCGGTCGAAGAAAACGTGGTTTGCATAGATGAGACCGTCGCGTAGCTGAACCGTGCACGCGCCCTCTGATTCCACGATTTGTTCGCCGACCGGGATCGATGCGTGCCACAGATTGAGAAAGCCATCCTCCATGGGGATGGAGCCACGGTGAACCCACACCCAATGCTCCCCTTGTACAATGTCTGTCATGAAATCGCTTTCGAGCAACCACGCCGCGTTCTTCATGGTCGTCGCAGAAACCATCACCCCGGAAGTGGCGTCTCTGGGTGCGGATGGCCGCGCCCGGATGGAGGCCATCGTCGATACCGCGTTGATGGATCGCGATCAAACCACGCGAACACAATTCGGCACCTTTCTCAGCGTGATCAAAATGGTGCCGGTCGTCCGATACGGCCGCACATTTGACCGCCTGGGGGCGGATCAGAGGGCCGCCGTACTGACGTGGTTCCAAGACTGTCCGATCTCGTTGCTTCGGAAAGGGTTCTGGGGTCTGAAGGTTCTCGTCTTCATGGGCTACTACGGCCAGGAGGAGAATTGGAATTCCATCGGCTACGCCCCGGAATTCGACGGTCGGGCGGGGGTGCACCATGCGTGAGCTCGACTACGATGTCGTGATCATCGGTTCCGGCGCCGGGGGCGGTGCGGTGGCGAAGGAGCTCGCCCCGCTGGCGGCGGACGGCAAAAGGATCGCCGTTTTAGAGTGGGGGCCGAAGTTCGGCGCAGAGGCCTTCACCGGCCGCGAGGTCGAGATGGCCCGGCAGCTCTACTTCGATTCGGGTGGCGTTCTCACCAAGGACCGCACCTTGACCATGGCCTATGGCAAGGCCTACGGAGGATCCACGGTCGTCTACACCGGGACCTCTCTGACCATTCCCGAGGATGTCGTCACACGTTGGGATGTTCCGGGGATCGAATACGCCGATCTCCATCAACGATCGGCGAAGTATCTCGACGAGAACAACGTCCACAAACTCGATGAGTCCGAACTCAACGACAACAACCGTTTGTTTCGGGCGGGGTGTCAGAAACTCGGATACCGAGTCCAGCAGTTTCCCATCAACGTCAAGGGGTGCTTGTCCGCGAGTCTGTGCAATCTGGGCTGCCCGAGCGGCGCCAAGCAGGGAACCCACCGGGTCCAGCTGCCGGCGGCGGAGGCAGCTGGGGTCGAGGTGATCACCAACTGCAGAGTGACCAGGGTGGGGGAGGACAGCTGTGAAGCGGTCGTGGCCGATCCGGGTTTCGGTCTTCCCTCCTCATGGGAACCGGGAGAATACCGCGTCAACGCCAAGGTCATCGTGGTCTGCGGCGGCGCGATCAACTCGTCGGCGCTGTTGTTGCGATCCGGATACGGCGATCGTCTCCCGACGCTCGGGCGTTATCTGACTCTGCACCCGGCCCTCATTCTTGTCGGTGAGCACCCACGCGAGATCTCGAACTTCCACGGCCATCCCAAGAGCTTTTATTGCGACGAGTTCTGGGAGTCGGAGAAGTTCCTGCTCGAAACCTGTATGTACTTCCCGTTCGTCACTTCGAAGAACTTCATCGGATTCGGCGCCGAACACTCCGAGCTCATGCGCGCCTTTCCCCGGCTGCAGATGATTCTCGTCCTCGCGGTGGATCCCGCCCTGGCGTCGAACCGGGTTCTCGTCGACGGTGATGGCGAGGCGGTGATCGACTACACCATGGGTCCCACGGTCCTCGACTCACTCCATCGAAGTATGATCGCGAGCGCCAAGATCTTCTTCGCGGCCGGCGCCGAGCGGGTTCACGCTCCCGCCG
>Ga0316198_10000566_pt1 | contig 19766 bp, 18 predicted proteins | sample OudBieAanoxic_MG_FD_204935 | JGI IMG/M metagenome (GOLD analysis project Ga0316198, IMG submission 204935) | Coastal sediment microbial communities from Oude Bieten Haven, Netherlands - site A anoxic | ecosystem: Environmental > Aquatic > Marine > Coastal > Sediment | place: Netherlands...
CCGGATCGCTTCGTCGAGCGGGTGCTGCTGGACGCGTGCCGAGCCAAGGGTGTCGTCGTGGGCCCTGATTTCCATTTCGGGCACAAGCGCTCCGGCAACATCAGCACTCTGCAAAGCTGGGGGGCGCGCGAGGGGTTCACGGTGGAGCTGGTACAGCCGGTGATGTACGGGGGCCAGGCCGTGTCCTCGACGCGGCTTCGCCGAATCCTCGGAGACGATGGGAACGTCGAGGATGCTGCGCTGATGATGACGCGGGTACACGAAACCACCGGGCTGGTCACCCGCGGCGACCAGCGCGGCCGTGAGCTGGGTTTTCCGACGGCGAATCTGGCGGCGGAGCCGCTGCAACTTCCGAAGGACGGTGTCTACGCCGTGGTCGCCCGAATCCTCGACGAGCCTGGTGCCGGGCTGCTCCACGGCGTCGCGAACCTGGGCAACCGGCCGACCTTTGAAGCCGGGCATTCGATCGAGGTGCACCTGCTCCGGTTCGAAGGTGATCTTTACGGAAAGCGCATGCGCGTGGGCTTCGTGGCTCGCATCCGGGGCGAAGCGAGGTTCGACGGGCTCGAGGCACTCCGCCACCAGATCGATCGGGACTGCGACCAGGCCAAGAACGCGCTACAACAGATGGACCCGGAGCTGGTTCGATGGATCTGACCCGACTTTACAACTTGACGACGCCGGAGCTTCGCGAGGAAGCCGAGCGCCTGGGCGTGGACGATACATACGCGATGAGCCGGGGGCAGCTGATTCACGCGATTCGCAACCGGGGCGGACAGGAATCCGAAGGTTTCTTGGGCAAGGTGCTCGGCTTTGCCAAGTGGGCGATCCAGGTCGCACAGGAGGAGCCCCACAAAGAGGCCGCGTCCTGGCCCGCACGGCGCCGCGAGACCGAGGCCCCGGGGGCCGCGTCGGAAGCCCCCGAGCAGGGCGAGGCGAAGCGGTTTGGGCCGCCGGCGGAGGCGCCCCTGCTATCGGTAGACCGGGGGTTGGCGTCGGAGCCAGCGCCGGGGTCAGTGGCGGCGTCCGTGCCGGCGAACGCGACCAGCGCGGGTAGCGGTTCCATGTCCCAGGCCGAGTCTGAGTCTGAGTCTGAGTCTGAGCCTGAGGCCCCCTCTGGGCCGCCGAGTCGTCCGCCGGTCGGTGTTTTTTCGAAAACCGCCAGCATGTTCGACGAGCCCTTCCCCACCCTGACCATGGCCCGCATCCTCGCGGATCAGGGACACTTCAAGCGCTCGCTCGCGATCTACGCAACGTTGCTGCGCGAAGAGCCGGGGAACCGAGAGCTGAGCGCCGAAGCCGACGGGATACGGGCTCAGTCACGATCGCGCCGACCCCAGGTTCAGTGACGCACGCAATTTTGCTTCACGCGATATCTTTCGCATCATGGAGCGGTGACGACGATCCAAGAGCGGAAACACGATCGCCACCCGGTCAGTATTTCTTGCGAGCTGATCGTTTCGGGTCAGCGGCTTCATGCGGAGATGAAGAACCTCAGCGGCGGTGGCGCTGCGATCGTGTTCGAACGTTCCCTCACCGCGGGCGAGGTCCTGACGGTCAGCTTTTTTCTGACGGAGGACGGCATCGAGGACCCGGAACGTTCGCCGTTTGAATGCGCCGCGTCGGTGCGCTGGAGCAAGCCGGTCGGTGCGCGGGGCTTCGAGGCCGGCCTACAGTTCCTGTCGCCCTCGTCGGACCAGCGCGAGCTTCTCAAGGATTTCTTGAAACGAGCCGGCTAGGCAACGTGGCCATGACGGGAGCCGCTTCGCGACGAAGCGGAGGCACCAGGGCGCGCGCCGCAAGAGTGCAAACGGCGCCTATGGAGAGGGCGCCCCACTGGGGAAAAAGTGAGCCCAGGTCGACCACGAATCCGAGCAACGCGAGCCCGATCCCCAAACCTGAACATGCGGCAGTGATTCTTGGACTCATCTGTACGGCGCGCGCCGCGATCACCAGCCCGGCGCTCTTCACGCTGAGCGCGACGATTCCGGCCACGGGGCCGCCGCCGAGGGGCCAACCTCCGAGGAACAGAGCGGCGCCCAAGACCGCTGCAGCCGCTGAGTAGAGTAATGCGGAAAAGTTGGGTCGTGCGCCCACGGCTCCAAGGGCGTGGAGATACGCTGCGAATGCAAAGAACGAAGCGGGGGACTGAAACAGATACCAGCGAAGAACCGATGGACTCTGAGCGGCCATGATGAGGGAGATGCTCGCGGTCCGAGCGAGCAACATCACGGTCAGAGTGGCGATGACGGCGAACGCGAAGCTGGACGCTCCGTCTCGATGCCGGGTGGCTAAGGTGAAAAGCGCTGCAAACGTGCCCAAGCCCAAGATCCACATCGTCGTCCACTGGAGAGCCGAAACGAAGAGCAGGAGCGCAGCAAAAACCAGAACGAGAGTCGAACCCATGAGCCATGAAGGAAGCGAAGCCTTTGAAGGCCTGGCACGCAGGCAGAGCGTTGCTGGGGAAAGCCAGCCGAGGAACAGTCCGAGCAGCACGAAGAGGCCAACGGCAACTGGATCGGCGGAACGCTCCGTGGCTTGGTGCGGCCAACGAAGCGCGTGAACCCCGCGAAGCCCTGCCCGAGAGACCAGCACGGTCGACTCACTTCGACTCGGATCAGGAAGGAAGTCGCGTCGGCTGTAGAGGCTCATTCCATCGAGACCTACGATGGTGTCGCCCGGCTTCATACCCTGGCTCGCAGCGAGCCCGTCCGGGTCCACCGAGAGCACATCCACGCCTACGGCGCCGAGCTCTTCGCGAGAGAGCTCCACGCCGAAGCTTTGCGCGTCGAGCGGCACCGACGCTTGCCCTCCAGTAACGCCATCGGCGCGCAGCTGCGCCGTTGTGTCGGGAAGGAAGTCGACCCGGACGCGCTGGGCCGAAAATACGTCCCGGTGCTGGTCCGCTGCACGAAACCCAACACGTAGCTCCCCGTCGACGCTGGCGCGGCCGCCGAGCGCTTCGATGAGCTCCTCTGCAACCGGGATCTCGATGAGCGACTCGGAACGAACCTCGCCTTCAAGGCGCGCATCGATGCGACTGGCGCGCATTCCAGGGCGATAGATCGAGCCCCGCAGCAAAATGTCCGGAGCGCGCCCAAGAGGAAAGCCGTGACCGTGAATTCGAAGGGTCCCGCCGGTCTCGATCTCGGGCGGCTCGATTCTCTCCACTTCGAGGAGCGCGAGGTCGTCGTACCCTCTGCAGGCGCTGAGCAAAATGACGAAGAAAACGACCGCTCTCATCGCCCTTTCCTTTCGCCGGACAGACGGAAAAGGTCAAGATTTCCGGGGCTGACTTCGAGGGTTGCAGGCATGGCGGGAAATCAAGCGCGAGCGATTGACAAACCGGAAGCCGCGAAGCAAAACGGCGTCCCTCTAGGGGCGGTAGCTCAGCTGGGAGAGCACCACACTGGCAGTGTGGGGGTCCGGGGTTCGATCCCCCGTCGCTCCACCCCCTTTCGACTCGGATAAAGAAACGGGCCCGCGATCGAGAAGGATCCGGGCCCGTGTTCGGTCCTGAAGCGGCTCGGAGGCCGACGCCTACTTCTTCTTGGCTGGCTTTCTCTTCTTGCTCGTCTTCGCCTTCAGGTTTTTCGCTGCCGTTTCAACCCTCTTTTCGAGATCTGCGAGCGCCTTGCTGGCCTGCCGCTTGCGCGCAGCGGTTCGCTTGGATGCCGACTTCTTTGCCTTGGTCAGCTTCCGCTTGATGTCGGTACTCGTCTCTTTCGCTCTGCGCTTCAGGGCCGACGTCTCTTTTTCGGCTTCTTTCTTGGCTTTCTTCAGCTTTTTCTTGAGCGCAGCCACTTCGGACTTCGCCGTCTTTTTCACCGTGCGCTTCTTGGCTGCCTTCTTCGGCGCTGCGCGCTTCTTGGCTGCCTTCTTTGGCGCCGCGCGCTTCTTGGTTGCCTTCTTTGGCGCCGCGCGCTTCTTGGCTGTCTTCTTCACTGTCTTCTTGGACGCCGATTTCTTGGTCGCCCGCTTCTTGGTGGATTTTTTGGTGGCCGCTTTCGCCATGTCACGCTCCGTTCTGGATGGAGCGTGCAGTATAAACAAGCGAGAGCGCGACCGGACAAAAATTCTTCGCGCCGGACTCCAGCAGCCCTCGACCGTCGACCAACCCAGGTGCTCGCGCTTCGCTAGATCCCGTTCTCGTGGGGCATCCGATGCCGGGGGCTCTGGAAGTAGTGCATTGGAGAGTACTGAGTGAGGTTCGTGGCGCGGGCGGTGTAGAGGCCCGCGTACTGTTCGATTTGGTTGCCGAAGCTCGACACCTCATTGCCGGCCTTGAAGACCGAGCCCCAAAAGGGGTGGAAGGCTTCGTCTAGAACGTCATGAAGGGCGGTCCGCTCGGCGTTCAGCTCTTTGAGCTGGGCCCTCAACCGATCGATCGAACGCCTGTGACGGACGCGTTTCGAGTCCCATTTTGCGCGTTCGGGGCCTGATTCATGCTCATTGAGCTTGCGCTCGACACGCTTGAGCCGCGACTGATGCTCGCGAAGCTCGTCCTGCACCGCATCCTGCATCTGCTCGACGGCGTCCGCGCGATCGAGGCTCAGGGCGTGCTCCCTCAGCACCCGAAGCTCGTCATCCATCTCCTGAATGATCATGGCGGTGCGCCAGGTCGATTCCTTCTTGGCGCGCAGGACGTCCCCGTAGATGTGGTCGCCCACGTAGAGCACCTCGTCCCCGGCAAAGCCGAGCGCCCGCTGGAGGTCGGCGATGTTTCCTCCCGTGTAGACCCGGCCGCGAAACGGCTCCCGAATTTCGGACCCGGTCTCGACATCCACGAACGGCGCCTTCTCCGTGAAGAAGCTCGGCTTGTTCGAGAAGGTACAGATGTAGTCGAGGTAGTTTTTCCAGCTCGGGTACTCCTCGAGGGCGCCGCCGAGCAGGTACGACATCATCGCTTCGGTGTACTCGGGGCCCGAATTGGTGAGCAGGAACAAGCGCTTGCCCGCGCTCCGGAACTTGTGAAACAGCAGCCCGAGCTCGGGATCACGATCGACGTAACGTGGCAGGTCTTGCACCACGACGTCGAGAATCGAACCATCCTGATGGGAGAGGTCCGCGCACTCCCGAATGTCGGCAAAGAGCTGACCGTAGTCGAGCGCACCCTGGCGCGGCTCGAGCTGCTCGATGACGGCAGCGTAGACCGCCACCTCGGACAGCGAGTAAAGCGTGTCGACCCAGTGGTAGCGCCCGGTGCCAGGACGCAGACGCCGGGTGTGGTACGCGCCGCGGCGCTCTTCCCGACTGAGCTTGCGGAAGCCGTGATAGGCCGTCTTGACATACCGGTGGCGGTCCATCTTGAGGACATTGCCGAGCTTCCGATCGATCAACAGGCCGCGGATGGGGAAGTCGGTCCGGTACTTCATCGTCCGGAGCTCCTCCGAGTACCCCCGCTCGATGAGCTTGCTGACAGTCGCGTCGATGCTCAGGCGGTCCATTTCAGCCTGACGGTAGATCGCCAGCGTGTAGTCCATGTCGAAGCCGACGGCTTTGACCTGGTCGAGCCGCATGTTGCGGTTGCAGTAGACCCTACGTTCAGCGGGTGGAGGAAAGACGCTCCCCGAGGGGGAGTCGAACTCGGGCGCGGGGAAACGCTCCTGCAAGGAGTCGCTCAGTTGTCGGCGGGATAGACCGCGACGCGCTTGCCTGTTCGGCCGCGACGCTCGAACTTCACCACGCCGTCTACTTTGGCCCAGAGCGTGTAGTCTTTGCCTACGCCCACGTTCGCCCCGGGGTGAAATGTCTGGCCGACTTGGCGAACCAGGATGCTGCCTGCGGGGACGGTCTGGCCGCCAAACACTTTGACGCCACGGTACTGCGGCTTGGAATCGCGGCCGTTACGAGATGAGCCCTGACCCTTCTTATGTGCCATGGCGCCTCCTTAGCCTTTCACGCTGTTGATGCGGAGCTCGGTGTACGGCTGCCGGTGACCACGACGGTTTCGATAGCCCTTCCGGCGCTTCATTTTGAAGACGATGATCTTCTTTGCCAGATCTTGGGCGACGATTTCAGCCGTCACTTTGGCGCCACCGACGTGCGGCTTACCGACTTGGACCTTCTCGCCGCCGACCATCAAAATGTCGGTGAACTCCACTTTGGAGCCGACATCACCTGCCAGCTTTTCGACGCGAATCGTGTCGCCTTCGGCAACGCGATACTGTTTTCCGCCTGTTTGAATGACCGCGTACATAGATGAATCCGTCAATCCCTGAGCTTCAGGGGCGCGTAGTCTAAGGGCTTCGGACCGGCCTGCAAGTCAAAACCAAGCGACCGCTAATCACCTCATGCCTGCTGAGCCAAGCTCCTTGAATCATGAGAAAAATTGCCATTCTGGCGTAACGGCTCGAAGGGTCGGGCGCTTCGGGTCGAAGATCAGTGCGAGGGCGACGATCGAATACTCCAAGACCTGCAACCACGGGGGCATTCTCCAAACCCCCTGGCTGACCCAGAGGTCGAGCGGCGCGTATGCACAGAGGATGGCGGCGCTCCAGACCAGGCCCGCCGAGCCGCCAGCGATCAGCTCGAGCGGAAGCAACCAGGCGAGGTACCAGGGATGAACCTGCGGGGAGAGAAGCAGGACAGACCAAATCAGGAATCGCGCAGCGGGCAAGCTCGGCACGCGACGCTTGACCACGAGGGCGCACAGTACGAAGAACGCGAGCACCATCATGGAGCGCGCGGCGAGATCGGCGGAGGCATCCCCCAGGCCTTGGCGGCTCGCCCAATCGGCAAGAGCAAAAAGACTTTCGTTGCCACGCCAACGGCTTGCGAACTGCACTGCGCCCGAGACGGGATCGACGGGTGCGCGCGAAACGACGAGCGGCACGAGTAACAGCAGAGACGCGAATGCGGCGCCCAAAAAGGCCTTGGGGCGTCGCGCAAAAAGTGGGAGAAGCGCCAAGCCAACGACCTTGAGCCCGACGGCTGCGGACACTGCGATGCCAGCTCGAACGTAGTGGTGCTGCGCGAGGGCCCAGGCCGTGATTAGCAGGGCGAGGCCGCAAAGGATGTCGAGATGACCGTTGAGCGCGCTCTCGCTCAGCAGCAGCGGGTTGAGGGCGAGAGCCAAAGGAGCCCGGGAGGATTTGCTGATTCGCGCGACGAACGCTGCGGTGACCGCCTGCGCTAGAAGTGCCAGCAGCTTGACGATCCAGGCCTGTCCGCCGGCCCAGGCCGCAAACAGGAACAACAGCTGGGAAAGCGGCGGGTAGATGCTGCCGATCGGACGGTTGTTGATCTTCAGCCAGACCTCGTCACGCAGCGGCGCCAGGGCCGGATCGTCGGGGGCAAGTCGATACGGGTTGAACCCTTCGAGCCAGATTTGGCCCTCCCAAAGGTAACGGTAGAGGTCGTCGGATAGAAGCGGCGGTGCGAGTACGAGCGGCGCGCCGAAGAGCAACGCAAGCGCGGCGATTCTCAGCGGCGGCAACCTGTGGAGCGAACGAGAGACGACCAGCGAGCCGGCGTAGGGGATGAATGAGATCGCCAGGCCAGCGACGACCGTAGACGGCCGGCAACCCGCGCGGGCGGCAAGCGCGAGGGCGATGAGGATGCACCCCAGGGACGCGAGACAGACGAGGAAAAGGCCTTGGGCCCGGCGCGCGGTCATTGGACGACGAAGCGCAAGACACGAATCCGTTCGCCAGGCAGAAGGCTTTGGCGGTACTGACCCGCGATCCGGCGGCCAACCGCGACGGAAATGGTGACCACCGTCGGTCCTCCGCTGCCTAAGCACTCCCCCCAATAGTGAACCTCGACCTCGTAGATGCCGTCCATAGGGCGGGCACCGACCCAGCGTATGTTTTCGATTTGCGGATTGGGCATGTCGGCGCAGTTACCGCGGCCGGAGTGATCGACGCGAGCGCCCGACGGGGTCGACGGTCGCTGGAAGCTCAGTGTGTCACCGAGGGGCCCCGTGACATAAAGGTCGATGTCCGCACCGGTGTTCCAAGAAGCGGTGACCTGCATCAACCCGGTCCCGTATCCGCAGCCGTCGTCGATCACGCCGTCGCAATCGTCGTCGATTGCATTGCACGACTCCTCGACGGGCGTCGAGCACGCTCGCGGAATCTCCTGGGCCGTGGCAATGGGGACGATCGAGACCAGGACGGGCGGCTCGAAGACGCGAGGCAGGTCGATGGTTTCGGCGGTTTCGCGCACCGTTTCGCTTCCAGGTCCGTCGACGCCTCGGCCGGCGCATGCGGAGGAGCAGAGCAAAACGGCGATTGCGACCCTTTTCATCATCCGGCCGGCACTATAGCCGAGGTAGCGTACAATGCGGGCGCGATGATGGAGGCACTCGAGCAAGCCAAGAGCGCGATCGCGAGCCGAACCGGAAAGCCTGACATTGCTTTGGTTCTCGGGTCGGGGCTCGGCGACTATGCAAGCAGCTTGGAGGACGCGCGCGCGATCCCGTACGCGGAGATCCCCCACATGCCTCTCTCCGGGGTCCAGGGGCACGCGGGCAACCTCGTCATGGGGCAGAGGGCTGGAAAGCGAGTCGTTGCGATGCAAGGACGCGCCCATCTCTATGAAGGGAATTCTCCAGGCGACGTCGTGTTTGGGGTCCGTTTGATGGGCCTGCTCGGAGCCGAGACGTTGATCGTGACCAACGCAGCGGGAGGGATTGCGCAAGACCTCGAGGCGGGCGACCTGATGGCGATCCGCGATCAACTCAACCTCACCGGGACGAGTAGTCTCATCGGTCCAAACGACGATCCCCGAGGCCCGCGGTTCCTCGACATGAGCGCTGCATTCGACCCCGAGCTCATCGAGGTAGCAAGCGGCTTGGCGACCGAACTCGGTTTCGAGCTGCGGCGCGGCGTCTACGCAGGTCTTCTCGGACCGGCCTACGAGACCCCAGCTGAAGTGCGCATGCTCCGGACCCTCGGAGCCGACGCGGTCGGGATGAGCACGGTGCTCGAAGTGCTGGCCGCCCGGCACATGGGGCTTCGCGTCCTCGGTATCTCATGCATTTCGAATCTCGCCGCAGGAATTTCGAAAGCCCCACTCAGTCACGAGGAAGTGACAGAAACCGCGGCCCGTGCTCGGCCGCGTTTCGAAGCACTGCTGTCGAGCGTGCTGGAGTCGATCTAGTGGACGAGAGCGCCTGGGCAAAGTTGAAGCGCGCAGCAGCGGAGGCTCGAGCGAACGCGTACGCTCCCTACTCGGGTTTCGCCGTTGGTGCTGCGGTTCTGAGCAAGAGCGACAGGGTGTTCACCGGCTGCAACGTCGAGAACGCGAGCTACGGTGCAACCATTTGCGCCGAGCGCGCCGCCCTGGCAGCCGCAGTTGCGGCCGGTGAGCGCGAGCTCCTAGCGCTGGTCATCGTTTCGGGCGCGAAGAGCCCCACCCCGCCTTGTGGCATCTGCAGGCAATGCCTCGCGGAGCACGGGCCGACCCTTGCGATGCGAAGCTACGCAGGCGACGCACAGGCGGATTACGAGCTCAACTCTCTTTTTCCCGAAGCGTTTGGTCGCGGTCACCTGGACTGAAACCGGTCAGTTCGGCCCTTTGCCGATCCGTCGAAGCTTGTTCTCGACGTCCGCCCGGTCGATCGCGTTGCGATCGGCGAGCTCCAGATAGCGCCCGTACTCGACGATGGCTTCCTGCCGCTTGTTCAGCGCGTAGTAGATGTCTCCAGTCAGCCGGTGGGAGTCTGCGACCCAGGCTTTGCCGCTGGGGTCTTCGTCTCCGATGGCGGTCGCCTCCATCAGCGAGGTAAGCGCTTTTGCGCGCTGCCCTTCGTCGAGCTGCAAGCGGCCGAGGCGGTACCACCAGTACCCCTGTTCGGGAGCGCCGGCGACGGCTTTCTCGAGGGCCGCAATGGCTTCTTTCATTTGGCCTAGCTGGTAGTGGCTTTCGCCCATCGCTGCCCAGGCTTCGATGCGGTTCGGGTTGAGCTCGATCGCTTTTCTCAAATCGGCCACGGCATCACGGACGGTTCCGGCACGGATCCGAATCCGCGCACGCAGCCAATAGGCATCCCCTAGCGTGGGATCGAGCTTCAACGCGGCATCGAGCTCCCGCAGGGCCGTGCTCATCTCGTTCGACTCCAGCGCGGCCCACGCAACGTACATACGATACAGGCCGCTCTCGGGCTCGAGGCGTGCGGCACGCAGGAATCGCTGACGCGCGGTCTCGAGTTGGCCGCGCTCGAGCTCGATGCGTCCCAAGTAGTGCTCGGCTTCGGCCGAGTACGGCTGCGCGTCCAGCACCTCGCGAAGGAGCTTCTCCGACTCCTCGTACTTGCCCGCAAGCACGAGCACTGCGCCCATCCGTGACTTCAGCGCCGCATCCTCGGGCGATTCGAGGAGCGCGCTGCGGTAGCTTTCCGTGGCGGCGGCCATGTCCCCGCCCGCCTCGGCAAGCCGGCCTTTCTCTAGAGCAAGGCCAGGGAATTTCGCATCCAACGCTTCGACTTTCGCAAGCTCCGCAGCGGCCTCCTCGAGCTTCCATTTGCGCCGGTATGCGACGGCGAGGCCAAACTGCGCGGAAGAATCGCGGGGCTCCATCTCGAGCGCCTTCGTGAACTGCTCGATCGCATCGTCGAAGCGATTGCGCTGGAGCTCGGCCCAACCCAAGACGCGACGCACCTCAGCGGTGATATCGACCTTCTTCTGTGCTTCGACGAGAATGCCGACCGCCTCGCCTGGGCGCTTGGTCGACGTATAGTGCTGCGCAAGCGCCATGTAGGCGCGCACGGACTTCGGCTCGAGCTTGATGGCGTTCCGGAAGTGCTTGATAGCCGGTTTGCTCTGGCCGCGGCCCTCGGCGACTTTGCCAAGCCAGAGCTCCACGTCGGCACTCACCGGTTCTTCGGTGCGCAGATCGGCCAACAGCTCGTTGGCCTCCTCGGCTTTGCCCATGGCCAGGAGCGCCTCCGCGGCGCCCAGCTTGGCTTGAACCACGACTTTGGGCTGACCTGTCACGTCCAGTTCGGCGCCGGCCGGAATTTGTGAGCCCAAGACGGTCTGGAAGCGCGCATACGCGTCCGGGTACGCGCCTTCGAGAAGCACCAGTCGCGCGGCCCCGAGTGCGGCGTCCGAATTGCTCGTGTCGAGCTCGATCGATTTCTCGTACATTTCACGAGCGGCACCCAGGCGTCCCCGCTGCTCTTCGATGCGCGCGATGAGAGTGAGCGCCGCGGACCGATCGGCCTTCGCCACCGGAAGCGTGGTGCCTTCGACCGGGGCAAGCCCCGCTGAAGCTTGAAGCAGCTCGAGGGCTTCGTCGATCGCGCCGTCCGCAATCAACAGACTGGCCACAGCGATACGCGCGCCGGCATGGTTGGGGCTGAGGTCCTGCGTTGCTTTGGCTGCAGCCGCCGCCTCGCCGTCATTTCCCATGACTCGATAGCCACGCGCGAGCCCCCACTGTGCACGGGCTCTGTTGTCTTTCTCGACGGCTCGGCCGAATGCGTCGACGGCGCCCTGACCGTCGCGGGACTTCAGGGCGATTTCCCCGGCCACCAGATCGAGGTAGGGATCCGTGGCGTCATCCTGCGATGCGAACGCGAGCTCGGATTTCGCGGTGTCGATATCGGCGTTGCGCAATGCATCGGCGGCAAGCGCGACGTGAACACGCGGGGCCTCATCGCCTCTGCGCTGCAAGTGCACACGCAGCGCATCGGCCAGGCTCGCGCTTTCCATGTCCGGTCCATAGCGAACGAGATTGTACGATTCGTGCAGCAGCATCCTCGCCACGAGCGAGCGGTTGAGGCGCGCATCGTCTCGTGCGGCTTGTAGTTTCGCGAGTGCCTGGCGTTGCGCGGTGTAGGTATCGGACGCCGCGATGACCTCCGCTTCTTCGATCGCCTGGGCAACGAGAGCTGGATCACCAAAGGCGGGAAGCATGGGCTCCAGCAGGTGAATGCCAAAGAGGCCGTACTTGGTGGTGCCGAGGTAGAAGCCCGAGCCAACGACGATCGTGATGACGCCGAGGGCGGCCAGGGCCTTCATGAGCCATGGCGGCCGTTTGATCTTGAGCTGGAGTTTCTTTCGCTCACGCGTGGGCGCTGCTTCGAATTCGGGTCGGTCGCCACCGAGGCGGGGCATGCGGTGGACTTCCCCTCCTGCGGGGGAAGCCGAAAGTTCGAGCTCGTTCGACTCCGGAAGCTCCAGCTCCGCAGAATCCCGTTGCGCATGGGAACCAGCGGGAATTGCGCCCAATGGTGGGGCCCCGAGCGCGCCTATGGGAGGCGGTGGTTCCGGCGGTCGCGGCGGCGCGTCAAGCTCCATTTCGAGCACGATGTCTTCTCCGTCAGGGAGGTCGAGCTCGATGGGCCCTCCACCGTGCTTCCGTTCGGGACCGTCGATCTCGCGATCCATGAAGTCGTCCCGGGCGACGGGTAGATCTTTTTGCTCGCTCGACATCGGCAGGTCGGAGTCGAGCGAAATCGGCGTCGGTATGTCGGTGTTTACACGCGGCGTTGGCAATTCGGCGTCGGTGAGCGCCATGGGGAGATCGCTCTCATCGCCCAGCGGCCCGACGGCACCCCCTGCCCCGCCGCTCTTGAAGATGGGCAAGTCCAAATCCGATTCGGGGGCACGGTGAAGCGGGGCCGGGAGATCGGTCCCGCCTGCAGCTTCGCGAAGCGCAGGCAAGTCCATGTCCGCAAACGGATCGAAGCCGGAGGGGCTTGCGTCGCGTTTTGGCGTAGGCAGATCGGCGGAGCTCGGATCGGCAAATGGGTCTAGATCGAGTGGATGGGCGCCGGTCTTGGGCGCGGGCAGATCCATGAAATCCGAGCCGACCAATGGCGCCGGCAAGTCGACTTCATCAGCAGCCGCGGGCAAATCGGAAGGTTGCGAGCGGATCGCAGGGGGGGCAGGGGGCGGGACGGCGGGCCCCATACCGACTTTCGTCCGTTTGGCTCGCGGGGGCGTGGACACGCCCGGCGCAGCCCCCCCTCCGACCTTCGCGGTCGAACCGTCGCGATGAACCTGAAAGCTTTCGCCGCATTTTGGGCAGCGCATCCGAAGCCCACCGTCGGGCAAGCGGTGCTCGTCCACGTCGTAAGACGCATTACACGACGGACAACTAACCTTGATCATGACCCCACTGCCCCCCGGGGATCAAACATAACACGCCTGCCCCCGGTCTCATAAACATGGTAGCCGGATTCCGATCGCAGCGGAACCCAAAGAGGGATGGATATGGATGTCCTACCTTGACGCCTCAGGAGCTGCGGGACTACCTTCCGGTCAATCGTGAAGCGAACCGTTCAGATCGAAATTGCCGGCGCCCGCTATCGCATGTCTGCGGACGCCGACGAAACCTACCTTCAGCGCCTCGCCGATATCGTCAATGAACGAGTTCAGGCGCTCGGGCCCAAGGCCGCCCGCGCGGCCACGCCAGCTCAACTGCTCGCCGTCGTGGCGCTCGGCCTCGCCGAAGATCTCGACGCGTCCGAACGGCAACGCGAGACCCTCGAAGCAAAGACGCGGCAAGTCGTGGACACTGCGATTCGGCGAATCGATGAGCGCCTGCAGGTGGACGCCGAGCTCGCCCAGCAGATCGAGCCGTGAGCGCGAGCGAGACGGAGCAAGCCGATCGCGAGCTCCGTCAACGCGCCAAACAGGCGCTGCGAAATCAGATGCGGATGGTGCGCAGCGCGCTCCCCGAGTCCGCCTGCGAGGCCCGCTCGGCCGAGATCGGCAAACGTCTCATCGGGGTCGCGGAGCTCGAACGTGCCGCGACGGTTCTCGCTTTTGCTTCGATTCGTAATGAGGTGCGTACGAGGCCCATCATCGAAGAGGCCTGGTCCACCGGAAAGCGAGTCGCATTGCCGCGGGTGCATGGGGACGAGCTGCGCCTGCACCTAATCGATGCCCACACCCCGCTGACCGTCGGGGCGTTTTCGGTTCCGGAGCCCGCCGAGGACGCCGTAGCCATCGAGCCGGACGAGATTGATTTCGCCTTGATTCCTGCATTGGCGCTCGATCCACGTGGCTACCGTATCGGCTACGGCGGCGGCTACTACGACCGGCTGATCCCGCGACTCGCGAACGCGTGCACCTGCGCCGTCGCCTACGATTTCCAACTGATCTCCGAAGTGCCCGAGCTGCCGTTCGACGTTTCGGTCGACCTCGTGCTCACCGACTCGCGTGTGATTCGCGCCGCGTGAGTCCGGGGCGATCGAAGGCTGCGTCGGTGGTATAGGTTCGCCGTGGTTGTGGACGCAGCACAGCGAAAGCTCGACAAGCTTCCGGCCTCTCCTGGGGTCTACGTGTTTCACGGCGCCGATGGAAAAGTGCTTTACGTGGGCAAGGCGCGAAGCCTGAGGAGCCGTGTCCGAAGCTACTTTCAAGCGGGCTCGAGCGACTTGCGCGCGTTCGTCAGCAGGCTCGAGCGCGAGTTGGCTGACATCGAAACGTTCGTCACTCACACCGACAAGGAAGCGGCACTGCTCGAGAACCAGCTGATCAAGTCGCACCAGCCGAAGTACAACGTGAAGCTCAGGGACGACAAGGAATTCCTGTCGTTGCGGTTGGATGCGAAGCGTCCTTGGCCTCGGCTCGAAGTCGTTCGTCGGCCGAAGCCCGACGGCGCGCAGTATTTTGGACCCTACCATTCGGCGACTGCAGCGCGACAGACGCTCCGGCTTGTGAATCGATATTTTCAGCTGAGGACTTGCACCGACACCGAGTTTCGCAATCGGTCGCGACCCTGCCTTCAGCATCAGATCAAGCGTTGCCCTGCGCCCTGTGTGCTGCGGGTCGACCAGGACGAGTACCACGCCCAGGTCGCTAATGTCGCTCGATTTCTAGATGGGCGGCACGATGAGCTCGTGCTCGACCTCGATGGACGCATGCAAGACGCTTCGGGCGAGCTCGAGTACGAACGTGCGGCGATCTATCGAGACCAGATCCGGGCAGTCGAACGCGCTCGAGAGGAGCAACGCGTCGCCGGCGTGCAGAAGTCGGACCAGGATGTGATTGGGTTTCACCGTGAGGGCGACCAGGTCGAAGTCGCCGTGCTGAGCATGCGCGGTGGCCGGATCTTCTCGGTGCAAACGTTTGCTCTTCGGCGCGTCGCGGTGCCCAACGACGAGATGCTGGGGGCGTTCCTGGTGCAGCACTATGCAGACCGACCGTCGCTGCCTGACGAGATGCTGGTGTCGGTCACGATCGAGATGAGCGAGGCGCTCGAAGAGCTCCTCAGTGAAGACCGAAAACGCCGGGTCCAGATCGTCGAGCCCAAGCGGGGGGCGAAGGCCAAGCTACTGGAGCTTGCGCGCGAGAACGCGGAGCATGCGTTCAGCGAGAAGGAACGAGCGCGCGAAGACGTCGAGGCGCGTCTGTCGGAGCTTCAAACGCTGCTTCGCCTGTCGGTACTCCCGCGCCGTATCGAGTGCATCGACATTTCGCACACTGGCGGCCAAGAAACGGTCGCGGTCTTCGTCGCATTGCAGGACGGAACGGCCGCGAGGGAGCGTTACCGAAGCTTTCACGTCAAGGGTGTTGCCGGAGGTGATGACTATGCAGCGATGTACGAGGTGCTGATCCGACGGCTGCGGCGCGGCAAGAGAGGAGAGGAAGGCTGGGAGCTACCCGACCTGTTGCTCGTCGACGGCGGCAAAGGTCAACTCGGCGTGGCGGTCCGGGCCCGCGAAGACATCGGCTTGCCCGACCTCGAAGTCGCTTCGGTCGCAAAGCCCCGAATCACGGTGTCCGGCGAGGAAGAGGGCGACCGAGTCTTCCGCCCCGGCCAAAAGAACGCCATCCCGGTGCGTGGGAACTCAGCGCTCTCGCTATTGCTCCTTGCCCGGGACGAGACACACCGTGCGTCCAACGCGCTCCGAAAGAAGGTGGGTCGAAAGAGGCGGTTCCGAAGCGAGCTCGACGGCGTGCCGGGAGTCGGCCCCAAAACGCGAGGAAAGCTGCTGAGGAACCTCGGCTCGCTCCGGGACGTCTTGGCAGCGACCGAGGACCAATTGATCCAGGCAGGCGCGACGAAAAGGCAGGCGCTTGCGATCAAGGAGGCGCTGGGCGACCAGTCGCCGGCAGCACCGCAGACAGCCGCAGCCGAGGAGACTGCGATCGAGAATGCGTTCCAGCCGGACTGAGGGGCAGGGGCAGCGACACTGCTAGATGGCCGCGGGCAGCCTCACCTCAAACGCCGCCCCACCCTGCTCCCGATTAGCCGCCTCGATCGCACCGCCGAGTCGCTCGACGATCGTGTAACAGACTGCAAGCCCAAGGCCGGTTCCCTGCCCGGCCGCCTTCGTCGTGACGAACGGATCGAACACCTGGTCGAGGATCTCGCGATCAATCCCGGGCCCATCGTCTTTGACGACGAGCTTCACGACGCCCTCGCCATTGCGGGCGCTGACCTCGATGCGGCCCTTGCCGCCAAGGGCGTCCGCGGCGTTGAAAAGGAGGTTCAAGAGCAGCTGTCGCAAGCGCTCGTGATCGCCGCGCACGCGGGGAAGATCTTCCTCGAGCGCGACGGCGAGGTCGATGTCCCGAAAGCGGCTCTGACGGTCGATCAGCTTGATCGTGTCTGAAACCACCTCTGCGAGGTCGGCCGAGCTTTCGATCCGTCCGTCGGGGACGGCGTCGTTTCTCGAGAAGTCGAGCAAGTCGCGAATGGTGTGATGGATTCGCTCGGTCTCGCGCTGGATGCGACTGACGAACTCCGTCTCTTCATCTCGGTCGAGGTCGCCGAGTTGCATCAAGTCGAGCAAGCCGCGAATCGCCGCGAGTGGATTTCCGATCTCATGCGCGACGCCGGCCGAAAGTCGCCCAACGGCCGCCAAGCGCGCGCTTCGAATGATCTGCTCCTGCGCATTCGTGAGCTCGGCCGTGGTATGCTCCAGCTCTTCGAGTCGTTGCTGAAGCGATGCGCGGTCTTCACGAAGCTGCCCGGCCATCTCATTGAAGGTCGCAGCCAGGCGCGCGACCTCGGCGGCTCCCTGTACGGGTACGCGAGTACGCAGCCTCCCGGCAGCGAGGCGCTCGGAAGCCAATCTCAACCGGTCGATCGGACGCACGATGAAATAGGTCAACAGGACGTACGTCAGCAGCAGCACCGTCGCTGCCGTCAGGCCGAGGTAGAAGAGAAACAGAGCTCGCCTCGCCGCATCGCCTCGATCACTCGCAGGCACCCACACCCGCAGCTCCAAGCCGTCCCGAGTCTTCACGATCGCATCGGGATCGCCCTCCAGAACGCCCCAGCCTCTGCGGAGGCCGTCCGTTCCGTGAATCTCCACGCGCTCGATGAGGCCTTGCTCAACCATTTTCGCGATCGGCTCTTCGCTCAGCGCTTCACCCTCGGCGCCAGCGCCCGATGCGAGCGCCTGGGCAAGCCCCATCGCACGTGTTCGCTGCTCTTCGGCGCGCTCGCTCTCGTCGAGCCTCGCTGTCACAACGCTCAGCAACACGAATGCAGCGCCGAACGCCACCATGAGCGCGAGCATGAGCTGGCTTCGAAGCCCCAAGCCGAACGAACGCCCCATGCGTACAGTCTACAGCCTCAATCTCTTGACCCGCCACGCAGCCCAGTGCATGGGGGAATCATGACACGGGGCGCCCGTCTCGGGGTGATCGTAGGCTCGATCCTCGTCCTTTCGTCGTTTGCCGCTTCTTCGAGCGCGCAGCGCACGGGGGACGGGCTCTATGGCCGCTGGGATCGTGGGCTCACGCTCGCGCTCGGCGCGGGCCCTGGGGCGACCTGGCTCGACCGGAAGGCGGACCCCAACGTCATCGGCGAGGCACGCTTCCTCGTGGCCGATGTCGCCGGACTCGTGCTTTCAGGACGCTGGGGCCCCGACTCCGGCCAGCACCTGTTTCTTGGCGTAGACCTCCGTCCGCTCTTTCCTGCGCTTTTCTTTCTCTACAAGCAAACCTGGAACGAGTTCGTGGATCTGATGCTCCAATCGATCTTTTTCGAGATCGGGCCCGCCTTTGCGCTCGACGGCGAACGAACAACCGGGCTCGGCATTGGCTTCGGGTTCGGCCTGCCGCTCTACCGGCCACTCGAGACTCTGCGCGGCCTTTGGCTTCGAATCGCCGCTCGTCATGTGAACAGCGACCCATCTTTTCGAAATACGCAGCCGACGAGCGATCGCAGCCAATGGACGCTCTACACCACGTTTGTCGTCCGCCTAGGCTTCAAGTCGAACCTGAGCCGCTGGGAACCGGACCGCTACCGTCACCGCTAGCTTGGCCGGTGAAGGGAACCCGGCTACAACGGCGAGGTGAGACGCACCAAGATCGTCTGCACGATCGGGCCCGCCAGCGACACGAAGGCAAAGATCGGCGAGCTCGTCCGAGCGGGGATGAGCTGCGCGCGGCTGAATTTCTCACACGGTGACCACGCGTCGCATGCCAAGATGGCGAAGCTGATCCGCGAAGCCGCGGCCGAGGCGCGCCGACCGTTGGCGATCCTCGCCGATATGCAAGGTCCGAAGATGCGTGTTGGCAAGTTTGCGGAGGGCCCGATCGAGCTCAGGCAAGGCGATCGCTTCGCGCTGACGACGAATGAGGTCGAGGGGACCCAAGACATCGTTTCCGTCACGCACGAGTCATTGGGCGCCGACCTGAAGTCCGGCGATGCAATCGCGCTCGATGATGGGTTCATTCGTCTCCGGGTCGAACGAATGGAGGGCAACACGGTGCACACGATCGTCGAGGACGGCGGCACTCTTTCCGACCACAAGGGGCTCAACCTGCCTGGCGTTTCGATCAGAGGTCCGGCTATGACCCCGAAGGATCGCGAAGATTTGGCCTTTGCGGTTTCCGTCTTGGAGGCGGACTACGTCGCTCTTTCGTTCGTTCGAGCCGCCAACGATGTGCGAGAAGCCAAAGCCTTAGCGGGCGACGTGCCGGTCATCGCGAAGATCGAGCGACCCGAAGCAGTCGAGGCCCTTGCCGAAATCGTCGACGCGGCCGACGGTATCATGATCGCACGCGGAGATCTCGGGGTGGAGCTCGGCGCGGAAAAGGTGCCGATGATTCAGAAGCGGATCATCCGGGAAACCAATGCACACGGCAAAATCGTGATCACCGCCACACAGATGCTGGACTCGATGATTCGAAACCCACGACCGACGCGGGCAGAGGCGGCGGATGTCGCCAACGCGGTCATGGACGGGACGGATGCGGTCATGCTCAGCGGCGAGACCGCAGCGGGCCGCTACCCTTTACAGGCGCTGCAGATGATGGATGCGATCATTCGCGAGGTCGAGTCGGACTACGTCGACGATCTCGCGCGAGAGTTTCGCGACCTCAAGAACGTGGACGAAGAAGACTGGTCATTTGCAAACGCCGCGGCGCGCGCCGCAGCCGTGTTGACCACACATCTGCCACTCAAAGCGGTCGTGGTGTTCACCCAGGATGGTCGATCGGCGGGCCTGCTCGCGGAGCATCGCCCGCGCGCGCCGATCTTGGCAATCACCAGTGACTTCCGCGTCGCGCGGCGGCTCGCGCTCGAATGGGGAGTGATTCCGCGAATCGAAGTGCCCCCGGAGTCGCTCGATGAGACGCTTCGAATCGCCTCTTCTTTGCTCGTGCGAGAGAAACTCTGCCAACGCGGGGACGCGTTCGCGATGGTGGTTGGCTGGCCCCCTTCGGGACGCACCAATACCTTGAAGCTCCATCGTCTCTAGCCCCGTGCTCCCGCATGGACTAGATCGCGCCCATGGAAGAACTGCCGCAACAGATCGGCCGCTACCGAATCGACCGGCTCCTCGGCGCAGGTTCGATGGGGACCGTCTATCTGGCGCACGATGCAGATCTCGACCGGCCCGTCGC
>Ga0316198_10000567_pt1 | contig 19745 bp, 21 predicted proteins | sample OudBieAanoxic_MG_FD_204935 | JGI IMG/M metagenome (GOLD analysis project Ga0316198, IMG submission 204935) | Coastal sediment microbial communities from Oude Bieten Haven, Netherlands - site A anoxic | ecosystem: Environmental > Aquatic > Marine > Coastal > Sediment | place: Netherlands...
TCAGTGACAGCGGCCGGTATTCTGCCGCGTATGAAACGATTCACCATCGCCGGTGTGTTCGAAGCGGGGATGTACGAGTATGACAGCGGCCTGGTGCTGATCGACATGGCCGACGCACAGACCCTTTACCGCCTGGGCGATGGCGTAACCGGGTTGCGTCTGAAGCTGGATGATATTGATGCCGCACCATTATTTTCTCTGGATTTTGCAAAACAGCTGGACTCAGATTACCGGGTACGAAACTGGACCCAGGAGCATGTCAGTTTTTTCCGCGCACTGAAGATTGAGAAAAATGTCATGTTTGTTATTCTCATGCTGATCGTTGCCGTCGCTGCCTTCAACCTGGTATCTACACTGGTTATGGTTGTTACAGACAAACAGGCGGACATCGCTATCCTCCGCACACTGGGTATGAGCCCGGGCAACATTATGTCTGTGTTTATCTACCAGGGGACGATCATTGGCTTTATCGGTACCCTGCTGGGACTGGCTGGCGGCATTTCCCTGGCACTTAATGTGTCGACAATTGTCGGTGCAATTGAAAGCTTTTTCCAGGTACAGTTTATGCCGCCTGACCTCTACTATATATCGGGATTTCCTTCCCGCCTTGACTGGAATGATGTCACCGTCATCGGCGTGTTGTCATTCGTCATGTCTGTACTCGCAACTATTTATCCCGCCTGGCGCGCTTCCAGAACGATGCCGGCGGAGGCTCTGCGTTATGAGTAGTGCGTCATGATCGAAATGAGCAAAAAACCGGTCCTGGAATGCATGGATCTGCAACGGACTTTTTCCGAAGGTCCGGCAGATGTAACCGTACTGAAGGGTATAAATTTCTCTATTGCTGCCGGAGAGCAGGTCGCCATTATAGGCAGCTCGGGATCGGGTAAAAGTACCTTGTTGCATCTGCTAGGTGGACTTGATGAGCCTACTGCCGGTATTGTTAAGGTTGGCGGTATCGATATTAATTCACTGAAACAGGCAGAGCGTGGGCAGTTGCGCAACCGCAGCCTGGGTTTTGTCTACCAGTTCCATCACCTGTTGCCTGAATTCACCGCACAGGAAAATGTCGCCATGCCATTGCTGATCCGTCGTCTTGAGAGCAGGCAGGCATTGCAGCAGGCAGCAGAGATTCTTGGCCGTGTCGGCCTGTCACATCGGTTAGATCACAAACCCGGTGAATTATCCGGCGGCGAGCGTCAACGCGCTGCACTGGCCCGTGCCATGGTTACTAAACCCTTGTGCATCCTGGCTGATGAGCCGACTGGTAACCTCGACCGCAAGATGGCGGAATCTGTCTATTCGCTGATGCTGGAACTGAACCAGGAAAACGGTACTGCTTTTGTGATCGTAACCCATGATCAGCGTCTCGCCGAAAGCATGAACCGGATCTGTACGCTTGACGATGGGGTGCTTAAAAATATCTGAATGTTTGAGTGCTGGACTAGTATACATCCAGCCACTTGCTCATATGGAATCTTTGGTGATGACTTCTATGCTTTCCGGGTGACGAAGCATTTCTTTGCGGTTCCGGCGTTTTTGCCAGTGCTGAATAGTGTAAAGACGCCACAGTCCCCTGGTAATCAGGTAACCGGCCAGCGCAACTAAGCTACCCAGGATTAATGAACCCAGCCATAATGGGACAACCTGTGACATCAGCCAGGTCATCGTCATGTCATCAAATTTGACTGCTTCCATGCCCAGTATCTTCGCTCCCAGTAAATAGCCTGCACCATACATCGGAACCCATGTAACCGGGTTGGAGATCCATACCAGTGAGACCGAAATAGGCAGGTTCACTTTTAAAATAATGGAGAGGGCTGCGGCAACGAGCATTTCCATCGGCATTGGCAGGTAGGCGCAGAACAGGCCAATAGCGACTGCACCCGATACAGTCCGTCGATTAAGGTGCCATAAACAGGGGTGGTGCAGAAAACGTTTGAACGGCCGCAATTGTGACGTTTCATGGAAACTTTTGCGGTCAGGCAGGTAACGCTTAATGTACTTCCTTGGCATCAAAACAGTATATCACCCGATTATCAGATTTCACCTGATTTATGAATAATTTAACAAACAACTCGATGCTGTATAAAAAGAACTTTCAGGAAACAGGGTTTTTTGAAAATAGCGCCTGCTATTTCTTGAAAAGGGGGAAAGGGAAAGTAAACCCAGGCACAAATCTTGCTATCGATAACCTGTTAGTTAATGATTGCAACAGAATGATCATTTACTGGTTTCGGCTGTGGAGATAGCGTCTCCACAAAAAAACCGATGCTCGACGCAACCTCAAATAGGCACCCCGACAGGCTTACCCGATTAAGTACTTTCCACAATAGATATAAATCAAACTGATGAATATACTGTTTCTTCTGCATCTAGCACTTTTATAAGGTGTTTTTACCCTGACATACTATTGTAATGTTTAGCTAGTAAAGTCTAAAAAATAAGGCTGGTATTGAATATTCTTATCAACTTTTACTTCGTTCTTTGGAATATTGAAAATGAAAATATCAATTTATGCATTTTTGACAGTGAAATGGCTGGAAGAAGACATTGACGGTGTTAAATCAGTGTTTATGGATAGACAAAATAAGGCGACTTACGATGCAATGGTGACTACCCTGGGTAGAGATACTATGTACGACCAGAAGATTTTGGAAAAAATTTATTCTGAAATTCGCACTGAAGCAAATTTTTAAGGCCAACTTTCTGGTTTTGCCGAGTCACGATTTTCTTCTTATAGTTCAGTAAGATCTGTTTTTATCAGGTTTACTTCAACCACCGCTATTTGGTCTTGCCTTGATTTGGCGGAGCATCTAAATTGAGCCTGGAATTCCCCCGCTACAGATTTCTTGCATATGTGGAGGAGTTCATATCATCGGCATTCTGATAACCACCTGAGAAGGTATTTTTCTTGGTTTATTATTGGATCAACCAGGTCTAGGTATCTGTTACAGAATATGTGTCATCAATTACCAATCTCTGCTGCTTTTTCCAGTACAGCCCACCGGCAATGGTTGCCACTAAAAATATAATTAGAAAAACAATACCATTAATTGTGATCTCATAACCATTGATCAGAGATGGAGCAAGCGTTAACGCGCCTGCCATAGAACCCACAATCAAACAATGAAGAGCAACGGCTTGACGTGCCAGTTTGGCAGTGAATAATCCGCCGATAAAAGCCACGACTGCCGTTACTGCAAACAGCAGGATGGTCGTAAATTCACTAATAAACGAAAGTGAAGGAAACTTTTTTACCAGGCTGAAATATCCCACACCAACGAATAAAAAAATCAGTTGTGCGATCAACCCCATAACAATAATGGCAAGAAAACCGCCAATGATAGATTTAATACTGTTAATCATTTTTATCCGGATAAGTAATACATACGATTTGAACAGAAGTGTTCATGTAATATCCTGACATTACACCTCTAAGGCTGGTGAGTCGAGAACGGCTGCTAGGCAAAAACAACCCAGGTTGTAGCGATATATTTAACGCCTTTTTCCAGTTCGACGGCCCGGTGCTCATGCGTCCAGAAGGGCGGGAACAATACCAGCTTACCACGCTCAGGTTTTATCCTGGTATTCTGAAACAGAAACTCTGTTTCACCACCCGGGCCTTCGACATCATTTAAATACCAGATTGCCACCAGTTGCCGCTGGCTGAAATCATGGCTGCCGCCATCAATATGCCAGTGATAATACTCGCCGGGATTATAGCGTTGCAGATTGTAACCCATGTCCTTGAAAGGGCCCTTGAAGTAGATATACTTCTGCCTGAATTCAAGAATCGCGCGGCCGAGTGACTGAAACAAGGCGCGATCAATGTCTTTCCACTCTGGTTTGCCGCTGACTACCAGGTCAGTGGTTTTTTTAACGCTCTGGTCACTGGATACGGTCTGACCTATCCGCCCCGGATACTGCTCATCTTCGCTGGCCTCAAATCGACGAATCATTTCATCGCATAACTCGGCTGGCAGTGCATTTAGCTTTTCGAAGATAAAGCTATTGGGAATGATTTCCCGGATTGTTTTCAGTTCTGTAGAAGTAGGGGTATGGTTCATGAGATTAATGAAATAATTCGCCTGGTTACTCGGCAGTATCTTATGCTTGATTACTGCTTCGCTGATTCAATAAGCTTGTGATTCAATGAATTCCTGAAAAGCCTGTTTCTTTATTTTACCTTCTTTCTGAAACATATCCTGCAGATTTTTTGCCACTGACAACCAGTGATCCTTACCTTTATCTGCCACTTGCTGCAGATGTGCCGTTGAATTATCTTCCAGCCAGCAATCATAGGCTTCACGCAGGGCAGGGAAGAGCGCCTTTCGCATATTTCCAATATTAGCGATATAGAAATGCAGGCGGGCCGGTTCCAGGTTCTCAATGATATCCGGTATAGTCATGATACAGTCTGCCAGGTTGTCCCTGATTGAGCGCAGCATCAGTTCAAGTGGCGGATGATCTGCAGCACTTATCATCTCCTGCCAGGACTCTCCCAGTTGTTTACCCGCCGTGATCTCACCGATCTCATGGGCCACCAGGGTGTCTATCTCCCTGTCACACATCAGTGCAAGGCTTTGCTGCAGGTTGTTTTTAAAATCATAACAGGAAATAGCACGAACCAGTGGTGACTGCTGCGTATTCCAGAGACTTTCTTCCACCTTTTCCCAGACAGTGCGGCGCAATGATTCACTGCGAATAAAAATTGTCTCGCCCTGGCTCAGTGCCGGTGGCGCTGATAGTTCACGTGCGTATTCCCTGCCGCTGACAATAATCCTGTACTCATCGTGTTCATGCACCTGGTCTATATCAGCTAGAAAAAAATGCGGCTTGCCACGGAGAATGTAGCCTGCGCTGTAGACAAGGTTTTCTGGTTGCAAAGCATTGTTAATCGCGTCTATATCAAAAGGTTCAAATTCCTTATCACCTATCGACAATTTTCTAAACTGTGATTCCTCGAGGGTTTCCCACAGTGATTCACGATCAGTCAGCCATTTACCGATGTTGTCATTCTCAATGCGATCATCGAAACCCATCGCATGCTCCCAGCGGTAATACTCACGCATTTTCAGCAAATAAATGCACAGCGTATAATTTCCAGCATGTGTTGCATCAGAAATGTGGCAATTGTGCTGCACATGCTGCTGCAATTTTCTTAATTCTAAGTCCATACACAACCTGTGTCGTTATTCTCATCAATCATACGACTTATTGTAGAATAAGTTACTTGAAAAATTACGGGAGTTTATTGTGAGAATTCGTAGTAAGTGGAGCGCTAAGAATCGTGACCGTTCACCTGAGGAAATAGCTGGGGTCGTTGCCTTTATCGCCTGGCGTATCTGTACCCAGGCTGTACTTGAGCTTGAAAACAATGATTTCCAGACAGACACCCAGGTACAACGCCTGGCCATTATCTGGGAATTTGCCGCATTTCTCATCCATATCACAGATCGCATGATGTATGAGCGCATGGATGAGGAAGAGCGCGCTGTGTTTATCTCTGCGATGGCGAAAGCAATGGCACAGACTATGCAGGACAATATGGAAGACTTTCTTGGCAACGGCGAATATAAGCCTGAATTGATCAATACACTTAATATACGCATGAATGAGTATGCCCGTTTCGGTTATAGCAATGAAAGCGGCCCGTCATTTCCCATGCTGCGCTATTTTGGTGAAAACGTTACCGCTGTAATGGGAGAGAGACAAAAGAAATGGGTAACTACACAGGTCATTGATATTGAAGCACCTGATGCGATCAAGACCCTGAAAAGAGGGATTGCCAATTTACTGCCTGAAGATGAGCAGGGCAGTGAGAAATAATGGCATTTCATAATCAGAAAGAACATTTTTAATCACACCACTCTGAATTTAACTGGTAGTCTGAATCTGTATCGGCATCCTGTAGTCATCAATACCGAGGAAGGGTGTATTTTGAATCAACCGTTTTGGGCGGAAAGCGACTCGGAGATTTCTTCTCAGGGCGTGCGCTGATAGAAAGCCAGCCTTGATCACAGAAAAATCTGGATCAGTGGGGAGGTCCAGGACGATGAAAATAAACAGGATTTTTCAATCCGTCATTATCGTGATCAAATTTAATAATTCCATCACCCGAACTAATCTCAGTTAGATAAAATGCATCATCAAAATAGCTGAAGTAATATGGGTTTCCTTTTATGCCAAGACTATCATACACATCTTCGCAACTTGAGTGGTCATCCAGTGATTTACATTTAAGCATCTTTTTTCTTGTAGCTGTCAGGTAAAAATAATCACCAACCCTGACAATATCGTTCATACTTTCAAATCCATCAGGGACAACAGACGATCTTACGACTTCATAGCTATCATCCTTGTACCTGGCAGCGATAATCTTATTCGGTCCTGAGATAAAGTACATTAACCCATCAATAATATGAATCGACCTAGTGTATTTTCCCTCAAGAAAATTCATCTTTCTGGTGTATGCAACCTCTATATCATCCTTCCTATGAACTAACTTTGTAATTGTCTGTGACCATGCCCCGAGTAAATAAAACGCCTCAGTGTCAACATCATAAAGCACTCTGTGTGGAGATTTTGAAATATTCTCAATCGCTTTATGAAAAACAAATCTTCCATCCTTATGTTCAAAAATCAGCAGCCTGTTCTGGTACGTATCATCTACCAGGTAATAACGCCCATCAGATGCAATTGAATGCGGCCAGGACATAGGGATATCAGCACCGAGCCTTTTCCATTTCGATATTGGTGTGTCAATTTTGTCTGAATAGATAACCCTGTTGTTATAGCAATCAACAATAAAATACTGGTCACCAATTTTTTCAATATTAGTTGGTAAAAGAAGCCTGTCCTGGTGAACAACTCGTTTATGCAGGTGTGAATAATCTTTCGCCCAAATAAATGGTGATGGCAGTATGAGTATTAAAGCCAATATAAAGCGCATCGGTTTTTTATCCTATGCGTAGTGTCGCAAATATTTAAGTAAAAAAAAGGAGCGCAATGCGCTCCTTTTTAGACTTTTTCGGAATTCAGCGCAGCTGAATCTGGCTTAGCTGGTCCAGTTGCCGAAGTTGTCCTGGTTCTTTTCTAAACCGTCGTCATAGCCAGCTTCATAGGCTTCCGTAAGCCTCTGTTCTTCACGCTTGACGTTGCACAGGTAGCCGCCTTGCCAACCCTGGATGTATTCGCTGTCAACACCCATTTCTTCCATTTTGACTACTGCGTCATAATATTCTTTGTTCATGAAAAGTCCCCTATGTCCTTAAATACTTTGTCAATGGTTACAAGGATGCTTTGATCAACCCAACATCCCCGAAAATACAGTAAATAATTAAACGCTTATTTTGACTGATAATAACCCTTTTGTCCAGCGGGAATTGACGTGCAAAAATGAGAAATAAGTCTTGTCAGTATTAATGCTCTAGCGTTGACTTTTGTGAAAAATATTATGTTATAAACGGCTCCCGCGATAGCGATGGATTGATTGAAGTTACTGGAAATCCCTCGTGTATAAACAATATTTATATCCATTTGCACTATGCGGCATATGTCTATAGGGCAATATTCTGTCGGTACAATCTGATATTATTAATGGTTTGTAATATCACATTTGTGGAGTAGATTATGAGCGATAACGAAGATCTCGATTTCGCCAGTGGAATGTCAGCCTTTGAATCCAAGCACTTTGCCACGGCAATGCGTTTTCTCTCACCCATGGCTGAAAGCGGCAATACCGAAGCAATGCATCGTGTGGCCATCATGTACCAGAATGGTTTGGGTGTCGGGCATGACCCGGATGCTGCTGTAAAATGGATGCGCAAGGCAGCAGAACAGGGCCATGCCGTCGCACAACACGGATTTGGTTTTATGTTCATGGAAGGTGATGGTGTCGAAAAGGATATGAAGGAAGCCATCAAATGGTTCACACTGGCTGCAGAACAGGGACTGGCTGGCTCACAGACGACCCTGGCCATGATTTATGAAGAAGGTAACGGTGTTGAGAAAGATCCTGAACTGGCGAAAGAGTGGTATGCCAAAGCCGGGTTTTAATCACTCTGGATCTAACAGATCTGACACTATAATAATGACGAGAATAATATATTGCGCCCAGCACATTTAATAAAAGTCCTGGAACTGGAGTTCCTGAGTGCCAGTGAAGGCCTGCACACACCGGTCATGCTCTGGGGCCCTCCAGGCGTAGGAAAATCACAGATTGTTCAGCAGATAGCTGTTTCCCATGGTGTTGAAGTCATTGACGTGCGCCTTTCACAAATGGAGCCAAGCGATTTGCGCGGGATTCCTATGCGAGTGGGTGATTTTGTAGAATGGGCTATTCCGTCAATGCTGCCTAACGCGAAGCGTCATGGTGAAACTGGCATCCTGTTCCTCGATGAAGTGACCTCTGCACCACCCAGCGTTTCAGCCGCTGCCTATCAGTTAATTCTTGACCGCAGTCTTGGTGAATACAAGGTACCCGAAGGTTGGGCAATTTTTGCTGCCGGCAACCGGCAGGGCGATCGTGGCGTCACCTACACCATGCCATCACCGCTGGCGAACCGCTTCTCGCATTTTGATGTCGATATCAACCTCGATGACTGGGTCAACTGGGCCTATCGCAAGGGTATTGATGACAGGCTTATCGCATTTTTGCGCTTCCGACCGGAAAAGCTGTTTGAATTCGATCCGGCACATAATCCGGTGGCCTTTCCAACTCCGCGTTCATGGGAGTTCGCCAACAATGCCCTGCAGAAATTTGAAGACCATCCAGAGTTGCTGACTGAAACTCTGCAGGCCTGCGTGGGACCGGCAACCGGTATCGAACTAAAGGCGTATATCGAGAATCTGAGTAATATGCCGGATCTCGATGAAATCATTGCTGGAAAAGATGTGCCTGTACCCGGTGAAATAGATCTGCAATATGCTGTCGCCACGGCACTGGTTGGCCGTGCCATTCGCGAGAAGGGCAGTGAGGATGCCGCCAGGGTCATTGGCAATATATTGAGTTTTGCTGGCAGTTTCCCGCAGCGGGAGATGGGCGTGATGATGGTGTCAGATATGAATCGAACACTGGGCGAAGCAATGTTTTCAGTTCCGGAATTTGACCAGTGGGCAGATTCTATCGCAGACCTGATGGTGTTCGGTCGCTAGAAGCCATAATTGCTGAGATAGTTCGCCTCTAGATCACCCATGATACTTAAACAAGTCGAACAGAAACTCGCTACTGCTCGCACTCGACTAATTCTCGACAGACCTTTTCTCGGTGCGCTGGTATTGCGCCTGCCGCTAGTAGCCGCGGACCGTAAATGGTGTAAAACCACGGCAACTGATGCCAGAAAGTTCTATTACAATCCCGAATTTATAGATTCCCTGTCGCTTCAGGAAACAGAATTTATGCTTGCTCATGAAGCCCTGCATTGCGGTCTCACACACTTTGCACGCAGAGAAAATCGCCTGAAGTGGCGCTGGGACATTGCCTGTGACTATGCTATCAATCCATTGTTACTTGATGAAGGCCTGACAGCACCATTTGGCATACTCTACGATAAAGGCTTTGCTGAAATGACGGCTGAGGAAATCTATCCTTATCTTGATAAAAAGATGGCCGACCAGACTATCGATCAGCATATCTATGATGCAGAAGAAGATGATGGCGAACAGGGTGAAGGATCGGGCGAATTACCGTCAAACGGAGATCAGTCCTCAGCTGATGGTGAAGTCACTGAAAAAGGCGGCGGCAGTGAAGTAAAGGGCAAAACCGGTGGTAAGGCTGAATCTGACAGCGATGCGGGAGGGGCGAAACGTCCTCGTCCGCTTAGTGGTCAGGAGCGGGAAGACCTGTCTGTGCAATGGCAGCAGAGGCTGGCCGGCGCAGCACAACAGGCGATGCAGGCTGGGAAACTGGCCGGATCACTGGCCCGCCTGGTTGATCATATGCTGCAGCCTAGCCTTCCATGGCGTATGATGCTGGCTCGCTATCTTAGCTATATCGCACGAAATGATTACAGTTACATGCGACCATCAAGCCGGCGCGATGGCCCGGCTATCTACCCCAGTTTGCGTAGTACAGAAGTCAATATTGTCGTCGTCGTGGATACCAGCGGATCCATCAGTAACGGTGAAATCAGCGAGTTTCTGAGTGAGATCAATGCCATAAAAGGACAATTATCTGCTCGCATCACCTTGCTCGCCTGTGATGCAGAACTCGATAGCGATTGCCCCTGGCGATATGAGCCCTGGGAAGAAGTAAATTTGCCGGATAAGCTTGGCGGCGGTGGTGGCACATCATTTGTTCCGCCATTTCAGTGGCTACAGCAACAGGATATACAACCTGATCTGCTGGTCTACTTTACAGACGCCGAAGGCGAGTTCCCCAGGCAGGAACCAGCTGTTGATGTGCTGTGGCTGGTAAAAGGAAAAAAGAAGGTGCCGTTTGGTACACGTGTACAGCTAAACTAACCAATTGACACAATACGAATTAATGCCACTTTCAAACGAAGACAATCTGCGAATTAACGTATTACTCAGGCAAAACCTTTATGCCCTGCGTATTGATGAATCAAAAATGCGCATTGATGCCCTGACAGAGCGTGGTGAAGGGCAGGTTGTTCTGAATCCCAATTGTCGTGATGAGAAATATATTGGCATGGTCAAAGAAATGATCTCTACTTATGTGCTGGGTTCGCCTATTGGCTATCCGGTATATATCCACCGCTGGATCAGGATGGGCCAGTCGCGCAAGGAAGAAAGCCTGCAGAACCTGCTAAAACTGGGTGAACCAGAGGCTGTCGTTGCGGTTGCCAACAGTAAAGATCTGCCGGTAGAAGTTGCCCGGCATGCCTGGTGGGCGCAGCCCACGGAAGAAAATGCACGGATATTGCTGCGACATAAAAGTGTTGTTGACGATGACCTGGGCCAGGAACTGGCGACCTTCCTGATGGAATTCCTGCCGTTTGAATCAGATGCCCTGCGCATCGTTGAAACAGTCAGCCTGCTACTGCAGGCAGGAGTGCTTTCTGAAGAAGACCGTATAGGCTTATGGAAAAAAGCGTCACACAAATCGGCCTATTACCCCGGGTTCCTGATTACAGCAGCGAATGATCTGCCACTTGATGTAGCGGAACATGAAAACTATCCGCAGTTGAGCCGGCAGCTTGCCGATATTATTGATCAGGGTAATAAAGCTGCTGAATATTATCTCTGGTGCCACAGTGACAGGGGACGAGCATTTCTTCACACCATTGGCCTGTCGTTGAAGAGGCCAGCACAGCAGGCAGTGGTGGTGACTTTGCTGAACGCCATTGGTCATCATTTTACAGAGCTGGGGCTGACGCGGCGTTTTCGCACTATTGAAGAGCTCAGTGCTTACAATTGCAGAATCTATGATGACAACTGTGAAAATGAGCACCATCATCTTTCAAGCGAAATAAAACAGCTCATTGCTGCAGTGCCAGGATGTCGAGAGCGTACACTCGCCATGCTCGGACTGGCACAAATGAGCGAAACATTGCTGGACCCTCTATTTGGCGGTACTGATTGCCTCGGTAGTGTAATGCGTAAGCGGATTAAGCCTGTCAGTGATCCGTTGCTTGAAATGATCGGGACACTAGAACAATGATTTACTCACTCGGGAGAAAGCAATAATGGGAAACATGCAGGAAATGGATAAAGATGAATCATTAAATGTCTATGGCGAGCCCCTGGAGTCCTGCAGTGAAGAACCCATTACAGGATTTTTCAGGGACGGCAAGTGTAATACCTGCAGCGAAGACCTTGGCTCTCACACGGTATGCATCAAGGTAAACAGCGACTTTCTTGAATTCTCGCGATCTCGTGGTAACGACCTGTCAACACCAATGCCCCAGTTTGGATTTGCCGGACTGAAACCCGGTGACAGCTGGTGCCTGTGCGCTGCCAGATGGCTGGAGGCCTATGAACATGATATGGCACCGCGTGTGCATATGACTCGAACCCATATTCGTGCGCTGGAAATTGTAGCGCTGGAACAGCTGAAGGAATATGCAGCTGACCTTAATTAACGAATATTATTTCACCATCTGCCCTGCACAAGCTTTGTACATATGAATGTCACTAATGTTTCACTTTCGATCCTGGTCACAGTGAAACTTGAAGACCTGGACAGTCATTCTGCCGCAGCTGCGGAAGTGGTAGGGAAAGAACTGGCCAGGCAGGTTGCAGACTACGAAAAAGAAAATCATCTCGGTTATTACCCTGCACTGGATTTCTTTCAGCAATCTGCACTCGGTGTCGATCCGGATTTACTCGATGCTGCTGATAACCTGGCCTGGCTCGCCACGCGGCTGGTACGGGAAGAAGTCCGCAGACGACTGCGGCCGATTTTTGCCAGCCTGCGTATAGACACAATGCAAAACCTCGTATACACCATGCCCAAGGTTCGTCCGGGGAAACCATCTGCTATTGAAAAACTGGCGCAACACTTTACACCGAACAAGGTAAGACTCGAAATGACTGCACGCATTATGAACCAGGATGGACATGAAAAAGACCTCAAGCGCTATTCTTCACACCTTGTCCACCGCTGGCTGAAGGAACATTTTGAAGAAATAGAAGTGACAAGCTGCCGTCAGCAACAGTAAAGCCCCTGTATCAACACACTAAAGCGCATTGCTTGAGCATTATCGTTGCACCAGGCCTGTACGCAACTCTGTGATCATTTAATCATTCATCTTGAGATTTAATAGAGCTGCCCTCAAGTATTTGATAAAATTGATCGGTTATTTGTAGATTAGATTTCTGACCACGCTGGAGCCACTATGGATTCACTACCCATATTTCTTAATATAAAACAACGCGATTGCCTGGTTGTCGGTGGTGGTCAGGTTGCTGCAAGAAAGGTCGCTCTGCTGAAAAAAGCCGGTTCATCCATTACCGTTATCTCACCTGAGCTTTGTGATGACCTGTCAGCCATGGCGGCGGCAAATACAATTACTCATATCGAACGTAATTTCGAAGATGCTGATATTAGTAATCAGGCTATTATTATTGCCTCTACAGATGATAGAAAGGTCAATGAACGCATATCAGCCATAGCGCATGAGAAAGGAATCCCTGTGAATGTAGTAGATAATCCCGATTTATGCAGTTTCCTGATGCCATCAATCATTGACCGCTCTCCAGTACAGATTGCAATTTCAACAGGCGGCGCCTCACCGGTACTGGCAAGACTGCTGCGAGGCCGCCTGGAATCCTCCATCCCATCCGCCTGCGGCAGACTGGCAAGCCTGGTGGAAGAGTACCGAGATGCGGTAAAAGAACGCTTCAGCGATGTAGAATCGCGGCGCTACTTCTGGGAACGTGTACTGCAGGGAAGTATCGCTGAAATGGTTTACGCCGGCCATGATGATGAGGCGAGGACAGCGCTTGCCGAAGAAATCAGCAAAGCTGAAGAAGAACCGCATGAGTCGGGGCAGGTATATCTCGTCGGTGCCGGACCGGGTGACCCGGATCTACTGACATTTCGAGCCCTGCGATTAATGCAGCAGGCTGATGTCGTGGTCTATGACCGGCTGGTGTCAGAACCGATACTAAATATGGTTCGCCGCGATGCACAGCGTATCTATGCTGGTAAAGAGAGAAATAACCATACGATTCCACAGGAAGATATTAATCACCTGCTGGTCAGACTGGCAAAAGAGGGACATCGCGTGTTGCGACTAAAAGGTGGCGATCCTTTCATCTTTGGACGTGGTGGAGAGGAAATTGAAGGGCTGATGGAGGAGGGAATCCCGTTCCAGGTCGTGCCCGCCATCACCGCAGCTTCAGGCTGCTCTACCTATTCAGGCATACCACTGACGCATCGGGATTATTCACAGGCCTGCACATTTGTCACCGGACATCTGAAAGATGGCACCTGTAACCTTAACTGGCCGGCCCTGGCACAGCCGAATCAGACCATCGTTTTTTACATGGGGTTGCAGGCAGTCAACGTTATCTGTAAAGAACTGATCGCGCACGATATGCCACCGACAACGCCTGCCGCTCTAATCGAAAAGGGCACAACACCAGAGCAGAAAGTCTATGTTGGTGATCTGGATAGTCTGCCGGAGCTGGTGAGGTTGAATGAAATCAAGGCACCTACATTGATAATTGTGGGGCAGGTGGTTCAGCTCAGAGAAAAGCTGAACTGGTACAAAAGTGCAAATAAATCCCCGAAGAATAATTCAAAATAATATTATGTTTCAACGAATTAGAGAAGATATTGAAAGTGTTTTCGAGCGTGATCCTGCAGCCAGGAACGCACTTGAAGTGCTGACAACCTACCCGGGTCTGCACGCCGTCTGGGGTCACCGCATCAGCAGTTTTTTATGGCACCACCACCTGAAGTGGCTGGCACGAGTGGTTTCAAACCTGTTCCGCTGGCTGACGGGAATTGAAATACATCCCGGTGCGACGATCGGCTGCCGTTTTTTTATAGATCATGGAATGGGCGTGGTGATTGGTGAAACAGCGATAATCGGCAACGATTGCACCCTCTACCATGGTGTGACACTTGGTGGTACGAGCTGGGATAAAGGCAAACGCCACCCGACGCTGGAAGATAATGTTGTAATAGGTGCCGGCGCGAAAGTATTAGGGCCTATTACCATAGGTACCAGTGCAAAAATTGGCTCAAATTCAGTCGTCGTTAAAGATGTGCCTGCGATGGCGACAGTTATCGGTATCCCTGGCCATATTGTCAATACGGAAACTGATAAGAACGACCACAAGCGTAAGGAACAGGCGAAAAAAATCGGTTTTACTGCCTATGGCGAAACTCAGGATTCTGCAGACCCGGTAGCGCAGGCAGTTAACCATATACTCGAGCACCTGCATGCTGTTGACGCTCGTATTAACCTGATTGACGGCAAGCTGGAACAGGCGGGTCTCGCTGAAGGGCTAGGCGATATGCCTGAAATTGCTGCAGAAGAACTGAGTAGTGGTGGCGACGAGAAAAGTCACGACCAAACAGTTGATACAAGTGACAACAAGGATGGGGAAAAGAATTAGTTATAATACTTGACTAAACTGGTCGGGTATTACATAATTATACACTATAACACATTCATTCCATCAATCGCGAGTAACTACTATGAGACTGACTACAAAAGGCCGTTATGCTGTGACAGCTATGCTTGATCTAGCCATACATTATGAAAAAGGTGCAGTGACACTATCTGACATTGCAGGCCGACAGGGTATATCTCTATCGTACCTGGAGCAGCTATTTGCCCGTTTGCGGCGCAAAGGCCTGGTAAAAAGCACCAGGGGGCCAGGTGGTGGTTACCAGCTTGCGACTGAACCTCAAAATATCCCGGTTGCAGAGATTGTCTCCGCCATTAATGAGAATGTCGATGCCACCCGCTGTGGCGGTGAAAAAAATTGTGACAAGGACGGTCGCTGCCTGACCCACTATTTATGGGAAGATTTGAGTACCCGGATTCACGAATTTCTTAATCAAATCACCTTAGGTGATCTCGTCAACCAGCCAAATGTTCAGGAAGTAGCCTGTCGTCAGGAAGAAACAAGCAGGACAGCGACATTACAGCCGGTTAGAGCACAGTAATAGGCAGTAAGTAAGCTATTGAAACATAACTGTCATTTCAGACTAGCAGAGAACATAGAAAAAGATGAAACCAATATACCTTGATTATTCAGCGACGACCCCGGTAGACAAGCGGGTAGCAGAGAAAATGATGCATTATCTGACTATGGATGGTGAGTTTGGCAACCCGGCCTCGCGTTCGCATGCCTATGGCTGGGAGTCAGAAGCAGCTGTTGAAGAGGCCCGTAAGCAAGTTGCAGCTTTACTCAATGCCGACCCGCGGGAGATAGTCTGGACCTCGGGAGCAACCGAATCAAATAACCTGGCTATTAAAGGTGCTGCGCATTTCTATAGTAAGAAAGGAAAGCATCTTATTACCTGTAAAACTGAGCATAAAGCGGTTCTGGATACCTGCCGCCAGCTCGAACGTGAAGGGTACGAAGTAACTTATCTTGATCCTGAAGAAGATGGCCTGGTTGACCTTGCCAAGCTGGAAGCTGCGATTAGACCGGATACTACATTGATCAGTATCATGCATGTCAATAATGAAATTGGAGTGATTCAGGATATTGCTTCAATCGCTGCGATTGCACATAAGCACAAAGTTATTTTCCATACCGATGCTGCACAGAGTGCAGGTAAAATACCGATTGATGTCAAAGCCATGGATATTGACATGCTGTCATTGTCGGCTCACAAAATTTATGGACCAAAAGGTATCGGCGTCCTGTTCGTGCGACGCAAGCCGCGCATCAGGATCGAGGCACAAATGCATGGCGGCGGTCATGAACGAGGCATGCGCTCCGGCACACTGCCCGTGCACCAGATCGTAGGCATGGGTGAAGCGTTTCGTATCGCACGTGAAGAAATGGTAGAAGAGTCCGCGAGGATTCTGCGTTTACGTAACCGGCTGCTCGATGGTTTTAGAGATATGGATGAGGTCTATGTCAATGGTGATCTGGACCACCGTATACCTGGCAATATTAATATCAGTTTTAATTATGTCGAAGGCGAGTCTCTGATCATGGCGCTAAAAGATCTTGCCGTTTCTTCAGGCTCGGCATGTACATCTGCCAGTCTCGAGCCATCCTATGTGTTGCGGGCGCTGGGCAGGAATGATGAACTTGCACACAGTTCCATTCGTTTCAGCATAGGCCGTTTTACAACGGAAAATGATATCGACCGGGCTATCCAGCTGGTGCGTGAAAACATAGACAGATTGCGTGAACTTTCACCTTTATGGGACATGTTTCAGGAAGGCATAGACTTGTCAAAAGTAGAATGGGTTGCACACTGATTTAGAATAGTCAGTTTATTCAATCAGGAAAGAACAGTCTGACGGAAGTGGAGTAATGTAATGGCGATAAGTCTGACAGAAAAAGCAGCAGAACACGTACTTAATTTTATTGAAAAACGGGGCGGAGCAGCGGGCCTCAGGCTGGCGGTAAAAACCTCCGGCTGCTCAGGCCTGGCTTATGTACTCGAGTTTGTCGATGAAATCGAAGATTCAGATGAGGTTTTTGAATCATCCGGCGTCAAAGTAATCGTAGACAAAAAAAGCCTGATTTACCTTGATGGTACGGAGCTTGATTACAAGCGTGAAGGTCTGAATGAAGGTTTCGAGTTCAATAACCCTAATGTCAAAGATGCATGTGGCTGTGGAGAGAGCTTTACTGTCTAGCAGCACACAGTAACCCGTTTCGCCGACCAGGTTAGAACAGCACCTATGATGCACACTCCGCTCGAAAACGACTTCTTCGATCTGTTCGGTATTGGCAGGACATATTCACTTGACCGCCGTTTGCTGCGTGATCGTTTTCGAGAACTGCAAAAGAAATTTCATCCGGATAATTTTGCCAGTGCCAGCGACCAGGAGCGCCGGCTATCCGCACAGTATGCGGCGCTCATCAATGAAGCCTATACAACTTTGAATGATCCAATGCAGCGTGGAAAATACATGCTCAGCCTGCATGGTATAAATCTTGATGAAGAGCATGATACCCGCATGGATCCGGAATTCCTGATGCAGCAGATAGAATTACGGGAAGAGCTGGATGATGCACAGTCGTCCATCGATGCACTTGCCAGGCTTTCAGCCAGGATCAGCGACGAGTTCTCAAAAAGGGAAGCAAGTATAGGTGAGATATTGGATAATACGAGCGAACAGGAGTCACAGCTGGAGACAGCCCGACACCTGGTACGTGAGTTACAGTTTCTTATTCGCATGCGATCTGAGATTGAAGATGCGGAAGAAGCACTATTCTGAAATTTATCTGAAACAATTTCTTTAAAATTAATCCTAATCCCCGCAGACTGTCGAGAGAACATCAATGGCACTATTACAAATTAGTGAACCCGGTAAATCTACCAATCCACATGAGCGTCGCCTGGCGGTGGGGATAGATCTCGGTACAACTAACTCGTTGATCGCAACAGTACGCAGTGGAGAAGCCATAGTACTGCCCGATGAAGAAGGTCGTTACCTGTTGCCTTCTGTCGTGCGTTTCAGAGCTGAAGGCTCTCCACAGATTGGATACCCGGCGCTGGATGCCAGCATTAATGACCCGATGAATACCATTGCATCGTCAAAGCGAATGATTGGTCGTAAGACAGCAGACATCAAGTCATTGCGCGATAAGCTGCCATATAACTTTGATGATGAGTCCGCCAATGTCCCGAGAATTATAACAGCAGATGGACCACGCAGTGCGATTGAGGTCAGTGCTGAAATACTAACGGCACTGAAAAAACGCGCGGAAACTTCACTTAGAGGAAATCTCGGTGGTGTCGTGATCACTGTACCGGCTTATTTTGACGATGCCCAACGCCAGGCAACAAAGGATGCCGCCAAACTGGCTGGTCTTAATGTCATGCGTTTGCTCAACGAACCGACGGCAGCGGCTGTTGCCTATGGACTAGACCAGGGGTCTGAAGGTATCTATGCCATCTATGACCTCGGTGGCGGAACGTTCGATGTTTCAATTTTACATCTCAATAAAGGCGTTTTTGAGGTGCTTGCCACTGCTGGTGATTCAGCCCTGGGCGGTGATGACATGGACAGGCTGATTGCTGAATGGCTGCTCGATGATGTCGACGATGAAGAATTATCCAGTAACAGTCAATTTCTGCGGCAGGCGATGGTTTCTGCCCGCACTGCTAAAGAAGCATTGACCGAAAATACATCCACAATAGTCTCACTCAAGTTACCGGACGGGTCGAGCAGGGAGATTGTCCTTGATCGCACAACAATGGATGAAATTATTGCTCCGGTTATTGATAAAACGTTAATTCCTTGCCGGCGCAGTCTGCGTGATGCCGGCCTCGATAAAGATGATATTGACGGTATCGTAATGGTCGGGGGATCAACCCGTGTTCTCAGTGTTAAAGAAAAGGTGGAAAAGTTTTTTGAGAAAAAGCTCTACACTGATGTAGATCCTGATCAGGTCGTCGCAGTAGGCGCTGCAATACAGGCTGATATATTGATAGGAAACCGCTCCGCCGACGAGATGCTTTTACTGGATGTGATCCCACTGTCTCTCGGCATAGAAATCATGGGTTCCATGGTGGAGAAAATAATCCCGCGTAATGCGACAATTCCCGTCACGCGCGCACAGGAGTTCACCACCTATAAAGATGGCCAGACTGCCATGTCTATACATGTCGTACAGGGCGAACGGGAACTGGTATCTGATTGCCGCTCACTGGCGCGCTTCGAGTTGCGCGGTATTCCACCAATGGCGGCAGGCAGCGCACGTATCACAGTGAGCTTTAAGGTTGATGCTGATGGTCTGCTCAGCGTCAGCGCCAGGGAAGCCACAACAGGCATCGAAACCCAGGTCGATGTAAAGCCTTCATATGGTCTAACAGACGAAGAAGTAGAGCAGATGCTGCGCGACTCAATTACCTTTGCCAATGATGATATCAAGGCCCGCTTACTGGCAGAACAGCGAGTTGAAGCCGAACGGGTAATTCTTGCCATACAAAGCGCATTAGACGTAGATGGTGACAAGTTCCTTAATGATAATGAACGATCAGAGTTAGTTAAGGGAATAAATAAATTAAAAGAATTAACAGATAGTGATAATGCAGAGTCAATTAAACAGGCAGCCAATGATCTGAATCAACTATCTGAAGTGTTTGCCTCACGTCGCATGGATGCCAGTATCCGCAGCGT
>Ga0316198_10000568_pt1 | contig 19740 bp, 15 predicted proteins | sample OudBieAanoxic_MG_FD_204935 | JGI IMG/M metagenome (GOLD analysis project Ga0316198, IMG submission 204935) | Coastal sediment microbial communities from Oude Bieten Haven, Netherlands - site A anoxic | ecosystem: Environmental > Aquatic > Marine > Coastal > Sediment | place: Netherlands...
TTTTACCTTTTTTAAAGGCTTCATACATGGCAATGCTCGCATTCTTCAGTACATCCTGAACGCTCTTACTCGTATCATTAAATGTTTCATAACCAATGAAACAAGAAACAGAAAATCGACCTTCAGACAGCTCAAGTGGTATCTCAATGGCAAATACAATATCTGCAATAACACCATTAATAATAGATTGTATTTCAAGAGGGTTAACGGGTAAGCCTTTTAATAACACAATAAATTCATGGCCATCAAATCTAGCTACGGTAGCAAGGTTTTTCACAGTATTACGTAGTCTATTTGCCACTTGTCGTAACACTTTATCACCAACATGATAGCCCATTACATCATTAATATTTTTAAACTTATCTAAATTAATTAATAGTATGGCGCCTGTGCTTGTCTGTTTAGCACAATTATCAATGGCTTTAGCTAAGCGTTGCTGCATTTCCATTCTATTGAATAAGCCGGTGAGAAAATCATGGGAGGCTTGGTAACTAATTTTTTCTTCAATCTGTTTTCTGGTTTTAATTTCTAAAACTAGTGAGCGGTGATTAATAGAGGCGATACTGCTTGTTGCCAGTTTTTTTAATACTGGGGTTAAGGCATTTTGAATTGCTTCACCTAACGGCTGCTTACGCTCAATGGCTAATACACCAAAACCACCAATTTTAAATAAGTGATAAAGACTCGATTCATACTCAATAACGTCAATCGCTAAGTTATTTGTAAAGAAAGTATTAACGATATTGGCGAGTGGTTGGTTATTACTTGCTAGCAGCCCATATTTTTTCATTGGGAAACTTAAATAATGACCTAATTTCAAGTTTGAATCTTTGCTCTTTTGATGGACTGGATTTTTATTTTCATCTTGTACCAGAAAAACATGGCAATTAGTTGAATTTAAACTCAGACAACAGAGACGTAAAAATTGATGCAACATTTTTTTAAGATCAGATTCTTTACCTATCGCCAGTACTAACTGGTGTTGGATAGACATAATGTGCATCGCTGTATTCATAATTTATCCAGAATAATTAAAAAGAACCGATAACGGTTGATTTATTAAGTAATCGTATTGAGCCACAAGGGGTATTAGCTATTTCACCTATTGCCATCGCACCAACTAAACAAGTGTTAGGAAATGGGCGTTGTATTGCTTCGAGTTCATCATCAATGGCATCACCCATGAAAAAATCTCGACTGATACAATCAAATAATAATAGCGTATTGAGTGGGCCTTGCTGTAATAAACTTTGAGCGGCTTCTGTACTTGCGTCGATCATTTTATCTTGGCTGCTTTGCAATAGGTAGACCATTGAATTAACTGGCACATTCCCTACACACTCTAAATATGAACCATTGGTTTGAATAGGATCTCGGACTAATATTTCGCCATCCAAAGAGATAATGCCTAAAGGGTGCTTTTTCGCAAATGTTGTAAAGAAATCTGCACACAGCGGTGTAGAAGACCTGCTTTGTATTATTTCCTTATAAATATCAAAGGTCGGTTTATAATTCAATGAATAAACAAAATGCCCCTCCGATGACGTTACTAAATAAGGACCATCGAGTAGCTCCCAGCCATGCCCAATACTATTGTTTATTGGGCAAGGCAAAGCAATGACTTGTGTTAAGCCCCTCATCAACCCCTGATTGGTAAAAATAACTGGATTGTTTGCATCATCTAAAGATCCTGCTCCACCACCAATTGTTGTTACACCCGAGCCCATAAAGTCATAAAAATGATCAATAAAATTTTCACTTTTACTGCATAAGGCATCGGATATAATGATGAAGTCCTGATAGTTTTCGAGTTTTTCACTTTTTGTGTGAATATAATGCTTTAAGTCTGGATCTGATTTGTTGAGCATCGAATAATTTTCTATTACGGGCTCTACCATTAACCCTATTACAATTGCGCCTTGGGTATAGTTTTTACCTTGGTAAATTATTTTAGGAAATACTCCTCCGCATAAAGGCAATGAGCATGCTACTAACATACTGTTTATTTTTTTAGTATCATAAGTATTGCTAATACAAGTAAGTAATAAAATCCCATTAGCACCATCTTCTATTACACTCCTGATGGTCTTACTTAACTCCTCTAAACAAGGGCTATTTGTAAATTTTATGATAGAAGCCGGGGACATAACATCAATTCCTAAGTTCAGAATATCAATTTTAGGGTATTAATGTGATGACCTAATAAATTGATAAAATACATATATATAACTCTATCTAATTTCTCTATAAAATCCTATAAAGTTTTGATTTGCATTCAATTGTTTGTGATTTATAACACTCTTGAGAATCATTATCATTAACTCATTTAAATAACTTAGTTAATTATATCTTTTGTCGCATTTTCACGGCTTTTTTATCTTTTTAACCTTCGCATAAACATTCTTAATATTGCTTTACCAATTAGCTATTGAGGTTATTTATAAAGCGCTTTATAAATAAGGCTCGCCTAGGTATTATGTATAAAAATAGATCTTAATCACTGAAAAATAATATAACTCCTACTTATTTACTGCTTTATTAATTTATTTTATAGAGCGGATATACAACATTGGTTTTGCATCAACCTACTCCTTTATGCAGTGATTGACTCTTTTCCTAACATTAACAATCCATATTCAAAACTTATTAACAGGAAGATAAACAAAAAATGTCATACCAACTTGTATTGATCTGTATTGCCGCCCTAATTGGCATTGGTATTCTTTTACATCACCCATCACGGACTTTTGGTATTCCTTCTTTGCTTATTTTTATGGGGGTAGGTTTGTTATTTGGTAATGGTGAATTTAATTTTGTTTATGATAATTTTGCTTTAACCTCTTTAGTGGGCAGCATTGCTCTGAATATTATTGTTTTTGTTGGGGGGTTAAATACATCTAAGGAAAGCGTGCGCATTGCTTATCGAGAAGGTGGAGTCTTATCAACGTTAGGGGTTTTACTGACAACCTTCATTTTTGCCATTCTGCTTTCTTATGTTTTAGATTTTTCTTTTATTGTTTGTCTGTTATTTGCGGCCATCGTTTCTTCAACAGATGCAGCAGCTGTTTTCTCCATATTGCATTCCAAAAAAATTCAATTAAAAGAGCAAACTGATACAGTACTGGAGTTTGAATCAGCGACCAATGACCCTATTGCACTTATCTTGGTTGTTTTATTAACTGAGTTAGCACTTGCTCCTGATAGTGGTGTTTCAGCAAGTAGTATTAGCATTGAATTAGTTACACAAATTTTTAGTGCACTAATTATCGCCTTTATTGTGGGTAGATTATGTGTGTGGTTACTTAACCATATTAAACTGGAAGAGTACGGCCTAATTCCGGTCTTTGTTTTGGTTAGTTTTGTCTTAGCTACTTATGGTAGTGAGCTTGTTGGCGGTAATATTTTATTAGCGTCTTATGTGGCTGGTGTTGTGATTGGTAACGGCATTAAACGAGGTAAAGAAATTACTAAGCACTTTTTTAATAGTTTATCTTGGTTAGCACAAGCATTAATGTTTATTGCGCTTGGTTTACAAATGTTTCCTCATCATCTTTTCGATGTGCTTTATGCTTCCTTATTGCCCGCGTTATTATTAATTTTTGTAGCGAGACCGTTGGCAGTTCAAATTTGCTATCTGTTTTTTCCTAAAGCCAGTTGGAGGAAACGACTATTTATTTCATCTATAGGTTTGAAAGGAGCGACGCCAATTGTTTTTGCTTTGATTCCTGCGGCTGCCGGCATTGAATCATCATTAACCATAGTCAATATGGTCTTTTTTATTGTTTTAATCTCTGTATTTTTTCAAGGAGCTGCGATTAAACCTCTGGCTAAAAAGTTACAACTTAACATCGAACAAGAATAAAAGTATTTTGAGCTTTGATAGCTGCTTTTTGTAGTAACTTACTATTGTTGTGTACAAAGCAGCTAAGTGAAGATTGTTCTCAAATAAAATAAATTTAGATTTTGTTAAGGCCAAGAGTAAATTGAATTGTTTCTTGGTCTGGCTGCGAGACTTCGATGGTGTAATTGTTTAGTAAACACAGTTTTTTGACGATTGCTAAGCCCAAACCATAATGTTGATTTTCAGTGCGCGCTGAATCTATTTGATAGAGAGGTTTGAAGAGCTGCTGTAATTGCTCTGGAGAAATCGGCTGTATTAACTTGTTTTGTATAATTATACAAATCCTATTGTTATCTTGTTTAGTAATAGTTAAATCAACCGTCGATTGAGCAGGGCTGTAAAATAGCGCATTATTTATTAAATTTGAGGTAATAATATTAAAGCTAATAACATCTAAATTGATTGATGATTTAGTTAATAAATTAGTGAGCTTGATCCTATCTAAAGCACCTTGATGGGTACTTTCTATGGTCGTAATAATTTCATTGATCTGCTGGAAAAGCTGAATATTCTCGTTCTGCTGTTTGAGTAAATATTGGTCGCTCTGGTTTAACATCATCAAGTTGTTAACGATATGCTTCATACGTTGTGCAATGGACAACATATCCTGTGAATAACTGTCTGAAATTCGATGATCATTCGGATATTGTATATGTAGTTCACTGAGGCTAATAATCTCCGCAATAGGCGTTTTAAGTTCATGCGCAATATCCGCAGATAAACGTTTCTCTTCCTGCAATGTTTGTTGTGAAAACTCAATAAAACGTAATAACTCTGCTCGAATAGGGGCTATCTCAATATGTTCATTAGGGATTTTAGACAGCGACGACGTTGCTTTATCTATTTTTAAGTGGGCGATTTCATCATTTAATAAAATCAGAGGTTTTAATCCTTTATCTATCTGCGCAATGACCAAATAACGAATACCGATGATTAAGGTAAAGAACAATAACCAAAAGACAATATCAAGAACAAGCAAAGCCTGAGAAAAATCTTCATCGGAGACAGTGACAGTAAAAAAAGCTGTGTGTTGAAAAGGCGCCACAGTATCTCGTAAACGTTTGGGAACCTGTGGGTGAAAGTAGCTCATTATGGCGCGACCTGAACGCCCATCGGGTAATTCAACATCAATCATTTTTGAGCTATTAATCGGCAGAGCTTGTTTGACTAATTGCTGTTCCGGAAAGGCGCGTAAAGAGCGCGATCTTTCAAAGGGTTTCTGATCCACCCATAATTGGAAATATTGAGATTTTTTTGGATTTGAAAATTCCGGCATAAACTCATCTGAAAAGTCAAACTCGACACCATTTTTATTGACTTCTACCAGTGTTTTTAGATAGTTAGATTTAGTGGTTAAACTCTCATCAAATTTATCTTTTACCCAATCATCTAATACAATATCGATCGCAATAAAAATACTAAATAATATGATGGCTGGGATGAGAGTGATTGCACGGACAATGTCTTTTTTTATCGATTTCATTCCGCTTGCTCTAATAAGTAACCAAAACCACGTTTATTTTTGATCGGAAGTACACCACCAAGCAACTTGGTTTTTCGCCTTACCGATGATAAGTGCGCCTCGATGCTATTTTTGGATAACTCATCAAAATGCCCAACCACCGCTTCACTAATTTTACTGGTGCTAACTATATTGCCTTTAGCGCTAAAAATAGCTTCAATAATTTTGAATTCATTTTTAGTCAGCTCAATTGGACTATTTTGGTAAGCAAAACTTTTTTGTTGGGTATCGAGAACAAAATCGTCTTGTCTAATCACATTGTTAAAGTGGGAAATTTCGCCTCTTTTTTGAATACTCATGATACGTGCATGCAGCTCATCAAAAGAGAAAGGTTTAACTAAGTAATCATCCGCGCCAGCTAATAAACCATTAACGCGATCATCGACGGTGACACGTGCAGATAGAATAATTACTTTACTGTGTATATTTTCTTGGCGAAGGGTTTTAAGAATGGTCATGCCATCAATATTTGGCAGCATGAGATCTAAAATAATAAGATCATAGGGATTATAAAGAGCGAGATTTAAACCTTCACTACCGTCACCTGTAGCTTCAACAGTGAAGCCTAAATTGCTCAAACCAACAATTAAGCTTCTACGTAAATGCTGAGAATCTTCTATTACCAAAATTTTCATTTCAAATCTCTATGCTAATTATTGTTATTAGTTACTATTTCTATTGATAGCTAAGTACTTACTTTACAAGTGTTAGTAATATCTAGTGCATTTTTCTTTTGCTTGGTATTAACACCATAAAAACCCAATAATGTATGGAATAGATTGTCATGTGATACGACATCATTGTTAGCACGTTGTTGTAAACAGTTTTTACTGATGCCTTTATTGGTAAAGTAATCGTCCGTTGCCCACATAAACCAAGGTACATGAGTTTGCTCATCAGGTGCTACAACATAAGGCGTTCCATGCAAATATAAACCGTTTTCGCCTAATGATTCTCCATGATCCGAAAGGTAGAAAAGTGCAACATTGTAAGTGTCTTGATACTGTTCCAGCATGGTAATGGTTTCAGCCAATATGTAGTCGGTATAGGCGATAGTATTATCATAAACATTAACAATCTCTTGGTCACTGCAATTCTCAATATCACTGCGCTCGCAAGTTGGTTTAAATAAAGCTTTATCCTGCGGATAGCGTTGGTAATAAGTAGGGCCGTGGCTACCGATTAAATGTAATGCAAATAATTTATTCTGCAGTGGGTCTTGTTCTATTAGTTTTGGAAGCAGGCGTAATAAGGCCTGGTCGTAACAGCTATGTTTATTACATAAATCGCTATTGTCTGCTTTATTAACCTCTAATTTTACTAAATTTTGTGCAACTTGTTTATCACCGCCATCATTATCTAACCACTGTACTTTAACTCCTGCATGGTTCAATACATCTAATACATTATCTTGGTTTATCGCTCGTTCTTTTTTGTATTCTGAACGACTCATATTTGAAAATAAACAGGGTAGTGACACTGCAGTAGCGGTACCACAAGTGGTGACATGTTGAAATGAAATAATGCCCATCTTGTCTGTATAAGGGTTGGTATTACGCGTATAACCATTGTAAGCAATATTTTGTGCGCGGGCTGTTTCTCCGACCACAAAAACCATTAAGGTAGGTTTATTATTAGTAGCAGGAACCAGCTTTGCATCTTGCCCTAATTTTGAGTAGATAATGGGTTTCTTTAAGTAATTTTTCTTAACATACTTGAATGTATTATAAACATGAGCAGGATTAATCATCTTGTTCAAATAACTGTTATTACGACCTATTGATGCATAATCTTTATAGTAAAAAACAGCAATTAACGCAATGATACTAACCATCCCAATCAATAATGCAGCTTTTAAGAATAAAGTTTTAAGCACACTGCTGTTATAAGTTACTTTTACTTTTAACAGTAAAAAAGCAGGCAATACCCCAAGTAAAATAAAAAATAATACTGCACTTAAATTAAAATATGAAAATGCTTCTCCGCTATTTGTTTCAAAGATATTTTCCATCATGGTGTAATCAAACATGATGTTATATGTAGCACTCGCATAAAAAGCCAATGCAGAGGTTAATATTAATGGAATTACTATTATTTTAAATAAATAAGGCCAGGCTAACAGTGTAAAAATAATCACAAAAGCACTGATTAATAAAAGGTGACTAATTAAATATAGCGTGAAATCATTACCAGATAACTCATAAACTCGTTGAATAATAGGGTGGTTAAAGACCATTGCAAAATAACTTGCAAGCAGGATCACGATGATATTTATATTCAAAGAAAACTCAGTTGGTAAGGTTAATTTTTTAAGCACACTATTATTCATTTAGTTCAAGTCCACATTCTAGGAGAATGTAAACATGTTATGTTTTAAAGCTTAAGGTTGGCTGAAGACAAACTGAAAGTTTACTGAGTTTTGGCTGCGAACAATGCAGTTTTGAAGAAAAGAGGTAATGTTCTTTATTAAAGCGTACAGCGCTATCTACAGTAGCCTGTCTGTACGTTTCAGAGTTACTTGATAGTGGATTATTGTTTTATTTTATCTTTATAAACTTTACTGACGTGGATCAAGCTGATTAATTTTAATATTGGTTTTATCAATAGTTGCGCACTGCCTACGATAAATAACCAAGTGCCACTTTCAACCAGTGAATTGGATAGAAAGAAAAAACTACCGATTAAAAACCACACTGCAATTAAAAAGTCATTTAAGGCGCCTAATGCTTCATAGCGACGCTGAATAATAATGTGCTCTTGTCCTAAGTTTAACTCTAACTCATTGATATTTAATCTCATATATTCTCATTTTTTAGTTTTTTTACTAGGTTTAAGCAGATTATTTTCATGTACTCAGCCTAGCAAATACATGAACTTAAGCAACTATCATTTACTTTTTCTTATTAACCTCATTTACTCTTTCTGCATTTTTAGCTGAAGGTGATTCAGCAATCAGTTATTTCTCTCTCTGCCCATTTTTATGTGTAATTAGTCACATCAAAAATAAATCACATTGAATATCGAGTAGGTGGCGAGTACATTGCACAAAGATTCGCTGAATCGATTCAGCAAATTGCTGGATTTTAACCAATGATTAATATTAGGACGTGCTATGAAACTTAAAACACTGTTTATTTCTACTCTGCTTGGCTTAGGTACACTGACTGTCAATGCTGCTGAATTCACTCTAACTAATTCGTTATCAGGGACGGATGTGGGCGACTGGAAAGTCACTAATCAAACATTAGGTTTTACTGATGGTGGAACATTCTCTGTCGAAAAGCGTCAATTACACGGTGGTAAACAAGCCGGAGTTGACGTTCTTATCGTTAATAATGGAAAAGTGACCATTACCCTAATACCAACTCGTGGCATGGGGATTTTTGATGTGAAGATGGATGGTGAACGAGTACTAGGATGGGACTCTCCGGTCAAAGAAATTGTCAACCCTGCATTTATTGAGTTAGAAAGCCGTAATGGTTTAGGCTGGTTAGATGGTTTTAACGAAATGATGGTACGTTGTGGTTATGAATGGACAGGTCACCCTGGAGTTGATGATAATGGGCAGCTACTTAGTTTACATGGACGAGTACAAAATACGCCTGCTTCAACTGTGAAAGTGATCATAGATGATAAACCGCCACATAAAATAACGATTCAAGGTGAAGTCAGTGAGCGCACCTTTAAAATGGCGGAGTTAGTGACCTTAACTCAATTGGAAGTGGTGCCCGGGTCAACCACTTTCTCACTGCATGATCAGTTAACTAATAAAGCGGATTACGATAACGAATATCAAATTATTTACCATTCTAATTTTGGTACGCCGATCCTAGAAAAAGGTGCTAAATTTATTGCTGCAGCGAGTGAAATATCACCATTTAATGATTATGCTAAAGCGGGCTTAAAAGATTGGCAAACTTATTTAGGGCCTACAAAAGGTTATGATGAAATGGTGTTTAACTTTAAACCTATTGGTAACGACAAAGGCGAAACGCTGGCTGTACTGCATAATGCGAAAGCGAATAAAGGGGTTGCAGTCGGTTACAATGTGCAACAATTACCCGTCTTAACATTATGGAAAAATACAGATACCAAACAGCAAGGTTATGTGACCGGCATTGAGCCTGGAACCAGTTATGCTTATAACACCAAATACCAACGTCCATTAGGTTTAGTGCCAACAATTAAAGCGGGTGAAACCAAGCACTTTGATCTGACTTATACTATTTTAGCTAACAATAATGATGTTAAATCAGCACTTAAACAGGTGGCTACCATTCAAAATGGTGCAGAGGTTAAACAAGTTACAACCCCTATTGTCGATTTAAATACGGTCGAATAAGACCGAATAGAATGAAATGAGGTAAGTTTTTGAATTAGACTAAGAGAGAATGCTCATTCTGCAAAGAGTGTATTGTAGAACGAGCATTTTTATCATGCAGCTTTATGCATCTTAAAAAGAAAAACCAACCATAAACTCCAATTGTGGATCTTGATCAAAATAGACAGGGTTGCTGGAAGTATATTTTTCTTGTTTGATACCTGCACTTAATATCATTGGCGATTTAATATAAGCAACACCAAGTCGGTAACCGTAAGCATCAATATCAGAGCTATCTTCAACAAAATAATGGCTATATAACACACCTAAATAAGGTTTAATATGTTGCTCTAATGGAAAATAATAGGTGGATTGCAAAGACGCTTTTGAAATAGTGGGTGACCCAGAGAACCAATATTCATAACCACCGCCAATGGCAAGGTTATCCAATGCAAAGTATTGTAACGAGGCGCCGGCAATCGTATAGTTTTGATTACCACTAGAAGCTGTACCTAACTTTATTGATACTGATTTACTGCCTGCGAATAATGACGCTGAATTTGCGCTATTGTTAAAGAATAAAGAAACGAGCGAGGCAATTAAGAGTGGTTGTAATAGCGAATAAAATAGGGGTAGCGTTATACGTATTGATTTCATTATTAACCCTTTATTAAAGGAAGTGGAGCTTTAAGTTTATACCAACCTAAGTGACTTGTTGATTGTTAATTGAACAATTTATTGCTAAATGAAAATTTTTAAGCAATATATGTTATATTTTATTTGACCTTTCCCTAGGGGGATACTTTATTATTAGCGACTTAATTAATTGGTTACTGTCTTTATCAATTTACTCATCAATATTAATGCTTAGTTAATGAAAAAAATCATCACATTACTTTTAATGATTACTATTCAAGTTACTTTCATGCAAAAAGTGATGGCCTCTGCACCATTGTTAGAAGGTGAAATTCAAACAACAAAGCATTGCAAAATGGTTACGATCAGTTATCTAGATTGCTCAAATATGAATATGACGACTAATATGAGCATGCAAGACTGTAATGATAATTGCGAGATGATGAATGTTGTTTCAGTAACACATTTTATCGAAAATACGACTATCTTATCGTTTACTTATAATCGAATTAATTACCCTGTTTTAAACCTATCTCCTCTCCATGCACACCCTAAAAGCCTTTATCGCCCTCCTTTATTTAGTTAATTTTTTAAGCCGCGATCTCTTCATTTTTTGAGATGGCACAACTCAGTATTTTAAAAGATTAATTAGTTACCCATTCATTGGGTAAAAGGAAAACAGATGAAAATCTTTAATCTATCTGTGCTGTTATGCACAGTGGTTACATTGCATGTTTCAGCGTTGTCATTACAAGATGCACAACAGATCGCATTACAAGACGATCCTGGACAAGAAGTTTATCAAGCGCAACAAGCTTTATTAATTGCAAAGGGTAATAGCAGTGCAACATTGGCTGACCCAACAATAAAGCTAGGAGTTGCCAATTTGCCAACGGATAGTTTTTCACTCGATAATGAAGCAATGACCCAATTAACCGTGGGAGTTGCTCAGCAATTTAGTCGAGGAGATTCTTTAGCTATCTCTAAACAAGGCTTTCATTTACAGTCTGAAACAGTTGTTTTTCAAGGATTAGATCGACGTTTGTTAGTCAAAAAATCAGTGCGTGATTTATGGTTTAACATTCTCTTTATTGAAAAGTCCATTCAATTAGTCAGTCAAAATAGACTGCTATTTAACAGCCTTTATAAAGACTTAGAGTCTCAGTATTCATTAGGTCTTATTGAAAATGAAGATCTCATCAATGCAGATATTGAACTGGGGTTATTAGATGAAAAATTAGCTAAATTGTCACAGCAATCATTAACCTATCGTAGTTTATTAAGTGAATGGATAGGGCAATTAGCTTATAAGAAACTATCAACTACTGTCCCTGTTTGGGCTGAGACCTTAACTTATATCAAGGCTAGTGAAACACGTAATATAGATCATTATGAGTTATTAACTAAGCATCCTAAGGTATTAGCGTTAAAACAAAATATTTTAGTGGCTGGCAGCGGTGTTGATTTAGCAAAGCAAAATTATAAACCCAGTTTTAAAGTTGAATTAGGTTATGGGCACCGTTTATCAGAGTTTGATAACGGCAGCGCTCGACCTGATTTACTGAGTGGTTTTGTTTCTATGGATTTGCCAATTTTTACTGATCAACGTCAAGATCAGCAAATGATTGCAGCAGTACATAACAAAGGTCAAAAGCAAGCGGAACATCGTCTTTTAATACGTCAACTCAATGCCCAACTTAAAGCTGAGATTGTTAATTATCAGCAGCTTGCTTCACGTCAATTGCGTTATAAAAATAGCTTATTAAAGCAAGCCAAGTCACGTGCCCAAGCTTTAGTACAAAGTTATCAATCAAATACACGTCCTTTTACTGACGTCATTCAAGCTTATATGGATGAATTGAATCTCTCTATTGAATATCAACAACTCTATTTTGATGGCCTGAAAAGCCTTTCTAAAATTCGTTATTTTCAGGCACTTTAAGGAATAAATTATGCGCACTATATTATTACTGATTGTAGTTTTATCGGCAGGATTCGGTATTGGTTTTTTTGTAAACCAAAGTGGAATATTACATTTAGGAATGAGTGATACAAGATCAAACGAACAACCTGAAATTCTATATTGGGTTGCACCGATGGATGCAAACTATCGTCGTGACAAACCAGGTCAATCGCCAATGGGCATGGATTTAGTGCCTGTTTACGCTGATAAAAAGAAAGATAAGCCTAAAACAGAGCCTAAAGTTAAATACTGGGTTGCACCGATGGATGCAAACTATCGTCGTGACAAACCAGGTCAATCGCCAATGGGCATGGATTTAGTTCCCGTTTATGAAGAGCAGGAAAAAGCAGAGCCAAAAATTAAATACTGGGTTGCACCAATGGATGCAAACTATCGTCGAGATAAGCCTGGTCAGTCTCCGATGGGAATGGATTTAGTACCCGTGTATGAAGAAGATAATGGCAATAACGAAGAGGGCACTGTAACTATCTCCCCTGCCGTAGAAAATAACCTTGGCGTACGTACTGCGATGGTAAAAAAAGGTACGTTTGATTTAAATATTAACAGCTTAGGCAGCGTGCAAGCGAATCAAGATGCGTTATGGCAAATCAATAGTCGTGTGTCAGGTTGGATAGAGAAACTATACGTTAAGTCAGTGGGGATCGAAGTAGAAGAAGGGCAAAAGTTGTATTCACTTTATTCTCCTGAATTAGTGAAAGCGCAAGAGTCTTTATTGAATGCCGTTAAACTTAATCGTAGTGTATTAATTGCTTCATCAAAAGCGCGTTTAAAGGTACTAGGTATTAGTACTTGGCAAATTAAGCAATTGATAAAATCCAGAAAAGTAGCACAACGTATTGATATTTATGCTCCTAAGAAAGGCACTATTACCGATTTAAATGTCAATGAAGGGGCGTTTATTTCACCTTCTACCACTGTCATCACTGCGGTCAACTTAGATACAGTTTGGGTCGATGTTGAAGTGTTCGCCGCACAAGTCTCTTTGATCAAATTAGGTGATATAGCGAGCATGACATTAGACTATTTCCCGGGTAAAGAGTGGCTAGGAAAAGTTGGTTTTATTTATCCTGAAATGAGCGAAAGTAACCGTACGCTTCGTGTCAGATTACAGTTTGATAACCCTAATCAAATGCTTAAACCTAATATGTTTTCATCGGTTATTATCACCCCTAAAATGGATCAGGAGCGTTTATACATCCCACGTGAAGCAGTGATTTATGCAGGTAATATGAATCGTGTTGTATTAGCGATGGGAGACGGTAAATTTAGGTCTGTACTAGTTAAAGTCGGTATTGAGAATCAACAAACTATCGAAATATTATCTGGTCTTGAAGTGGGTCAAAAAATAGTGACCTCAGCACAGTTTTTATTGGATAGTGAATCCAGCATCAGTGCTGACTTTGATCGCATGTTAGAAGAGCAAGACGCGATGGATCATAAGGCGATGCGTCTTAAAGAAACATCTGAGTACTTAAATGGAGAATATGATTCAACTAATGGCGTTGATGAGGCAAAGAGTTCTGGTGAATTGGAAAATTCTGACGAGCTGGATTTAATCGATGTTGGTGCGCTACAAACATCTCCTTTGTACACTAGCGAAAGGGTGATGACATTATGATTGCTCACGTTATTAATTGGTCGATAAAAAACCGCATCATGGTGCTGTTGATGACCGCTGTAATTGTCGCTTATGGTGTATTCTCATTACAAAAAACACCGATTGATGCTTTACCCGATTTATCCGATGTACAGGTGATCATTAAAACAACTTACCCTGGTCAAGTACCACAAGTGGTTGAAGACCAAGTGACGTATCCATTAACCACTGCGATGTTAAGTGTGCCAGGTGCTGTGACTGTTCGAGGCTATTCATTCTTTGGTGATTCCTATGTTTATATCATTTTTGATGATGATACAGATATCTATTGGGCACGTTCTCGAGTGCTTGAATACTTGTCACAAGTCGCCCCCAATTTACCACCACAAGCAAGGTCTGCGTTAGGACCGGATGCAACGGGTGTCGGTTGGATCTTTAGCTATGCGTTAGTTGATAAAACCGGACAACATGATTTAAGTGAATTACGTAGTTTACAAGATTGGTTCTTAAAATTTGAACTACAAACCGTTCCTGGAGTGTCTGAAGTAGCAACGGTCGGTGGTATGGTGAAACAGTATCAAGTTCGTGTTGACCCTAACAAATTACGTGCTTACAACCTGTCGCTAACCACTATTAGCAACTCGATTAAAAGTGCTAACCAAGAATCAGGCGCCAGTGTAATAGAAATGGCTGAAGCTGAGTATATGGTGCGAACTTCTGGTTATATTTCCTCTATTGATGATCTTAAGGTTATTCCTTTACGAGTGAATGATAAGGGCACACCTTTGTTATTGGGTGATGTTGCTGAAATTCGTTTAGGGCCACAAATGCGTCGCGGTATTACTGAGCTTAATGGCGAAGGTGAAGTGGTCAGTGGCGTGGTGGTAATGCGTTTTGGTGAAAATGCCCAAGGGGTAATCGAAGCAGTTAAAGATAAATTGAATGAACTACAAAAGGGCTTGCCTGATGGAGTAGAAATTATTCCAACTTATGACCGTTCTGAACTGATTAATTCAGCAGTAGAAAACCTTTACGATAAGCTTCTTGAAGAGTTTATTGTGGTGGTTTTAGTGTGTGCTGCTTTCTTATTTCACTTTCGTTCATCGCTGGTGGTTTTACTCAGTTTACCTGTGGGTATTTTTGTCGCGTTCATTATTATGTCGTGGCAAGGCATTAACGCCAATATCATGTCTTTAGGGGGTATTGCGATTGCGATCGGTGCGATGGTCGATGGTGCGATCGTGATGATTGAAAATGTGCATAAACACATGGAAAAAACAGAGCTGACCGATGACAATCGTTGGCAGGTTATTGCTAAAGCGGCAACGGAAGTCGGGCCTGCTTTATTCTTTTCATTATTAATTATTACCTTCAGTTTCTTACCTGTTTTTGCGTTAGAAGGGCAATCAGGCAAGATGTTTTCACCACTCGCTTTTACTAAAACCTATGCAATGGCCGCATCCGCTGGTTTAGCGATTACTTTGATTCCGGTTTTAATGGGCTATTTTATTCGTGGTAAAGTACTGCCTGAACATAAAAACCCTTTAAACCGTTTAGTGGTCGCGATTTATAAACCATTTTTAACTTTTGGTTTACGTTTTCCTAAGCTATTGATTGTTTTTGCTTTGTGTTTATTAGCAGTGGGTTTCTATCCGGTAAATAAAATTGGTAGTGAATTTATACCGCCGTTAGATGAAGGCGATTTAATGTATATGCCCACCACTTACCCAGGTGTGTCGGTGGGTAAAGCGCGTCAAATATTGCAGCAAACTAATAAGCTAATTAAAACCGTACCAGAAGTTAAAACCGTATGGGGAAAAATTGGCCGTGCAGAAACCGCAACCGATCCTGCGCCGTTAACCATGATTGAAACCACTATTCAATTTAAGCCTAAAAGCGAATGGCGAGCAGGCATGACCAAAGACAAGTTAAAACAGGAACTCGATAGTTTAATTCAGTTCCCAGGGTTAACTAATGCTTGGGTAATGCCAATTAAAACTCGTATCGATATGTTAGCAACGGGTATTAAAACCCCAATTGGTATCAAAATCGCTGGTGGGGATTTAGCTGAAATTGAAAAAATAGGTAAACAAGTTGAACAGATTTTAAAAGACGTCCCTGGTACTGCTTCTGTCTATGCGGAGCGTGTTAGTGGTGGACGTTATGTAAAAGTGGATATTGACCGTGAAAAAGCAGGGCGTTATGGACTTAATATTGCTGAAATTCAGCAGCTCGTCGCTGTTGCGATTGGTGGGCAAAATATTACGGAAACCATTGAAGGGTTAGAGCGTTATCCTGTTAATTTACGTTATCCAAATGATTATCGTGATTCCGTTTCTGCACTTAAATCATTGCCTATTATTACCCCTTCAAAAATGACCATTAGCTTAAACGATGTCGCTAGGGTTTATATTGAATCGGGTGCGCCGATGATAAAAACAGAAAATGCACGTTTAAATGGTTGGATCTTTGTTGATATTGATGACCGTGATTTAGGCTCTTACGTTAATGAAGCACGTGATATTGTTAATGAACAAATTAATTTACCTGCAGGTTATTCATTACTTTGGTCTGGTCAATATGAATACATGGAAAAAGCCAATGCACGTTTAGCTAAGGTGATCCCTATTACTATTTTGATCATTATTATTTTGCTTTATTTAGCCTTTAGACGCGTAGGTGAAGTATTGCTGATCCTCTCTACCTTACCTTTTGCTCTAATGGGGGGGATTTGGTTAATGTTCATACTCGGCTTTAACTTCTCGATTGCGGTTGGTGTTGGTTTTATTGCACTAGCGGGCGTTTCCATTGAGATCGGTGTGATTATGTTGTTGTATCTAAACCAATCGCTGGCGGCTAAGAAGTCGCAACGTCTTGAACAGTTTTCTATTGTGGATTTAAAAGACGCAGTGATGGAAGGCGCTGGACTCCGTGTGCGCCCTGTGATGATGACAGTCGCAACGGTGGTTATTGGTTTAGTGCCCATTATGTACGGCGACGGTACGGGGTCTGAAGTGATGCAGCGTATTGCAACACCAATGATTGGCGGAATGGTCAGTGCAATTATTTTAACGCTATTGATTTTACCTGCGGTTTATTTCCAATGGAAAAAAATAAGTATGCGTAAACAATTCCACTTGTTACCACAACAATAAACTTTCACGGAATCAAAAATGACTCTATGGTGAGCCTTTTGTTTAGCTGTTTATTTGATTGCTTCAATTAACAATAAGATAAACTAAAACAATAGGCTTACATAATTTTACCTTCTTTATAAATAACAACGATGGCTATCAAAAATGACAATCAAAAAAACAAAATTAACATTGCTATTGGCTGGCACATTATTATTCTCATTACCAATCAGCCAGGCCTTTGCACATGCAGAGCATTGTGAAATCAAAGATACTGAGCTTGGTGACACAATGAAGTACATGAAAAGTGAACTGAGAGCTTATGTAAAAGGATTTAAAGCTGATGATGCTAAAAAAATGCAAAAGCATTTAAATGAACTATTAATGTTAAGCGATAGAGCGAGCCAATATACGCCCGTTATGATCACTAAAATGCAGCATACTGATTCAGACAAAAATAAAATGAAAGAGATGGAACATGCCAAGATGGACATGTCTGTTATGTCGAATATGCAAGGCATGAATGTTGAACAAGATAATCAAAAGCAAAAGTACGCAACAGAGATAAAGCAGTTAAATAGCTTATTTAAAGCATTAAATGCAACAAAAGACGAAACTGAAATCAAAGTGATTTTAAATAAAATTCAAACACAAACTAAAAAAGGTCATAAGCAATTTCGTCAAAATTGTAAAAAATAGTCAGCTTCATAAGCGAACATGAGGTGACTTTATATCAATGACATTAACGTTCACATTCATTTTGACAGTAAGCGTATTATTTGTGTTTTGATTAGAAAAATAGCCAACATACGTCAATTAAAGGCGTAAATGGTTACTTTTTTAGCAAATTGGTCATGCAGAGATGCAGGTGAAAGCGACTGAAATAAACCCATATTGATTAAAATTGCTGTTAAATGACTTTTAACACTGAATGTGTTTCTGTTGTTTTTTTTGCTTCATAAACACATTTATCTGCAATCTTCACAATTTCTTGCGGACTAAGCATACTCTCATTTTGGTCCCTGATCGTAACACCGCCAATCGCTGATCTGATTGGTAATTTAATATTAAAGTCTAAAAAAGGGGTTGTAAAAGAGTCGATGATTCGAGTTATAAATTTGCTTAGATTTTGTTGATCGGTATTGGGCAATAACATACAGAACTCATCTCCACCTAACCTTGCTAATGTATCTGTTTCTCTTTTTACCTGATTAAGGCGTTGTACAAAATGTTTAAGAAATAAATCTCCGACTTCATGCCCATAGGAGTCATTGACCTTTTTAAAACCATTTAAATCGAAATATAATAATGAAAAAGGTTCTTTATAGCGTTTAGACTTTTTGATCGTTTCATTCATGCGGTCATCAAACAAATAGCGATTGGCTGCACCAGTTAATGCATCATAATGAGCAAGTCGCTGTAATCGCTTGGTTAATTTGTAGTCTTTTAATAAAGAGCGAGTAGCGTGCCGTAACGAGTAAATAGATAAATTTTCTTTGACAATCGTATCAATAATCGTGAATGCATCCTTGTGCTCATTGTTTTCAGTATAACTCTCTGTCACTAACAATAATGGAAATTCATGTCCCATCGAAGCGTAATTGCTACTAATTTTTTTGATGTTTTGTAAATAAAGCCCCTCTTGTATAATGAGTAATTGGTCACAACTGGGTAATACGCGTATTTCTGAGAGCTTATCTATACTCACTCTCTTTATTGCGTCTACCATCATATCTGAAACTTTAATTGTCGATGCAATCCAATTAAAAAAACACTCATCTTCACAGATAATAATTAAATGTAAGCGTTGCTCTATCATAAATATCCCTTTAACTGTGTTAGTTTAAAATGACTAATGAAGCTAGCTGCGGGATGAGCTGAAAGCCTAACTGCTAGTTGAGATGGAGGTGATGTTTGTATTGTCCCGAGCTTAAATAGATTATCCGTAATCAAGCTCGTTTAACAGGACCAGTTTTGCATTTTAGGTAAGAGGTAGTGAGGGAAGGAGGTTTTGCATCAAATATTGACACAAAACCTACTTAATTTACTATTTAAATCAGCTTTTTGGTGTTGCTAAAAATACCTTAGATGGGTCAACTAATAAGCGTTTACCAATTGCTTCACGCCCAAAAAGCATTAAATAGTTCATATCAGTACGATCAGTTAAGGTAATTTCTATTGGCCAAGTTTCCTTGCCTAATGTCATTGGCGTCTCAATAACATAACGTTGTTCTGCAGTGCCATTTGATGATTTTATTTTACGAATATCACTGATCACTGCTTTACATGAGATTAATTTCTCTACGTTATGTATATCTGGGTGAATATCAAATTTCACCCAAGGTTTTCCATTTTGCATATATTTAACAATATTATCTACATGTAGAGACGATGTTTTAGCACCCGTATCGACCCTAACCTGCATATCATCAATGCCTAAATCAGGTAATGCAATTGACTCTAAACGGCCAATAATTGTTTTCTCTTTTGATACCATGTTATTGACCTCTTATCACGTTCTTACTGCACTATGAGTATTCATATCATCTTCAGGACGCAGAAAATCTTGTACTGACTCAATGTGTTCCTGCACCGCTTCATCATCTTCTTTAAAATATGCAATATGGAACATTGCTTCACCTTCT
>Ga0316198_10000569_pt1 | contig 19731 bp, 19 predicted proteins | sample OudBieAanoxic_MG_FD_204935 | JGI IMG/M metagenome (GOLD analysis project Ga0316198, IMG submission 204935) | Coastal sediment microbial communities from Oude Bieten Haven, Netherlands - site A anoxic | ecosystem: Environmental > Aquatic > Marine > Coastal > Sediment | place: Netherlands...
AATCGCTTGCGCGCGTACGGTGAGCGCGCGTTGATCATGTCTTCGAGCTCACCGACGGTGATCGTCGTGGCGCCGACCGTGGCGACGACCTTGGTGCGCCGCGCTTCGTTCGAATCGGGGAGCGCATCTTCGGCGAGCGCCTGCGCCGTGATGAGACCCGCTAGAACGAGGGAAACTGAGAAAATCCGTCGCATGGGACGGCAGCGTTTCACGAGCCCATCAGGGCGTCAAGGCCGGTGCTCGGCGAAGAACTGACTGAGCTCGGCGGCGAGCATCTGCGGCTCGAACCAGTGAATCATGTGCCCCACATCGGGGATCTCGACGAAGCGATGCCGCTCGATTTTCGCGACGCGATGCTGCTCGTCCTGGAGCCGGAATCCGCGCTCGCCTGCCACGACGAGCGTGGGACTGCTTATCGCCTCGAGAAGCTTCTCGAATACCTCTGCTTGGAAGGGCCGAGGCGACCAAGTCTTGTGCAGCGGATCGAATGTCCATTGAAGTCCGCCGTCCACCTTCTTGGTGCTCTTGCTTGCCAGGAATAGGCCGAGCTCGTCGCTGAGCTCCGGGTTCTGAGCCCGCATCCGCCTGAGAGCGCTTCGCGCATCCTCCATGGGCTTGTGGTCTTTGACGCGAACCTTTGCGACACCATCGAGCCAGGCGCGTAGGCGGGTGGCCGGGTCGCGCGGCTCCATTTCAGGCGGGCCGATCCCTTCGATCAGTGTCAGTGAGCGCAGCTTCTGTGGGCGTGCAGCCGAGTACATCACGCAGACCGAGCCGCCCATCGAGTGTCCGACGAGGTGAACTGGCTGATCCGCGAGTTGAGGGAGGAGCTCGTCCAGATCGAGAACGTAGTCGGGGAAGTGATAGTAGCCGCCGCTGCCAACCCAGTCGGTCTGGCCGTGCCCTCGCCAATCGAACGAAGCGACGCCATGCCCCGCGTCGACCAGCTCCCGTGCGAGCGCGTCAAAGCTCCAACCGATATCGAGAAAGCCGTGGCAGAGGACGACGTCTACCGGACGCTTGCCCCAACGAATCACGTGATGCCGAAGCCCATTGGCAGTGAGCATCTCCTCGGCCACCGCGTTCATCCGCAGGGCTCCTCGAATCGTCGTGGGGAAAGCGCCTCGGCCTCTCTAGAGACAGGCTTGCCAGCCATCGCCTGGGCGATCAGCTCGGCTGTCAGCGGAGCGAGTAGGATCCCGTTCCGATAGTGCCCGCTCGCCACAAACAGGCCTCCTATTCGCGTTTCACCGACGAGAGGGAGCCCATCGGGCGTGCCGGGCCGGAAGCTCGACCAGTGCTCCTGAATACCGGCCGTTGTTAGCCCCGGCGCAATTCGCAGGGCCTTGCTGATGACGTCGGCCATGCCCCCGAAGGTGATTCCGCGTTGAAAACCGACCCGCTCCATGGTCGAGCCGCAGAGCACGCGACCGTCGGGTCGTGTGACCACATAGCCTCCGGCGCCGAAGACGATGCGACGGAAGATCGGCGGCCGTGTTTCAGTAGCAATCATCTGACCCCGCACAGGAAAGATCGTTTCGGAGTCGAGCGGCAGTCCCGGAATCTGTGTCGTCCAGCTGCCTGCCGCGACAACTAGACGGCCGGCGTCGATCCGTTCATCACCGAGCTGCACCCCTTGCACCCGTCCGCCTTCGACAATCAGCGAACGGACCGTGGCGCCGCTACGAAATGCGACGCCGTCACGCTCTGCGCCCAGCGCGACCGCGGACAAGAGCTTCTTGGGCTCGACCTGCGCGTCCTCGGAAATGCTCAGGGCTCCTAGCGCCATGGGACTTGCAGCCGGCTCCTCCTCAATGAGCTCCTCGGGGCTCCAGCGATCGCAGCGAATCCCGTGAAGCCTGAGGCTCGAGGCTTGCCGGTCGAGCGCCGCGAGCTCTTCCTCATCCAAGGCCAGCTTGACGACTCCGCATCGCCGGAAGCCGACGTCGACACCGAAGAGCTCATCGAGCTCGTCGGCGAGCTCGGCATGAAGCTCCCGACTCCGCCGCCCGAGCTGAAGGGCCAAGGCGTTCTCGAACGACTCCATCGTGGGCCCGAGAATCCCCGCCGCCGCCGATGACGCCTCGGCGCCGGGAATGCTCCGCTCGAGGACCAGAACTTGGGCCCCATCCTTGGCAAGTCGATAGGCGACGCTGCAACCCATCAAACCGCCACCGATTACGATCACATCGGGATGCATCGGGGAAAGCTACTAGGTCCGCGTGCCGCGGCAAGCGCCTAGCCGAATATGTCTCGATAGGTCACGAGGATCATGACGCCGAGAAGGAACACGATGCCCAAAGCGTGGACCGCCATTTCGAAGCGCTCGTTGGCGCGCCGGCGGGTGACCGCCTCGTAGCCGAGGAAAATCAGGCGTCCTCCATCGAGGGCTGGGAAAGGCAGGAGGTTGAACATGCCGAGCGCCACGGAGATGAACATCAAGATCCAGAGGAACGCAGGGAGGCCGGCCTGGGCGGCGTCCGCGACCATCTTGCCCATCATGACCGGACCGCCAATGCCTTCGGTGCTTCGCCGTTCGACCATGTCGGCCAGGCCTTTCAATTGAGCCATGGTCATTTGAAAGGGCAGCGCGATCGACAACTTCGCCGAATCCCAGGCGCTTAGGTTTTCGTAGAGGCGCATCATCTTGGCGCCAACGCCGATTTGACCCCGGCCAGCGTGATCGGCTGGTGTGATCGTGATGGGCGGCAAGGCCTGGCCTGCACGTTCGACCACGTAGACAGTCGGCTCACCGGCGCGCGGCGCCGTTGCGTCGATCAGCTCGGAGACGTTGTGAATCTCGGCGCCATTGGCCATGACGATGAGGTCGCCCTCTTGCAGGCCGGCCTGGGCCGCGGGCGAATCTGGCACCACGTGGCCCACCTGCATCGGTTCGGCGGGCTGCATAGGGGGCAAGCTGTTCGTGACGCCAAGCGCGAACACGATCGCCGATGCAGTCAGGTAGTTGGCGATCGGGCCCGCGGCGATAGTGGTCACCCGAGCGAAAAGACTCTTGTTCGGGTAGAGCTCCGGGTCGTCGGGGTCGACTTCCTCGTTCGGATTCATGCCGGCGATTTGCACGTAGGCGAGGAATGGGATGACGGCGACTTGGAACACCGTGGGGCTGCCCTTCGGCTGATATCGAAACAGGGTCGGGCCGAAGCCAATACTGTAGCGCAGCACCCGCATTCCGAACGCACGCGCCGCCAAATAGTGGCCCCCTTCGTGAATGATGATGAGCACCGACAGCGCGACGACTGTGATGAGGACCTTGAAAAATACGCTATCCACGCCCCCAGCATAACTCTCGGATTCCGGCCGTCGAGGCAGCGCGGCATGGCGAAGCAGCCGCCGAGAGGTCTGACTGGCGTTTAGTCACGCTGGATCCCTACAATCTGCCCTCGAATACCGTCTGAGAAAAAAAGTGGCTCACGATGCGAATCACTATCGCAGTCTGAGGAGGTTTTGCGTACTATCCCGGCCACCTGGCGAACAGGGGTAGGTTGTGGCTGAACATCATCGAATCGTGAATTTTGAAATCCCACGCGTTGCACGGGTCCTGACCTGTGTGCTCGCTTTCTCCGTTCTGTTCTCCATTCTCGCCCCTCCACGGGCAGCGGACGCGCAAGACGCGTTCAGTTGCATCGAGGAGCTCAGCGATGACGAGGTGCGCTACCGCATTCGGTACATCCAAGAGAAAATGGACGAAGGGAAGCCCCAGGCGACCCGCTGGCGCTACATCTGGATGAGCCTTTGGCTCGCTGGAGGTGGCGGCATGACCTACGCCGCGGTGAACGCTGCGAGGGACCAAAACGATCCCGACAAGTTCGGTTGGGCCTACCTCGCGGGCGGCGCTTACTTCTTCGGGCTGATGCATGCGATCGTCCCCGCGCCCGATGTCTGGGGTGCCAAGCGAATTCGCCGCATGGATGACGGCACGGAAGAAGCACGGCGCGCCAAGCTGCAATATGCAACCGAGACCCTCGAGCAGGCGTCCGAGGTCCAGGAGCTCATGGGAGGCGCACTCGGTGTGGGAGTCTCGCTGATCTACGGCGTTGTCGGCGGTACAATCAAGGCCACCAGTTGGACGGGAGCGAGCCGCGGACTGACCGCCGCTCTCTATGTTGCTCCGCCCGTCCTGCTAGGGCTTCAGACCGCAACCGCTCCGCGCGGTGCGGTCTCGGCCTATGAGGCCTACCGAGGCATCGCCTGCTCAAGCAAGTACTACGACCGAAGCGAAGAGGGAGCCGACTTCGACTTCAGCGTCGCTCCAGGCGGGGCGAACTTCAAAATCTCGTTCTGAGCGAAGACCAGGCCCGAGCGCGTCAGGGCTTCTTCTTGGCTCGAAGGCGCGCTCGCAGTCGAGCCGCGTAGCCCTCCTTGTTTTCCTGCTTTGTTCTGGACATCGCTAGGGCGTCGGCGGGGACATCCCGCGTAACCGTCGTTCCGCTCGCGACGTACGCGCCCTTGGCGATGGTGACCGGCGCGATGATCTGGGTGTCGCTGCCGATGAAGACACCGTCTTCGAGCACCGTGGTGTGTTTCATTTCGCCGTCGTAGTTGCAGAAGATCGTGCCCGCGCCGATGTTGACGCCTTCGCCGATCTCGCCGTTCCCGACGTAGGAAAGGTGATTGACTTTCGAGCCCGCGCCCAGCGTCGTCTTCTTCGTCTCCGAGAAGTTCCCGACCTTGCTCCGGGGTCCGAGCCTGGTGTCGGGCCGCATGTGGCTGAAAGGGCCGACCTGTGCGCCCTCGCCGATCGTCGAGTCCGCGGCCACCGTGTAGGGCAGGACGTTCGCGTCGCGGTCTACGAGGACATTCGTCAGCACGCAGCCGACGTCTATCCGCGCTCCGGCTCGAACCACACAGCGACCGCGCAGGTGCACATTTGCGCCGAGTTGCGCGCCTGGCTCGATCTCGCACTCCGCGTCGACATACAAGGCGTCGAGGTCCGCGATGACCACTCCGCTCCGAGCCAAATTCTCCGCCATGAGACGACGGCGCGTCGCCGCCGCAAGCGCGAGATCTCGTTGATCGTTGACACCCGTCAGCTCAGTCATGTCACCTTCCAGATCTACCACCTCGCCCTGTTTTGCTGCCAGCTCGACGACATCGGTCACGTAGAGCTGTGCTTGGGCGTTGTCCGGCGTCAGTTGTGCGATGGCTGCCCTCAGAAACCCGGCCTCCATGGCGTACAGCCCGGGATTCACCTCCTCGATGCGTCGCTGATCCGAAGAACAGTCCCGGTCCTCGACGATTCGCTGCACGCGGCCCGCGGCGTTGCGCACAATCCGGCCGTAGCCAGTCGGATCGCTCAGTCTTGCCGTGACCAGGCCGAGGTCTGCCCCAGCTTGCTCCGACTGGTCGATCAGATTTCGTAGCAGCGCAGCGGGGATCAAGGGGCAGTCGCCATAGAGCACGAGTAGGCGCCCTGTCAGTGCGCTGTCCGATTCCATGGCGCAACGGACGGCGTCTCCGGTGCCTCGCTGCTGGGGTTGGAGCACCATCTCCACTCGGTCGCCGAATCGCGACAGCAGCTCCCGCTCCACGTCGTTCCGACCGTGACCGATGACGACCAGGCAGCGAGACGCGCCCGCGTCGAGCGCGGCCTGGACAACCCAGCACAGCAGGGCCCGCCCCGCGATCTCGTGCAAGACCTTGGGGCGTTTGCTCTTCATGCGCGTGCCTTCGCCGGCCGCGAGGATGATCGCGCTCCAACTCGCTGGTGAATCGGTCGACATGATTTCCGCTCAGTTGGCCGTGGTTAGGAATGCAGCCACTCTTGCGAGGGCTGCCAGGTCGTGAACATCTTGATCGAAGGCCGGTACTTCCACAATACGGGTGTCCGAGCCGATCTGCTCGTTCAATCGTTCGACTTCGATGCGGTCCGCTATGGCCCAGCTGCGTTCCGCCTTGAGGGCTTCGCTCAGCCTCGGGTGGATGTCGGCCGCGCTGATCGACTCAGGCAGCACCTCGCGGAGCGCCGCCAGCTGCGCGTCGATCGGCAGCTGGGGCTCGGGAATCAGCGTGTGCACCTGGTTGACGATGATCGCCTCGCGTTTCATCCCCGCGTCCTGCAGTTTGTCGCTGAAGAATCGAGCTTCGCCGATCGCCAATGGATCGGGGCTGGTCACCAGTACGAACGCGACCTCCGGGCTCCGAAGCGCATCGGACACTTGCTCGGCGCGCTCCTTGAACCCTCCAAACAGGTCGTTGATCCCGCTCACGAACTCCGCCACTTGCTCTAGGAATTCGATGCCGGTGATTTTGCCGATGCCTCGGAGCAACACTGTCGCGCCTCGGCCGACCAGACCGAACGCTTCCTTCCCCGCGCCCTCGAAGACCTGGAGAAACCATCGCATCGCGGGCGAATCGATCGCGTCGATCAGGCGCTCGGGGGCAGTGAGGAAGTCCAGCGCGCTAGCGGTAGGCGGTGTGTCGAGGACGACTAGATCCCAGGTGGGATCCTTGCGCACCTCGTGGAGCTTCTCCATCGCCATGTACTCCTGCGTTCCGGCCAGTGAGCTTGCGACGTACTTGTAGATCTGATTGTTCAGGATGCGGTCGCGCGCCTCATCGTCGGACGCGTACTTCGCCACGAGATCATCGAAGGTACGCTTCGTGTCGAGCATCATGGCCGAGAGCGACCCCTTGCACTGCAGGCCGTTGCTCTCGAAGAGGGAGCAAGGTACATCCTGCTCGCTCGTCGTCATCTCGTCCAGGCCCAGGCTGTTGGCGAGACGACGCGCAGGGTCGATCGTGAGACACAGGACTTTGCGGCCTTCCATTGCAGCATGGACGGCCATGGCTGCCGCGGTCGTGGTTTTTCCGACTCCGCCGCTGCCGACGGTCACCACCACTCGGTGACTGCCGAGCACCTCCGCGAGACTCATTGCAGCGCGACTCTAGCAGCCTTGTCCGGGGTGTCGATTTGGGCGAATTCGGAGGTTTCCGCAGATTCTTGCCCCTCCCCTCGTAGGAGAATAGGCTACATACACCTACATCTTTCAGGGAGTTTCCATGTACGAACGCCGCATACGTCGAAGTCAGGATCCATACAGTGCGCTGTGCCTTCAGCTCGAGAGCTCTCGCCTGAAGGGCGAGCTCGATGCGGTGGTAGTCGCGATCGACAACGGTCTGCTGGTGGCAGGGGCCGGCGAGCGTTCGATCTGCGAAGCCCTCGGTGCGGTGGCGCCCCTGCTGGGCTCACCGTCGTTCAATGGTCGACTGCCGAGCGCACTGGAGGGCCAGAGCGTGGACGTCCGCTCGGTATCGCTCGAAGGCGAGACGGTGTATGTGGCCACTGTGGGCAGGCGGGCTGGAGACGAGTGGCTTCAGCAATCGGTCGGTGGTGTGCGCCGCATCCTCTCCTCGAGGTGGCCGACCGACCCTCAGTTGCTGATCAACTGATTTCGTACTGCCGCAAGCTCGGCTTGCTTGATCAAATCGCGGGCGCCCTGTGACAGAAGGTGCTCGGCGACTTCTTCTCCCAGCTGATGCGCTCGCTCGATCACCTCGGGTGAGGCGATATCGAGATAAAGGTCCGACGTCGCCGAGAGCATTTGGTCGCCATCGTACGAGGCCACCATCGCGTCGAGCTTGAGCCTTCCGTCCGCCTCGCTTGCATGACCAGCAATGGACGAATGGCAGTTGCCTTCGAGTTTTTGAAGCATGGCGCGCTCCGCGGTGATCTGGATGCGTGCGATGGGATCTTCGATCGCTTTGAGCTGGGCGCCAAGCCTTTCGTTTCTGAGCGCGCCTTCGATCGCGAGTGCTCCCTGACCAACGGCGGGCAGGCAAATGTCGGCAGGCAGCACCACATGAGGCGTTTGCGCGAGTACGCCGGTGCGCGCAAGGCCGGCTGCAGCAAGTACGATGGCGTCACACTGTCCCTCGTGAAGCTTGCGGACCCGCGTTTCGATGTTGCCCCGAAGCGGCACGAAGCCCAGGTCGGGGCGCTGACGCTGTAGCTGCACGATGCGACGGCGCGAGGTCGTGCCGACTTTTGCGCCGCGCTTCAACGAAGCGAGATCCGTTCCGTCGACGGTGACCAAGACATCGTGTGGGTCTTCGCGAACGGGCACGCTCAGGATGCCCATCCCTTCGGCTAGCGGCACGTCGCCGGGCACATCCTTGAGCGAGTGAACGGCGAAATCAGCGTCGCCGCGGACGACGACTGCTTCGACTTCACTCACGAAGAGGCCCTTGCCCCCGACCAGCGCGAGCGGCCGATCTTGAATGCGGTCGCCTTTGGTTCTGACCTGAACCTCTTCGATGCTGAGCCCGGGGAACTGGCCTTGTAGTTGCGCGCCGACCCACCGGGATTGAACGAGAGCAAGATTGCTCCCGCGTGTTGCAATTCGTAGTTTCACTTCGATTCGCCTGTGGGTCCGGATGCTGCGGCCGTGCTCAGTTGCGTGACCGTGCCTTCCTTTGCGTTCTCCGTCGAGGCCTCTTTGGCTGCCGTTTCTTCTTCGGAAAGGTCGAACAGACGCCGGACCGCGTCGATGAGAAGCGCTCCATCAGGCTCGCCAGCGCCGGACTTCAGTTGGGTCAGGGGTTGATGGAGCAACTTGTTGACCAAAGAGCGCCCCATGGCCTCCAAGACCAGGCGGTCGGAGGGCCCGGCGCTTTCGAGCCGGGGGAGGGCTCGCTGGAGCTCGTCCCCTGCGATTTGCGCGAACCGCTTTCGAAGCGCGACGATAGTAGGGGCGAGCTCGAGCGATCGCCGCCAGCTCAAAAACGACTCGACCTCTTCCTCGACGATGTGCTCAGCTTGTGCGGCTTCCCTCGCTCGAACGGAGAGGTTCTCATCCGCGACCTGCTGCAGGTCGTCCACGTCGTAGACAAATACGTTGTCCATGTTGCCGACCCGCGGGTCGACGTCGCGGGGAACGGCGATGTCGATGATGAAGAGGGGCCGATGGCGCCTGGTGCGAACGACCCCCTTCATGAGCTTCGGCGTCAAGATGAAATTCGGGCTGGCCGTAGAGGCGATGACAACGTCGGCCTCAGCCAGCTCGATGCCGAGTCGCTCGTAGGGAACGGCTCGCCCCCCGCAGGCTTCGGCGAGCTTCTGCGCGCGCTCTTCACTGCGATTGACGACATGAAGCTGGGTTCCGGTTTGACGGAGGCTCCGCGCAGCGGACTCCCCCATTTCGCCTGCGCCGAGCAAGAGCGTTCGGCGACCTTCGAGGTTGCCGAAAATCTTCTTAGCCAGCTCGCTTGCGATCGAGCTGACGCTGACGGTGCCCTCGGCGATTCCGGTTTCGTTTCGAACGCGCTTCGCCGTCGCAAAGGCCTGCGTGAAGCAGCGACCGAGCAGTGTGCCGACCGTTCCGGCCCCCCTTGCTGCGTCGAAGGCCTCTTTTACCTGGCCGAGGATCTGCGGCTCGCCAACGACGAGGGAGTCCAAGCTCGAAGCGACCCGAAAGACATGACGAATGACATCGACCCCGCGTTGCTGGTAGAGCACCTGGTCGGTGGCGGCCTCGGAGAGGCGTTCGGCGAAAGCTTTTTTGGCACTTTGTGCGGCTTCGATGGGATTCGCGCTGGTGGCATAGAGCTCGACGCGATTGCAGGTCGAAATCAGAAGCGCTTCGTCGAAGCGCCCCTTGACCGAGATCTCGCGGAGTTCTTGCTCGAGGCGATCGGGCGCTACAGCGAGACGCTCCCGGACCTCTACGGGTGCGGTTCGGTGCGACAGGCCGACCACCACGAAGTCGCGCATCAGGCGCTCGCTCCTACAGCCCGAAGCGCGTAGCCGGCCAAAACCAGAAGCGTGAACACGAAGCCCATCATCGTGCCGAGCGCAGCCTTTCGACCCTGCCATCCCGCCGCAACGCGAAGCACAATCACGCTTGCGAAGATCGCCCAGGCGACGAGACCGAGCGCCTGGCTGACGTAGAACTCCGAGCCGCCCGAGCGCAAGAGCCAGAACGTGCCGGTGACCATCCCGAACGTCAGAAGTGGGAAGCCCACCAAGACCGCGCGCAGGCTCATCGTGTCGAGGACGTCGAGCGGAGGCAGTCGCTGGAACGCGCCGCTGAGCTGACGGCGTCGAAGCAGCCCCTCTTGCACCACGTATGCGACAGCCGCCACAAAGGCGAGAGCAAAGGCGACCAAGCCGGCGACGTTCGCGCCGATGTGAAGCGTGAGCATGACCGACTGCACTCTCGCAGGCACCGGCGCGTAGCTGCTGCCGAGCCCCGAAGCGAGAAAGAGCATGAGTGACAACGGCGCGACGAACGCGCCGAGAATGGTGACGTCGAAACGATAAGACGCCAGCAGGAAAGCGATGCCGATGCCGAACGACGAGACGCTCAAGATCTGGGAGATATCGGCCAGCGGTAGCTCGCCAGGAGAAGGGGCCTCAAGCAAGAGAAACGCGAGATGCCCACCTAGGGCCGCCACGAACACCCACCCTGGCACCCGCTGCCCCTTGTCCGAGCCCCGCGTCAGCACGAACAAGTAGAGGACGCAGGCGATTGCGTAAAGCAATGCAGTGGCAATGAAGAGGCCGGCTTTCATGGTCGTCTCAAGGCCCCCGTCAGCGTCTGGCGGGCCGCGAAAAAGCCTACCATGGTGGGAGTTTGCAGGGTAGCCGGGGCCTGAGGCGCGTTGACAATTGGACCGCGCGTCCTTACTTAGACGATCTCGAACAACCCCAAGAGGAGCTGAGATGGCTGGCGCAAACGTACACGCAGTAAACGACCTGAACTTTGACACGGAGGTTCTCCAGTCAGACGGCCCCGTGCTCGTCGATTTCTCGGCGGTCTGGTGTGGTCCGTGTAAGCAGATTGCTCCGCTCGTCGATCAGCTCGCGGACGAGTACGTCGGCAAGGTCAAGGTGACCCATCTCGACATTGACGAGAGCCCCGGCACTGCCTCCAAGTACGGTATCCGCGGAGTCCCGACTCTCATGGTCTTCAAGGGCGGCGAGCTCGTCGCGCAGCACGTGGGTGCAGCGCCTAAGACGACGATCGCCCAGCTCATGGACCGCGCCCTTTAGACCCCGGTGCTGCCGAAACCGCCGTCGCCGCGCCCGGTTCCGCCGAGGCCTTCGTCGTCGCCTACGGGCTCGATTTCGACCTGAGTGACTGGCGCCACGATCAGTTGGGCGATGCGATCTCCCGATTCGATCGTGAAGGCTTCGCTTCCGTGGTTGATCAGAAGCACTTGCACCTCGCCTCGGTAGTCTTCATCGATCGTGCCGGGCGCATTGAGCACGGTGACGCCCTGACGCGCGGCCAAGCCTGAGCGAGGGCGAACCTGGCCCTCATGTTCCGGCGGAAGCGCAATGCGCAAGCCGGTCGGAACCCGGGCAGTTCCGCCAGGAGCAATCAGCACAGGGGCGTCGAGGCACGCGGCGAGGTCCATCCCCGCCGCGCCACTCGTCTCATACCGCGGAATGACCGCGTCGGCGCGCATCCTATAGACGCGCAGGACTGGCATTACTCGCTTCGTCCGCCGCCGCCTTCGCCGCCGCCGCCTTCGCCGCCGCCGCCTTCGCCGCTACCGCCTCGTCCGCCGCCACCTCGATTGCGGTCGCGATCTCGGTCGCGATCTCGGCCACGGTCCGGGCCTCGGCCTCGTTCGCCGTCGCGGCCGCCGGCGCGGGGTCCACCCCGGCCACCGCGGTCCCGATCACGGCCGCCTCCTCGGCCGCCGCGATCTCCGTCGCGTCCGCCTCGGCCCCTGCCCCGATCTCCGTCACGTCCACGGCCGCCGCCCTCGCGGCGTTCCTTCCGCTCCGGCTCGACGTAGCCCTCTGGCTTTTCGAGAAGCGCTTTGCGCGAAAGGCGAATGCGGCCCTCCCGATCGATGTCGCTGATCATGACCTCGACCTCGTCGCCGAGGTCCATCACGTCCTTGACGTTCTCGACGAAGCCCCAGTCCATGTCGGTGATGTGAAGCAGGCCGTCCTTGCCGGGCGCGATCTCCAGGAACGCTCCGTAGTTCTCGACGCGTCGGACGATGCCCTTGTACTTGGTGCCGATCTCCGGCTCGAGCGTGAGGCTCTCGATGATTTCGATCGCCTTCTTGAGCGCCTCGCCGTCAGGCGACGAGATGCTCACTGTGCCATCGTCGCTGATGTCGATCTTGGCGCCGGTCTGCTCGGTGATCGCCTTGATCATCTTGCCGCCCGGTCCGATGACCACGCGGATCTGGTCGGGCTTGACCTTGAGGGTCTCGATGCGCGGCGCGTACTTCGAAAGCTCCGGACGCGGAGCCGGCATCACCTCGTTCATCTTCTCGAGGATGTGGAGTCGGCCTTCGCGTGCTTGCTCCAAGGCCTCATGCATGATCTCCTGGGCGAGCCCAGCGACCTTGATGTCCATCTGGATGGCGGTGATGCCCTTGTCGGTTCCGCAGACCTTGAAGTCCATGTCGCCGAGATGATCCTCGTCGCCGAGGATGTCGGTCAGGACGGCGTACTTGTCGCCTTCCATGATGAGACCCATCGCCACGCCGGCGACCGGTGCCTTGATGGGCACGCCCGCGTCCATCATCGCCAAGCTCCCGCCACAAACGGTCGCCATCGACGACGAGCCGTTCGATTCGGTGATCTCCGAGACGATTCGCATCGTGTACGGGAAGTCTTCGCGTGAGGGAAGCACCTTGGTCAGAGCGCGCTCGGCTAGGGTTCCATGCCCGATCTCTCGACGACCCGGGCCGCGAAGGAATTTCGTCTCGCCGACCGAGTAGGGCGGGAAGTTGTAGTGGAGGAGGAAAGGCTTCCAGTACTCCTCGATGAGGCCGTCGATCTTCTGTTCGTCCTGACGTGTTCCGAGGGTTGACGTCACAATGCTCTGGGTCTCGCCTCGCGTGAACAAGGACGAACCGTGCACGCGCGGCAGGAGGCCCACCTCGATCGCGATCGGTCGGACGGTCTTGTAGTCACGACCGTCGACGCGGCGCTTGTCGTCGAGCACCTGACTGCGCATCGTGTTGTAGCGAAGGTCTTCGTAGGCGCCCTTGATGTCACCTTCGAGGTCCGGGAACTCCGCGGCCAGCTCAGCCACGACTTCCTTCTTGATTGCGCTGAAGCGGTCATACCGCGGGTGCTTCTCCGCGATGTTGCAGGCTTCGATGACCTTCTCAAGACCGACGTCTTTGACCCTCGCGTCGATCTTCGCGTCGCGCTGGGGTGGATTGAAAGGCCACTTCTCGATGCCGACGGCCTCACGAATCTTCGTGATCAGCTCGAGGACGCCCTGAACGGACTCGTGGCCGAACTGGATGGCGGCGATCAAGTCCGTCTCCGACATTTCGTTGGCTTCGCCTTCAACCATCACGATCGCGTCCTTGGACGCGGCAATGATGAGCTCGCATTCGCTGTTCTCTTGCTCTTGGTAGGTAGGGTTCGCGATGAGCTTCCCGTCGACGCGCGCGACGCGCACACCGGCGATCGGACCGCCCCAGGGCAGCGGGCTGATGTGAATGGCAGCCGAGGCGCCGACCATCGCGAGGACGTCCGACTGATTGCTTCCATCCGCGCTCATCACGGTCGCGATGACCTGCGTTTCGCACATGTAGCCGTCAGGGAAGAGCGGGCGGCAGGGGCGGTCGATCAGTCGCGAGGTCAGCACCTCGTGGTCACGCAGCCTGGCCTCACGCTTGAAGAAGCCGCCGGGTATCTTGCCCGCGGCGTAAGTCTTTTCGACGTAGTCGACGGTCAGCGGAAAGAACGGCGCCCCCGGTCGTGCCTCTTTGTTTCCACAGACGGTGACGAGAACCATGGTCTCGCCACAGCTCACCAATACCGAGCCGGATGCCTGCTTGGCAATCCGGCCCGTCTCGATGGTGATCTCTTTGTCACCAATCTTAACGGACTCTCTGATTATCATCGCTCTCTTCGCCTTCCGCGCGGCACCGCCGCGCATGCGGTTCGCGTTGCGATCGAGAGCGGTCTCGGTCCCCGATTCCAAGGTTTGAGCGCCTGCTCAAACCATCGAAGCGAAGAGCGAACTCCGGACCCGACACAAGGCAACCAACGTTCTACCGGGACAACGCCCCGGGGCTCAGCTTACTTCCGAATGCCAAGCTCTGAAATGATCTTGCGGTATCGCTCCACGTCCTGGCCGCGGACGTAGTCGAGAAGCCGGCGTCGCTGGCTGACCATCTTCAGCAGGCCTCGTCGGGAGTGATGATCCTTCTTATGTGTCTTGAAGTGATCGGTCAGGTAGGTGATCCGCTCGCTCAAAATGGCGATCTGGACTTCGGGTGAACCCGTGTCCGTATCGTGGTTGCGGAATTGACCGATCAGCTCGGACTTTCTATCGGCGGTCAGTGCCATGCGTTACTCGCGCTAATTCTCTTGAAAAATGGGTGTTTCTGTGCCTGAAGGGGGCGGAATATGGGCCGGGGTTTGGGGGGCGTCAAGGAGCGGTTTCGAGGCCCTGATGAATCTTTCGTGATACGGCTGGCCAAGCAGGATTCAGGACTTACCTTAACGCCAAATGAGCCATTCATCTCAGGTTCTCGTTTGCGCGCATTGCCAGTCCCCAAACCGCATCCCGAGTGCCCGGCTCGCAGACCGTCCCCGCTGTGGCAAGTGTAAGGAGCCGTTCTTCTCTGGGGATCCCATCACGCTGACCGACCAGACCTTCGATCGGCACCTGACCCGCGGTGATGTGCCTTTGGTCGTAGACTTCTGGGCGCCCTGGTGCGGGCCCTGCAAGATGATGGCGCCGTTTTTCGAGCAGGCGGCGGCCGAGCTAGAGCCAAAGGTCCGGCTTGCGAAGGTCAATACGGACGAAAATCGCGCTCTGGCGATGCGGTACCAAATCAACAGCATACCGACCACTGCGGTCTTCAGAGGAGGACGGGAGGTCGCCAGGCAACCTGGGGCCATGAACCTTTCTCAGCTCCTGCAGTGGATCAAGTCGCACACCCAGCCACCGGCCGGCTGATGTCGGCGATGACCTGTTGAGCAAACCTCCAGTATTCTGGTACTCACAGTCACGGAAGTCATAACCGCGATGGCGCGGGAGGCTGGACAAAGAGCAAGAGGCAAATTCTGTGGTCGGTCGTGTTCGGCGCGATGCTAGTGACGACGGGCTGCGGTGATGATCCCGCGAAGAAGGTGGTGGAGGCGGCTCGGCTGGCTCGGGCGGAACGCCGGGTCCGACGGCACGAACGGCGGGCCCTCGGGCAGCCCCTGCGAGGCGATCTGCTTGAGCAGCTGCGTGCTCCAGGGTGTTGATCCGGAGACAGCCGAGTGCCTGACTCAGTGTCAGGCAACCATTCCGATGTTCGACGACAATTGTGGCGCCCAGGCGGACGCCTATCTCGGCTGCCTCGAAGGGGTGAATTGCAACACCGACGCCAGCGACTGTCAGGCACAGGCGATCGCCTGGGCTACCTGCCTAGCCGGAGTATTGTAGTCGGCACCGCCACCGGCGATGATGCTTAGAGTCCGGCGCGGGAGGCGATCAGGTCGATCGCCTTGCGGGGATCGGCTTCGCCGGTCGCACTGAGCAGTACAACAGCGCGACCGATGCCGAGGTCTTCGAGCTCGGGTAGCGCGTCGGGCCGCTTGGCGATTCGCCAATTCGTCGTGATGTCGATCGACTCGAATGGCCGCCCTGCCTGGTCGGTCATTTCTTTGAGCAGCGTGATCTTTTCACTGAGCTCCTGTTGCGAATCGCTTGGCGCGTACCAGCCATCGGCGTCGTTTACCACGCGTTGCAAGGTCTTGGTCGAGGTGCCGCCGATCAGAATCGGCGGGTGAGGCTTCTGTGCCGGGGTGGGATAGCTCTTGAAGCCGTGCCAGGAAATGAACTCGCTTTCGTGCTCGACCAGTTCGCCGCTCCAGACCTTCTTCACCGCTTCGAGGTAGTCGTCGAAGCGCGCACCGCGGCGTTTGAAGGGCGTCCCCATCGCCGCGTACTCCTCGGCCAGCCAACCGATTCCGAGACCGAGCGTCAGCCGGCCGCCGCTCAGCGCGTCCAGGCTGGCGGTCTGCTTGGCGAAGAGCAGCGGATTGGTCTGAGGGAAGATGTTCACGCCGGTCCCCAAGCGAATCGTCTTGGTCGCAGCCGCGACCTGCGCCAGCGAGATCAATGGATCTAGAAACCAAGCCTCCGGCGGAATCCCCATCTTCCCCGAGCGGGCATACGGATAAGTCGACTCGTATTCGACCGGCACCACGACGTGCTCGAAGGTCCAAACCGATTCGATTCCAGCAGCTTCGGCATGCTGCGCCACCGCGATCATATTCTCGGCCGTTGCCGGCCCGCCGACATTGATTGGGACGATTCCGATCTTCATTGCGATCGGTATAGCGGAAGAGGGTCGGGTTGACAGCTGGGCGACTCGGGGCGTGTGTGTCGCTGCCGCAGCCGTGGTGTTGTCGGGTCTTGGGTGGGTTACCTGGTCCGGCTTGTTTACACCACCCGCCCACTCCCACCCGGAATCCTCCCCGCGCGGCAATCGCTTTGCTTTGCCTTGCCGGCGCATTCGCGCCGGGCTTCGCCCTGCGGGCTCGCGCCTGCTGTCTTGAGGGGGCGTGATGCACTTGGCTTGATGGCACCGTACGACGGGACGCAGTTCGAATGTCTCCGTATGGAGGGGCGGGGAAAAAAGGCGCGATAGGGGGCGGAGTCGACGTCGCAAGTGACAATCGGCAAGACAGCAATCACCCCCGATTGGTGCGCGCGCCGAGGCGAGGCTTGCTGAACCGCTGCCGTCGACGACGACCTGCAGAGAGTCGTCCAGCGGGATTGGGCGTTTGAGGGTGATCTCGACCTCGGGGCCCAAGTGCTTGCCGAGTAGGCCCGCGCTGTAGCCTCCGTTGCCGGACTTCGGGGGACCGCAGAAGCGGCTGGCGACCCGGGCCTCGTGGCTGATGGCTTGGCTTTCGAGAGATTGTGCGGCGTCGGAATACGGCATGTTTGCCTCCTTGGTGCCCAATGTACGGAGGAGGCCCGCAAAGGTCCTTTCGGGGTCCTTACCGAATCCTTAGCCCTTCGTTGTCACCGAAAGCACGGTGATTTCGCGCTCATGCACACTCACGCATTCGCCAGTTTCGGCGAAATCGAGGTCGGTGCCGGGCACCAAGTCGACGAGGATGCGCGACGCCCAGACTTCTCCAATCGGCGCAGCGTCAGCGACCGCTCGGGCGATCTCGAACGCGGAGCCCGACACGGCCGTCCCACGGCGAACGACCTCGCCCGTGTGGACGCCAAAGGACACCGGCAATTGCCGGGCGACCGACGCCCCACACTTCAGCGCCCGAACCGGACCGTCGAAAAACGCCTGCAGCGTCCCAGGGATCGCGTGGCCGCGGAAACGGGTGAGCTCGGCTCGCCAGAGCTCCTCGTCGATCGGCCCCGATGGATGCGCGACGAGCACGGTGCTCAGAAAACGGTCGTCCTCGAGCGTTGGTGGGCTCTGCGAAAGGACCCATTCGACGGCATTGAAGATCGCTTCTCGGCTTCGAAAGAAGAATACGTGGTCGTCGCCGGGCGCTTCGACGTACTCCGCGTGATGGATGTGGTCTTTCAAGTATGGGCCGCTAGCGGGATCGATCATCTTGTCGTCGTCGGCTTGCAATACCATCGTGGGAACGCGAATCGCAGGGAGCAACTCGCGCAGGTCGATTCGGATGTTCATGTCGAGTAGGTCGAGCGCGCTCCCGGGGCTCGTGCCTTCCTGTTCCGAGAACTCCACCCAGTCGACGAACTCGGGGTCGCCGAGCTGGCTCGGCGCGATGGCGCGCAGCGATGCGCCCTTGCCCCAGGCGCCCCGGATGTAGCCCTTGAGCTTTTCCATCGCGTCGTCGCTGTAGCCGCAGGGATAGCCGGGCGCGCGGGTCATGCGCGCAAACGCGCCGCATAGAATCAAACCCCGAACGCGCTCGGGGTAGCTGGCGGCGTACAGCATCGCGAGGGCGCCGCCCTCCGATATCCCCAGCAGGATCGCCTGCGTCGATCCGCATGCGTCCAACACTGCACGCAAGTCGTCCATGCGCTGCTCGTGGGCGGGGACCTCTCTAACCCGGTCGGAGAGGCCCGTGCCTCGCTTATCGAAGAGGATGACCCGGCCGATTTGCGAGAGCCCCTCGAGCGCTGCTCTCGTCTTACGGTGCGTGAACATCGCGCGCATCGGCATTACCCAACCGAGCACGATGACGATGTCTGTGTCTCCCTCGCCAATCGTCGTGTACGCGATGTGCACGTCGCCGTCGTGCGCATACCGGGGATGCAAGGCCACCGTCGAAGCTCGCTTTGTCGCTTCCCGAATCTTCCCGACGAAGCGATACCCTTGCCGCGGGAAAGTCTGTATGAGCTCCGCGCCCCGTTGCCCCAGGGCGCTTCTCGCCAAGCTGACAGCGCGCTGAATCGAGCTTTCGGTCACGGTGGCATCCGGCCAGAGCGAGTCGAGGAGCTCGCGTTTGGGCACGACCCGCGCCTGGTTCTCCACCAGGTAGAGCAGCAGATCAAATACTTGTGGCTGCAGTGGTTTGGCTTTGCCGGCTACGCGAAGCTCCCGGCGGGCGGGGTCGAGCTCGAACTCGTCAAAATGAAGATCACTCCGCCGGAGCTCTCGCCTCGAATCGCGCGACTAGCTTGCTGTCGGCGAAGAGCATGAGCTTGGAACCGTGAATCTCGTACCGCGTGACTGTGCCGAGAACGGTGAACAGCTCTTGCTCTTGGTCCATCCCTTCGGGGCAGGCCATCCGGGTCGAGCCCATTGCACCAAGGGAAAGCGACTTCCCCGAGGTCTCATAGGTGCCGAAGAAGCGGTTGCAGCCACCGAAGCCATAGGCGCTCGCCTTCTTCGAGTTGAGCTCGAGGAAGGGCGCCTTGTCGTTGTCCTCGACCGTGATCGTCTTGCCGTTGAGCTCGAGTAGCGCCCAGGTCGTGTCTTCCAAAGTCGCCGGTTCCATGCTTCCACAAGTCTCCCTCGGCCAGGTGCGCACGAAACGCTGAACAATCAACGTCGTCTCTCTGCCTCGGCGGTCGACCCTGGGCCTGGAGTCCAATCCGCCTTCGACGGTGACGAGCAGGGGGGAGCCAGGGGCGATGGGGGCCTCGCCGTAGGCGCGCTCCAGGGCTGCGTTGTCTCCTTCATGGGCGACTGGCCAGCGCTCCTGGGTTGCGCAGTCCACGAACACGCCAGCGTCAGCCATGTACGAGTACATTCCCTGCAGGCTCATGGTGCCCGACGGCGGTGGGGGGTCGCGCTTCTCCTTGGCGGTGTCGCTGTCCTTGCCCTTTTTGCAAGCCGACATTGCCAGCACGGCGCCGAGCAAGCTCAGCACGACTACCTGATTAATTCGAATCCCCCGCATGCGACGGGACTTACCACCCGCGGGCAAAAAAGCTAAGTGTTTTCGACCGCGGTGGGCCCCAGCGCGGGGCTCAACCGGAAAACGGGATACGCTCGCGCAGCTTCTTGGCGCGCTCGCGGGCAAGCGGGATCTTCGGTGCGTCTGGGTGGTCGAGGAGGAGCTGGTAGGTTCCTGCACCCGTGGGCTCGATCGCGCGGATCCGATCGTAACCGACGATGAAGCCGCGATGCGATCGGAAGAAGGCATCTGGATCGAGCTCGCCTTCCAAGTTTGCGAGTGTCTTGTCGATCGCGAACCGGTCTGCCTCTGTGACCGCCCACACGAGCTCGTCTTTGACTTCGAAGTAGATCACGTCGCCGAGCTCGAGCACCACGTAGGCATCCTTGCGCCGCACGGCTATTCGTTCCAGCCACTCCTGGTTGCTCGCGGCT
>Ga0316198_10000570_pt1 | contig 19729 bp, 15 predicted proteins | sample OudBieAanoxic_MG_FD_204935 | JGI IMG/M metagenome (GOLD analysis project Ga0316198, IMG submission 204935) | Coastal sediment microbial communities from Oude Bieten Haven, Netherlands - site A anoxic | ecosystem: Environmental > Aquatic > Marine > Coastal > Sediment | place: Netherlands...
AGCTGTGTTCCTTGACCCTGCAGCGTGGTGATCTGTCGGTCGAGAATCTGATCGGTTCGGGGCTCTTCGGCGATGGAGCGGCGGCTGCAGTCTTGGTCGGAAAGAACCGCGCCCTCGAGGGCCCACGTGTAGTTGCCAGCCTTTCCTCCTTCTACCCCGACAGCGAGGACGTGATGGGCTGGGAGGTGTCAGAAAAGGGCTTCAAGATCGTCCTTTCGGCCGACGTGCCGAAGATGGTTCGTCGCTTCCTGCGGCGCGACGTGGATATTTTTTTGCGCGAGCATGAACTGGTGCGGAACGATATTTCAGTCTGGGTCTCACATCCGGGTGGGCCAAGGGTCCTCGACGCCATGCAAGAGGCGCTGGAGCTGCCTGACGATGCCCTCGAGGGCGCCTGGCGGACCCTGCGCGAGGTCGGCAATCTGTCATCGACCTCGGTCTTGTTGGTGCTGGAAGAGACCCTCAGATCTCCACCTCCAGCCGGTAGTTGGGGTCTGATGTCGGCCATGGGCCCGGGCTTCTGTTCGGAGTTGGTGCTCCTGAAATGGGACGGTCGATGAACGGTTCGGTCCTTGGAGTTGACTCCCGGGTCGCATACACCGCGTTGATCGTGATCGTCGCGAGCCAGCGAGCCTGGGAACTCGGTGTCTCCAACCACCATCTCCGCGCTCTCAAAGCCCGTGGTGCGATCGAGGTTGGGGCCGGCCACTATCCGTGGATGGTCGCCCTCCATATCGCTTTTCTCGCCTCGTGTGTGGCCGAGGTCTGGCTGCTCGACAGGCCCTGGCGGCCGGTGGTGGCCGGGTTCGCGGTGATCATCCTCATAGCGGCTCTGGCGTTGCGGTGGTGGACCCTGTCGACCCTCGGCGATCGCTGGACCACTCGTGTTCTCGTCGTTCCAGGTGAAGAACTGGTTTCCTCCGGACCGTACCGATGGCTACGCCACCCCAACTACCTGGTTGTCGTGATGGAGATTGCGGCGATCCCGATGGTCCACTGTGCATGGCTGACGGCTATCGGCTTCACCCTCGCCAACTTCGTCCTTCTCCGAGAGCGTATCCGGGCCGAAGAGGGAGCGCTCAGCCGGCTCGCTGGTGGAGGTATCGGGTGAGTATTTCGACCGCCCAGATCATCGATGGAATTACCGAGGTCGCCAGGCAACATCTCGGATGGAAAGGCGAGCTGCGGCCGGAAATGAGGTTGGTGGAAGATCTCGAGCTCGACTCGCTCAAGACCCTGACCCTTGCCCTTGAAGTCGAGAACTATTTTCGAGTCTGTCTCGACGAAGAGGCTGAGATTCTCACCGTGGGTGACCTCGCGGCGATCATCCGGGACCTTCACCATGAGTGACAACGTCACCATCAATCAACTGCTCGAGCGGGCGGCGGTGTCGGCTGACGGGGGATTGCGGATCCTCGATCGACGAGAACGCAGCCGCTGGTTGCCGTGGTCCGAGATCCATGAGCGGGCGCGATCGGCCGCCGGCAGAATTCTCGCCAGCGGAGTTGAATCAGGCGAAAGGGTAGCCCTCGTCTATCCAACATGTGCGGGTTTCTTCGATGCCTTTTTCGGCGTAATCCTCGCCGGTGCAGTTCCAGTGCCTCTTTATCCGCCGGTTCGACTTGGGCGACTCGACGAGTACCATGAGCGAACGGCGGCGATGTTGCGGGCGGTGGACGCACGGTTGGTGTTGGCTGAGAAGCGGGTGCGCCGGCTATTGGGCCCGGCCATCGAGGCAGCGCAGCCCACGCTCGGCTGTCGAACCCTCGATGAGCTTCCACAGGCCCAACCGATTTCGCTGTCGGCACGTGAGGGTGACCTCGCTCTCGTTCAGTTTTCCTCCGGTACGACGGTCGATCCCAAGCCGGTCGCACTCAGCCACCGCGCTACGGTGGCCCAGACGACCCGCCTCAACGGTTTCTGGCCGGATGGCAACGGCATCGTTCACAGCGGCGTCAGTTGGCTACCGCTCTACCACGACATGGGCTTGATCGGCTGTGTCTTCCCGGCCCTCGAGCGCGGAGCGAATCTGACCCTCATTCCGCCCGAGCTCTTTGTTGCCCGGCCGGTGGCGTGGCTGCGCGCCATTTCGCGCTACCGGGCCACCGTCTCACCGGCCCCCAATTTTGCTTACGGACTGTGCGTCGATCGCATCCGGGACCAGGAGCTCGAGGGCGTTGACCTGTCTTCCTGGCAGGTGGCCCTGAATGGCGCAGAACCGGTTGCCGCGGAGGTGTTGCGACGGTTTCAGCGGAGATTTGGCGCCTGGGGCTTTCGGCCCGAGGCCCTCACCCCGGTCTACGGGCTTTCCGAAGCATCTCTCGCGGTGACCTTCTCGCCGCTCGGCCAGCCATTTGTGAGCCGGCGCTTCGACCGCGACGCTTTATCAAAACGGCTCGAAGCAGTCGATCACACAACGGGAGTGGAGATCGTTTCGGTGGGCCGACCTCTACCAGATTTCGCCCTGCGAGTTGTCGACCGCGAGCAATTCGATCTGCCCGAGCGAAGGGTCGGCCGGGTGCTCGTCCGCGGTCCGTCATTGATGGACGGCTATCTGGGGCTCCGGCGGGCGACGGCTCGGGCCCTGCGGGACGGCTGGCTCGATACCGGTGATCTCGGCTTTGTCGCGGACGGTAATCTCTATCTCACCGGTCGGGCCAAGGACGTGCTCATTCTGCGCGGCCGCAACCACTCGCCGGTGGAGGTGGAGCACGCGGTCGACCAGGTGGACGGTGTAAGGATAGGTTGTGCCGCGGCAGTGTCCTTCATGCCCGAGGGAGCAGAGCGCGAGCTGCTGCTGGTGATGGTCGAGGCCCGGAGAGGCGTGCCGGAGCGCGAGTATCTACGGATCGGGGAGAAGGTATCGCAGGCGGTGTTGGCAGCGACCGGTCTCGATCCAGATCGTGTTGAAGTGTTGGAAGCCGGCGCCCTGCCCCGCACCTCGTCGGGGAAGATCCGACGCCACGAGGCGCTTCTGCGATGGCAATCCGACAGGCTCACACCGCCCACTTCGGTGACCCCGTTCCGTCTCGTTGGTGCAGTCATGCGGTCGGCGATCGCGATGGTCCGGGCAGAGCGCCGGAGAACACATGGCTGATGCCGTGGTGATCGCGGGTGGGGGACCGGCAGGCCTGGCAACGGCGATTGCGGCACGCCTCCGAGGCTTTGAAGTCATCGTTCTCGAACGCGCCCGCCCGCCAATCGACAAGGCCTGTGGCGAGGGACTGATGCCGGACGGCGTTGCGGTGTTGGAGAGATTGGGAGTGGATCTCCGGGGGGTGGACTCGCATCATTTCCGAGGCGTCCGCTACATCGACGATCAGCTGTCGGCCGAGGGGATATTCCCGAGTCATCCTGGCCTTGGAATTCGCCGCACCGAGCTACACCGCGCTCTCAGGTCTCGCGCCGAGGAGGTCGGCGCGGATCTGCGCTGGGGTGTGCCGATTCGCGGGATGAGTGCTGGAGGCTTCGAGACCGATTTTGGCACGATCGGCGGGCGATGGCTGGTTGGAGCTGACGGGCGCGCGTCGAGAATTCGCAAGTGGGCGGGCCTTGACGGGCGTTCCGCTCGTCGTCGAAGGTTTGGTGTGCGCCGCCACTTCGAGCTTGAACCCTGGTCCGATCTGGTAGAGGTCCATTGGGCCGATGGCCGTGAGGCTTATGTGACCCCGGTGGGGGAGGGTATGGTCGGGGTGGCCCTTTTGTGGTCAGGGCGACCGGCCACATTCGACGAACTCCTCTTGAGCTTTCCGAGCCTGTTGCGGCGTCTCGAAGACGCATCGGTCATCTCAAAGGATCGTGGAGCGGGTCCGCTCCGACAGAGGAGCCGCGCTGTGATTCACGGCGACCTGGCCTTGGTCGGCGATGCCTCGGGTTATCTCGACGCGATTACCGGCGAAGGTCTCGCCCTGTCCTTTCGTCAGGCCGTGGCGCTCATCGACGCGATGGTCGCCGGTGATCTCCGACGATACGCTGATGCCCACAGGAGAATCGTTCGCTACCCCAACGCAATCACCCGGCTTCTCCTGTTGATCGAGCGTTACCCCCGGCTGCGTCGCCGGGTGATGCGGTCGCTTGCCGCCGACCCCTCGTTGATGTCCCGTTTCCTGGCCCTGAAGATGCGTTCAAAGGGACCACGCATCCTCGGTAGCGATGGCCTGTTGCCGCTCGCGGCGGCTGCGCTTCGCGGTGGGACGTAATCTTTACCCGCTCATACCACCAGCTTTTCAGCCCAAACGGGACCGGCTACACTGGCGGCGGATTTGAGCGAATTGTGAGGAGAATGAGATGAGCGTTCTCGAGGAGTGCAATCTGGATGTCACGGTACTGATCCTCGGCGGAGGGCGCGGCTCGCGGTTGGCGCCGCTGACGTTGCGTCGCAGCAAACCGGCGGTGCCGGTGGCGGGAAAGTACCGACTCATCGACATTCCGATTTCGAATGCGATCAATTCGGGCATGGAACGGATGTACGTGCTGACCCAGTTCAATTCGGTGTCTCTCCACCGCCACATCGGACGGGCCTATCGCTTCGATGCCTTCTCCAGGGGATATGTCCAGATCCTAGCGGCCCAGCAGACCCCGACCGTGCAGTCCTGGTTTCAGGGAACGGCCGATGCGGTGCGCCAGAATCTGCACGTCTTCAGACAGCTTCGCGGTGACCATGTTCTCGTCCTCTCCGGCGACCACATGTACCGCATGGACTATCGACAACTTCTCCATGACCACGTCGAACACGACGCCGACATCACGATTGCGGTCAAACCGTGTTCCGAGGAGGAGATCGCAGGATTCGGGGCGGCCATGGTCGACGAGAGCGGACGCATTGTCGAGTTCCGAGAGAAGCCCTCGACGGCCGAGGACCGGGCCGGGATGGAGGTGGCGCCGAGTCTTCTCGAGGCCAAGGGCGTGGCTGCCGATCTTCCGTACATCGCTTCAATGGGGGTCTATATCTTCCGCAAGGAAGCCCTCGTCGAGGCCCTCGACAACGAGCTTGTAGATTTTGGGGGCGATATCATTCCGGCGGAAATCTCGCGGCGCAGGGTTCAGGCCCACTTCTTCAAGGGCTACTGGCGCGACATTGGGACTATCGGTGCCTTCTTCGACGCGCACATGGACCTAGTACAAACCAGGCCGCCCTTTACCTTTCACGATCGAGAGTGGCCTATTTACACCCGGCCACGGTACCTTCCCGGTGCCCGGTTGAATGGTTGCATTTTTGACCATGTGCTGCTTGGTGATGGTTCGCGTGTCGAGAATTCGCAGGCCGAGGACTCGGTGATCGGTCTCCGGGCAGTCATTAACCGGTCAAAGATCCGTCGCACCCTGATCATGGGTGTCGATTCTTACTATCCTGATCCAAAACCGGGCGAGCCACCGGTCGGGGTCGGGGAGGGCTGTGAGATCTCCAATGCCATCATCGACAAGAATGCCCGGATCGGCAGCAATGTGCGCATCTGCAACGAAGCCGGGATCAAGGAGGCTGATGGCGATGGTTGGGCCATTCGCGACGGCATCGTGGTGGTAGAAAAAAACGGGGTCGTGCCCGATGGAACGGTGATCTAGCCCTGATACTGCCTCTCCAGAACGCGTTTTGAGGCACAGATTTGAGACTCGGAATCGTGTCACTTCACTCTCAGTCTCTGGTTCCAGACCATGCCGTGACGTCGCCGGTCTCGAAGCCGTCGGCGAAGATCTCATCAGAATCGTCGTTTTTAATCCTCCCCTGACCCTGTCCATCCGAGATGGTGGCGTTGGTCGGGTTTGAGAGGTTGATGAGGAAGGTCTCGTCAGGCTCGTCGAGGAGGTCACCGCTCACCGCGATGGTGATGGTCTCTTCGGTGTCTCCCGCAATGAAGGTCAGCGCCCCTGCACCAGCAACGTAGTCACTGCCTGCAGTGGCGGTGCCATTTTCCGTGGCGTAGTCGACGGTCACCTCCTGACCGCTGGCAACGGACAGGCTCACCGTGAAGACAGCATCTACGGTGCCCGTATCACCTTCGGGGACGGTCACATCGTCGATGGAGATCGATGTTGAGCTTCCTTTCGTGATGTGGGTGATGAGGTTCCCGAGCAGCAGAGCGTTGTCACCGAAGGAGAGCGGACGATCCGAACCCGTGTCATCGTCCTGCCACATCGTGCTGTTTGACAGCGCCGCGACGCTGCCGCCTCCGTCGCTCCCATCCACCACCGCGAGGAAGTCGTCGGCGCCGTTGCAGCAACCCGGTGTCAGATCGACGCCTGGAGGAGCGATCGCGAAGAACCGGCGCTGGCGGGCGACACCAACTTGCGACAAACCATGGGTGACTGCGTGTATCTCGAAGCTGGAAATTGTGTGTCCTGAAATTTCAGTCGCGTCCCAGGAGTATGTCAACCCGTAGGGCGCTACCAGGTTATTGAGGTTGCTGATATCGGAGGGTTCGGATGTCACGTTGGCGTGGACCAGCAGGCCCCTGCCCGTCGCCACGAAGGATTGGATTGCGGAGATCTCGCTCGACGCCAGGCTAATGTCATAGCTCTGGTTGACAATGAGGGCGTCGAGGCCGGCCAAATCTTGAGCTTCGAAGGAGGTCAGGGGGACGATCTCGTGGCCAGATGCACCGAGGACGGCGCGGAGGTCGTCATAGTCGGAGCCGGTGGCCAGATTCGCGTCCGTATCGGATCCGCTGCGGCCGTCCAGACCGATGACGAAAACGGTCTGCTCGCCTGTGGTGAAGCTCCAGGTGGGTGACTGGGCCCCGGTGCCGCAGGCGTTTTCCGCCCAGACTCGCCAGTAGTGGACCCGGTAGGCGTCGAGCGCTTCCGAGGGCGTGTGGCTTGCAACGGTCAACCCCACAGCGTTGTCGACGACGTTTTCGAAGCCGGCGTCCGTTGCGATCTGGATCGAGTAGCTGCCCGGCACCTCGGTCCATGTGAGAGCAGGTTTCGTCGACTGGTCCGTTGCGCCGTTGGCTGGCGTCAACAGCGTGGGCGCTGCCGGTGTGCCACCTGAGATGGAGAGGCCAACCATCCGCGTCTGGGTACCGGTGGTCGAGGTGCCGCTGACCGAGAGGATGGAGTCGCCTGGTGTGGCAGCGCCTGTATCGCTGATGGTCAGTGTGCTCGACCCTGAGGGAGTCACAGGACTGACGCTAAAGGTCGCCGTGGTGCCCGGGGGTTGGCCGCTCACGGCGAGGTCCACTGTATCGCTGAAGCCCAGGATCGAGCCAATACTCACTGTGTAGACGGCGGAGTCCGGGGCGCAGACCGCCACGTCGTCCGGAGTCACCTCGAGCGAGAACGTGGCCTCTTGGAAGTAGGCGCCACCCGAGAGGCTGTCGGAGGCGCTCCAGGGGGCGGTGAGGGAAACGTCGTAGGAACCACTCGCCATGTCGTAGACGTAGATCTCGAGCGGTGACGTATCGTCGGGGACCAGGTAGATCTTGCCGCCACCAACGGCAAGACCATCGACATCGGTCTCGCCTGACGGGTAATCAGCGACCGGGATCTCCCCGGTGACGAGATCGATTTCGACGATTTGCGCGAGGCTGTTATTCGAGCCGTAGATGGTCCCGGTCGCGGGGTCCGCGTCGATGCCACCAATGGCGGCATTGGTCGTGCCCACCACAAAACTCGCCTCGAGGGTCGGGAGGCTGATGAGGTAGAGGCCAGCGGATCCGGCAGTGTTGGAATACTGGTGGATACCGTACAGGTCGTTGCCGACCATGGCGAGGCCGTCGATACGCAGAGCCAACCCTGAGGCAGTGATCGTGCCAAGGCTGCCCGGGCTGGCTCCCCCTGGCGACCATTCGTAGAGGATCGACCCGTCCACGTCGCCAGGGCTCGCAGTGCTGCTCGTGAGCAGCACGCGCTCGTTTGAATGGTCGGCGGTGGCGCCCCAGACGGGGAAATCAGAAAAAACGGACACCGCATTGTCCGAGTGGACGTCGACCATGTGGGCGGGGTTGGCCACCACACCGCCGGATGCCCCGGTGCCGATGAATAGCCTGAATTCCGCCGTGGAGAAGCTCCAAATTTCCGACACGGTACCGGTGCCACAGGCCCCACTCGCCCAGACACGCCAGTAGTACGTGGTGTTCATGTTCAACGACGTCGACGGAGAATAGCTTGCCACGGTCAGCCCGGTCGCACTTTCGGCGATGTGGTTGAAGCCGGCGTCCGTGGCGATCTCGATCGAGTACGTGCCCACCGTCTCCGTCCAGGAGAACGTCGGTACGACAAACCGGTCTGCGGCCCCGTTAACCGGACTCAGCAGCGACGGCGCCGCGGGCACGGCGTCGAAGAGATTGATTTTGACCGTCGAGCTCTTGGCGCCGGGAGTCGAGAAGCCGGTGACTTCGATGCTGTAGTTGCCCGCCGCGGCGGCACCGGTATTACCGATCGTCATCGTGGTGCTGCCGGGAGGTGTCACCGGGTTGACACTGAAGGTGACAGTCGTTTCTGCCGGGTTGCCGCTGGCACTCAGCGTCACGGCATCAGTGAACCCGAGAATCGAGCCGACGTCCGAGGTGTAGACCGCGTTGTCTGGAGCACAGACGTCCAGGGTGTACGGGGTGACGTGGAGCGAAAAGGTCGGCGTCTGTGCGCAGTTGTAGCAGACGAGGGCGAAGTCCTGGTCGGTGATGTCGCCGCTGTTGGGCACACCATCCCCCGCGACGTTGAAGCCGGTGATGGTGATCCCAATGTCCCCAGCGGTGCCGGGCGGCAGGAAGATCGCTTCGTAGTTGTTGAACGGGTCGGCTGATCCGCCGGTCACGCTCCACTGTCCGGAGAAGACATTCCCCAGATAGCTTGCGCCGTCCACATCGGCGGCCAGGTTGAGGTCGTTGACTTGAGGGTTGGTGCCGATCGCGCCGGGTGCGTCGGTGTAGGCCAGGACGATGCGCACCGGCTTCGAGTTGTCGGCGACCGCGCCTTCCCAGACCCAGGTCTCGCCCGAGTTGTCGAAGGTGAACGACTGGTTCAGGACGTACTTCCCGGCGTCGTCGAAGAGCCCGGTCAGGTTCGGCATGCCATAGCCCTGGTTGTTGCTGGGCAGGGTGTCGTTGGCGCTGACGCCAGTGAGATAGGTGGGATGGGCAATAAGGTAGGCCTTCATCAGGGCGGGGCTTGGCAGGGTCACGCCAAGGGTGCTCTCCAACCACCAGTAGGCCAGGGACACTGTGCCGGCGACGGCCGGCGTCGAGTGACTGGTACCGGAGGAGGCTGCGAATGTCGTCTGCCCCGAAGGGCGGTACATGTCGCAGACGCCCGACCCGTTGTAACTCGGATGGGTGCTCGCGGTGCCCTGGATGTGGGTTCCAGGGGCGACCACTTCCGGCTTGACCCGACCACCCGGCGAGGGGCCACGACTGGAGAAGCTGATGATGTCCATGGCGTTGTCCGCCCCGGAGGGTCCGGTGCCGCAGCCGTCTGTCCAGGGGCCGTCCTCGTCCGAGGGCCGTTGGTTCTCAGAAGCACCCACGGTGATCATGTTCTTGCCATTCCCCGGAGTGCCGACGGTGCCGGCGCTGGGGCCCGCGTTGCCGGCGGAGAAGAGGATGATCATCTCCTGGTTGCCGGGTTCAGTGAGATCGGCGTCTCGGACACCGACGTCATATGCCTGCGAGGAGTCGTCGTAGAGCCCTGCGCAATTCCTGCATCCCCAGGAATTCGTGTTGATCAACGCGCCGTTGTCCTGGATGCTCTTGATGAGGCCGGTGTCGGTGCCGTCGCATGCGCTCAGGTCGGGAAACGGATCGAAAATCCGGGTGCCGGCAAAACGGCCATAGGGGTTGATCCCCAATCCTCGCTGGTAGCCCGACGATAACGGATACACATAAGGGAAGCCCGGCGTGGTGTCGTACCCTCCTGCGATGCTTGTGTTGATGTGACCGTGCCCGTCCGGTCCACCGCCGTTGGAGGAGTTGGTGCAGTTGGCCACATATGCGAGACGGCTCGTGTTTTCCATGCTACCGAAAACGTGCAGCGTGGGATCTCCTGAGTCGACTGTGCCGTTTCCGATGCCGTCGTCTGTGACGTCGACAATCGGGTAGTCGTATGGATCAGTGCTGAAACCATGGCCATCCAACCAGGACAGGTAGCCCGGGGCATCCGGGCCGGATTGATCGGTGCTGAGATTGCCGGCCATGATCTGCGTCTGCACCTCGTCCATGAGGTGCCGCTCGAGACGCTCATCAATCCAGAAAACGTCTGGCCGGCGAGCGATCTCCTCTACGTCGCCCAACCGCACGGTGACGATGCGGTTCTGGTAGCTCAGGATCGGGGTCCAGTCAGAGAGCACATCCGCCGACCGCTCGTCGATCAGTGCCTCGGTCTGCAGTCGTTCGTCGTGCCGGTATATCTGAATCATCACCGGCAGCAGGGTGCCGGAATCCTCCTCCTGATTGAGCCGGCCCGACAGAGATGGGCCGATTTTGAGGGAGGGCGGATACGGCCCGCTTTGCTGCACGAACTCGCCCTGGCCGGCCATCGTGGCCAGCCGCCGGCGGCTGGCGCCATCCGCCCAGAGCAGATAGCCGTTGGTCGCGATGTACTGAATTATCGTGGCCCCCGTGGTTTCCACCTCTCGCAGCCAGTTGTCCTTAATGGGGCCTACGAACTGAACGAGGTGGAGTGCGGGCTCACGCGCACTATTGTCGGCCACCGAGTCCTTCTCAGCCTCAGAGATTTTCGTCTCTCGTTCCTGGGCGTTGGAGGGAGCTAATTGATTTAGATTGAGCAGCCACCAGCGATCGAGCTCGCCGGACATGATCACTTTGCCGCGAATCTCCGGCGGCAGTTGAATCAGAGCGGCGTCCGAAACACGATAGAGAGCATACGAGCCATAGTCGTGCCACAGCTCAATGCCCTTCGCGGTGGCATCCAATATCCCGGGCGCTGCAACGACCTTGTGAAACTTCCTGTCAGCAGCGAACAGTGCGGGGCTGAAGAGCGTCAGCACCAGGATTGTGACTATCGCGCCACACCAGAACCTTTCCGTTTTTTTCGTTGCGTTCCTCCTTTTTGCGATCGGTTGAGAAAATTCTGCGTGCCTCACCCAAGGGTGGGTACGCATGTCCGAGCGCAAAAGGCGCCGATGGCGCGCCTCCTGCGTCCTTCCTCCCGCCCAATTCCTCTCTTTAGGCTGTTCAGTATCAAGACCCGTGCCAAGAGTAGGGTGAGGCGAATTCAAATTACGGCCGCACCAGTTAAGTCGTAAATGAAGAGCCTTTTGCGCAGTTGGACAGGCGCGAGAACCGCACGCTGCGAAATCCCAGTGCGATCATCAGGGGGGCGACCGACTGTGTCAGGTCACAGATTGACGAGACACATAGTGTGTCGTGTCCCACTATCTCGACCTTGATTTGTCGGCCTGAATGGGCCCTGAGTTGCTCGATATGGCGATTGAAACGCCGTAAAATGAATCGCCCGAAGTGAACGACCGGGGGGTTGCGGCTTTATTGCTGGGAGAGCCATGGTGGAGATACGTTTTCACGGATGCCACGCATCACTTTTTGACATTGGTATGGAACTTGCAATCACAATGTCATCTAGCTCTAGGGCCCATCGCCTGAAGTGGCAAAGTGATACATGGCACCGATGAAAGCATCGCCTTCGACCCGATCGGCCGGAACGATCACCTTGCTCGTGGCGATCTCGATGGCCCTGGGCATTCCCGCCACAGCCCAGGACCTCGCCTTGGAGATCTCCCTCGGCGGGGCCACGGGCGACTACGGCACCGACACGCCGGTAACGAGCTTCATTCTCACCTACGCCCTCACCTTCTCGAAGGGCCGATTCTTCGCCGACGTCCATCTTCCAGTGATCTACCAGACTTCGAACACCCTCACCTGGGTGGGTGGCCTGCCCGTACCACGAGGTCGGGGCGGGAACGGAGGCGGAGGTGGTGGCGGAGGTGGTGGCGGCGGTGGAGGCGGAGGTGGAGGCGGTGGTGGTGGCGGCGGTGGCGGCGGTGGCGGCCAAAAAAACCGTTTCACATCTCGGGCTGCCGAAGATCCAGAGCGTGTCGGTCAGTCCCAGTGGGGGTTCGGCGACCCAGTCATGCGCGCCGGTTATGGCATTTTCTCGTCACCCACCTTCGATCAAAGGATTGCTCTGTTCGCAGCCGTGAAAGCGCCACTCGCTGACGCGGAGACCGGTTTCAGTACCGGAGAATGGGACGTCGGGGGCGGGATCGCATGGCTGCATCTGGTCGCCCGAACCCGCATCCGCGTCGAAGCCACATACTGGCGGCTCGGGCAACCGCCGGATGTCACCCTCAAGAACCCTTTCACCTACCAACTTCAGGTCGGTCGTTTCTTTGCCGATGGAAGAACCCTGATCGAGGTATTGGCCTTCGGAAGAACCGAGACTATCGCCGGGGACGGAGGATCTCACCTCCTTGGACTGAGCACAGAACACGCCGTCAGACCGCGCACTTTCTTTTTTGCATCGTTAGCGCTGGGTCTGAGTGACAAAGCCCCTGATGTGGCCCTGGTTCTCGGCATGAGATTTGGCCTCTGAGTCCGAGGCCGCTTCGGGAGTAAGGGTGCCACCGTTCGAGTTCTTGCATCGTGAAGGCAGGGCGACCTGCGACGGGATTGCGGTGGTGGAGAAGAAGGGCGTCATGCCAGACGGCACTGTTATCTGACATCCTCCCCCCTTGGACAACTGCCTGAGAATCTCAGAAGTAGCGGGCTGCCCGCACCAAGATTGATTCGTCAATGACCAGCTGATCGCCTTCGACGGAGGAGTGAATCGAGATCGGAGCGCAAGCGCCGATGTAATCCCAGACTTCGTCCTCGAGCAAATACTCGAGTCGACAGGCGATGCACACGAGGGCCTCGCCCTCGACAACGAACCCCCTTTTATACCGGTAGCATGCGTAGCACGCGTCGAGATGGGCGTGCTGAGCGCCGAGACCGTCCGTCCTGACGAGGAAGTTCACATTCTTCCCGTGATGAACCAGCGTGAAGAAGTGAACGCTGCCATCCGACACCTCTTCGAACGGGATCCGGACAGCGTCGCCGTCAAACTCGACTACCTGGTGCAAGGGCGGGGCCGGCGTACAGGCGGCGGTTGCCAAAAGGCCGAGTGCGATCGTGGCTGAAACGCGCATCGCTTTTCCCATTCAACTTCGCAGCGCCATGTCCGGATCGGTGATGGAGGCTCTCCAGGAAGGTATCAGGTTTGCCGCTACGTACGGCGCCACCGACAACGATCCACAAATCAGCAGGGTTGAGGCGTCGAGCTGTGGTGCGATTTCAAAAGTTGGAAACTGAACCGACCACCCCTTGATGACGCGGGCGAACACGAACCCGTTGAACCAGATGAGATGGATCTGGGCGATGATGAGGCCGGTGAGGAAAGAGATCAGTGAAACGATGGCGCCCTCGAGGAGTTTGAGCTCCATGACTTCACGAATTTTCCATCCGGTGGCCTTCAGCAGGCCGATGTTTCGGTATTCCTCCGCCGAGAGGCCGGTCCCCTTCTCCCAGACCAGAATCGCAAATGCGGCGATACAACTCGCCAAAAACGCTGCCCACAACCCTCCCCGCCAATCGAAGGCGGCGTCATAGGTGCTGAGAATTTGGCTGACGGTGATGGCTCGGGCGTCCGGCCATTCCTCCTGGATCTTGGTGGCGACATTCGCGACTTCGTTGGGGTTGTAGACCTCGACGGCGAGATCAGTCGCCAGACCGGGTTTGATCGCAAAGACGCGGCGGAGATGATCTGTCTGCAGGACCACGAGATCGTTGGTGAGAAGAGAAGAGGAAGATCTGAAAATGCCGACAACCCGCGGTGCGAACAGCGAGCCGTCGAAACCCTTGATGGGGAATCGGTCGCCGACCCCCAGAAAGCGCGTATCGGCGAACCCGGAACCAACGGCGCATCCATCGACGAATGTTTCGTTTGGGATTTCTCCTTCCTCAAAGGCCAGTAGTTCTTCGGGAAGAGAGTCGGTTCCCCAGAGAGTGAGAGTCGCGCCGGTCGGCGGGTCGAAATAGTAGCCCCACACCCGTGGAGTGACCGTACCGACGCCTCGAATCGCGCGAATCACGTCGGCGCGCGCGATGGGGATCAAATCGTGGCGTCCACCACGGAGGCTTTGCACGATAATTTCTGGTGATTCCGAGAGCAGGAAACGGGATTCTCGGCGAACGGCGTTCACATACATCATGAGTGATGCGATGGCCGCCACCAGGATCGAGTAGACGAGAATGACAACCAGGGATTTTGTCGGCCTTCTCCGTAGGTTCGCGATCGCGAAGTCGATGATTCGGATGTGCCTTCTCATTTTTCGGAACTCCCCGAATTTTGGAACGATAGAAAGGTGATGGCAGGGGGGGCGACAAATGACCCGGCCGGAAAGTGTTCTAAAGAAGAGGGGTGGTCTCCGTGCGGAGCAAATAGATCGGCCTGGGACGGGTGGCGGCAGTAGCTCGTGCCGGTGCTGAGAGCGAGGTCGGTGAGGAGCATGTCGTGGACCAAGCGGCGATTGACGTGTCTGAGTCGATCGTCTTCGCTGCTAGTTGCCGCTCCGACGACTGTGAGAGCGATTAAGGTGACGGCCTCGACCATTACGAGCCAGATGACCACCGGACTTGAGGGTCCGGCCCTTCTTCCTTCCATGATCAGCCCTCCTCCCAGGGATACAACGAAACAAAATAGACGAGGAGGGCGTCAATCTCCCGTTCCCGGACGATGTGCTGCCACGCCGGCATCTGCAGCGGCGGTTCGGGTCCGGCAGGATCGACCTTCGACGAGTAACGACCTTTACGGACGATCTCCTTCGCGTTTTCGTAGCGGGTGCGGACTACCGGGAATCGATCGATCTCCGGGGGTTCCTCCAACGCTCCGAGATCGGCGTTTCCGTCCAGTAACCGAATGAGCTCTTCGGCGTCCTCCGGCGAATCGATAAAGAGCTTTTCGGCGGTGGTGTTGTGTGCCGGGACCGGACTGTTCGCCGAGTTGTCATTTGTGATTCCGCCCTGGCCTTCGGGGCCGTGGCAGGTAATGCACCCTTTCTCGAGATAGAGGTAGGCGCCCTGATCGACGAGGCTCGCTGTCTCGGGTCGAGGCAAATCTTCCGGTCGACACAGCGTGCACATGATCGGTGGGGGTTGTACCGGAATCTCACCCTTTCTACTCACCACGATCCAACCGCGCATGTAGAAGTGGCAACCACCGCACATCGACGTGCAGTAATACTGAAACACGCCGTGACGTTCCGCCTTGAATCGGACGGTAACTGTATGACCAGGTTCGATGGCCACTGGTCCGACCGAGAACGACGGAAGGTAAAAGCGGTGGAACACATCGGCACTTCGGAGGTTGATCACCACCTCGTCGCCCTCGGTGACGTACAAGGTCGCTGGTTGGAAGCTCCGCCACCAGTAGTTCAACCCGTTGACCGGGCTTGTGGTCCACACTCCGGCAGACGCGATACCGGTGAGGTTGAACACGACGGTGTCACGTTCACCAAAAAGGCGGTTTGAAGCCCAGCCAAACCAGACGATGGCGGCGAATATGGCTGCCATCGGCAGGAGGACGAGCACAGCGGCGATCCTTTCCCTATTCATGACGAAGTCATCCCACCAAGAGCCGAAGCATGACCGCGGTAATGGCGGTGCACATCATTCCGTGCGGGATCAGGCTTCGGAGTGCGATCGAACGATCGGGGAAGAGATCTCGAGCAACGCTTGCACCCCGAACCAGAGCCACCGTGAGGCCCAGTAAGAGCAGGGGGACCTGAAGGAATGGTATCCATTCGGGGTAGAAGGGGCTCCAATGCTGATGGGCGGTGCCGAAGAGATTCCACCCCCAACCCAGGGGGTCCGAAAGCGACGAAGTGATGTGGGTCCAGTTGAGCATGACCAATGGCAAGCTGAAGGCGATCCAGGCGAAAAGGCCGACCGGCACCAGAAGGTACGAGTAGCGGACGAAGACCTCCCGGGCCGAGACGGTGCGCGTGCCGGCAAAACGGAGGGCCAGTCGCGAGAGGCCGTACCAGAGGGAGGGGAGCACGACCAAGGCGCAAATCCACACGATGGTCGAGTGGAGGAAGAATCCTCCCCAGTTTCCGACCTCGGTGACGTTGGACCACGATCGGGGTGTTCCCCATGGGCCCAGAAGCGTGATCGTGTAGGCGATGACCAGCGTGATCATGATCAATGCCATGAAGGCCTCGTCGACCCGGCGGATCGATATATCGGAAAAGAAGGGCCGCGCCCGCAGGGTCAGGTTGTCGTTGGGGCAGGCCTTGACGCATTCCATGCACAGGCCGCAGTAGTTATTTCGGTCGAGCTTCGAGGGGTTCACCATCCACGGACAGCCCCAGGCGCGGTCTGATCCACTGGCGCAGGAGTGGTCTCTGCAATCGATGCAGCGCCCGGGGTCACGTGGTCTGGCCTCGGTCGCGGCGGCCATGGAGTAGACGCTGATCCACGCGTTGAGGGGGCAGAGGTAGCGGCAGAAGCTCCTTCTTTTAAAGATTGCGTGGACGACAACCGCAACCACCACCATGCCGGAAAGCACAGCCGCGGTCAGCGCCGGCCGCGTAACCAAAATCGTCGACACGGTACACATGGTGAGAAAGAGCAGGCTCTGGATCCACATGCGCGACAGCTGGTGCGGCCATCTTCGATTCAAGCCGCCGGTCCGCAGCGAGCGCGAGCCTTCGGCGTCCTGGCGAACGCCGATCAACCGCCTCCTCGAGAACCACTCACCGGCGAAGGGAATTGGGCAGACCATGCACCATGACCTTCCGCCGGCTGGAACCAGCACGGCGATCAGGAGGAACCACCACAGGATCCAGACGATGGTCACGACAATGTTGCGATTGCCGATCGGAGACCCGACGAAGCCGGCGACGATGAAGAAAAACAGCACCAGGAGATTGGGCAGGACGACTGCGAACTGAAACCATCGTCTCGTGACCAGCCAGCGCAGACCCGGTACCAGACGCAACAAGTCCACTCGCCGTGTCAGAACTTTTCGCGCCGAGCGATCGACGCCGTTACCGAGAGCGCCCGTCATGATCAGACCGAAGACACCCAGAGCGAGGCCGCATGTCAGGATCAACGCGACCCGGTAGAGGTTGTTTGGGCGCACGATCATCTCGCCCTGCATAAATGGGTGGAGGGTTCCACAGGTCACCGAGCAGCGATAGCGGTACTTGCCCGGCCGCCCGGCAGTGAACACGATCTCCTCTGTTTCACGGAAGCTCGCTTCCGTGGAGGGATGTCGGACCCAGGAGGTGAGAGAGCCCGGCCGAATTTCGGCCTCGATGTCATGTCCCTCGAGATAGAACCCGTGCACCACATCGGTCGACGCGAGACGAAGGTGGATCTCGTCGCCGGGATCGACAACGATTCGGTGCGGTTCGTAGGCGTATTGCCGAGCCATCAGGTTGATCTCGCGTGGTGCGCCCGGGGCTCCGATGGCGGGAGTCGACAGCTCGATCGCCGTCACGCAGGCGACAGCGACCAAGACGGCCGGCCACAGGCGCAAGACGGCGTGTACCGCGTCGGTCACGTGGACCGAAACGTTCCCGAATCCGGGGACGCTCCCGTCAACGAGGCGCTCTTGCGTACTTTGCCTTTGTGATGACAATGTTTACCTCGGTCATTGTTTCCGATCGAACGTTGATCCGCACCGGTCCCCCTTTTTGTTTGAGCTTTTTGTGCCACACGGATAACTGGTACTCGCCGGCCGGAACATCCACGATTTCGAAGCGGACCGGCTCGTCTGCTGACTCGAACTCCGTCTGGGTGAACCATGGACTCGGCGACACCACCACGTAGGCCGCCATCTCGAGGTGGAGCTTGCACAGTGTGATGACCATCCCGGGATTGTCGAAGGTATGGTCGACACTGATCCCGGGGCCCCAGGTCCCCAGGTCCAGGGAGTCACCGGTACGGTCGTCCAGGAAGTAGACGTTGTGCTGCTCGTGGTCGCTGTTCAGAAAGGTGACGGTGGCGCCCAGCGGTACGGAGAGCACGTGCGGCTCGAATACCAGCCCTTTCTGGTCCATCGCTGCGCGGTAGTCCGGGCTCGTCGGCGCGGCCGTGCCAACCGGTTCGAGCGTGACCACGACATCGCAGTCGTTTTTTGCGCCGTCGGTTCGTATGAAAGCCTGTTCGACGGTGATCGTGCCGGAAACTGATCCGCAGTTCAGACAGGCGCCTCCCGCCTCGATCGGGCCGAGTGCAGCCAACGCGGCGCCGGCCGCGACCGCAGTCGTCAGGACGCGTCGGACGTCAGAACGAGACGCTGAGCAGGACGTAAAGAGTCTGATCAAGGCCCGCCTCCAATTCGGCCCCTTCGGTGTAGTAGGTGCCCTCGACATTGCAGCTCACGTTCGGTCGGATCATGAATTTGGCCCCGGCAATGATCTTTTGAATGTCCTGAACCGGCACCAGACCGGGGACGTCCTCCGGCAGGTCGAGGTCCAGTCCCTCGTAGCGTCCGTAGAGCATCAACCAGGGGTAGGCGAACCCGAGTGTTTCGATGTGCCAGGTTCGAGAGTCCACCGGTTGATCGCTGAGGTTGCCGAATGGATCGTCGTCATTGCCGGCGGTGTACTGGGCCGAGAAGCTGAAGTCGCGAATGTCGTATTGAAGGCCCAGGCCGAGTCGCCAAAAATTGTCTTTGCCTTCCCAGGTTGCGCCGTCGAGGTCGACGGTCTCTATGTCGGCGGTGCCGGAGTAGCCGAAGAGGGCCAGTTTGAGGCTGTCGTCGCGCCAGAATTGCGAACCCATCGAACTGAGGGACTCTGGTTGTTTTTCGCTGCTGCGATCGAACTGGAGACCACCGATCTTGTAGACGAGGTTCGCGTACAGGTCCTTGCTGTCGGAGTTACGTCCCGAACCCACAAAGCTGACGTCGCTTGGCGGAGGATCCCCGGCGGGCACCAGGAGGTTGCCGTTGACGACACCGAGGGCATAGAACCACCGTTTGCCGAAGCCATTGAGCTCAAAACCCTGTTGCGGGCCGATAGAGAAGTTGTTGCCCTGAAACTCCAATAGGCCGGCCTGGGCGAGGTTGGGTGTCGGCATGAACCACGATGTGTAGAGGTAGAAATGGGTGCTGTAGATATTGGCGTCGCGAGCCGTGAACAGCCCCATGGTTTGGGTGCCCACGGAGCCGACGCGGAAGTTGAACAGGTTGTCCGGGCCGACGAGACTTTGCAGCTGCAGCCACCCCTTGAGGGTTGCCCATGACTCGGGGTCCTTACCGCCGAAGTCCTTTTGCAGGTAAATGATATCGCCGTAGAACGAGATGTTTTTGCCCAGGTTGCCGGCCCACACCAGCTCAATTTCCTCGGGCAGCAGGAATGTCGTTGCCGATTGCCGGCTCCCGTTGAGGTCGACCTCGAACATGAACCGGGTGATCAACGACAGAGGAGACTTCCCGGGTATGTGGCTTGGCCACAGTGCTTTCGGCCAGAGCCGTTTGTAGGCTTCGTCCCCGAGCTCGACGGGCTGCGCCTTGCGATAGCGTTCGTCGTCGGGGAATTGGAAGCCCATCAAACGAAATGAGTCACCGACACCGTTGAGCCGTGGATAGGCCTGGTGACAGGTTGCACAGCTGGTTGCGTAACGGCGCGCGAATGTCGGAATGGCGAAGGTCTCGGAGACGCCGAATATCAGCGTTGCTCCGACGAGAATCGCCAGGCGTGCGAGTCGAAACGACTTGTTCATGACCACCCCCTCTTGCCCTCTTTCGGTCGAGGGCGTTGAACGTAATG
>Ga0316198_10000571_pt1 | contig 19728 bp, 21 predicted proteins | sample OudBieAanoxic_MG_FD_204935 | JGI IMG/M metagenome (GOLD analysis project Ga0316198, IMG submission 204935) | Coastal sediment microbial communities from Oude Bieten Haven, Netherlands - site A anoxic | ecosystem: Environmental > Aquatic > Marine > Coastal > Sediment | place: Netherlands...
CGGATGAGCCTGGTGGGATCTCGTCCTCATCTTCCCGAGGAAGTTGCCATGTACGGTTCGCGGGCTTATCAGCGCCTCAGTGTGAAGCTTGGTGTCACGTGCATCTGGCAGGTGAGCGGACGCTCGGACCTGGACTTCGACACGTGGATCGACCTCGACCTGGAGTACATCCAGCATTGGAGCCTGTGGTTCGACCTCAAGCTGCTCGTCCTGACCGTGCCCGCCGTGCTCAGCGGTCGCGGCGCCTACTGAGATCCGAGGGTTGATCAGCAAGCGGTTCTGCCCGGCACGATCTCGGGTGTTGCCGGTCGGTCAAACGTCGGATACCCGTCGCCGCGGCGAACCCAATGTGCCGCCGCGACCGATGCCTTCGTAGACAAGACCGGCGCGGATTGCCTCAGCCGGGTTCAGGATGTTGCGCCCGTCGATGATGAGGTTGCCGTGCATCAGGTTGGCCATGCGTTCGAGGTCGAGTGTTCCGAATTGGGGCCACTCGGTGATGATCACTGCGGCGTCCGCCCGTTGAACGGCCTCGTACGGATCGGCAAGGATGGGCAGCTGGCGTTCGTCGGGCAGTGATGTCACGACCGGGTCATGACCGACCACGACGGCGCCGAGTTGGCGCAGTTTGGCGGCGATCTGCGTTGCGGGGGCGTCCCTGGTGTCGTCGGTGTCGGGCTTGAAGGCGAGCCCGAGGAGGGCCACCCGCTTGCCGCGCAGCGTTCCGAGGTGCGCCTGAAGCTTGCGCACGACCTCGAGGCGCTGGTAGTCGTTGACGGCTCCTATCGCTTGCAGCAGGGGTGGCTCGAAGCCGTGCTCGCGCGCGGTGGTGGCAAGGGCGGTGAGGTCCTTACCGAAGCAGGAACCACCCCAACCCAATCCCGCACGCAGGAACTGCGGCGAGATGCGGTGGTCCATTCCCATCGCCTCGGCTACCTGAGTGACGTCGGCTCCCACGCGGTCGCAGATCTGGGCGATCTCGTTGATGAAGCTGATCTTCATAGCCAGGAAGCTGTTGGATGCGTATTTGATGAGCTCGGCGGTTGAGAGCGTCGTCTCGACGTACTCAACGGTGACCGCACGTGGGGCCGGGCTGGGCTGGGGGAATCGCTGCTGCACTATCGGCTCGTACAGCGCCCGCATCGTGGCCTGGGCGATCGGATCGTCGGCGCCGACCACGATCCGGTCTGGATGGAGGAAATCCTCGATGGCTGTGCCTACCCGAAGGAACTCGGGATTGGCGGCCATCGGAACCGAGATGTCGTCGAGGCCCCGAGCGCTCATCTCGTCCTCGATCAGGGACTGCACCCACTGATTGGTTCCGACGGGGACGGTGCTCTTGGTCACGATGGTCGTTGGGCCGTTCAATGCGCCGCCGAGGGTGCGGACGGCAGCGTCGAGCGCAGTCAGGTCTGGATTGCCGTTCAGTCCCGATGGCGTCCCAACGGACAGGAACACGACGGCTGCTCGAGCCGCAGCTTCTCCAATGTCGCCGGTGAAGGTGAGCCTTCCCGCACCGACCTCGTCGGCCAGCAGCGTGTCGAGGCCGGGCTCGTGGAATGGTGCGCGACCCTTCTCGAGCATCGCAAGACGACCGGGGTCGACTTCGACGCCGATGACCTCGTGGCCGAGAAAGGCGAAGCACGCGGCAACAACCGTGCCCACGTATCCGCTGCCGACGACGGTGATCTTCATGGAGGTCTCCCAAACGAGGTCGTGAGGTCGTGTATCGGTCGCGTTCAGCACAGCCTGAACGCTCCGATGGTGCGCCGAGTATACGATGCGTCGATGAGCGCTCCGGGCAACCGCGGCGATTGGCGAACTGAGCTTGGAGGTCAAGTGATTACGAAGGCCCTCGTCACCGGCGGCGCCGGATTCATCGGCGCCAATCTCGTCGATCGTCTCGTCGACGACGGCGCTGAAGTGCTTGTCGTCGACAACCTCAGTTCCGGTCGTCTCGAACGTCTTGCGCCGGCGCGGGCTCGAGGTGGCGTGCACTTCCACCAGATGGACATCCGGGCTCCCGAGCTGCGCGACGCAGTGGCGAAGTTCGGGCCTGAGACGGTGTTCCACATGGCGGCGCAGATCGATGTCCGCAAGTCGGTCATCGACCCGATGGACGATGCCTCGATCAATGTCGTTGGCACCGTGAACACCCTGCAGGCCGCAGTAGACGGCGGTGCGGCCCGGTTCGTGTTTTCTTCTTCCGGCGGCGCAATCTTCGGCGACGCCACCGTCTTTCCGACGCCGGAGATCGAGCCGCGCCACCCCGAGTCGCCCTACGGCGTGGCAAAAAAGATCGTCGACGACTACTTCTACTACTTCAAACTCGCCTTTGGTCTCGACTACGTGTCGCTCGGTTATGCGAACGTCTACGGCCCGCGCCAGGATCCGCACGGCGAAGCGGGCGTGGTGGCGATCTTCACCCGGCGACTGCTCAACGGCCACCGCTGCACCATCTTCGGCGATGGGTCGCAGCTGCGTGACTACGTGTACGTCGAGGATGTGACCGATGCGTGCGTTCGCGCCGCAGACATCGGCGGAGGTCGCTACCTGAACATCGGCACCGGCCGGGAGACCTCGGTGATCGACCTCTATGGCCATATCCGCGAGTTCGTGGGGACCCGACTCGAACCCGAGTTTGCGGCTGCCAAGGCGGGCGACATCCCGCGCAGTTGCCTGGACCCTGCGGAGGCCAAGAAACACCTCGGCTGGGAACCGTGGACCCCTCTGGAAACCGGTCTGCGCCGCACGGTCGATTGGTTCCGCGCCAACCCCGAGTGGTGATGGGCGTCTTCCTCGAATGATGGGGGCTAGTGCTCTAGGTCTTCGATGGTGCTCGGCCAGTCGTCTTTGAGCAGCCTGCTGAGCGATCGATCGGCGAGGATCTTCCCGCCCGTCTGGCATCCCGGGCAGTAGTTGGTTTCTCTGGAGGCATAGACGATGCGCTGGACGGTGACGCCGCACACGGGACACGGCTCGCCGTACTTGCCGTGTACTGCCATCCGGGGATGGAACGCGGTCACCTTCTTGGGAAAGCCGGTCCCGGTATCGGTCCGGCGGATCTCGACCCACTCTTCGAGTACGTCCTGGGCTGCCCGATGCAGGTCGGCCACTTCGGCGGCAGAGAGGTTGGTGTTGATCTGGAGTGGCGAGAGCCTTGCCCGATGCAGGATCTCGTCGGCGAACGCGCCGCCGATACCTGAAATGAACCGGGCGTCCGTCAGGGCCCGCTTGAGGGTGTGACGTTCTGCTTGGAGGGCAGCCTGGAACTGCTCGGTTGATGCCGCGTCGACCTCGATGCCGCCGGGATCGAGATCGGCCAGGGCCTCTTCGCCGACGACGTAGTGCAGCGACGCCCGCCGTTTGGTGCCGGCCTCGGACAGCAACAACGTTCCGTCGGCGAAGTCGAAGGCCGCCTGTCCGTACTTCTTCGGAATCGCCTTGCCCCGTGTCTCCCAGTGCAGCCGGCCGGCGATCATCAGATGAATGACGAGGAAACGGTCGGAGTCGAGTTCCATCACGATCCGCTTCCCGATGCGCCGGAGCCCGGTCACGGTGCGACCGGCGGCGTCGTCGACGGGCGGATCGTAGGTCTTGAGAAGCGCAAAGGATTGGAGTCGGATCCGTTCCAGCTCGCGGCCGCTGATCCGTGGTTCGAGAGCTTCGAGGTATCCGACGATCTCAGGCAGCTCGGGCATGGTGGCCTTCCGTCACCGGAACATGTCTTCAGCGGCAGGACGCACCAGGTCGGCTGCCCGGCCCTCGCCGTCTGGCCAGGACAGACCCCGCACGACCGCAGCGGGGATCCCAGTGGCTTTGCCCATGACTAGATCGGCGGCTGCCGCGATCTCATCGACCACGGCAATCTCGGTGACGTCGATGACCCGCCCCTGCATGTCGGTGGTGCCTCGTAGGTCGTGTATGGGCGCCATCCCCGAGACGCCGATGGCAACATCTGTCAAGCCGCGCCGCCAGGGGCGCCCAAAGGTGTCGGTGACCACCACCGCCAGCCGCAGGCCCGTGGCGTGTTCGAGGCTGAGCCGGATCGTGTGGGCAGAACGGTCGGGGCGCTCGGGGAGGAGGACGGCGTGCTCACCCACCACGTTGGATCGGTCGACCCCGGCGTTGGCACAGATGAATCCGTGACGGGTTTGGGCGATGATCAGGTCGCCACGACGTCGGATGATGGTGGCGGCCTCGGCCTCAACGACGCGTCGATAGGCGCCATCATCGGAGACGGGAACGGTGCGGCCCTCTGCCTTGGAGACGATCTTGTGGGTGACCACGACGACATCGCGTTGGCGCAGTCCGCCGCAGTCTTCGAGCGCAGCGTGGATGAGTGAGGCCACGTCGGCGCCGGCGTTGACTTCGCCGATCCCGACGATGGGGATGATCTCGATGGTGCCGTTGGTCATGCTCGCCTGATCATGGTTCGGCATCGTACCGGCGCCGGGGGCGGTTCTGGGCTGGAGCGTCTCGGCGGGGCTGTTTGTGTTCCTGGTTGGGTTCCGTCTTCAGAACCGGAAGTCCAAGGCGCCGAGCATCGCGGCCGCCACTGCAGCACCCTGGTCGGTGCCGGTCAGTCGGGTGTTCATCGCCTGGATCGCTACGGTGCCTCCGGCAAGCTCGGCGAGATCAGCGACGTCACCCTGATCGATCACGAGATTGGTGATGAGTCCCTCGTAGGCCGCGATCACGCCGGCGTTCCCGGCCGGGAGACCGAGCCCAGCCATCACCCGGTCGGCGGGGCCCTTGAGTGCTCTGCCCCCAAATAGGGGGCTGATGGCGACGGTGCGTGGGTGGTCGGAGATCGCAGCACGGATTTCGGCGATGGCGAGAATTGGCCAGATCGAGAGCGGTGGGTTGGATGGCGCCACGATCACCAGGTCGGCCGCGGCGATCGCCTCGAGCACGCCCGGTGCCGGCCGGGCGGACGCTGCGCCGTCGTAACGCACGGCATCGACAGGATCGCGATGACCACGTACGACGAAGTAGTCCTGAAAATCGAGCCAGCTTCCGTCGCCGGTCCGGAGTCGGGTGCGGACTTCGTCGTCGGAGGCGGGAAGGACCTTGGTTGTGACACCGAGGGACTGGGTGATGTCGGCCGTGATCTTCGAAAGTGGGACGCCGGAACGCAGCCCGGCGGTGCGTCGCAAGCAGAGGGCGAGGTCACGATCACCAAGCCGGAATGAGGTATCGACGTCCAATCCCGCCAGTGCCTTCATGACGTTGAAGGTGTCGTCGGCAACGCCCCAACCCTCGGGGCCCTCGATGCCGGCCAAGGTATAGACAACCGTGTCGAGGTCGGCGCAGACCCTTGTGCCGTATACATACTCGTCGTCTCCGACGTTGACGACCACAGACAGATCCGCCGGATCCATCACCCGCTGGAGGGCTCGCGCCATGCGGGCGCCACCGACGCCACCGGACAACAGAATGGCTCGGTCGTTGCGGTAATTCCCTGCCGGTCCCAGAATGCACCCCTATGTCGTCTCGTGCGGAGGACTCTCCGCCCGTTTCCATTGTTGCCGCCATCACCCTCGGCGACCCCGCAGCCATCACGGACACCCTGGCCGCCATGAGCGGCCAAGTGTACGAACCGGCGCGCGTGGTCGTCGTGGGCGGCGATGCCGACGGCCGTCGCGCTGCCGATGAGCAAGGGGCAGAGTGGTCGGCCTCGTTGAGCGCGCTCTTGGCCTCGTTGACTACCGATGTCAGCCACGTGTGGGTTCTGCGCGCCGGTACGGTTCCTCGACCCGACGCGCTCGATGCCTTGGTCGAGGGGGCGGAGCGCACAGGGTCTGCCGTGGCGGGATCCAAGGTGCTTCAACTGGACAACCCTGAGACGCTCATCTCGGTCGGCATCGCTACGGATGTCTTCGACACCCCCTACCTGGGTCTGGACGACGACGAAATCGACGCCGGCCAATACGACGTCGTGCGTGATGTTGCCGCCGTTTCGGGCGCCTCGATGCTGATCCGACGCGACCTCGCCAAGGGAGTTGCCGGTCCGGATCCGCTGCTGCCGCGACAAGCCGCCGCCATCGACCTGTGCCAGCGTGCCCGGTTGCGTGGTGCCCGGGTAGTGGTGGTGCCGTCGTCCGAAGTCCTGTTCCCGGCCGGCGCCGAGGCTCGGCCGTGGCGTGAAGAGGCCGGCCGAATCAGGGCGATGCTCAAGGTCTACTCGTTGCTGACGTTGCTGTGGACCATTCCACTGGACTTCCTGATCGGCTTCGTCCAGGCCGTCGTCGCCCCCTTCCTCGGCCGATGGACCTTCTTCGGTTGGATCAAATCGTGGCTGTGGAACCTCTACCGCTTGCCCTCCACGCTGCGGGAACGCTTCGCGGCTCGCAAGGGACGGGTCGTTGGTGATGCCGAATTGTTCCGCTATCAGTTGCGCGGGTCGGCGACGTTGCGAAGCCTGGGCAGCGAAATCTCGACCCGACTACGGACCCGGGTCGGCAGCGACGAAGCGCTGACGCTCGCGTCGCTTGGGCGCGACCTACGCCAACCTGCACTCGTCGTCGGTTTGATCTCGCTGGTGTTGATCGGGCTCGCCACCCGCAGTATCTGGGCCGACGGATTGCCGGCCGTTGGCTATTCCCTCCCGTTGCCGCAGTCCGGCGGCGATGCGCTGCGCGCCTACGCCGGAGGCTGGAACCCGAGCGGATTCGGCAGTGTCGAGCAGCTACGGCCGTTCTTGGCGGCCGCAGGTCTGGTCCAGGTACTGGTGTTCGACAACGTGCGATGGGCGTCGACGATTCTGGTCGCAGGTTCGATGGCGGCCGGCGTGTGGGGCACCAATCGGATGCTACGCACTTGGGGGATCGAAGCGGTTCCCGGGGTGCTCGCCGGTGCGGTACTGGTAGCCGGCCCGGCGACGCGCGCCATTGCCCAAGACACGAACGTGCCTACCTTGGTAGCGGTTGGCCTACTTCCATGGGCGGTACGGGTGGCGACGGCCCGCTGGCCCGAGGCTCGGCGAAGACAGATCGGACGAGTGGCCGGTGCGGCGTGGGTCACGGCCCTGATCGCGGTGCTGTCCCCACCGCTGGTCGTCGTGCCGTTCGGCGTCGTGATTGTTTGGGCCTTGCTGAACTTTCGGGATGATGCCGCCTGGCGGTCGGCTCTGGTCAGCGGCGTTGCCACGCTCGTCGCCTTCCCGGCGCTGCTGCCGTGGCTCACCAACGCCAACCTCGCTTCCGTGCTCAGCGCCGGCGAAGCTTTCTGGGACCCCGGGGTGGTGCTGGCGGGCGCCACCGCCGTAGCCCTGGGCGCAGTACTGATCGCGGCGCCGTCACGCCTGGCCGACGTTGCCGCCTGGGGCGGCGTGTTGGTGGTGTTCGGCGCATTGGCGGCTCGCTCCTCAGATCTGGGCGGGGGGCGCGAAGTGCAGGGCCTCGGGCTGGCCATAGTTGCGATTGGGTCGGCCGCGATCGTGGGTGCCACCTTCGAATCGATCCAGCGGGTCGATGAGGTCGCCGGTTGGCGGCGACTGACTGTGGGAGCCGGGGCCGTCGCCGCCGCGGTCGTGCTTGCGTCCACCCTTCTCGTAGTGGCTCCGGGGCGCGCCGGCCTTCCGGGAGACACGCTGACCCGCCAGATCGGATTCACCGCTCTGTCGAGCGGCGACCCCACGGCGTCCCGCATCCTGCTCATTGGGCCCCAGGACGCGCTTCCCGGCGACTCTGCCACGATCCAGGGTGCCGGTTATCGGGTGGTGTCGGCTCCGATGCCGCCGCTCACCGAAGCGTGGCTGCCGGCCGAGACGTCGATCGACGCTGCTCTGGCGCTTGTCCTCGAGGACCTCATCTCAGGAGAGACCTTCCGGGCCGGAGAGGAATTGGCCCCGTTCGGGATCCGGTGGGTCATCTCGGTCGGCGAGACTCCGCTCGAAGAGGTCTTCGACGGCCAGCTCGACCTCGTCCCCTTGAGCACGCCCGAAGGCGTCGCCCTCACGATGGAGGAGATCGTGCCGGTCCGTGCGTACACGGCCGACGGCGAGCCGTGGGCGCGTTCGGGTAGCGGCTACGTCGGGCCTGCCGGTGCCGGCACCGTGTTCGTGGCGGAGACGGCCAACGGTCGATGGGGGCCGGATTGGCAGCAGGCGGAGTGGGGCAACCAGCTGTCGACGGTCGAAGGCCGTGCCGATTTTGCAGCGATCCCTTTGAGGCGAAACCAGGCGGTCGCCGCCGGTGTCCTCGTGCTGGTACTGATCGGCACGTCATGGTGGGGGAGGCGAGGATGAAGCGAATGGTGCTTGCTACGGTGATTCTGGTGGTCGCCTTCGCGGCGATTGCGCTCCCCGAGCCGGCGCCGGCTCCGGGTCCAACGTTTTCGGGTGCAGTTGAACCTGCGGCGGCGGCGTCGGAGAGCAGCAGCGTGTGGTACTGCCCCTGGGTGGACGCCGGTGCTGAGAAGGATGCGGCAATTGGAATGGCGGCTACCGTCGACGTTGACGCCGTCGTGACGCTGCCGAGCCCAATCAACGAAGAGGAGCCCGACCAGGCGACACGGTCGATCGCGGGGCCGGGTGCCCAACTCGTCGAGGTCGGCGATCTCGTGCGGCGCGGTGCTGCGCCCGGTTTCGTCGAATACTCGGACGGCCCTGCCGCCACCGGGGCTTGGGTGACGGGCGATCAGTTGCTGTCTGGTGACCGTTGCACCGTGGCGGTCTCAAAACTGTGGCACCTTCCCGGCTTGACCACTCGCCAGGGTCGCGAGGTGACGTTGCGACTGTTCAATCCTTTCCTGCCGCTGGCGAAGGTGTCCGTGGGCGGCGCCACGGAGTTCGGAGCGCTTCCCCTGCCCGAGTTGACGACGGTGGACGTACCGCCCCGGGGTTGGGTCGATATCGACCTGAATCCACTGATCCCGTTCTTTGACAACCTCACCCTGTTCGTCACCACGGAGGAAGGTCTCGTGATCCCGACGGTGACCGTGTACGGCGACGGGGATGAAGTCAGCCTCCCGGCCAGCGGCCTCTCCACGACGTGGGAGTTCCCCGTAGTCAGTGTGGACACGCTGACGCCGACGCTGATGATCTCCAACCCCGGTCCGGGAACGGCCACCGTGACGCTCGACGTGTTCACCACGGCGGGGGCCATCCCGGATGCAGCGAGCTTTGAGGTCGGTCCGGATTCGCCGGTGCGCGTAGCTCTCGACGAGATCGTCGACGGCAAGTTCGGGCTTCGACTCGCTTCCACCGGCCCAATCAGCGCTGCTGTTGTCGCCGAGGACGTCCTCGGCGATGTGAGTGATGCCGATGAAGGCGACAACGGTGACGGCAGCGACGCGACCGATGAGACTCCCGCCGATGCGGTAATCGACCGGATCGCCGGGACCGTTGGGGCGGCCTTCCCCTCATCACGGTGGCTGCTTCCCGGCGCAGGCGCCGTTCCGGACGCAACATCCTCTCTCTGGATCCTGAACACGGACCCGGAGCCGTCCACGGTGACGATTCAGCCCCTCGGGGCGGGCTCGCTGCCGGCGGACAAGGTGATCGTTGCCCCCGGGACGGTTCTCGAAGTACCGCTCGAAGAAGATGCCCAGATCGGTGGGTATCTCCTAGACGCATCGATTCCGGTCACGGCCGCCTGGAGTGCTGTGCGGCCCAACAGCGTCGCTTTCTTCGCCGGCACGGCTCTCGATGTCTGACACCCTGTTTCGGGTGGCAGTGGTGGTTGCAGCGGTGGCGGCCGCTCTTGCGATCGGGTTCCTGCTGCGCCGCTGGCAGTGGTCGAGCCATCCGCCAATCGACACTTCGCAGCTTGCGCTCCCGGCCGGGATCGTTGTGTTCACCTCGACCGAGTGCGCCAACTGCAAGAGGGTGCTGGCGACGCTGCGAGGTCTTGATGTGCCGATACGTGAGGTCACCCACGAACTCGAGCCGGCAAGCTTTGAGGCTGCCGGCGTCGAAGCGGTGCCGTTGACGGTGGTGATCGACAGCGATGGATTGGTGGTGGCTCAGTTGCCCGGCGTCGTGAGCGCTCGCCGGGTGAAGCGTTCTCTGCGTAGCGCCGGGGTGGCTGCGGCGGCCGATTGAGATGCCTTGTGATCGAAGGTCCTTTGCGTATCCCCGGAATGTGCCTAGCTTCTCGGTCTATGGGAATTCACTGTTGCCGATGCGGCGGATCTGCGAGCGCCGTCCTTGGCTTTGACTACGGAACTCGCCAAGTGTGGCTGGGCGACCTCGTCGGCGAACTCGAGATCGGCGCCGACTACGCGTTGTGTGACGGTCACGCCGATCGAATGACGGCGCCGGTTGGATGGTCGCTCGCCGACAGTCGCAGCCAGATGCGCCCCATGTTCGTGATACCGGACGTGGCGTGACAGATGCCGATTGATCGGGACCTGCTCGAGGCGATCCGGGAGATGGACGAGCATGAGCTTCGTCGTGTTCTGATCCTGGCCAAGGCGCGCTTGGAGCAGCGCGGAATTGCGTTCCCCGGCGTTGTTCCGGACGTCAAGCTCCGCCAGCAGTCGGTGAAGTGTGGCAAGGCCAATTGCACTCGCTGTCCCCACGGGCCCTATTGGTATGCGTACTGGTGGGAAGACGGCAAACGCCGCTCCCGGTACGTCGGGAAACTGGACGATCTCCCCGAATTGGGAGTCGGATGAATCCGGCACGGAGTCGGTACCGCGCCTACTTTTCTTGTAGTCGATCAAACGTTTCGCCGCTACGATGGGGCACCCATGGGTAGGAACGTTTCGACAGAGCCGCTCGTCTGCGATCGCTGCGGTGCGGCTTCGGTGATCCAAATCGAACTGACGCTGCCGGACGGCACCGAAGTCGATTTCTGCTCGTGCCATCGCTGCGAGAGCCGCTGGTGGAACCAGGACGGCGAGGCGCTCGAACTCGACACCGTGCTGGAGATGGCACGCCGGCCCCGCTCCTGAGGCCAAAGCGTTAGTCGCTTTCGTCCCCCAACGACGCACCACTCAGAAATCTCGGTCACGGCTACGCTTTGGTGCCGTGACCACCCCGTCGCCCCCCGCATCTCACGAGATCGAAGACGCGCCGCTCCGCGAGCAAGGCCGCGACTCAGTGTCGCGCTGGATTGCGGTGGCCGCCGTCGGCATCCCCACGCTCATCATCTTGATCCTGATGCTGGGCTTCATCAGTCCCGGCACCACCGTCATCGACTCCTTCCCCTACATCAATGTCGAATTCAGGTCGCCCACGCTGCTGATGGCGAACACCCCGACGGGCGGCGACATGGGGGCCCACGTGCTACTGCCCCAGCTACTCAAGGAGGACCTCCTTCCCTCCTGGCAGATCCTTGGCTTCAGCTCGTCGTGGTACGCCGGGTTTCCGGTCCTCTACTTCTACTTCCCCCTGCCCGCCATCATCACCGTCTTGTTCGATGTGTTGCTCCCGTACGGCGTTGCGTTCAAGCTGACCACCATCATCGGGCTGCTGATGCTGCCCGCCTCCTGCTATTTCTTCGTGCGTAGCCTCGGGTTTGCCCGGGTGGTGGCATCGATGGCGGCCGTCACGGGATCGATGTTCGTGTTCATGGAGAGCTTCTCGATCTTCGGGGGGAACATCAAGTCCACCCTCGCCGGCGAGTTCTCGTTCTCGCTCTCGTTGGCGCTGTCGTTGATCTACCTGGGCATGGTGGTGCGCGATACCCGCGAGGAGCGAGCGTTCAGTCCGCTGCCCGCAGTGATCTTGGCGTTGGCCGCGCTCAGCCACATCGTGACAACGATCGTCGTGGTAGTCGCCGCCCTGCCGTTGCTTTTGCGGCGTGGTGGGCCGAGAGTGGTATTGACATCGTGGGGCCTGGGGTTCGCCCTCTCTGCCTTCTGGGCAGTGCCGCTGGCGATCCGCACCTTCGACGGGCTGACCACCGATATGGGGTGGTCCCCGGTGAAGGGGCTCCTGGGTGAGAGTTCGTCGCCGGGCATCGTGTCGACGCCCTTCCCCGACGAGTTCATCCCAATCGCGGTCCTGGCGCTGCTCGGAGCGGTGTGGTCGTTGTTGCGTCGCGAAGATGTCTCCGTATTGCTGACGATGACGATCGCCCCGCTCCTCGGCTATCTGTTCCTTCCGGTGATCGGCGTGACAAAGCTCTACAACGCGCGCCTGCTGCCGTATTGGTTCATCGGCGGGTTTCTGTTGGCCGGCATCGCCATCGGCCTTGGGGTGATGACGCTGGCTCGGGTGTTTCCCCAGCGTCGCCAGAACCTGATCGCAGGCTCCGCGTTGGCCATGCTGGTGTTGGTCAATGTCATCGTGTTCGGTGTCCACGACCTTCCGGGGTGGGTCAGTTGGAACTACACCGGCTATGAGGGCAAGGAGCCGTTCCCGGAATACCGCACCTTGCTCGAGACCGTCGACGAGTTGCCCCCGGGCCGGATCATGTGGGAAATCAATTCGGATCAGAACCGGTACGGGACGCCAATGGCGCTCATGCTGATTCCGTACTGGAGTGATCAGCATCAATCGATGGAGGGCGTGTTCTTTGAGTCGTCGGTGACGACACCGTTCCACTTCCTCAACGGCTCGGAGGTCAGTCAAAGTCCCTCGAACCCGGTGCGCGGTCTCAACTATCGGGGCATGGATTTCGAGCGAGCGGTCGAGCACCTCGACTTGTACGGTGTTCAGCACTACATCAGCTTCACCGAGGAGGCCCGTGAGGCCGCCATCGCGGCGGGCTTGCCGGTGGTGGCTGAGCCGTCGCCGTGGACGGTGTTCGATCTGAGGCGAACGGAGGCGGTCGTCCCGTTGGCCTACGAGCCGGTCGTGTATGCAGGCGAGGAGAAGTTCCTCGACGTTGCCCTCGACTGGTACGACGACATCGACGGCCTCGACCGTTTTGTTGCCTTGGACGGCCCCGAGGAGTGGCGGCGGGTGCAGCTGCCCGCGGCGAGATTCACCACGCCGCCGTACGACACGGCCGGCGCCAACGTCACGGATGTCGTCATCGAGGATCAGCGGGTCTCGTTCTCAACTACCGCCATCGGCGTTCCCCACCTGGTCAAGGTGTCATACTTCCCGAACTGGGAGGTGGTCTCGGGCGGCGAAGGCCCCTACCCGGTCACCCCCTCACTCATGCTGGTGGTTCCCACGGAACAGGACGTTGTCCTCGAGTTCCGGGCCACACCGGTCGAGACTATCGGGACGGTACTCACGCTCGCCGGGTTCGGCTTCATCGTCGGATGGTGGGTGCTGCGGAGACGGCAACGGCACCGGGCCGCTGAGGAGCAAGCCGCGTGAACTCATATCTCAAGACATTCCTCAACCGTGAATCGGCCAGTCAGTTCATCAAGGTCGGCACCATCGGCCTGTTGAACACGGTGGTCGACTTCTCGCTGTTCAATCTGCTGCGGGTCGGGGGGGTCTCGCGCAACTGGGCGATAACCATCGCGTTTGCAGTGGCGACGTTTGTCTCCTATTTGCTGAATCGGCGCTGGTCGTTCCAGCTCACCGACGGCCGGGTTTCGTTGCGCGAGACCATCAACTTCTACGCGATCAACATCGTCGCCTGGCTCGTCACGATCGGAATAGTCCAGATCGCCGACTGGATCTTCGGACCACTCAGCCTGTTCGGCGAGAACGTTGCAAAGATCGCCGCAGTTGTGGTCATCCTCATCCCCAAGTTCGCCGGGTATCGGGACATCGTGTTTCGTAGGGCGCTGACGGCGGACGGTCGCGACCCGGTGGCTTCTCCCACCGCCGAGGACAACTAGGAGGGTGTCCCTTTTGGCCAGGAGAAGCTCCTGACCCAAATCAGGAAGGTGTCACGAGCCATCTCCCACAGAGTGCGGATCGAAACGCCCGTTGCCGAAGCTCCCACGGACAGTTCGACGGGTGCGGCGGCAATGGAGAATCCGGCCCGATTGATCCTGGCGATGAGTTCGAGGTCGAATGAGTAGCGCATGATCTGGAGCTGGGGAAGGGTCTGGCTCAGCGTGTCGCGGCGGAAAGACTTCAGACCCGTCTGGGTCTCGTCGACCGGCAGGCGGAAGAGCAGGCTGGTGACGAGCGAGAAGGCCCTGCTCAGTACCCGGCGCAGCGCCGGATACCGTCCCGGTTCCATCGACCGTTGCTTGGCGCCGACGAGCACATCCACGCCGGTGATGCGCTGTCGTTCGAGGAACGCCGGCACTTGCTCGGGCGGGAGGTCGAGGTCGGCGTCGAGGAACACGACGATCTTGCCACTACTGGCGGCGAAGGCTTCCTGGAGCGCCGCCCCTTTGCCCCGGTTGGGTGCGTAGCCAACGACTCGCACGTTGTCGTAGCGAGCCGCGGCTTGCTGAGCTGCGACGCGACACCCGTCGGTGCTGCCGTCGTCGCACACGATGATCTCGACTCCCGGAACACCGTGGAACGCCTCGACGGTTCGGTCGATGTTGGCGGCGATTTCGGCGGCCAGCTGGTACGCCGGCATCAGCACGCTCACGCCCAGAGGGGTGGGGGGAGTCGGAGACATGGCGTGCGAGTCTATCGGGCTGTCGGACAACGAACACCGAGGCCGGGCAACGCCTCCTATCATCGGAGCATGGATCTCGATGGAATCTTCAAGGCCTATGACGTCCGGGGCCTCGTGCCGGACCAACTCGACGAGGAAGCAGCCCAACGGATCGGCGCGGCGTTTGCCGCATTCATGGGTGCGCCCCGGATCGCAGTGGGCCGCGACTGCAGGCTCTCCTCGCCGGAACTTGCCGCCGCGCTCATTGACGGCATCACCTCTCAGGGGGTCGATGTCGACGACCTGGGGATGATCACCACCGACATGGTCTACTACGCAGCCGGAGCCCTCGATGAACCGGGAGTCGTGGTCACTGCGTCGCACAATCCCAAGGGCTACAACGGCATCAAGATGTGCCGCGCCGGCGCCGCACCGGTCGGCGCCGAGAGTGGCCTGGTTGAGATCAAGGCAATGGCGGAAACGCCACCGTCGCCGACTGCGGAGCGGGGCCGGGTCGACGTTGTCGACATCCTGCCGGGGTACGTCGACCACGTGATCTCAGTGATCGATCCGACGGCGATCGCCCCGTTGCGCGTCGTCGCTGATGGAGGCAACGGTGTCGCCGGGGTGGCCGTCCCGCAGGTATTTGCTCGGGTGCCCGCCGAGCTGACCGGCCTCTACCTCGAACCGGATGGCACGTTCCCCAACCATCATCCCGATCCGTTGCGTCCGGAGAATCTGCGCGACCTCGAGGCGTTGATGCGAACCGAACGTTCCGACATCGGGGTTGCGTTCGACGGCGATGCCGACCGAGCCTTCTTCATCGACGACCAACTTCAACCGTTGCCGGGAAGCACAGTCACGGCCATCGTGGCGAGTTGGTTCCTCGCGCGTCACCCCGGCAGCACCATCGTGCACAACCTCATCTGCTCGAAAGCGGTCCCCGAGATGGTGCGGTCCGCGGGAGGGACTCCGGTACGGACCCGGGTCGGGCACTCCTTCATCAAGGAGGTCATGAAGGACACGGGCGCCATCTTCGGCGGCGAACACTCCGGCCACTACTACTTCAGGGACAACTACCGTGCCGACTCGGGCATCCTCACCATGCTGGTGCTGCTCCAGGTTCTCTCCGAATCGGGCCAGTCGCTCAGCGAGTTGCGCACTGGCTATGAACCGTACGCCCAGTCCGGGGAGATCAACTTCGAAGTGGCCGACAAGGAAGCGGCAATGGGGGCGGTTTCGGCCGCGTTCTCGGAGGCGGAGCAGGACCAGCTCGATGGTCTGACCGTCGATTTTGGCGCGTCGTGGCTGAATCTTCGTCCTTCCAACACGGAACCGGTGTTGCGGCTGAATGTCGAGGCACCCGACGCCACCGGCGTCGACGCGCTGGTCGCCGCGGTAGCCGAGATCATCCGGGAGGATTCGTGAGTGAGAACCTGCTCCCCGAGGGCTTGCTCGACATCATGCAGTGCCCAGAATGCGGCGGCAACCTCAGTGAGGACGTTGCGGCCTCGGTGCTGGTCTGCGCCGACTGCGGCCTGCAGTATCCGGTGCGTGACGGCATCCCGGTGATGCTGGTCGAAGAGGCCATCCGACCCAAGTAGCGGAACAGTAGGGTGCCGAGCACCCGCACGACTGCACCACCATTCCCATCGACCAGGAGGACGACCATCGTGGACTATGACATCACCGACCCGCAACTCGCCGAACTCGGGCATCGCCGGATCGAATGGGCCGGGCGCCGCATGCCGGTTTTGGCCGCCATCGCCGAGCGATTCGAGCGCGATCAGGTGCTTGCGGGCCGCAAGTTCGGGGCGTGCATGCACGTGACATCGGAGACGGCAGTATTGATGCTCACATTGCGCGCCGGCGGAGCTGAAGTGGCGTTGTGCGCCTCCAATCCGCTGTCGACCCAGGACGATGTCGCTGCAGCGCTGGTGGATTCGGGCATTCCGGTCTACGCCCGCCGCGGTGAGGACTCGACCGCCTTCTACGAGCACATCAACGCCGTGCTCGACACGGAGCCCGACATCATCTTCGACGATGGCTCCGACATGACCACCGTGTTGCACAAGGACAGGTCCGGGCAGCCCATCCTCGGCGGGCTCGAAGAGACCACCACCGGCGTCATCCGGCTGAGGGCGATGGCCGACGACGGCGTCTTGCGCTTTCCCGTGGTCGCGGTCAATGACTCCGAGACGAAGCACCTCTTCGACAATCGCCACGGCACCGGTCAATCGTCACTCGATGGCATCCTGCGGGCAGCCAACATTCTGTATGCGGGCCGCACCGTGGTCGTAGCCGGCTACGGCGACTGCGGATGGGGGATCGCCGAGCGAGCCAAAGGCCTCGGTGCCGACACTGTGGTCGTCGAGATCAACCCGGTGCGGGCGGTCGCTGCGGCGATGAACGGCCACCGCGTGATGACCACGGATCAGGCCGCAGAGGTGGGGGACGTCTTCATCACGGCTACGGGCAACATCAAGGTGTTTCGCGAAGAGCATTTCGTGAAGATGAAGGACGGTGCCATCCTCGCCAACGCCGGTCACTTCGACGTCGAGCTCGATCTCGTCGCAATGGATCAACTCGCCACAGATCGTCGTGAGCTGCGAGACAACCTCCAGGAGTACACGCTGGCCGACGGGCGGCGTCTGCTGGTAGTCGCCGAAGGCCGACTCGTGAACCTCGGAGCCGCTGAGGGTCATCCCGCCGACGTGATGGATATGTCGTTCGCCGATCAGGCACTCGCCGCCGAATGGCTGCTCGAAGTCGCCGGCGACCTCGATCCCGATGTCTACGTGCTTCCCGAGGAACTCGATCAGGAAGTGGCACGAGTCAAGCTGGCGGCGATGGGTGGCGGTCTCGAGCAGTTGACCGCAGAGCAGGAGCGCTACTTGGCAAGCTGGCAAATGGGAACCTGAAACCCCGTTCTTGGGTGGATTCCGGCACCTACCGGCGGCCGGAATCTACGCAAGAACATGGGCGCGTCCGGTCCCCGGGTATCTGTCACAGTCAAGCCATACGTTCAATGGCATGCTTTGCCTGGCCTGCGCCGAACGCCGCGATTCGCCGCTATGCGGATCATGCCGGCGCGAGCTCGGTGCGGTGCCTCCCCAAGCCCTTGCGTCCGGCGTTGTGCTCGCTGCGGCCTATCGCCATTCCGGTCCGGCGCGGCGTCTCGTCCACCGGCTCAAATACCAGGGGCTGGTGCCGGCTGTTCGGGTGTTTGCCGCAGCGATGGCTCCACTGTTGCCGGTTGCCACGACGGCACTCATCCCGATACCGCGGGCGAGGCTGCGCCGGCTGCAGTACGGCGTTGATCCTGCGGTCGAATTGGCCAGGGCGTTGGGCGCCATCACCGGTGTGCCCGTGGTGGGCGCGCTTCGTCCCGCCCTCTGGTGGCCGCGCCATGCCGGCCACAACCGGCGGGCCGGGGGAGCCCGCTTTCAACAGGTTGCGGCTGTGCCGGATGGGGCTGCGGTGATCGACGACGTGGTGACGACTGGGCGGACTATGGAGGCGGCGATTGGCATTCTCGATACGGCCATTTGGCATGGGGTTTCGGCCACCTCACCGGGTAGAGTGGAAGGTGAGGGGTCGGGAATCGACCCCGAGGCACTGGAGACTGCGTGGCGGCACGACCGCAACGGATGAAGAGACGAACGTCGAGTCGCCTTCATGCCGCGCCGGGTAGGACCGATTCCAACAGAATGCGGCGACTGCCTGCGGCGCGGTCGCGCGCGCCAGAAAGGAGCACCGGTGAACGTCCGAGTCCACGGCAAGAACATGCAGGTGAGCGACGAACTACGCGAGCTCACCCTCGAGAAGATCGAGCATGCCGGGCGCATCTTCGACGACGGTGGCAGCACCGACGTGGAGTTCGCCGAGCGGGGCAACCCGCGTAACTCGGACGGACGCTTTCGCGTCGAGATCACAAGCCACGCGGCGGGACACACCGTCAGGGTGGAGGCCGACGCATACGACGATCGAACCGCACTCGACTTCGCCATCGACAAGTACCAGCGCCAGCTTCGCAAGCTCAAAGAGCGTCTCATCCAGCGTTCGCGCACGACTCCCAACAAACGGCTCAATCCCGATCCGTCACCCTCCGATGAAGAGGAGGACGAGCGGCTGCATATCGTCAGAACCAAGAGGTTTGTGATGCGGCCGATGGCACCGGAGGAAGCAGCACTACAGATGGAGATGCTTGGACATGACTTCTTCTTCTTCCTCAACGCCGAGACCGGCGAGAATTGTGTGCTGTACCACCGCCGCGACGGGACACTGGGATTGATCGAGGCGGAATGACACGACTTCTTGTAGTTGACGATGTACCGCTGTTCAGGGCCGGGTTGACCTCGGCGCTCACCGCAGCAGGGTTTGAGGTTGCCGGAGAAGCCGGAAGTGCTGAATCCGCAGTGGCGCAGGCCGAAGAGCACCAACCGGACCTGGTCCTTCTCGATGTGCTGATGCCGGGCCTGAGCGGACTCGACGTCGTCGAGAAGATCACGGCCGTCTCCCCGCATTCGAGCGTGGTGCTGCTCACCGGCAGCGAGTCAGAAGAGGACATGCTGACCGCCCTCAAGGCAGGCGCCCGCGGCTACATCGTCAAGGACATGCCATTTCCGGTGTTGGTCGACTCCATCGTCGCAGTAGCCGACGGCGGAGCCGCCATCTCGCCGCAGATGGCCGGCAAGCTATTCGACGTCTGTCGGCAACTTCTGCGCCATCAGGAGCTGCTCCAGTCGCGCAAGCCGACGCTGACGGGACGCGAGATCGAGGTGCTCCAATTGGTGGCGCGCGGCATGACCAGCCGCGAGATCGGGCTCAACCTGTTCATCTCGGAGAACACCGTCAAGAACCACATCCGCAACATCCTGGACAAGCTCGGCCTGCATTCACGGAATGAAGCGGTCCTCTATGCGGTTCGTGAGAACCTGATCTCGATCGGCTGACCCACCCGCAGCGCCTTGCGCCGCGACCGCGGCCCTCCGGCCACACAACAAGTCGGTCAGCGCGGAGACCTTCGACCAAAGCTTCAGCAGACTCCTAGGATGTTGCTCTCATGTCTATCTTCAGCAAAGTCCTCCGCGCCGGTGAGGGAAAGCAGCTGAAGGAACTCCAACAGCTCGTCGATTGTGTGAACGAGTTGGAGCCCGAGTTCGAAGCTCTCAGCGACAGCGAACTTCGGGCCAAGACGGACGAGTTCCGACAGCGGCTTGCCGACGGTGAAACCCTCCGCGATATCGAGTGTGAAGCCTTCGCCGTCGTTCGCGAAGCGGCCAAACGAACGCTCCACCAGCGTCAC
>Ga0316198_10000572_pt1 | contig 19725 bp, 17 predicted proteins | sample OudBieAanoxic_MG_FD_204935 | JGI IMG/M metagenome (GOLD analysis project Ga0316198, IMG submission 204935) | Coastal sediment microbial communities from Oude Bieten Haven, Netherlands - site A anoxic | ecosystem: Environmental > Aquatic > Marine > Coastal > Sediment | place: Netherlands...
CCTACTGTTCACGCCTGCAAGCCCTTGGCGGACGCTTCGTGCTCAATGCGCCAGTGAACCGCGTTGTGACCGAAGGAGGCCGGGTGACTGGTCTGGAGGCGGCAGGCGTGACACATCCTGCAGGCCTGGTCATCTCGACTGTACCGCTCAAATACGTGCCTCGAATCGCGCCTGATCTCACACCGGGTGAGCGCAACAGCATCGCAGCGATCGAGAATATCGGAGTCGTGTGTGTTCTCCTCAAGCTCAAACGACCCTTCACGCGCTACTTCTGGATGAATGTGAATGATCCGCGTCTTGAGATTCCGGGTATCATTGAGTACACGAATCTGAATCCCCTTGAAAGAACGCACATTGTCTACTTTCCGTACTACATGCCCAAGACCCATCCAAAGTGGCAATGGGACGACGCACAGTTTATCGAGGAGGTCAAATCTTATGCCAGGCTGATCCGCCCGGAGTGGGATGAGAACGATCTCCTTGCAACCTACGTTGCGCGATACGAGTTCGCCCAGACGGTCTGCAAACCTGGGTTCTTCGCAATGCTGCCACCGATGACAACTTCAATTTCAGGCTTTTTTATGGCGGACACGGCCTATTACTATCCTGAGGACCGTTCAATCTCGGAGAGTATCCAGGTGGGCAAGTCGCTCGCCGAGACGGCAATAAGACATGCTGTCTAGCATATCCGTGAATTAGCCAGAAGTACTCTGTGCATGAAACTAAGAAGCCGAGGAATCACATGGACTTAAAGAAAATGTACTCTACCCGATTCGTGGAGACAGAATTACCTGCAAAGAATGAGATATGGCGCGCGATATGCGGCACTTATCTCAGCAGATTCGTGATGCCTCAGGATACAGTCGTCGACGTGGGCGCGGGCTATTGCGAGTTCATCAACAACATCGAGTGCAAGAATAAAATTGCCATCGATCTGAATGAGGATGTCAAAAGGTTCGCGAATCCCGATGTAAGAGTTATCAATGAGTCTTGCATGGCAATCAAATCGCTCGACAATGATAGTGTGGACGTTGTCTTTATGAGCAATTTTCTGGAACACCTGCCGAACAAACAGCAGGTCCTTGAAACTCTGGGTGAGGCGCATCGCATTTTGAGGCGCGGTGGCAGGATCATTATCCTGCAACCTAATATCCGCTTTCTGCCTGGAAGTTACTGGGACTTTTTCGACCACCATACGCCTTTGACCGAGCGTAGCCTGGTAGAGGCTCTTCAGTTATATGAGTTCATAATTAATGTTTGCCACGCGAAGTTCCTGCCTTATACAACCAAGAGCAAACTACCCAAGGGCGCGGCATTTGTGAAGTTGTATTTGCGTTTTCCGCTGGCCTGGAAAATCCTGGGCAAACAGGCGTTGATCGTGGCGGAGAAATAGCAATGAAATTCTTTGTTCTTATCGGAATCTACGTATGTTTGAATGCAGTCGGTCAGCTTATGATCAAGATGGGAACTCAGGAGATCGGAGAAGTCACAAGCGCCGCAAAACTATTCAACGCCAAACTGTTGAGTGGTATCGCTCTATTTGGCCTGAGTTTTCTCACATGGATTTATATACTGTTCAAGGCGAATCTGTCCTATGCGTTTCCATTTGCTGTTGGTCTGGGTTATGTGGCGGTGCTCGTGCTCGCCATTCTGGTATTAAAGGAGTCTACGACTGCGAATCAGATGGCTGGGATGGCATTGGTAGGTATCGGTGTGGTCCTTATGTCGATCCAGCCAGCCTGATTAGCGCTTCTGACGCATGGTTAGCGATGCATTATCTGTGTACCGTTAATCTGGATTTTGACTAGACCCTGCTGGTTTGCTCCGGTCTGATGGTCTAATCCCGCTGGATATGAGGGAATTTCCGACTAATGCTCGCTGATACTGATAGCACCGATAACAGATCCCATGTAAGGGCGCCGCAAAAAGGACCTTCCATTTCGGAGCTTGTCGCGTTTCAGGCGGTAATATGGCCGTTCAGCATTCTGGCTCTGGCAACGCTGTGTTTCTGGGTAAGTATTTCGATTGGTACTTATCACCTGTGGTTAGCTCTCCTGCTGTCTTTGGCTGCTGGACGCTACCTTGCTGGCGATTGGCGGTCCTGGCTCATGGCCACTATATGGTTGGCTGTTGCCACTCTGCTAGGCGGGGCAGTGCTAGGCTGGCTATACGACTTCAGTGGTGACGGTCAGTGGTACCATCTTCCTGGTATCCTGGCCCTCGCCGAAGGCTGGAATCCCTTCCTTGCACCTCAGTTGAGTCAATGGAATGTTGGTTTCGAGCATGACCTCACCAATGCAGCCATCTACGTCCAGCATTATGCGAAAGGGGTTTGGATCGTCGCCGCCTCGGTGTATCGAGCTACAGGTCTGCTGGAAGCCGCCAAGGTTTTTAACCTGCTTTATTTACTCGCAGTTTATCTGCTTGCTGCAAGTTTCCTGAGCCGAATAGGTTTATCTCGGGTTTGGGCCCACACGCTGGCATTGGCGGCTGCCGCCAATCCCGTCACCCTCTATCAGATGGCCAGCTTTTTCGTAGATGGTCAGCTTGCTGCCCTGTGTACCCTGTTGCTCGTCTTGTCACTTGACTATTTTCGTCAGCCACGTCCACACACCTTAGTCCTGCTTGGTGCCTGTGTGGTGCTGCTTGTTAACGTGAAGTTTACGGGCCTTGTCTATGCAGTGTTCTTAGGCGGTGGTTTCGCTGTATTTGCCTGGCTGAAAGGCTGGCGGGCGCGGTGTAGGCGTTATGCAGCAGCAGGGGCTGCCTCAATCCTGCTGGCATCTCTGGTGATAGGCTACCAACCTTATGTCACCAATGTCATGCTCAAGGGAAACCCTTTTTACCCTGTAGTTGGCCGAGACGAAGCAGCCATTGCAGCAACAGAGAGGCAATTCGAACTTTGGGCGCCTTCAGAGTTCAATAGCATGAGTAGGATAGAGAAACTGATACGATCAGTACTCTCGGAATCTTCGCATGCGAAATCCATGCCCCAATGGAAGGTTCCTTTCACGGTAAGCAAGAGCGAATTGTATATCTTCTTCAATACGGAACCCAGGTATGGTGGGTTTGGCCCATTTTTTGGTTCCATCCTATTCGTCGTCCCGGTTGTATATGTTTTGGCAAGAAGGGCGACGAAGTCTAATCGGTGGAAGGCTGGGGCTGGTCTCGCCATGCTGGTGATCTTGTCTGTATTTCCGAATCCGGAAGCCTGGTGGGCGCGGCTTGCTCCACAACTTTGGCTGGTACCCCTAATACTGATCTCGGCTCTAGCCCTGGGCGCCTCAAACTGGCCGAGAAAGATTGCTGCAGGCTTAGTAATGATTCTTCTGACCAACTCAATGCTTGTGGCGGTGCTTAACTGGGGCCGTGCGACAGAGAAGAATTTAGCATTTAGGGAACAGATGGCTGAACTGCGGGCAATCTCTTCCTCAGGTCCCTTGGAACTGTCTACCGACCCCAGGTTTCGGATGGTTACCGAACATCGCTTGTTGACGAATTCCATCCCCTATCGGCTGGAGGATGAGCCATCTTGTGTGAAACCCTTCCGATTTTCCTATCCAAACAGTCCTGCTCGAGCACAAGCTGCAGCATGTACATTTCCGCGGGACTGACCAGAAGCAATGAAATGACGTGATACCTTTTGAAACAAATGGTGAAATACTTGCAGTGCGTAACCGTTCATTCTAGGCCGATCTTCCCCAGGCCATGTCTCGCCGCTGCCGTTGTCCTGTCATTCAACAACAGGCGAACGCAACGATGTCCCAGGTTCCACAGACAAAAAGCCGCCGCAATCAAATTGACTGGCGCTGGCTGATGACGGAGTACGAAGCCGGTAAGCTCACCCAGTGTCAGTTTTGTGCGCGTCACCAACTGGCCTATAGTCCGTTTTGCTTCTGGCGAAAGCGCCTGTCGGCAGGTGCTGTGCGTACTGAGCTGGCGGCGACGGATTGCCGCGATACTCGTACTACTGCCGAATAGCCAACTCTACTCTGGTGGCGATTGGATGTTCTTTTCCCTGCGAGGTTCCAGATGCTCATCGAGCATCGCCTACGAGCCAGCTCTATCCCTTATCAGCCGACGGAAGTACTGCCTTGCACGAGTCCATTTCGCTTTACCTATCCGGCATCAGCGCAGGCTGCTGCATGTCTACCGCCGTAGGGCTGCCCTACCATCGCTACTGTCCGCCAGGGAAAGCGAAGCGAAGTCGGGTAGTCCCCGATAGCCACGTTGTCGATCCGATTTTGGGGACTGGGATGTTCCAAAATCTCAGGCCGCGGACCGGTTACGAAGGGCTCGCCGGAAATTCTTTAGTACCATTCATGGACGGGCGCTGAAAACCCGCTGACAGACGACCCTCTCCTCAGACTGATTTATAAATTGATAGTGCTCGCTTGTCCGGCTAAAACCCATTAACATTCTGCCATCGGTTTTCCCGTCGAGCCCTGACGTATTGCCCATGTTCTTAGCCTCCAAACCCCGCGGCCACTGGGCGCTGCACCTGATCAACCTGGTGTTTCTGGTGCTCGTGTCGGCCATGCTACTGTGGGGATTCAATCACCGCAGTGGCCGCCCCGACGTACTTGGGCAGTACAGCGTCGGTTATGCGGCCTTTCTGGCAGCGCTCGCGCTAGTCGTGTTGCTGCAGCTGTGGCTGCTGTGCTGCGCCGGCGAGCGCTTGCGCAGTTGGGCCGCCAATCTCTATACCCTGGTGGTTTCCTCGCTGCTGGTCGTGGGCTTGACCGAAGTCCTGCTGCGCGTATTCAATCCCTGGGGTATGGACTTCTTTCACCACCTGCCGTATCACATGCAAGGCATGCTGGATGACTCACAGCTGGGATACGCACACCCCCGCGGGGTCAATTACCGCCTCGGTGGTACGCAGGTAAGCATCAACTCCCGCGGGCTGCGTGATCATGAAACCCCTTACGCCAAAGCTCCGGGGCAGCGGCGTGTGCTGGTGCTGGGGGACTCGGTTGCGTTCGGCTGGGGCGTCGCCCAGGGAGAGACCTTCTCGGACCAGATGGAGCCCCTGCTGGAACAACGTACAGGTCAGTATTGGGAAGTGATTAATTCCGGTGTTAACGGCTACAACACACAGCAGGAGCAGATCTGGCTGGAGGTCGAAGGACTGCGGTATGAACCCGATATCGTTGTCTTGGTGTATGTGGCCAACGACACCGATCCTGTGTTTGATCCAAATGCTAACACCTGGCGGCGCTACCCGCAGTGGCCACCATCGTTACCTGAGGCGCTGAACCGCTTGCGCCAGTTGTCCTATCTGTTTCAGGGCGCGCAAGTATTCACCCGCCTGAGTCCGGCTGCCGTGAACGATGCCGAGCCAAAAGCGCCGCACGACAAGCCTTCGATCACCGACAAACCGCGCTGGCCGCAATCGAAACAGGCCTTGACCACGATCGCCCGCACGCTCGACGAGCGCGGCATCCGGTTCCTGGTGGCCCGAAACAGCGGCACCGACCCGCGTTTCTTCGTCGAGCTCGAGGCATCCGGAATCGATGGGATAACGCTGAACCCGGCCTGGAGCAGAGTACCGAGCGAACTCGCCCACGTCAGCCGGGTCGATTCCCACCCAAGCGCCCTGGTTCATGCCGAGATGGCCATCCTGCTGGTGGATGAACTCGACCAGCGCGGGTGGCTCGGCACCAGGCACCGGGCAACACCATAAACCCGGCCAGCAACGTTGGTGACTTTGTGGTGTGGTTCCAATGTCGGGTGGAGACGCTTGGTATGCATAATGCCCTGCGCAAGTCTGTGGGGAAGTTTGGGCTTAGGCTGGAGCCGACAAGAACGGTACTGGCGCAAGATGCTTTGCAGTCGAAGTTGGAAGGGTAACGTCCCGTGGGAGATTTTCCACCGGCTCAAAGCGCGGTTTCCGTTACAGCAACCAAGACTGGTTATATCCTATGGGACGCTCTAGACATCAAAATCGTTGCTTCGCAAAATGGAGTTCTCAACGTAAGGTTCCAGTGCTTTTCGAAAGAACAACTACCCCCATACCGTTGACGACCCCTACACTGGCGGGATTCGGCCAGGGCGCATGCGATGCTGCATATTCCAGTACTTCAGGCATCTTGCTATCGGCCTCTACAAAAGAAACATCATCACGCATCAGGTTGGCGAGGTGTTGCATGTGGAAAGCATCCATATAGCTGACAGCAACGCCAGTGCCACTCTTGAAAGGGTAATCGGGTGACATATTGTATTTGCCGACCACTGCAATCTTTTTGCCGTCCCAGTTTTTATCGGGAAGCGAGCGTGCCCGGGCCAGAACCTGGGTCAATGTCGTGTAATGGGCCAGGGTGTTCAGATAATTGACTGTCGAGATCCAGTTGCACTGCATGATGTAGCCCGCGATAAGAAAAAAAGCCAGGACAGTCGATGCATTTCTTATTGCCACTGTGCGACCGGCCCGGTTGATAATCACCACTGCGCCGGCAATGACCAGTGCATACGCAGTCAGCGTGAGGTTGTGGTAGGTCCCTGCCGGATGGATGAGTTGCAAAATGCGTGGAGTGAAACTGGCCAGCACCAGCAATACGACTGCACCGATTTTACCGCCCGGGCTCTTTGGTAGGAACAGGCAAACGATGCCTGCGCCGACCATGAATGCCAGTTGCAGCTTTTTCAGATAATCGGGGAAGTAATTTTCGGGCCACAGGAAAAAGCTTCGCGTTCCCTGCATTATTTCAGATACGGCGTAGGTAAGATTAATTCCCTCGCTCAAGTTGAACGCTTCGCCAGCAGCGTGTGAAGAATCGAAGTTCAGATTCATGAACGATACGGCAAGTATATATAACAGGCCTCCGACGCCTACAGAAAGAAGTGCCCCGATCGTAGATTTTAGCATTGCCCTGGAAGCAAAGGGTTGTCCCTCTTTACCGAACAGGAGATTGACAAGGACCCAGAAAACGAAAATTGTTGCTGCATTTGCGATGACGCTCTGATAAATGGAAAACGCCACGATATATAATAGCGCGGCGGTTGCTGCGTGGAGGAGGGTTCCCCTGGTGGACAATATCACCGCTGAGGCTGCCAGGAGGTGGGCCAGGGAGTAGGTGGCCATGGAGGTGTTGTACTGGAACACCTGTGCCATATAGGGAAACACGCACACAACTGAAGCAATCAGCGTTATGTCCAACACTTTACGAGCGCCCCAGAAGCGCGCGACGAGTACCCCGTATGCGCTCATGAAGATGATGCCCTCGAGCATCTGCAGCAACGGCATGAAATAGGCATTCTGTCCGTAATAATGCAATTTTCCCACGCCGAATCGGCCGAGATAGTGTCCTAGGATGTCATCCTGGATGAAAATCTGAAACAGATCGTCGTGATGAAGCGTCAGATTCGTCATCTCAAAGCCGAAGGCGAGGAGGTTGACGCCTGCTACGAAAAAGAAAGCTTTCTTGTATACATGGTCGATACCGCTCCACCAGTCGGCCAGAATCTGATCCAAGGGGGTGCTGTATAGAGATCTCATAGAAACAGTCTTAATTCACCGGATGATTGCACGATCAGGACTCCTCGTCCGGGCCAATCCCGATCGAACTCTCGATCAGGTACGAAGGGCGGCGTTTTACTTCGTCGTAGATCTTGGCGATGTACTCGCCAATAATTCCCAAGCTGATCATGATGAAACTACCCAGGATGAGCAAGGTAATCACTATGGTTGTGAATCCAGAAACTGCGTCCCCTTGGAACCACCTTAGCAAAGCCTCGACAGCGACCATGAAACCAAAAAGCAGAGTAGTAAAACCCAGGATTGTCACGATTCTCAAGGGGGCGCTTGTAAATGACACAATGGCGGTCGTGGCGAGATTAATCAGCCCCCAAAGCGTCCACTTGCCTTCTCCTTTAACGCGGACTTTGACGTCGAAGGGAATGGACTCATGACTGTAACCAACCCAATCGGAAAGGCCCCGATAGAAGCGCTGGCTTTCCGGCAGACCCCGGGCGATCGTGTCGACGACCACCCGGTCCATGAGCTTGAAGTCAGACGAGTTCTGTAGATTAATACCGCCCAGTTTTGACAGGAGAGAATTAAAAATTCCGGCTCTCACCCTGGTGAGAATCCCATCCGTTTCCCGGCTTCGTTTTACAGCATCGACCACTTTGGTGCCCTTTCTCCAGGCATCAATCATGGCAGGGATCATGTGCGGAGGGTGTTGCAGGTCTGCATCGATTGTTACGACAGCATCTCCCTTCGCTGCCCTCAGGCCGGCCAGTAACGCAGCCTCTTTACCAAAATTACGGCTGAGTCGAATGCCCTTGATGCGTGAATCCGCCCGTACCAGCTCACTCAGCCGGGCAAAGGTCTTATCACGACTGCCATCATCGACCACGATGATTTCCCATCCCATACCGCAAGAGGCCAGGGTGGCCTCGATGGTATCCAGTGCATCTGCTATACCGGTCGCTTCGTTATGGGCCGGGATTACGACACTCAGCAGTTTGGACTCGTGCATTTCCATGGTTATCTCGATGGCAGTAAACAGCGACCGGGGATGTCAGGCATGATTTGCGGATGGCATGGCTATCCCGTGCTACCGGTCCCTGGTCTCGGCTTTGTTCCTCGTATGGAATATTTGTTGCGGGGCCGGTAACAGGTTCCCTCGGGGTGGACTAGCATTTGTGTGCGCTCTTATTCTGTCTCATCCCGGACAATGAACCTACCGCCCTGTATCTGCAGATGACGATAACCGATCAATCGAATCCGGTGCTGATAAAGCATGTCTCGTACTGCCGGGTTTGTCAACGCGTCGAGCTCACGTTTCCAGTCGTGGTAGTTCAGGAGCCGTGAATCGCTGATTTCATTTGCATCATAATATCCGGGATGACACATGAGCTCATATACATGGCCGGGTTTGAGTTTTGGCAATCTCCGCCTCAGATATTCCGTGCCCAGCCTGCCGCTTTCATCCATGCCGAGAAAGTGTGCAGCCGGGATTTTCTGGCGAGGACGATTGAATAGTCCCATCATTTTCATCAGGATATCGCGAACGAGTGCCCCTATGGCCAGGTTCTGGAAGGGCTTCGATGTTGGAAAACGAATATGCGGAATACGGTATTCTTCGGCTAATGCCTGAACCACGGAAAACAATGAAGGCAGCATATGGATGTGTTCGTGGGAATTGAGAAAGCGGATCTCCAGCCCTTTATCAAGACAGCGTTCGATCTGCGCACACCATTCTGACCTCACGTCTTGTGTGGTGATCATGCCAGACAGCAGCGCTCTTACTATCGTGTATTTGTCAGGAAAACGTCCCGTCCAGCGGGAGAGCCTGTTCCGCATATTGCTGGTCAGGGGCGCCTGATCCGTGATGTTGAGATGGACACCAAGGTCCAGGCTGACATTATCCCTGAGCCAGCCAACATGTTCCGCGAAGTGAGCACTGTTGGCAAAAATTCCTGTGGCGGTCACGATGCCGTGGCTGGCGGAGTCCAAGATTCCCTGGCTGACGCAATTGAAGTATCCATAGTCATCCGCATTGACTATGAGATAGGTCCACGGAGATCCGGAAGTCATGGGCACCCTTATTTGCCACCGCGGGCGAAAAGGCGGTAACGGAGTCCACGGCCGCCCAGGCAGACTGTCCAGGTCAGCAAGGCAAACCAGAACGGATAGCGCAATACCTTTCTGCCCTGCTGTGCGCCGGAAAGAATTCGGATGGCCAGCTTGCGACGTGATGTAAACAGAAGTCTGCTGACCCCTTTCTGTTCCATCATCCCTGACGCGAAGATCCCCGGCTCGACAACCATGACCTTGCAGTCCTTTTTTCCGGCGAGATGGAGTTCCATTTCCAGGCTTTCTCCCCAGATGCTAAGTGCTGCCTTGGAGGCATTGTAGCCACAGCTCGAGTGCATGCCATGCCAGCGCCCGATGCTGGATATCAGAACCAGGGTTGCCTTGTCAGCGGACCCATACAGCCAGTCAGCCAGATCAACGCTGGTAAAGTAATTCACTTCAAAGGTATCCCGCAGCCTGGGCGTGGTCATAACCGAGACGCCCGAAAATTTGGCCCCGGCGCACAAGACCGCGATATCGACCCGGTCGGGACTGATCTGGCCTTTCTGCAGGGCCTTCACGAGGGCCCCGGGCTGCGAGAGATCTGCTACGATCAGCTCCACCGGCGCTTCTTCAGGCAGCTGTGCCCTGAGTGCTTCAAGTGCCTCATGGTTTCTTACCGTTCCAGTCACCTGTGCTCCCTGCTGCAGGGAATGCAGCAGAAGATCCAAACCCAGCCCCCGGTTTACGCCCGTTATCAGGACCCGCTTTCCGGCCAGGTCTTCTGCCAGCCGCAGGGGCGCGCCGGCAAGATAGAGCATGAAGTACCCGCAAAGCCAGCCCATCGTGATGAAAAGGGAGGCGGCAAAACCGAATCCCCAGCCTAGCAGCGAAACCGGTACCGCCCAGCCACTGGGTGCCGCCGACAGCTCGGCATATTCCTCGCCATCGCATTCATGCAGGGCAATCACGCCATTGAGGATGTGCCGTATCGGGTGGTCCGGAAAGAACAGCTTGCTCGCCAGGTCGAGGCGGGCGATTCGGAATCGGGTCAGTCTGGGTTTGGCAAGGTACAGGGGGAACCCCTTTGCCCGGGCGAAGCGGAAGGGGGCCTTACTCAGATAATCGGATAGCTTCTTATGAAGATGTGCCCTGGGAGAAAGGCCCAGATAAGCGCATACAGCCTGGTATTCCTGCTGATCGGGTTGCCAGACCGGAAAGAGAAGTTTTTTCATCATCATTCACAACCTTGCGTTCCGGGCAACCCGCGTTGCGTGGGCAGCCAGGGACAGGGTAATCGATTTGCTTGGCAGGGAAGGAAAGGCCGCGCCGTCGGCAATATAAAGATTTGAAAAGAGATTTGACCGTCCCGACGGGTCGCATTTCCTGGACCCTTTCCCCATGGGAATCGTCCCGGCGTAGTGAATACCCCCGCCCGGTGGGGACTGTATCGTTCCCTTGGGTACGCAGCTCAGCCGCCACAGGGCGGAGCGGACACGGGCAATCGATTGGCGAATGTAGCTGGTCTTCTCCGCGGTCTCCTGGTAACAAAGACGGGTCTTACCCCATTGATCACCGTGTTCCACCAGGACCTGCCGGTTACCGGCAGTGACCTTGTCGGGGAAAAACAGGCTAACTGTTCCGAGGGCTGACTTGAGAGTAAAGAAGAGCTTCTTGGATAGCCGGCTGTCAAAGGGCATCCACTCGATCAAGGGGTGGTAGATCAAGCTGGTCAGGTTGAGCAATTCCCCATGCAGGTAGCGTGGCCAAGGGGCTTCGCCATTGACGATGCCGATGGCCAGCCGGTTGAACTGGAACGAGCGTGCTTCGGAGGGTCGGCCAATGTTGCGCAATGCCACAAAAGGTAGTTTGACGACGCTGGTGTCCATCAGGCCTTCTGTTTCGCGGGGGATGTCGGGGTGGGCTGTCTTGAGAGTTTGCAAGAAAACCGCGCCGCTCTTCAGGGCGCCAGCGGCGAGGAATATTGCATTACAGGTGTCTTGATGGATCTGCCGGGTCGAGGTATTCAGGTAACGAATTCCAGTGATTTTGTCTTCGCTGGACAGAAGGGACAACACAAAGCGCCCCTGAACGTAGCGGAAGCTCTTGTAGCCCTCGCATTCCTTAAGGGTGCTGAGCGCGGGGTTATAGATTGATGCCCGCGGGCATCCCCACAGGCAGCGATCGCAGTAATCACACGCATCGTCTCTTTGCGGGTCTGTTATTACCGCCAGTCGCGCCGGTCCGATCCGGATTCCCAGTTTTGTCAAGGCATGCTTTTTTTTATTGTAGATCTGCAACAGCATCTGATCGGCGGCAGAGAGCCGGACAGGGAGCTGGGATGGATAGACTCCGGACAGGTAGGGCGCAAGATCATCATCGGTCGGACCTGCGACGGGGATGCGATTGTAGACCGTCCTGTACGCCGCCTCCATGTCCGAAAAGGAAATGGGCCAGTCTGAGAGATCGTTTTCGTCATAAGACAGGGCATTAGCTCCCCAGCCGTTTGCCAGGCCCCCCTTGTTGTAGGAACCGAACGGAAAGAAACTGTCGGATTCAAATCCCCACAGGGGATCTTTCGTTGAGGTCAGAAAATTTCGGGACGGAGGGTAGCGGAGCAATTCATCACTGGCCGGCGGTATCAAGGCAGAAAGATCAGCGCCAAGGAAGTGCGCGACGGGGTCATCCAGAGATTTCTTCAGGTCATTGAAGGTCATGCCCTCCGCGGGGTGCGTACCTTCGACCCGGCCGACGTCCCAAAGCTCGACGTTAAAATTGCGCTCTAATAGTGTCAGCGCAGCATGAGCGCCGGAAACGCCGGCACCGACAACGATTATTTTCATCGCATGGTCTCAGAGTTTGGTCTTATTCAAGGTTGTTGCCTTCAGCCCATAATCAGGTAAATCGAGAACATCCCAACCAGCAGACCAAGCGAGTGGCGACCACTGATGACTTCGCCGATCCATAATCCGTACAGGGTCACGAGAATTATCTGGGCGACGGTCATTGCCGGATAGATTTTATTAAGCGGATAGTATTTCAGGACACGGGAATACAATATAAACGAGAAGCCATATGAGACGGCGCTTATTCCCATATAAATAATCCAGGGAGATGTCTTGATGTCATAGTATGACGCCTTCTTCAGCAGGACCTGCGCGAATGCGGTCGCAAACACAGCGATTAGGACAAGCAATAATTTTGGCATTATAAGTATCTTGTACCCTGAAAATTGCCTGGAATATTAGTCTGGTATTAACCGGTACGGACTATGTTCGAATATTCCGGCAGCCTGTAAGAATGGTTGATTATGAAACTTTACCCCAGGACCCCCTCAAATTCACGAACCTTCCTTCAAATTATACAACATACTTGTCAATCCTCGATTCGGAGAATATGGCTCCTTGCGGCGCTGCTATCGCATCACGGTCATGATTGGACGACGTTAAGTATTGCGAGTCACGCCACTTCCCGATACGCCTTGCGGTAGCCAGCCATTGTGCCGAGGAAATGCCCGACCGTCATCAGTTGACGGAAGGCATTGTCGGGCCCGCGGCTGATGAGTTGTCCAAGATATTTCCCCGTGGCACGCACGAACTGCGGGTAGATGAAGAGGGGAATGCCCAGCACCCGTCGGTGAAATGACGTTCCATCGTAGAACGCTTTCTGGAAACCGGCGTTGTAGTGAATGGTCAGTAAATATTTACGCTCCAGTTGATGAGGGAGAACCTGATGGTAAACGATTGCACCTGGTTCGTAGTAGATGCGCGCGTTGCCCGTTGCGGCCAGACGGTGGAAATAGTCGGTCTCGGCGCCCTTGAACAGTTCATTACGGCTGCGGCCCTCGCCCTTGCGTCCCAGCTTTGGGTTGAACATGCCGATCCTGTCGACCACCCTGCGATTGATAGACATATTGCCGCCGTAGGGGTACTGGCTTTTACCGTCCATCATGAAAGGTTCATCGCCGTAGTCCTGGTAGCCGAGAAAGCCCTGTACCTCCGGCGTTATCCAGGCTGGTAGTTCTATCTCGGGATCGAGATGGATTCGTCCGCCCACCGCGTCGGCATCTTTGGTGTCCAGTGCCTGGTAAAGGGTGGCCAGCCAGTTCGAGTCGACCAGAATGTCGTCGTCGACGTAGCAGAAATACCGGCTGTCGGATTCCTCGATACCGCGGTTGCGTGCATAGTTGAGCCCCTGCTGCGGCTCGAAGGCGTAGCGCAGTCTGAGCGGAGACTTCCTGGCCAGCTGTTCAACGACCTGGCGGGTGTTGTCGCTGGAATTGTTGTCCACGATGAGGACCTCCCACTCGAAACTCTCCGTGCCTTGCTGGCGTGCCAGGTAATCGATGCAGTTGGGGAGGTTGTGACTGCGATTGTAGGTGCAGATGATGACGGTAAAATCCATACTCAATCCTTTCCCGACAGGCGGGAGAGGGCGCGTCGCAGATAGTATTTCGCTGGTAACGTCCAGGAAGCGTCGTTGCTGCCGAATTTCAGCTTCTGCTTCAGGTTCCACAAACGGTCGCTGCCAAAAACCTCTATGCGGCGCAGCTCGTAGCGGTCAGTCTCTATATTGTTAAATCCGCTACGGGTGGAACAGGCGCTGCGGTATCCAGCCTGTTTCACAAATCTGCACGCCCTATCATTGTAAAGGCCATAGGGGTAGGCGAAGTGCTGGACCGGATGAGACAGTATGTCCTCCAGTATGGCCTTGCTGTCCGCAATTTCTCGGGACATCTTATCAGGCGGGCATTTGGGTAACTTTGGGTGTGTGAGCGTGTGGCTGCCGATAGTTATATCCGCGGCGTGCATCTCCCGGATCTGTGCGGTATCCATCAGTGCCCGCTGCGGCATCCCGCGCCGGTGCATCCAGTCGTTGTCCCCGCCAATGTGGTTGACAACGATGAACATGGCGGCCGGGATACGGTAGCGTGTCAGCACCGGCATAGCATTTTCGAAAGTGCTTGCAAAGCCGTCATCGAAGGTCACTGCAACAGCGTCGTCAGGCAGATTGGCCCTGCCGTCCAGACCGGCGAGAAGGGTGTCCAGACTGACGGGCTGGCGGGTCTCGGCGATCCACGCCATCTGCTCTGAGAAGCGTTCCGGCAGGCAGCAGTATTTGGCCTCCCGTTCTGCCCGGGGTGTGTCCAGGATGTGGTACATAAGGATAGTGGCGCGTCGGGTCATGGCTGGGTTCTGACGATATCTTGTATATCAAGGATATACATCTGGCGTTCGCCATTGTGAACGGAATCAACACAGATACGCTTGCCGTTGCGGCTCCACCTTGGGTGCAGATCGCAGCGTATCTCTCCCCACCAGCGTTCCTTCGGCGAGTAGAGTCGGGCGAGGTCGAAGCGTTTACCGTCCCGCCAGCGGTAGAGCATGAGGATGCGCATGCCATAGGCATCCGGGTAGGTGTCATTGAGTACCCAGTAGCGATCGGGGGAGAAGCTGCAGTGCCCGTCTTCGGTCAGCACGTCCTGGCCGATGATTGTGGTGCCGTTATCCCTATCGTCACACAGCAGGAAATTTCCCCGGGCGTCGTCCTCGTCCTTCGCCCAGATCATGAGGCGCTGACCGTCGAGCCAGTCGTAATGCGAGATGAAGTCAGTGTCGAGCAGGCAGTTCAGCTGCGAACCGTCCGCAGCCGCGGTATAAAGCCGCACCCGCCACCCCGTTTCTCCGACCCGCCAGATATGAAAGAAGGCAATGCGGCTGTTGTCAGGGGCTACCTGTATATGGTTAATCCAGTGGAAGTTGTCACGCATGTCCTGCCGCGGATTGAGTTGGGCAAGCCGGTGCAGTGAGACAATCAACTCTGATTCGCCCGTTGAGAGGTCCAGGCGATGGATGCCGTCAGCGCGGGGCTGGATATCGTCGGCCCAGGGGTCTTTGACGCCCGCATAGCCATAGCCCGGGCGGTGGGTGTAAAGGCGGGCAAAGTTCAGGCTGTAGCCATACCGGCCATCGGGCGTAACGGCATAAATCGGGCGCTCATAGGTGTTCAGTTCCCGTCCTTCCGTGTCGCGAAGCACACCCAGGAAACGCCCGTTGCGCCGGTCATTGTGCAGGAGCCGATCAGGGTTGGTTGGGTGCCATTGCAGCATTGTTCCCTGCTGCCAGTTCCAGGCCTGGCTTTTACCCAGGGCGACGAAACGCTTATTATCGTCCAGACGCACCATGCCGACGGTGACGCTGTCTGCGGCGCGCGGCGCGCGGTCGTTGAAATCCGCTTCGTGGGCCAGCAGGAGATGCCCGGAGGCGTTCCACGGAGACTTTTCATAGTAGCCGAAGAAATGGTGCCTGGGCCCGAAGGTCGCCTGCTGCACGGGGTCTGCGATCTGGCCGAAGTGTACCCAGCGATACAGCCGGGGGTGCTGGCACCAGCACTTGGTTTCCAGCCATTCTTCCAGGCTGTGACGGAGTCGCCAGGGGATCAGGGTGTTTTTCTGCACCCAGTTCTTGTAGATCGACATGCCTACTAATCCTAGATCTTGCGGCGCTCGGCCAGGCCGATCAGTGCCAGATAAAGCCTTTCCGGCAACAGTGCGGGTAGCAGGTAACGCAGATCCTTTGGTCTCCAGCTGCCGGTGCGTAATGCCAGACGAAAAATGCGCCGGGCAGAAACCAGGTCACGTCGCCAGTAGTTGTCGTAACCGCGGCGCAGCAATCCGCCGTCGATCAGGGAATGGAGTTTTTCGTCGCTGAGGTCGGTGATGAGGTCTGGGCATTGACGGGCAAAGGTCTTTTTTACGGTCCAGACATTTTGTGCCTGGCGCCACTGCTTAGAGATAATCTGCCCCCCCTGGTGGTGTCGGTAGAACGCCATGACCTCTGGCACAAGAACGATTGGGTGGGCCAGGCCGATGCGCAACCAGAAATCGTAGTCCATGCACGTTGGCAAGTAGGTTTGGAATCCGCCAACTTCATCGATCGCGTGGCGCCGGACCAATGCGGCATGTATTGGCCAAGGGGAAGCAGCCCGCAGGAACCGTTCTGCCTTGCCTTCCTGTTCGTAATCCGGTGGTACGTAGGGCTCTCCACGCCCTCCCTCCAGGCCGGTATTTCGCCAGCCGCAATAGGCGAGCGCAGCACTGCTGTGTTCCATTAGTGCAACGTGCAGCTTCTCCAGGAAATCCTCTCTCCACCAGTCGTCTGCATCCAGAAAGGCAATGAATTCGCCGGAGACGTGCGCAAGGCCGTGGTTACGCGCCACATAAGGGCCTTGCTGGTCCTGGTGAAGGAGCCTGATCTTGCCCGGGTATGCCGCTACGAGGTGTTTTACAATATCGGGCGAGCCGTCGGTTGAGCCATCATCAACTACGACAAGTTCTACTTCCGGGTAGGTTTGGTTAAGAACGCTCATTACCGCTTCCGCCACGAACGAAGCGGCGTTGTAGCAGGGCATGACTACTGTTATCAGCTTACCCTGATCTGTGTTTTTCCTGGTGCCACAGGAAGTTGTGTTGGCGGGCTCGGGGCCGTGTGTCGTTAGGCTCATACCTGCTACGCGTCAGTTTTGAGGATCATAGTGTACTACAAAAGCTGGAAGAACTATCGGTTGAACGGTTGTTGCGACTCCAAGGCATGTTTCCTGGATCGGTCAACAGGTCGGCACTACTGCAGCTGCAACAATCGCTGCGGGATGTGTTTTATCCAGTCATCCTCTCCTGCGAATGTGGTTCCGCAGATGAGTATCGAATTTCTGTTCAGCTTCGAGAAATTACGTGCCACGTTTCTCTCTAAAAACATGAGCAGGGTGACCGTCCTGGCGCTGCTGGATTCAAGTCTGTGTATAAAAACTTCCGGTTTCAGGTGTGTTTCATAGTAATCGAGTACATTCATCCTCATCTTTGCCAGCCGTGTTTCGTCCATATTCATGGCCTGTTGTATGTTGTTAACCAAGTCCTCCCTGTCATCAAAAACAATGCATGTTTCCATATGTCTGAGGTCCGGGTCAAACCACTCCGGGTAGTTGGTGATAGGGATGGTTCCGACAGCCATGGCCTCGATCAGATTGTGACACATTGGCATTACTATGCCGGGAGGGCTGAGAAAAAAATCAGTCCTTGCCAGGTCGCCCAGCCAGTCCCGGCTATCCACCCATATTTTGTTTGTATCTACGATCACGCACTTGTTAACGTAGGTGGCATCACGGAGATTGCTCAGGTCTGAGGTTTGGTTTACCAGCAGTGCATCCTCATCCATGTGTTCCAGGATGGTGTTGATTACCGCCAGGCGCGGCAATTTGGCTTTTGGGTACTGGATGCGGTTTTGTGAGTATCCCTTGGTATCCCCTGAAAAAAAGATCTTCATGTTTTTTCTGGCAGATCTGTATTTCTGAAGTCGTTTCTCAAGATCGGGAGTATTATGAAGCGGGTGTACCGGGAATGGCATGATTACCGGTTTTCTAAACCAGTAAGGGGAAAATACGTCGTAGCGAACCATGATTTTTCTACGCCATGGGTGCCTCCCGAACCCCCTGTCTTCCCTGTCGAACAGGTAAATCCAGTCCTGCGTATCCTCTGGGGGTGTGTCAACCACTGTCAGGTTCGTCAGGGAAAAAACCGGTTGCGCGTATTTACCCAGCCTGTCAACCGGCAGGTTGTCAAAAAGCTTGATCTGGTAACCTTCGGATGAGAAAGCATTGAGAAGAGAGAACAGGAGTCTCCCCTGCTCCAGTAGGATTTCTTCTTTCCAAAATTTTGCAAACAAGAGCTTTTTGGTGCTCATTCAGTTTTCGTCTCGTCAGGAATATCTCGCACAGTCTATTATGCGGCGGGTCATTTTATAGTCAGGGTGCCGGTCCGAAAGTCTTCCTTGTTGTAGGTCAGTTCACTATTGGTGCCACAGTTTATTACTGTCATGCCTGCTGCTTTGATGACTGCGTGAGCCCCGGCAGTTTCCCATTCCATGGTGTTAGTCAGTGATATGGCGGTATCAAGTTTGCCCTCTGCGGCGAGGCACATTGACAGCGCCCTGCTTGCCGGTTGCGGACTGCATTCCTGTGCCCTGTGCGATATGCCCCCCTGTTCTGTGTGTGCAGGCAGTTTCTGGTCTCGGGCTGCGTATGCTTCAATGATTTCCGGTTCTCCGCCTGCTTCGATCCTGAAGGCATCTTTACCGGTCATGGTGAAATAGGTAGTGTTTTTTTCTGGTGCATATACGATGCCCAGCACGGGTTTTCTGTCCTCGATTAACGCAATATTTATCGTCAAATCTTCCCCTGGCGCCAGGAGTCCTGCATTGCTATCAAGAGGATCGACTAACCAGAAATGATTCCACTTCCGCCGTTCAGAAAAAGAGGTGGAGTTGTTATGCCGGGATACCACAGGAATGCGAGGGTTCAGTTCTGTCAGGCTCTTTCTGATTGATCTGTCAACCCTTTTTATTGCTGCTTGCTGTATCCCGTCAGCCCCGCCCAGAACGACATATCTGGCCCTTTCAAACGCAGTTCTTGCCATTCCATGCTTTTCTGATTTCCGACCTTTATGTCCCGCAGTATTTGCCTGTATGATTTTATGTGCTCGCTGAATCTCATTTCCTGCTTTCTGTGCGATAACAATTATTTTATTTATGTCAAGCCACCTGATCCGGGTTACATTTGCTCGGGGGAAGGGGATATCCGGTATCGGTACCTTCAGGAAAGCGCACAATTCCTCCCAGCCATCGCCGGCTGCGATATCCATGATCAGCAGGTCTTGAGGGCGGTTTATAAAATACTGATCCACACCACGAGTGAAGTTTGCATACGCGCGCCTGAATTTCCGTTCATCGAAAACTGTGCACCCGTAAAGATCCATGAACAACTGATTGCTGGCGTTGTTTAGTTTCTCCGCCAGTTTTCTGGTGAATTGTTTTTTGCAGGATTGCAGCCAGCCATCCGTGTCCCTTATGGTCAAGATAAACCTCGAGTCCGGGTAGCGCGCGTCCAGTTCCCTATAGAAACTTGGAACAGGGGTGTCAGTAAAGGCATCATTTGTATCTATTACATCGAGGTCAATGGATGACAGGTCGCCGGACGAATACCTGCTTACGCCAAGATAATCCCGGGTTTTGTAGCCGAGAATTTCCAGTGCACGGGCCAGGCTGGTGGTGCCCGTTTTTGAAAGACCAATGCCAAATATCTTTGACTGGCTTGAGTTCATCCCATCACTCCTCCCGGCCCCTGATCCAGCCCCGCGCTGGTACGTGCAGAGG
>Ga0316198_10000573_pt1 | contig 19711 bp, 19 predicted proteins | sample OudBieAanoxic_MG_FD_204935 | JGI IMG/M metagenome (GOLD analysis project Ga0316198, IMG submission 204935) | Coastal sediment microbial communities from Oude Bieten Haven, Netherlands - site A anoxic | ecosystem: Environmental > Aquatic > Marine > Coastal > Sediment | place: Netherlands...
GCACGGTGGTATCGATTCTGTTGCCTGAGGGTGATCAACAACGCGTCAATCAAGGCATCGATGCTGCACCAGTCATGTCATGGAATATCGCCGGGCGCTGCGTCATGGTCATCGATGATGATATCGAGGTGCTGAAAGCAACCAGTGTGTTATTGAACAAATGGGGATGCCGGGTCGTCACTGCCACCTCGACTGCTGACGCTCTTGAAAAAATCAATTCAGCCGGGAATATGGATTTAATCCTGTCGGACCTGCGTCTGCCTGGTAACGAGACAGGCATTCAGGTACTCGATTCAATTCGAAAACAGCTGGGCAGGGATGTGCCCGCAATCCTGATCACCGGGGACACCAAGCCCGAGCGTATCGGTCTTGCGCAGCAAAGTGGCTACAAGGTTTTGCATAAGCCGCTAAAACCCGCACAGTTACGTAAGGCGATTCATATGGAATTGACTCCAGTCGGTGTCAAACAATAAGCCCCTTGCTGCGGGCAATGCTGACACACTCGGTCCGGTTGGATGCATTGAGTGCGCGTAGCAACGCGCTGACATGTGCCTTCACGGTATTTTCCGTCAGATACAGCTTGCTCGAGATCTGTTTGTTTGAAGCGCCGTTCGCCAGTAGTTCGAGCACTTCATGCTGACGACGGGTAATGCCGGCATCACTGACAGTATCATGGCTATGATGCCTGTAGTTGCGCCTGGTAGAGAGGCCGTGTAGCTGCTTGCGAATCGTATCCGGTATAAAGATTTCGCCTCCCATCACGGTACGCAGTGCATTGAGTAAGTTTTTCCCGGAGTAGGATTTGGGGATGAAGCCCATGACGCCGTCATCAATAACCGCTTTGATGGTGCGCGGATCATCCTCACCGGAGATAATCACAATTGGCAGGCAGTCGTTCTGCACACGATGGTGCTGCATGATCGAGCGCCCCCCCAGCCCAGGCATGTGCAGATCCAGCAGCACCAGGTCGAGCTCTGAGCTGGCATCGAGATGTTGCCGGGCATGATCTGCCGAGGTGGCTTCGAGTATTTCAATATCCTTATCCAGTGAGGTGATAATGTGGCGGATACCATCGATGAACAGCTGATGATCATCAACAACTAATATACGCATTACATGGCTCCCTTCAAATCGTCCATAGCTGTTCGGCCGTTTGATTCTTTAGCAATTATATACAAATCAAAGGCTAAAAATTCATACTTTTGGGTAATTGTGCTGCGGCTGAATTATCCACTACCATTTACAGAGGTAGTGGAAATTATCAACAGGGCCTTAAAAAGTTAACAGTGAAGTTAAAGGGAGGAATAGAAATGATTTCAAAACGGACTGGAATTTGCACCCTGACATTGACCATAGCCTGCATCACGGCGCCTGTTGCGGCGCAGAACGTGGATAATCAGGCAATCGATCAATATCAACAACAGCTCGAGCGACTGGATAAACTCAATTTTCACCCCAATTTGCTTCCCCTGATCCTCAGGCACAGCGATTATCTGGAATTGACGCCGCAACAGATGGATGCTTTCATCAGCTGGCGTAATACCAATGCGAAGGCGATGTTTGCAACCATGAATGAAATTATCCGCAAACGCATTGCATTCAGGGAAGCGGCATTATCACCGGGAGTTTCCGGGACTGAACTCAGGCAGATGCAGCAGGAAATATTTACGCTGCATCAGAAAGTGCTGGATTACAAGCTTTCCTGTAGAGAGAATATCCATAACACATTTACTGAACAGAACTGGGATGATTTTTTTGTTGTGCTGGCGGAAGAGGGCTATGCAATCCCTGAAAACAGCACCGGTGCGGGAGTTATCGGACAATTACAATAACCGGGTGAAATAAGGGGAAATAAGCGGGGACAGACCACAATTAATCCGAACGACTGGCGAAAGCTAACAGGGCCAAACCTTAAAATTTATATGTTAAATCCAAGGTTTGGTCCTGAGCTGTCCAATCGAGTGACTCAAGACGCTGGATGCCTGTTAAATGGCAACTGGATAAAAAACGGCACAGATTTATTTTCCCAAAAGAAAACCCGCTGTGAGCGGGTTTTCTTTTGGACCTGATACCGAAGAACCTTAAAGTTTGGCAAAAGCTGCGTCAAAGTCCTTTGACGCAGCATCTGTAAATTCGAAGTTATTGCGGATATATTCCAGGGTCTTTTTTTCCGTGCCCGTTACGCCCTGTCCATCACTGGCGGACTTGAACAGGTCGGCCACTTCATCTTTAGAAAGCTTTCCTTCGCCGGCCCCGGTGGTGTGTTTCTTAGCCAGATCGAGTAGTTCTTTTTCGTACTGAACACCGTCAATATTCTGATATGCCATTATGTTTCTCCACAATCATTACAGTGATTTCTGTTATTGTTGAAATAGGTGTTGCCGATGAAAAAACAGCGTAGTCTCTGCATCCCATGGCAAGTTTGTCAGATCAATGGCTAATGAAAAGACTGTAATTAATCAAAACAGGGTCTTTTCCCTTGCTTGAAGTTTCAGTTGCGACCAGAAAGCCATAACCATATCTGAGCAGGCACAGTCTATTCGATCGGCTGGAGATTCACAGCATGAAGAGGCGTGTTTTAACAATAGTTAACATTGATAGTAACACCTGAATCTGAGCATCATGCCTGAGTGCTACTCGAGAATTTTTCTGCTGGGCCACACGCGCGCCTTTACAGTCAGGGTCGCAAGGGGTATGGCTGACCCTCTATTTCCCTTTCTTGCTGTTTATGGTGTAGTAGGCAATCTGTTCAGACAGGGTCGGCACTTGGCGCGAGCGATTCACTATCGCGAGTTTCGTTCGAGGTGACAGGGCATAAATGATTCTCTGCGTACTTTGCGGTTTTAATTATCTTTCAGTTATATGATTACTATCATGAACGATGAACACTGGATGCAACATGCGTTGGAGCTTGCGCACAAAGCCGAAGCCGCCGGTGAAGTGCCGGTGGGCGCGGTTATCGTACTCAATGGTGAATTAATTGCAGAAGGCTGGAACCAGCCGATCAGTAGTTCCGATCCCACCGCGCATGCTGAAATCATGGCGCTGCGGGCTGCAGGCCGAAAGCTTGGCAATTACCGCCTGCTTGATGCGGAGCTGTATGTAACGCTCGAGCCCTGCCCTATGTGTGTCGGCGCCATGCTGCATGCCCGGGTCAAACGCGTTATCTATGCCGCTACAGATCCAAAAACTGGCGCACTCGGCGGCGCCTACGATTTGCTCAACAGCGTAAGTCACAATCACTCATTCGAGGTAACGACAGGCGTTTTGGAAGAACAAAGCAGGCAGATGCTGCAGGCGTTTTTCAGAAACAGACGAAAGGGCAGTGAATAATGAATAATGAATAATGAATAATGAATAATGAATAATGAATAATGAATAATGAATAATGAATAATGAATATTTTGTAGGGTGGATTAGGCGAATGCCGTAATCCACCAGATCTCTGTTCACTGCTTTTCCGCATCTTCAAGCATCTTGCGGAAACTGTTCACCCGCTGCAGACTGACTTTACCTTCTTCGACTGCTTCCGTTATCGCGCAACCGGGTTCGTGGGTGTGGCTGCAATTGGCGAATTTACATTTGCCGCTGTATGGCTTGAGGTCGATGAAGCCGTTCAGTATCTGCTCCTTACCAAGGTTGATCGGTGAGAAATCCCTGACGCCCGGCGAATCGATCAGGTGGCCGCCTGTGGGTAACGAGTAAAGGGTGGAAACTGTGGTGGTATGCTTGCCTTCCTTTGACGCTTCTGAGATTTCGCCGATGCGAATATCGATATCAGGCAAAAGGTCTTTGACCAGTGAGGATTTGCCAACACCCGAGAGGCCCACCAGTATGCTGGTTGCGTCTGCCAGCATGGATTGAAGCTCGTCCAGGCCTGTGCTTTCAGTAGCGCTGGTCTCGAGTACGCGGTAGCCAATGGTGTCATAGATGGCGTTGATGTCATTGACCACATGCTCGTTTTCTTCGTCCAGCAGGTCGATCTTGTTGATGGCGATGATGGGTTTTGCAGGAAGGTTCTCTGCTGCTACAAGGTAGCGATCGATCAGGTAGCTATTGGGTTTGGGTACCAGTGAGCACACAATGATCACCTGGTCGATGTTGGCGGCAACGGCTTTTGCTTTGCTGCCAAATCCCGATTTTTGCAGGATGTTATCGCGCTCGGCACAGGCGATGACGATTGCGGTCTTCGGTTCGCTTTGTTTATCGATGTACTCGAAAATAATGCGATCACCACAGACTATGGTGCCGAGATTCTGCCTTAACTGACAGTTAATGGTTTCGCCGTTATCGTTTCTTACGATAATTTCCTTGCCATGATGGGTGATAACGGTACCGTTATGAGTATCGGCATTTACCTGGACGGCTTTCTGGTTTTTATTGGCGGATATCTGACGTTGTTGTTGCTTGCTTAAGCGTCTTTTTGCCATGCTCGAGATGTTAAATGTTAAGTATGCCGTCAACTTTGGCGGCACAAATAAAATCGTTCATTGATAAGCCGCCGACACTGTGGGTGCTGAAGACAACGCGACAGGTATTATACGTAACGGTCATCTCTGGATGATGGTCCTGCTGGTGCGCCACCATGGCGACGACATTAACGAAGGCCATGGTGTCGTAATAGTTTTTGAACTTGAAGATGCGGCTAATGGACTTGCTGTCTTCTGCAAGCCTCCACTCTGAGGAGATCTCTGGTAAGTGGCTTTTTATGTCGTCGTCAGTAAGTCGCGATGTTTTTGCTTCGCATTGCTTGTTCGAAAAAATACTCATGATCTGTCTCAAATGAGAAGCTTAAAACTTGTAGTACTTCTCGTTGAGAAAATGTACAACAGCTTCAGTGTCTTCGTCGAACCAGGGTACGCCCGTGTTGTCCTTGCAGCGTACGACCTGTTTACTCAGGGCATTGAGGGATTTAACGAAGCGGTCGTCCCTTGTATAAACCTTTTCTGTATGACATTTATAACAATGCTCATTATGCATCTTCTCGCCGTTTTTCAACTGCTTGTCCACGTCTGCACCTTCATCTGCGTTTGACAGGAAACTGGCGCAAACCAGGCTTGCCAGGGTTATGATTTGAATGATTGCTTTCTTCATGATTGATCTCCGTTGCTATGTCTGTGCGTTCAGGTGCGCTATGCGAACCGGAGCGGGGGGGTGCGAATCGTAGAATGCCGAATACAGTGGGTCAGGGGTCAAGGTGCTCGCATTCTCTTTGTACAGGCCAACCAGTGCCTGTATCAGATGCGCTGCCCTGGTCTGCTGTGCAGCATATGCGTCCGCTTCAAACTCGTTCTTTCTTGAGAACAGGCTCAATAAGGGATGCAGTATAAAAGTGAAAACGGGCAGCACCAGGACAAACAGCAGCAGCGCCATGTATGTGGCAGGTGTGCTGACTCCAAGTGCAGTATAGAACCATTCGTTTTTCATTAACCATGCAAGAATCGCCAGGCCGGCAAATGATGTGGCAATGGATATCAGCATGCCTTTAACAATGTGCTTTTTCTTGAAGTGACCCAGTTCGTGTGCAAGTACAGCTTCAAGTTCGTCGTTGTTCAGCATCTTCAGCAGGGTGTCGAAAAACACAATACGTTTGTTGCGGCCAAAGCCCGAGAAATATGCATTACCGTGGGATGAACGTTTTGAGCCATCGATAACGAAAATGCCATTACTGCTGAACCCGCAACGTTGCAGTAATTGCTTGATACGCTCCAGGGTTTCGCCTTCCTTCAAGGGTTCAAACTTGTTGAAGATGGGTGCGATCAATGTCGGGTACACCCACATGATGAACAGGCTGAATGAGGTCCATACTATCCAGGCATATACCCACCACAGCTCGCCGGATTTTTCCATCAGCCAGAGGATGGTCCACAGCAGTGGAACGCCAATGATCAATCCGAGTGCGCTGCCTTTAATGATATCGATGATGAATGTTTTAACCGTGGTGCGGTTGAAGCCAAAACGCTCTTCGATCACGAAGGTGCTGTAAATCGAGAAGGGCAGTTCCAGTATTGACGACACCAGCATAAAAGCCAGTATCACGGCAATACCCGTCATGATCGGGTTTAATCCATAAGCGATTGCAGTCTGGTTCAGCCATTCCAGTCCGCCGCCAAGGGTCCAGAGCAGCAGCAGCCCTGCATCGTAAAACATCGGTAGACGACCGAAGCGGGTTTTTGTGACGGTGTAATCAGCGGCTTTCTGGTGCTCATCGAGATTGATCTTGCCTTCAAATGCTTCCGGCACACGGGCGCGATGAGCTGTGATATGTGAGATTTGCCGATGCGAGAGCCAGAACCTTACAACAAGCGATAACGCCAGCATGGTAACAAACAGGATTGTGAAACTGTGCATAACTACCTTTTGAGAATGGAATACAATAACTGTATTATCTATTTTATGGCCGCATAAGGCCAGCCGTAGAAAATACATCATAAAACCCTTCGGGATTGAGGAAATATGTCACAGCAGAACGCAGAGAACCTGATTTGGATCGACCTGGAAATGACGGGGCTGGATCCACTGGAAGACAGGATCATCGAAATCGCGACACTTGTCACCGACAAGAACCTCAAGATACTGGAAGAAGGTCCGTCACTTGTCATCAAGCAGAGTGATGAAATGCTTGATGGCATGGACGAGTGGTGCACCACTCAACACGGCAAATCTGGCCTGTCTGACCGGGTAAAAAACAGCTCGATCAGTGAATCGACCGCCGAAGCAGTCACGCTCGCCTTTCTCGAGAAATATGTACCACCGGGCAGGTCACCGATGTGCGGTAACAGCATATGCCAGGACCGCCGCTTTCTTGCACGCTGGATGCCTGAACTGGAAGAATTTTTTCACTACCGCAATCTCGATGTAAGCAGTTTGAAAGAACTGGCTCGCCGCTGGTCACCCGATATCTGTGAAGGTTTCACCAAGGAGTCGAGCCACCTGGCAATGAATGACATCAAGGATTCAATCGCCGAGCTACAATATTACCGTCAAACGATATTGTCGATATAACGGGACAAAGGTGATGCCTGCCATGTTGCGATTGCGAACATACATACCCGCCTGTTTTGCGGCGTTAACGATATTTACCAGTGCTCAGCCACTTGCTGCGGAACTCGAAACAGTGTCGGTTTCGTATACCGAAGTGCCGCGCGCATACCGTCTTGATGGTGTCATCGAGGCTGTAAACAAGACTACCGTTTCAGCGCAGGTTAGTGGTCAGATCGAAGCCATTCTTTTCGATGTTGATGACTATGTCGAAAAAGATCAGGTCATCATTCGTTTGAATGACAAGCAACCGGCCTCCAGGCTCAAACAGGCAAAAGCTGAAATTGAGGAAGCCAGTGCGCGCTTGAAAGAAGCACAGGACGAATATCAGCGTGTAAAAGGCGTCTATGAGAAACAAGCCGTTTCAAAGAAAGCACTGGATACGGCAGAGGCCTCGATGAAAGCGGCACAGGCAAAACTGAAAGCGGCGCGTGCAGGACTGGAGCAGGCGCAGGAGCAGTTCGATTACACGCGAGTACGCGCACCTTATTCAGGTATCGTTACGGAACGTCATATCGAAGTTGGCGAGATAGCGCAGCCCGGTCAGAAGTTAATGAGTGGATTGTCACTCGAAGAGCTGAGGGTCAATGTTGATGTGCCGCAGAGTATGATCAACGCGGTGCGTGAATCTGATGATGTTTCCATTGAAACGCCTCAGGGGCAATTCATCCCGGTCACGAATAAAACGGTTTTTCCATACGCGGAGCGATCCAGCCATACCTTCCGTGTGCGTCTTGATCTGTCAGGCGATGATTTGTCATTGTTTCCGGGTATGTTTGTAAAAGCGGGTTTTACAATCGGACGGCAGCCGGTTCTGGTTGTACCCACAGATTCAATTGTAAGGCGCTCGGAGTTGACGGCGGTGTATGTCCGTTCACCCGAAGGCGGCATCAGTCTGCGTGCTATTCGCATGGGACGTCAGCTGAATGATGGAAATACAATCATTCTTGCCGGTTTGCAGCAAGGTGAAAGTGTCCTTGTCGATCCGGTTGCCGCGGGTGCCCGGTTAAAACAGCAGTACGCCATAACACCGGTTCGCTGACCCATGCCTGATAATGCTGGTTCGATGGGTATTTCAGGGAACGTAGCCAGGCGTTTTCTGACCACGGAGATCACACCTTTACTGGCGCTGGTGGGTTTTCTGCTGGGTATGTTTGCCGTCATGGTTACGCCGCGTGAAGAAGAACCCCAGATCAACGTCACTTTCGCTAACGTGTTCATAGCGTTCCCCGGAGCGAGTCCTGCCGAAGTCGAAAGCCTGATTGCCGGGCCGGCAGAACAGGTGCTTTCGGAAATCGAAGGTGTCAAGCATGTCTACTCAACGTCTATGCAGGGTATGGCTGTATTAACCGTGCAGTTCAAGGTGGGTGAAGACCGTACTGCAGCCATCGTTCGCCTGTACAACAAATTATACCTGCATAGCGACTGGCTGCCGCAAAATCTTGGTGTCGCGCAGCCTGTGATCAAGCCCAAGGGTATCGATGACGTGCCAATCGTGACTGCAACCTTGTGGTCACATGACGACAACATAGGCGCATATGAGCTTGGCCAGATTGCCCATTCCATAGAAGCGGAGCTGAAACGTGTTCAGGGTACGCGCGAGATTTACACGATTGGGGCTTCGCCCAGGGTCGTACGTGTATTGCTTGATCCCCAGGCCCTGTCTGCCTACCACATAGATATTGATAGCCTGCGAAATGCGTTGCAGGCCGGCAACCGCGTGCATGAACCGCTTGGCGTTACGGCTGACAATAAGGAACTGCTGGTCAAAGCCGGCACTTTCTTCTCAACGCTCGAGGATATATCCGAACTGGTCGTAGCCGTTCATGAGGGCAGGCCGGTTTATCTTCGTGACGTGGCGACGATCGAAGATGGCCCGGCGCAGCCCGATCAATATGTGCATTTCAGCCATGGGGCTGCATCAGCCCCCAAATCGACGGCAGTTGAAAGGCCTGCGGTAACGCTGGTGATTGCGAAACAGGCGGGCACGAATGCGGTAGAGATCTCCCGTCGTGTGATAGAACGTTTCGGTCAACTCAGGGGCAGCTATATTCCTGACAATGTCAACGTAACAATCACGCGAGATTATGGCGCAACTGCTGACGCAAAAGCGAAAAAACTGATCAGCAAGCTGGCATTTGCCACGGCATCGGTGGTGATACTGGTATTGATTGCACTTGGCTGGCGTGAGGCAATTATTGTCGGCACTGCTGTCGTTGTTACATTGGCGATGACCCTGTTTGCGTCATGGGCGTGGGGATTTACGCTCAACCGGGTATCATTGTTTGCATTGATTTTTTCAATCGGCATACTGGTGGATGACGCAATTGTCGTAGTCGAGAACATTCATCGCCATCTCTCCATGGGTGCGAAAAACCTTATTGAAGCAATTCCCCGGGCGGTTGACGAGGTTGGCGGTCCGACGATACTTGCAACTTTTACGGTCATTGCCGCATTGCTGCCAATGGCGTTTGTATCAGGACTCATGGGCCCTTACATGAGCCCGATTCCTATCAATGCTTCACTGGGCATGCTGATTTCTCTCGCGGTTGCCTTTGTTTTTACGCCCTGGTTAACACAGAAGATGCTTGCCAGTCATGTGCGTGGGCACGGAGATGCAAATCCTGAGGCGGGTCAAGCTGAAGAAACGCGATTGCATCGATTCACCAGGCGTATCTTCAGGCCCTTTCTTGAAGGGCGCCGCGGCCTGGTAAATCGTCGCTGGCTGCTTGCGGGTATTCTGTTACTGATATTGCTTTCATTGACGCTGGTCGCCGGACGCCTGGTGATATTGAAAATGCTGCCGTTCGATAACAAATCCGAGTTCCAGGTTGTGCTCGATATGCCTGAAGGTACGAGTCTCGAACAGACTGCGAGAGTGTTACAGGATATCGGCCGGTATCTGTCGACGTTGCCGGAGGTGAAGGATTACCAGGTCTATGCAGGAACGGCGGCACCGATCAGTTTTAACGGCCTCGTTCGTCAGTACTACCTGCGCGAGGATGCTCATCTTGGCGATATCCAGGTCAACCTCGTTGACAAGCATGAACGCGACCGCAAGAGTCACGCAATTGCCCTGGCAGTGCGTGAAGATATTCAGGCAATAGCACGTCAATACCAGGGTAATGCCAAGATCGTGGAAGTACCACCCGGGCCGCCGGTAATGTCACCCCTGGTGGCGGAAGTTTATGGCATCGATTATAACGGCCAGATAAGTGCGGCAAAAAGTTTGCGTGAAATGTTTGAGCGAACACCGGATATTGTAGATATCGATGATTCCGTCGAAATTGCATCCGAGAAGATCATTGTTGAAATTGACCGCAGCCGCGCGGCCTTGCTTGGCCTGTCACAGAAGCAGGTCACTGATGCACTGGCAACTGTGCTCGATGGCGAAGATATGACCTACATGCATCTGGATAAAGCCAAGTATGCTGTACCCGTTCGTGTGGAATATGCGGAAGGCGACAAGGCCGACATCGAGCAGGTGTTATCACTGATGTTGATGTCGCGCAACGGCTCGTTGGTGCCGTTGTCTGAAGTCGTTACATTGCATCAATCCAGGCGTAGCCACAGTATTTACCACAAAGATTTAATGCCTGTTGTCTATGTTACCGCTGATATGGCCGGTGAAACCGACAGTCCACTGTATGGATTGTTCGAGATAGCAGCACAGGGTGAGCGTGCCACGAATATGTCGCAATGGTTTGTAAACACACCGCAAGATCCATATGAATACAGTTATAAGTGGGATGGTGAATGGCAGATAACCTATGAGACTTTTCGTGATATGGGAATTGCCTATTCTGTCGGCCTGTTGCTGATTTACCTGCTGGTAGTGGCGCAGTTCAGATCGTATCTCGTGCCGCTGGTAATAATGGCACCTATCCCTCTTACTATCATCGGCATATTGCCCGGCCATGCGATTGCAGACAAACAGTTTACCGCAACATCCATGATAGGAATGATTGCACTTGCCGGCATCATCGTGCGCAATTCCATTCTGCTGGTTGATTTCATCAACCAGGAACTGCGTGCGGGTGTTTCTTTTGAAGATGCGGTGATACGTTCGGCCGCGGTGCGCGCCAAGCCAATTGTACTAACGGGTGTTGCCGCCATGGCAGGTGCGTTCTTTATCCTTGATGACCCTATTTTCTCCGGACTGGCAGTGTCGTTGATCTCGGGAATACTGGTTTCAACCATACTGACCCTGGTGGTGATTCCTGTGGTTTATTATGCAGTCATGCAGAAGCGTATGGACAAGATTCTGCTGATGGAATAGCTCCGGGCGCTCGCGTTTCGCATACCCGTAGGGTGGATTAGGCGATAGCCGTAATCCACCAGATGTTGTCGGTGCAATACGCTTCGCTATTGCACCCTACGCACTGCGGAAAATACCTTAATAGCAACACATCAATCTCTATGTTCGACAGACTTAACACGCATTTCTCGCCCCTTGGCAAGAAATGCGTGTTAAAGGCCTGCAAAAGCTACATCGAAGAGAACAGGAGGATAGTTCGACAAGTTCACCATGATCTTTCGACAAGCTCAGGATGAGCGGGTATTAATTGATGCCGGGAGCGGTAAAGCCATGTTCATACCTACGGCTGTCATCTCTCCCTTCGGTCGAGATGACAGTTTTTCTGAAGCCGCTCCTGCGTATCAACAAAAAAACCTCTGTGCATGCCGTGCTTAATCAAGACTGGTCCAGTGTGGCCATCATTCATTATTCACTGTTAACTATTAACTGTTCACTGTTCTACCGGCGTATCTTCTTGATTGCCCCAATCCGACCACGACCCCGGATAACCCTTGACATCCTCATATCCGAGCGCGCGCAGCATGACATAGGAAAACGCCGAGCGGTGATGTGACTGGCAGTAAACGATAATCTCCTTGTCTTTTGTTAGCCCAAGCTGATCAAGTCTTTGCTGGATGGATTCAGACGGGAGCAGGCGCAGGTTATGCGCGCGGTCCATGGCTTCGGTCCATTCATAATGCTTTGCACCCGGTATATGACCCCCCTTGTTGGCGTATTTCTTTTTGCCGTTGTATTCGGGCAGGCTTCGTGCATCCAGTAAAGCCATGTGATCATCATCGAGATGTTGCATGATGTACGTGCTGTCAACGGCATAATTACCTGTGTCTACCAGGGTGTAGTTGCTTGCAATCTTCTCGGGTACATCTTTCGTCAGTGGATGGCCTTCATTCGCCCAGCTGAACAGCCCGCCATTTAGCAATGATGTTTTTGTATGTCCAAATACGTGTAATGTCCAGATGAAGCGAGAGGCGCAGCCACCGCCTTCATCATCATAGGCAATGACATGCGAGTCTGCAGTGATGCCCAGGCTCGAGACCAGTTTTGAAATCTGCCCTGCTGGAGGCAATAAGCCCATAATGGGCTTTTCAATATGTATGATGTCCGGGTAATTGATGAAATGTGCACCGGGTATGTGTGCTTTTCTGTATTGTTTCGCTTTGCATAAATCAACGATTACAACAGCAGGATCGTGTGTAAGTGATTCGAGCTCTTCAGGTTCGATGATTAATTTAATGTCTGTCATTTTACAGCCTGGATATTCGCAGGTGGTTTGTTACTTTTGCCGGGTGTCAGTATAGTGTCTTTGGCTGATCTGTCGTCAAGCGCGTCAGGGTGGTCGAGTGAAAAATGCAATCCACGGCTTTCCTTGCGTTCCATGGCAGAGCGAATTATCAGTTCAGACACCTGTGCCAGGTTGCGCAATTCGATCAGGTCGCTGCTGATGCGGAAATTACTGTAATACTCGTGGATTTCGTGCTGCAGTAACTGAACACGGCGCATCGCGCGTTCGAGTCGTTTGTTGGTGCGAACTATGCCAACATAATCCCACATGAATCGGCGTAATTCATCCCAGTTATGTGTGACCACAACTTCTTCATCAGAATCTGTGACACGGCTTTCATCCCATGGCGCAACCTTCTTTTCCAGTTTTATATTTGCGATGGTTTGTATGATGCTCTGACTGGCGGATTCAGCAAACACCAGGCACTCAAGCAATGAGTTGCTGGCCATGCGGTTGGCGCCATGCAGTCGTGTAAAGGCTGTTTCTCCAATCGCATACAGCGCTTCAATATCAGTGCGGCCGTGTATATCGGTCATCACGCCACCGCAGGTATAGTGTGCGGCGGGCACAACCGGTATTGGCTCTTTGATTATATTCAAACCAAGCTCAAGGCAGCGCTTGTAAATGGTCGGGAAATGTGACTTTATAAATGCCGCTGAACGATGACTGATATCCAGATAGACGCATTCAGCGCCAAGCCGCTTCATTTCGTGGTCGATTGCTCTTGCGACAATGTCACGCGGAGCGAGCTCGACGCGCTTATCAAAGCGCTGCATAAACTGCTCGCCATCCGGGAGCAGCAGTTTTCCGCCTTCGCCGCGCACCGCTTCACTGATCAGGAACGATTTGGCTTCAGGATGATACAGGCAGGTGGGATGGAATTGATTAAACTCCATATTGCCGACCTTACAGCCTGCGCGCCATGCCATCGCGATACCGTCACCGGTAGAGCAGTCAGGATTGGTCGTGTAGAGGTAGACCTTGCTGGCGCCACCGGTTGCCAGCACAACTGTTTTGGCAAGGTATCTTTTCACGTGACCTGTATTTTTATTCAGTACGTAGGCGCCTATACAGCGATTATGCTTCAGCCCCTGCTTGCTGCCGGTGATCAGGTCGACGGCTATATGATTTTCATAGATATCGATAGAATCATGCTGGCGTACATGATTCACCAGTGTGTTCGATAATGCTACACCGGTTGCATCGGCGGCATGAACGATGCGTCGAAAGCTGTGGCCGCCTTCCCGCGTTAAATGCAGGACACGGTTCCCGTCAGGTGTCTGTTCCTTGGTGAATGGGACACCAAGCTGTTGCAACCAGTGGATGTTCTCCGGACCATGCTCGACGGTGAAGCGGACAGAGTCGGGATTGCACAGCCCGGCGCCTGCAATCATGGTGTCGTCAGCATGTGACTGAAAGGAATCTTCATCGGCAAGAACTGCGGAAATACCGCCCTGGGCATAATAAGTGCAGCCCTCGTGGATCGGACCTTTGCTGATGATTGCGACCGGCCCATTGGATGCCAGCCTGAGTGCAAGGCTCAAACCGGCAGCACCGCTGCCAATAATCAGCACATCATGCATGTTCGAGATGGACATATGGGGCCCTCTTCAGAAAAAATCGTATGTTTTTCGGCGTGCTTGAGTGTAATACCTTGATTGTACTTGTATAATTGACGAATTGCATCAGGGCGTAAATACACTTCATGCGCCTGAACTATAACTGGATTAATTTGTCACACCAACCAGACAATGGATTGTCTCTGGAGGAAAGGCCTGGATGGGCACTGAGAAGAATGTTGATCAAGCGCTGGTTGAGCGCGTACAAAAAGGCGACAGCAAGGCGTTCGATCTACTGGTACTGAAGTACCAGAATCGAATTTTCAAGTTGATTGCACGTTTTGTACGTAACCAGTCCGATGTGCAGGATGTTGCCCAGGAGGCTTTTATCAAGGCTTACCGGGCCTTGCCCAACTTCAGGGGTGAAAGTGCCTTTTATACATGGCTCTATCGGATTGCGATCAACACCGCAAAAAATCACCTGGTTGCGATGGGGAGAAAGAACCCGACTTATGCGGTAGACGTGCAGGAAGTTGAAAAATATGACGCGAGCGAGTGGCTCAAGGAATATGCCACACCAGAACGGGAATTGCTTGCCGATGAAATACAGGCGACGGTAAACACTGCTCTGGAAGTGCTGCCACCTGATTTAAGAGAGGCGATAACTTTAAGGGAAATCGAAGGATTGAGCTACGAGGATATCGCCCAGGTTATGGATTGCCCAATTGGAACAGTGCGTTCGCGTATATTCAGGGCGCGTGAAGCTATAGATGAGAAACTGCAGCCTATCGTGGATAGTGGCAGTCATAATGTAAATAATTAATCTTGAAAGATATTCAGGTGTATGTAATGAACGAAGACAAAGAAAAAATTTCTGCCTGGCTTGATAACGCCACTGAATACAATGAAGTGGACTCACTTGATACGGAGCAGGGCAAACAGGCTTTCACTACAGCAACACGCTACCAGATGATTGGTGATGCGATACGGGGAAGGGTTACAGAGGCATCGATGATCGACATCAGCGCCAGTGTGCGTGAGGCTGTTAGTAGCGAACCTGAATTTGTTCCGGTTACAAGACCGGCACGCACAAACAAGCGTGAGGCAAAACCATTATTCGATTTCGGCTCATGGCTAAGACCCGTTGGTGGCCTGGCAGTAGCTGCAACGGTAGCGATGGTCATGGTCGTCACCCTCACAGAGAAGCAAACGGAAACGGACACTGCGGTGGTCGCTAATGTCGGGCAGCAGCCTCTACAGGCACTGCCGGTGAACAACGCCGCGCCTGTCTATGCCAGCCCGGGTGTTGCAATGCCTGCGGTAAATCTTAACACTTATGTCACCGAGCATTCAGAATATGCCGCACAGGACACCATTCAGGGGATGATGCCTTACGCACGTTCAGTGAGTTACGGGTTTGAAAAAAATACCAGCTTGAAAAACACCACAAAAGACAGCCAGACTGAGAAAAATCTCGGTAGATGAAAAATGCCCGGCAAATGAGAATTGGAGCTACAGCCTTTTTAACATTTGCAATTCTGAGTCATATGCCTGCATATGCAGGCAATGTCTCTGAGATCGTTAGCGGTATGTCAGCCGCAGACAACAGCTCGAATTACATAGGCACGTTCGTGCTGCGCAAGTCAGACAAAATGATGACCATGCATGTTGTTCACGGTGTCGATGACCGGGGTGTCTGGGAAAGCATGGAGTCGCTCAACGGTGAAGCGCGCAAGATCGTCCGCCACAATAATGAAGTCATATCAATTTACCCGGACCGCAAACTGGTAACCGTGAGCATGATGGGGGACAAGCCCGGCTTGCACCCGACACTTCCCGAGAACCTGGAAAAGCTGTCCAACTATTACACGATTAATCAGCTGGGTGACGACCGTATTGCCGGCCGTGAAACATCTGTATTAAACGTGCAGCCAAAAGATGCCTATCGCTACGGTTACAAATACTGGCTGGATAATGAAACCCGTGTATTGCTCAAATGCGACCTGCTTGATGAAAATGGCGACATCGTTGAGCAGATGATGTATACGTCGTTCAACAATCAGTCCGAAGTGCCGCAATCGGCATTCAATATACCTGACCTCAGTGGCTTTACCAGTCAGTCGCTTGACAGGAACAGAGGGAAGCAGGCGAACATAGGATGGCGTGCCACTAACATGCCGCAGGGATTTATGTTGACACAGAGCGCTATTCGCAGCGGTGAAGAGGATAATGAATCGCTTCATCTGATGTATTCTGATGGGCTTGCGTCTGTTTCAGTCTTCATCGAGACCGGCGGAAACAGCCCGCATCGCCTGGTAGGCGCCTCCAGGATGGGCGCCCTCAATGCTTTTGGTAAAGAGCTGAACGGAACTCAAATTACCGTCATGGGTGAAGTGCCGGAAGCAACGGTTGCGGCTATTGCAGAGTCCATGGAACGCACGCAATGATCGAAGAGACGGCGCGTGTTATCGCTATTGAAAATAATCAGCTGCTGCTCGAGGCCGAAACCAGTGCGGCCTGCAATGCCTGTGCCGCCAAACAGGGCTGTGGCACTTCCGTACTCTCCAAATGGATCGGCCGTAAATTTACCCGTTTCCAGGTTCCGAATACAGTCAATGCCCGGGTGGGTGATCAAGTGGTCGTCGGGCTTGCCGAAGAGGCCATGCTCAAGGGTTCGGTGTTCGTGTACCTGTTGCCACTGCTGGCCATGATAGGGTCTGCACTGCTGGCCGACGGACTTATTTCTACTGATGCCGCCTCGCGTGACCTGTTGGTGGTGGTTTCCGCAGTCGCCGGCTTTTTCTTGATGCTGTTTATCTCGCGCTGGTTTCTGTCCACAAACAGCAACAGAAGCAGGCTGACGCCTGTTGTGCTCAGAAAAAACATAGCCTGAGCGTAATCTGCTAAAATCCCGCCCGTATGTGACCCGGCGCTTGCCGGTTTTTTTTCTGCCTGAGTTATGCCTGTTGAATTAACCATATATATCCGTGAAGGCTGTCATCTTTGTGACGATATGGAACGGGCATTGCAGGAATGTGAATCCGAACTTGATTTTGAGACACGGCGCGTGCCAATAGACAACAATAAGGTATTAGAAGAAGCTTACGGTACAAAGGTGCCGGTGCTGGTCTATGGTGATGAAGAGATTTGCCATTATTTTCTCGACATGCAGGCCTTGAAGCGGGTGTGCAGCTAGCCCGCATTTCTCACCAGATGGCTGATATGAATATTACGAATATGTTGACACTAAGACAGACATGCAGTCGTTGAGGAACATCGTGTATGTAACCATGCCTATCCCGGTTCTGGCTTGTTGTGGCACGACTGGACTTGCCCTTCAACAAAAAGGTAGGAATTACTGCCTTTTTGCCTCCAGAGCAGCGTCCAGTCGCACCATCCCTGCGCCACCTCCCGGCATCCTGATGAGAAGTACGGGCTAATGTCACTGCAGAAGGTTCGAAATTTTTCGATTATCGCACATATTGATCACGGCAAATCCACGCTGGCAGACCGCCTGATCCAGACATGCGAGGGCCTGACCAGCCGTGAAATGCAGGAACAGGTACTCGATTCCATGGACCTGGAGCGCGAACGCGGCATTACCATCAAGGCGCAGAGCGTTACCCTGAATTACAAGGCCGATGATGGTGAAACCTACCAGCTGAATTTCATCGATACCCCCGGACACGTCGATTTCTCATACGAAGTTTCACGCTCATTATCGGCCTGCGAGGGTGCGCTGCTGGTTGTGGATGCTTCCCAGGGTGTCGAGGCCCAGAGCGTGGCCAACTGCTATACCGCGATAGAACAGGGGCTGGAAGTTATACCGGTGCTGAACAAGATCGACCTGCCGGCAGCGGACCCCGATCGTGTCATTCACGAAATTGAAGATGTGATCGGGCTCGAGGCCTCGCACGCCTGCCGCGTCAGTGCCAAGACAGGCGAAGGCATTGATGAACTGCTGGAACAGCTGGTCAGGGAGGTGCCGCCACCCGAAGGTGATCCTGATGCGCCTTTGCAGGCCCTGATTATCGATTCATGGTTCGACCCGTATGTTGGCGTCATTGTGCTGGTGCGTGTCAAGCAGGGCAGCATCAAGCCGCGCCAGAAAATGCTGATCATGTCGAACAAGCGGCAATTCGGTGTCGATGATGTGGGTGTATTTACACCCAAGCGCGAAAGCCAGCCGGTGCTGAATGCCGGACAGGTCGGGTACATTATCGCCGGTATCAAGGAAATTGACTCTGCACGTGTCGGTGACACCATCACCCTGGCTGGCCGCCCTGCAGATCAACCGCTGGAAGGTTTCAAGCAGGTTCAGCCCCGTGTATTCGCCGGCATGTTTCCGGTTGATGCGGATGATTATGATGATTTCCGTGATTCACTGGAAAAGCTCACGCTGAACGATGCCTCCCTGAGCTATGAGCCGGAAAATTCAACCGCGCTGGGCTTCGGTTTTCGTATCGGCTTTCTGGGCATGCTGCATATGGAAATCATCCAGGAAAGACTGGAGCGTGAATACGACCTGGACCTGATCACCACAGCGCCAACCGTGGTTTACCAGGTGCTGGATACCAAGGGCGAGCTTATTGAGATTCATAATCCCGCCGATCTGCCTGAAGTTAATTATATTGAGGAAATCCGTGAGCCCATCATACGCACGAATATCCTGGTTCCGCAGGAATATGTCGGCAACGTGATATCGCTGTGCATTGAAAAACGCGGTGTGCAGACAAACATGCAGTACCTCGGCAGGCAGGTTTCGCTGGTATACGAAATGCCCCTGAGCGAAGTCGTGCTGGATTTCTTTGACAGACTCAAGTCTGTCAGTCGCGGCTATGCCTCATTCGATTACGATTTTGCGCGCTTTCAGGCAGACAAGCTGGTCAAGGTTGATATACTCATCAACGGTGAAAAGGTCGATGCATTGTCTATAATTGCACATCAGGACATCAGTCAGCGCCGTGGCCGTGAGGTCGCAGAAAAGATGAAGGAACTGATTCCGCGGCAGATGTTCGATGTGGCGATACAGGCGGCGATAGGACGTCACATAATTGCGCGCACAAATGTAAAAGCTTTACGTAAAAATGTAACGGCCAAATGTTATGGTGGTGATGCGACACGCAAACGCAAGCTGCTGGAAAAACAGAAGGCGGGCAAGAAACGAATGAAACAATTTGGCAAAGTGGAAATTCCCCAGGAAGCGTTCCTTGCCGTACTCAAAGTGGACAGTAAGTGATATCTCATGATGGTTTTTGATTTTTCTTTTTATTTATTCCTGGGCACGGTAATAACAGGGTTTATATGGGCGCTCGATGTGTGGGTGCTGGCGCCCAGACGAAGCAGGGTATTCCAGACAAATAGCGATATACATCAGGGTGTCGAGATCAAGCGGGGCGGTAAAGAGCCGGTCATTGTTGAATACTCAAAATCGTTCTTCCCGGTGCTGCTGATAGTGTTTTTATTACGGGGATTTATCGTCGAGCCATTCCGTATACCTTCAGGCTCGAT
>Ga0316198_10000574_pt1 | contig 19707 bp, 11 predicted proteins | sample OudBieAanoxic_MG_FD_204935 | JGI IMG/M metagenome (GOLD analysis project Ga0316198, IMG submission 204935) | Coastal sediment microbial communities from Oude Bieten Haven, Netherlands - site A anoxic | ecosystem: Environmental > Aquatic > Marine > Coastal > Sediment | place: Netherlands...
ATATATTTGACATCATCCTAGCGTAAGGTATTTCGCTGTAATTTTCGTAAGGCAGGTCGCCGGAAAACGTTTTAATTGGTTTTTCGGTAAACTCGCTCATCATCGCTAAGGTTAAGCTCGAATCTAGACCACCACTTAAGAATGCGCCGACAGGAACATCACTGACAAGATGGTATTTTAGTGTCGATTTTATCTGCCCTTCCAAATCAGTTAATAATTGTGGTAGTTCTGAGTCATTTTTGGGCTCGAAGGTAAGATTCCAGTATCGCTTGACAACCAGCGCCCCTTTTTTAAAAGTGAGGTAATGACCCGGCGCGAGCTTCTTGATTCTTGAAAACATCGATCGCGGAGGGGTAATAATCCTGATTGTCAGGTATTCGTAGAGCGCATCTTGGTTAATTTGACGTAGTTCTGGTTTTAACGCAAGTAATGCTTTAATCTCCGAAGCAAACGCAAGCTCTTCTCCTGAATGATAATAGTAAAGTGGTTTTTGCCCTAAATGGTCGCGTGCCAGAAACAATTTGCTTTTTTCACTATCGTAGATTGCAAATGCAAACATTCCGCGAAGATAATTGATACAATCTTCGCCTTTTTCTTCATATAGATGTAAAATGACTTCAGTATCACTTTTAGTCTTAAAAATATGCCGCTGCTCTAAATCTTCCGCCAGTTCTTTATAATTGTATATTTCACCATTAAATACAATCCACAATGAATCATTTTCATTTGAGAGTGGCTGATGTCCCCCACTCAAATCAATGATTGAAAGCCTTTGATGTCCAAACCCGACAGTTCTATTTTTATCGACAAATATACCGCTATCATCCGGGCCACGATGACGTATCGCATAATTCATTTTACTAATTTGCTCTTCATTCACGCCCTTAGGGCTAGTAAAACCGTTAATTCCACACATAATTATCTATCCCGGCTCTTAATTCTATAAAATGAATGTTGCCTCATCATAAATCACAAGAAGTTTTTTATTCTTGAATCTGCTTTTCTGACGAAACCTCTATGTAGGCGGATTCTTTTTTATTTATTTTTTCAGTTAAATAGAAAATGCCCCCCGGCAATATACCCAATATAAAAATCAAATGATTTACAAGCCCTACACTAAAACCTTCTGTTGCAGTCGCTCCAGCCAAAGATAAGAAGTAAGCAAATCCGCCCTCCTGGATGCCAAAACCGTCGAACGAAATTGGCAACCGGATGAGAAGAAGAATCACGGGAAGAAAGGCAAAAAAATAAATTAACGATATATCCACATTCAGAGCTTTCGCAACAAAATAGCTTCGGAGGATCGGCAGAGTAATTTCGATGCAGGTCAATAGTGTGAATACAAACAATGTCCCTTTGGAATTTTTGTATTGTTTATATGAACCATAAAATTTATTTATAATACTTTCCACTTTCCCTAATATTTTCTTATTTTTAAAGATTTTCAGGAACACTGACAGAAACTGATTAAACCATTCTGTGAATGACACCCAAAAGAGAACTGCGAGGGTAATAAAACCAACGATGAATAAAGCCAATATCCGATTGACATCGAATTCGATACTTACAAAAAAATTCGCGAGCAAGACACATCCGAGAATCCCGAAGAATATAAGCGTGATAAATCCTATGAGTCTCTCAATTATAATTGACGACAGTATATTAGATATTTCGATATTCTTTCGGTGCACATAATACACTCTTATCATGTCCGCTCCGATTGTCGGCGGAAGAAAAAAACCTAAGAATGATGAAATAAAATATATCTTTATGGTGTATATCCACCCCGCGTTAATTTTCTGGGAGCGTAAAAGTAGGTTCCACTTTAGCGGCATTAAAGTCCGATTTATTGCTATTAAACCGAGACAAATCAGCAGATACATCGGCTTGGCGTTTATCAGAGCGGCACTGAGCTGCTTGGGGTCAATGTAATAGACAAGTACCCCAATAATTGTGACGCTGATCAATATCTGGATAATTTTTTTGTTACGAGTCTTCAAGATGATTTACTTTCATCCAATATTACCGAAACGATGGCGCGAAAAGCGTTTAATGCGGCAATTAAACTAACGGTTTTACCTTGTTTGTCTTATGGAAGGACTGGATGGGGTTTCGCTGATTTAAGATTACGAAATTTTTCAGGAATCTTTTTTGCCGTTTTCTCGATAATATTTGATCTCAGCGGGTATACCTGCTGCGACACAATATTCAGGCAAATCTTTCGTGATGAGGCTCTTGGCGCCGATAATCGTTCCTTCACCAATGTGCACACCGTCTAATACCATCACTTCCATACCCAGTCGGCATTTTTTATCTATACGTATGGGACCATACGTATACTTACTATGCTCTCTATTGGAAGTAGAATCTCTCTCAACTTTATATGCACCACCGGAAATGCTACATCCTCCTGCAATTGTCACCATTTCCCCAATCTGAACGCCGCCCTGGGCGACGATTACAGTATTTTGGCCAATGTTCGTCGATTTTCCAATGGAAATTGATCCGACTTTCGACTGGATTGTGACATTTCGGCCAATGAATACGTCATCACCGATAACAACACCCTCATCGCCGGAACCTCTGGCATCAAGTAAACTATAGTCATCAATCACAACGCGATTACCGACACTTAATTTCCCGGGATGACGGATAGAAATACTTCTTCCCCAAATTACCCCTCGCCCACAATTATAAGTAAGTGATGGATAAAGAATTCTGCGCGTAAACAAGCCGAAGGCCCCTGGCAATAGTCCTATCAGACTTGTAAAGACCTCGTATTTTAATAGTCCAAGCAGTGAATAAGACCCTATCGTTAACTCAGAGTACTTTCTTAATGAGGACTTTTTCTCTTCAAACAATTTGTGTCGAATGAAATCTGCTTCCTGTAATTTTGATTTTTGATTAGAGTTTTTCATGACTTTTAGATCCACCCATAAAGATTGAATATTGCGTGACTTGTCTCTGGTGGTTACTGTTTATGACCTATTACCCCTAACTTTTTGGTAAAGATTTTATTTGATTTTCCATAAAATATAAATGAGAGCCTGAACATTAAATTGAGCGTTTTATCGATAGCCAGGCCTAAATAATTTAAAGGGTTCTCATAAAAAATATACAAATTGAGGGGGAAGGCTTTGATTTTATGAAAATTTGAACTATGGAGAACTTGCGCAAGGCTATAATCTGTGAATGTGTTGAAGTGATCGAAATTCTGAGCTAAAGCTTCAGATCCTGTTATCGGATTGGCGCCATTGATAGAGTGGATGATCAATGCACCGTCGTCGTTTAAGTTGCGATGGCATAAGGTCAGAAACTCAAGAATTTCTTTTTTGGTCAAATGATTGATTTCCTGCTCTGCAAAAATCAAATCGAACGGTTCACGGTTTTCCTTTAAATAAGGAAATGCATTCGCCGTTTGACAGTTGAGACCATGGCGCTCGGCCACTTCAATTTTTTCAGGGTCCGAATCGATGCCAAATACGTTGGTATAGCCCTCATTTCTCATCAATTCGACCAAATAGCCTGTTCCACAACTGATTACCAATGTCCGTGAAGAGCGGTCCGATGGCATGTGTTTGATGTAATTTCTTTTATAAAACTTTGCGAATTTACCGAAACCTTTTTCGACATCTGACGGAGCTTCCCAGAATGAGTCGAAAGGCTCGATTTGAGCCGACAGGTCTTTGTCTACTTTCATGTCAGGCGGAAGTGTGTGCTGATTAGGTGAACCATCACTGCCCAACAATCCTTTATCTTTGTACCATCGTGCTGTTAAATCCGCCCCTTCCTTGAAGCTGTAGCGAGGTGAAAATCCGAGCATTTTTTTTGCTTTAGTGGTAGAAAAACTATAACTCTTTATGAAAAAATCCATACGCCTACGGTGCAGCGGCGGTTGTACACCTATTGGCCGTAAAACCGATTCCAATACAGCCGCTGCTATTCTGAAGGGAAATAGTGGTAACCGAATGTTCGGAAGCTGCAATTCAAGAGTCATAGCAATAGTTTCAATCATTTCGTCGGTGGAGATCGCCTTCGGACCGACTACCAAGAATATTTCATCCAATGCTTTTTCAGTTTCCGCGGCCTTGAGCATACCTTCGATCAGGTCATCAATGTAAATGAGTTGATGCAGGTTGCTACCCGGGCCGATCTTGAAGAAAACTTGTTTATTGATTGCTTTAAAAAGCTTGAGCAATCGCCGGTCTCCAGGGCCATACGTTTCAGATATTCGGATCACCACCAATGGGATACGGTCTTTGTATGACAGTACGAGCGTTTCTCCTTCTAACTTGGTTTTTCCATAAATATTGACCGGAACGCAGGGCGAGGTTTCGCTGATGGTCCCTGCAGGTTCACCATATACACCAATGGTACTTCCATGAATAAAACGCTTGACGCCGGCTTCAATGCTTGCCTCAATTATGTTACGACTACCGCTTACATTTACCTCATAAAAGACGTGGTCAGGCACATTGGCTTCATGTTGAGCCGCGGCAAGGTGAAAAACGACATCGATGTCTTTGGTGAGTTCAAACAATAGATCTCTATCCGTTACTGATCCTAAGGCAACGTCAGCGCCTTCAGCCTCTATCAATTGTTTGTTCAGTCTTTCAGCATCAGTGTTTGTCTGTCCAAGAACTTTGACATGGTCACCCCGTTCAAGGCATTTAAGGACCAAGCGTGAGCCGATGAAGCCGGTACCGCCAGTAATCAAAACATTCATTTGGTTGCCTCAATCAATTTGGGTTTTCGAATATAGTGTGAAATTCATCTCTGACCGCGCAGATTTCCCGTTCCATCTGCCGTTTATCCCAGCCAAGTTCCCTGGCCATCAATTCGGCACAGATCGTTAACATATCATGCGCGGGGATTTGCCCTGTTCCCATGTCGGTGCGTCGAAAGACGACATCAGCCAATCGGCAAGACATTTCTTCTCTAATCGCGTGCACAATCTCTGCCATGGTCGTATTTGAACCGCCAACGGCTTCCCCCCACTGAGGGTTTTCATCGATGTATTTCAAAACTGCCGGATATTCGGAACCGTAGTTGTGAATCAAAGAACGAATATGATCCGGTTTAAGCAATGTTTTGTGCTGGAGCAGTGCCTTCTGTTGTAAATCGGTAAACGATTTGAAGTCGCCACCATAGATCGGGATGGAATCGGTCCTGGCTGGTGGGCGTTCCTGCCCAATTTTCTTCGAAATGAGATTAACGGCCTTCTGGGCCATGCCACGCGCAGTGGTGGCCCGGACGCCGATCAGGGAAACGAGGCCTCTAAAACCATGCTCACGGTCATGGTCGATGATAAGGGAACGTTTGCCAAAGCTCATTGATTGATCACCCTGGTGTGCTTCTTCACCAAAAAGGGTTAGGCCCGTATTGATTAGCGTCACTTCATCTATGCCAATTTTCAGCCCGGGATAAGCCGCATTGACCTCATCGACAAAACTCTGCATTTCTTCCCTGCTAACGTTGATGCTTTCCGGTGGACCTTGGAAAACCTTATGCCAGACACCGATGAGCATGTAATTTCGCCATGAAACGGCAAACAGGCGACGCCCGCCCAATTCCACGATGGCGTCCGCATCTTGGGATACGGTAGAGAAAGCAATAGAGTGGCCGTGCGACACTTTTCGATTGACCACAAAGGCCAGATCCCGGGAAAATACCGGACGGGGATCGAGCTGCACCCCCAAAGAAGAATCGAGCAAACGATGTGCCCAAGGACCGCATGTATTGAGAACACAACGAGAGCGGATTTCGACAGCACGGCCAGATATAACATCTTTGGCTTCAACACCGATAATGTCATTTCCGTCTCTTATAAAACCTTTCGCTTCGACATAGTTAGCCGCTACAGCACCCCGATCGACAGCTGATCTGAGGAAAGAAAGCGCGAGGCGGGGGGGACTGTACATTTGTCCATCACAAAACACCACTGCCCCTGTCAGACCATCGGTTGTAATCCCAGGAAACATAGCGAGGACGGACTTCTTTGAAATAAACTTACCATTAGGGATTCGACGTTCTTTCTGTAACCCTTGATTCCGGCCAAATGTCAGCATGTCGTAAAGCAGCATTCCAGCCCCTAATACGGCCTTTCCCTTCATTCCGTTCCCGTAGGTTGGAATGACAATCGGTAAGGGCTTGACCAAATGGGGAGCTACGCGCAAGAATGCAGAGCGTTCACGACTCGACTCTCGAATACGCACCACGTCGGCATGCTGCAAGTATCGAATACCACCGTGCACCATTTTGAAATGGTTGGCAGATGTGGCATGACAAAAATCACCCTTATCAATAATAACTACGGAAAAACCGCGTAAAGCGGCATCCCAAGCAGCACAAACGCCGAAAATACCGCCACCGACAACTGCCAGGTCGTAGTCCTTTTCTGATAGCGCTTCGATATTGCGAATTAGTGCCTTCATCCTTCTTTACCTATATTCCTTTCCTATGTTGGCCATTTCGCAACTGATCAAAAATATCGATATACTTTTTTGCACATCGTTCAATATAGAATTCGCCTATATGATGGCGGTTGTTCACTCCCATTTTCTGACGAAGTTTTGGATCGAGCATGACAGTGTTTACTCGTTCACCAAATTTCACCAGGTCTCCAACCTCGGTTAGGAACCCGTTTTGCCCATCAGTTAAAAAATCAGTTTGTCCACCATTATTGAAACAAATAATCGGCAAACCGCATGACATTGCCTCGAGAAACACCAAGCCGAATCCCTCATGAAGCGCGGTTGAAAGATAGCAATCGGATAGATCGAGCAACTGGAATTTTACTTCATCCGACACGTTACCCATCATATGTACCCTGTTTACAAGTTTGAGCCTTCTAACTTCAGTTTCAAGATCTTTTCTTTCGGGACCGTCACCAATAACTATAAACTTAATTTGGGATTGATCCTTAAACTTCGATAGCACAAGCAGAGCTTCAACGATATTCTTGCGCTTGACAAGTCTCCCGATTGTGCAAAAAACAAAATCGTCTTCATTCAATCCAAATTTCTCACGAGTTTTCCTTTCGAAAACCGGTTTTCTGATACCGAGAGGTATGACATCGATCTGTCTTTGGACTTTGTAATATTTAATTGCGTTTTGCTTCGTATTATCAGACCCGGCCACGACACGATCTGCATCTTTTAGCAACGCTCGAACCGTGTGTGACAAAAATGGAGTTCTATGGGGTGAATACATTTTACTCGGGTCATAAATATCTCCCCCTAAAATTGATAAGACATTTGGACATTTGAATACTCTTGACATCAGGGATCCCAATGGCCCTGATGGTACGGCAAAGTGGGTGTTGACAATATCGAATTTTTGTTGGCCGAGTCGAGCATAACCGGTAAATAATCCCACCGGAAAATAGCAAAGCATGGAAGGAATGTTGGCGACTTCCAGTTTGTTTCTAAAATACACCGGGACTCGGACAATCTTCACTCCATTTATCACCTCATCGAGTGGCAGGTTATCGAAATGACTAGTTATGACTGAAACATGATGCCCCATGGCTACCATTGATTCTGATATGTCACGCGTAAGGACCCCGCCGCCACCCCCAATAGGGGGATATTCATAGTTAATTACCAAAATATTCATATGCTAGCGTCCCTGTAATGGTTGCTTTTTAGTCTCGGATCTTGGTTGCGCCCGATAACAAAACCCTACCGGCTGTAGAGTAACAGCAATTGCATGATCATGGTTAGTTGCAACCAAGGCTCACCGGATCAAAATATTGTTGTGTCAACTAGACGGTTGGATGGTGAATCCTTAAGGAAGGCGCCTTAATTGCTGCTGGAGTGATAGTATTGGATTAATCGATATCGCCAGAGCTGTCTTGATTAATTGTTCTTTGTCCAGGATTGCCTGGGAAGGGGATTATCACTTTACAGAGACCATCGACGGGAATCCCACTCCCAAATTAAAAAAAGAGCGCAAAACCCCGCCGATGTAAAATTCAGGGAAACAAATATCGCCCGCTGACTCTCCGTTGATATCTTTGAGCCGCAAGGCGATTCAAACAATATGACCCCACACGTGAAACTCGATCGTACCTGACATTGACATTATCAATAGGTTTAAAAGCGCTTCACCTGATTAAAATAACGCTCTGTAAGGTAGGTCAGGAGCGAAGGAGAGGTTTAGTAAAAAGCGATTCTCAGTGTAACTGTTCGCTCTAAAATTAGAATCAACTTTATTTAGTGCGTAGCCGAGGCGGATAGACGCCCAGCGGATCGGTTGCCAGGTGAAACCTCCCCCGACCAGATACCTGTCATCATCGCGCTGGGGGATTTCGTCTAAAAATTCGTTTCTACGGTATGCCCCGTATATATCCCCGTAAAACCGCCTGAATATTTCGTAGTCGCCGGTGATTCCGACGCGGTAGAATCTGGTAAAGCCTAAATTCTGGGCGGTAAAGAAGCTGAAATCGTAGCCAGCACCCGCCTCGAGTCTGACGCCCCCTCTTTGAAGTTCCTTTCGCAGTAAAAAATTGATCACAGGACCATCATCGTTATCGGTTATATCGTTAGCCCTCCAGAACCATCCACCGCTCGCCGTCAAGGTGAGGTCGTCTTGAATGGCATATTCCACGCCGATCTGCGGCGCATGAACATCATAGTCCTGATTCAAAACGATTTCGGGAGAACCAGGAGTTGGTGCTACGCTGAAAATCGGGCCGTTGTCATATGTCAAATGGGAATATGTATATTCAGCAAACCCCTTCGTCCGGCGGTTAATGTTCCGAATCAGACGAAGTGACCCTCCCCAGGCATTGAAATCATCCGTTGGTATTCCGATAAAATCATCGGATGGGTCGAATAACCCCCGTACATAGGTTCCACTGATATCAAAACCCCATTTGGGCGACCAGTAATACGTCACCCCGATATCACCGCGATGACCATCGCTGTCCTCATATCGATCGCTTTCATCGTTTCTCAATAGTTCGTTATTGTAACTTGCGAAAAAAGTATTGTTGGCACCGAATTGATGCTCCAGGCGGATGTCGGCCGTGTTCCTCCAGTAAGAACCCCTGCCCTGCCGTACTGTCGGGTCCAGACTCGCCGTGGGGTCGCCACTTCTTACCGAATTGATCTGATCCGAGGAAAGCTGATCATCTCTTTTGGCGAATCTGTCGTACAAGCTGAGGCGCGTGTTTTTAGTTATATCGACAAAGCCATTGAGACCCGCGCTATACAACCATCTATTTAATTCATTAAAATCGTTATAAAATTGATATCTTGGATCAAAATATGCATCTAACCCCGCGGTTTTGGTTTCAACCCCGGCAGCCAATCCTAAAGTAACGCTGGTCACGATGTCATCTTGCTCATCGTCCGGATCTTGAAAGAGATTGTCGGTATAGTATGAATTTATATTTAAACGAGGTTCGAAGGTGTATTTAGCGGCATGGACATAGGAGGCGGTTAAAAATGGAATCAAGGTCATTAGGATAAAAGAGATCATCTTGATTTTTTTCATTTCAATCCCCCCACTTTGGTTTTTGGTTTTCGTCTTCCGCATTCTATACATAATAGCAATTTGGTTGACCTTTTCACTCAGCCTGTTCTTGGACAAATGAATATTCGAAATTAGCTTCGGGGTCAATTCAAAAACATAATTTCATTAGAAAAATAATTGGCCAAGATTCAAGTTCGTACAATACATTAGCGCCATGCGTCCAAACCGATGAGTTTTCAGCATTACACGACTGGCCAAAGTCAACCGCCCGAACATTATCCATCAGGGGACAATGATCGTATCATCTGCCTTTAGCGACACATCCTGCTCGAGCTTTTTCCCTTTGGCCATGGCCTTGTAATCGATTTTATAAACTTTCCTGTTCCCGCCCACGTATCGTACCAGAACAATCTCATCTTTCTCCGCCCATTCTGTGAAACCGCCGGCAATGGCAAATGCCTGCATGACGGTCAAATTTTTAACAATCGGATATTCACCGGTGTTCTTTACCTCTCCGAGTATATAAAATTTCTGACTTTGCGGATCGACAATTGTTACCGTGACAACGGGGTTTGCAACATAATTTTTCAGACCGTTTTCGATGATATCCTTTAACATTAGAGGGGTAAGACCGGCGGCCTGAACATCATTTAGGAGGGGAAAGCTGATTTTGCCATCGACTCTAACCAATATTTGCTCAATCGTGAAATCTTCTTCCTTCCAGGTGACGATATTCAGGATATCACCAGGATTGATTTTGTAGACGCCTTTTTGCGAAACTGCGGTTGTCCCCTCAGCGGCATAGGAAAGAACCGGCACAGCTATTAATATGATTAGTATTGCAGCAAATATATTTTTCATTTTTACCTCCAGCTGGTTTTCACAAGGCTCGATGTTTGTTCTTTTGGTCTGATCGTTGAGGACTCAGTCGAGAGAAGCCAATTGTGTTCACGACACTATCCCACTCTTGCCTGCTTCGGTAACAATTAACTAGTGTCCATCCATAAATGGCCTTTTTCCCGCTGGGCGGCGTTCTCCGCAGGCTTCCGGCTGCGGCGCACGTAAAGTACGCCTCGCCGCAAAACCTTGTGCGGCCTTGCCCTGCGAAAAGAATTCTCATTTATGAGTTGGACACTCTACAATGCTATCCACTTGTCGCGGATGGACACTAACTATCGGGCGCCTCTTCCGAGCACTACTATTTTAATGGTTTTCAAAACAATCATCAGATCCATGAAAATGGATAAATTTTTGATATAAAACAAATCAAAATTGAGTTTTTGAATGGCGTCTTCAACTGTCGATCCATAGGGGTAACATACTTGTGCCCATCCTGTGATTCCCGGTTTCACAGAGAATCGCTCAGTGTAATAAGGAATTTGTTTTTCAAGCATATCAACGAAAAATTCTCTCTCCGGGCGTGGGCCGACAAAACTCATCTCTCCTTTCAGTACATTCAATAGTTGCGGGAGTTCATCGATGCGCAGTTTACGAATGATATTCCCGACGCGTGTCACGCGATCATCTTGGTCTTTTGCCCAGACAGGCCCACTATTTTCTTCGGCATCGGCTACCATCGATCTGAATTTATGAACGTAATAAAGTTTTCGTCCTTGGCCAACGCGTTCTTGAGAAAAAATGACAGGGCCTTTGGAATCGATCTTGATCAACAGTGCCACGAACAACATCAAAGGGAAAAACACCGTGAACAGAATTAATGAAAGGAAAATATCCGACAGTCGTTTGAATAAGCGTTTAAACCGCGACGTCTCAAAACCTTCTGAAAAAATCAGCCAGCCAGGGTTAATCTGCTCTACGTTTAATTTACCCGTCAAGATCTCATAAAAACTATTACCATCGAGAACTTCTATGCCACTTACTCTGCATTTCAGTAATTCTTCGATAGGAAGCTCGCCTCTTTTTTCTTTGATTCCAACGACGATTTTGCTGATTTTCAGTTTCTTGGCGAGTTCTGCCAACCCCGCGTAGCGTGCTTTGCGGATAATTGGTGATCGGGCGTCCGTTATGGTCCCCTTGTGGTATTTTTCGGTAACAATGCAAGAGATGGTATAACCGCAATCATTTCTGAAGTTGATTTCGTTTACAATATTTTGAGCGAGACTGTCGGCACCGATGAGAACAATTTTAATGTCAAATAAACCGCGGTTTATAATTAGAGAATATGTAAGTCGCCAAGATCCAAGAAATAGCAGGAGTATACAAACACTGAGAATATAAACGCTGGTACCGATGATCATTTGCGGAAATATTAAATAAATTCCAGCGATTAAGATTGTGGCGATGCCTAACGCCTGCAAAAGTCGTATGAATAGTTCTCTGATTCCACCGACGGTATGTATTTCATAAAGATCGGCATAAGACAGGCAAATCTGGCAAACAAGCGTGACCAGTATTGCCTTAAATATCACTGCTGAATCAAGCGTCGTCGGATTCGACGTGTTGGTGATAAGTGAAGCGGTGATTACTGATAGAAAAATAATGACGCCTTCGCCAATAACGAAAAATATGTTTCGGATGGGATAGTATTGTTTGAAAAGGCGAAGCATTTAAAGTCTCTTATCCGATCTTACTGCCGAATGACTATCTATTTTTGCAATACCGGTAATCAAATCTTACTTTGAATAGTATTCGCTATATTTATGGTAGCCCAAACGTTTCGTTTCACGAATATCATAACAGTTGAAAACAACCCCCTGAATTTTATCTCGGCCTAATAATTCTATCATGCCTTCAACTAATTCGCGGTTTGCTCGCCCCGACCTGACAACGGGTATAATATGTTCAACAAAACGCGATAAAGCGAAGGTTTCAGCAGCCAACTTTGGTGGGGGGGCGTCAATGATTACAAAACGATCGCTGTATCTTGTTGACAGCTCAGTTAAAAGCTTTTTCATTTTTTCCGACGATATGAGTTCCGAAGGATTGATAGTGGCCTGTCCGCCCGGAAGTATTGTAAGATTCGGAAGGGGCGTTTTTACCAAAAGAGAGGGTATGGGTATATTCTGCGTCAAAAAATCGCTGAGCCCGCTTATATTATCTCTGAGTCCAAATCTTTTGTGAATTTCCGGTTTACGAATATCCGCATCTACGAGCAGTACATGGCTGTTGAGGTTTTGTGCCATGCTCACGGCCAGATTCATTGCCGTAAAAGTCTTTCCTTCTCCGGGGACAGCACTCGTTAGTAAAATGGTTCTGGGTGGTTTGCCTGATTTTGGGAAAAGAAGATTTGCACGTAAAATTTTGAACTGCTCTGCTTCAAATGATTTTGGTTTAGTAAGAGTCACCAGTGAATGATGGAATTTTTGAAAGTCCCCGGTCTCCACTTGATTTTGAAGGGTTTCATTCCCTTCAGATTGTGAGACCGATCCATCGTTTTGAATAATTTGAATAGTTGGCTCCCGTTCTTGGGTGCTTTTCAAAGAAAAAACTTTTTCCTCAACTATATCCTGTGATTTTTGTTTTGTGACCTCTACTAACGTTTCATGATACTGCCCGGCATCCTTTTTTTGTTTTAGTGGCGGTGGCGGTTCATTTTTCTTGCTGTCCCTTATCCCTACATCGATTTCTCTTTTGGGTTTAATTGCGTTGTTTTTCTCCGGAATTGGAGCGTGTTTATCTGCTTTGATAGCCCCAGGAGACTGATATTTTCTATTAAAAGACCTTGTGTCTCTTCTGGTAGTCTTCACTTTCGCTTTGTCATCTAACAAGGCGTGTATGGCGCTCAACTTTGATTCCGCTGTCGTCTGACTACTAATGTTATCTCGATCTTGGGTTGGAATATCTACGGGGCGGCGTCTGTCTTTGAGTTGGGTCTTTAGCGATCCGAACGGATCTTTTTTAGACTGTTGTTGCTCTTTTTTCGATTTCTCGAGCGCTTTGTGAATTTTGCCCATCGTTTGTCTCTCTTCGTATAAAATACCTAAAAAGAAATATAGACTACCGACATTAAGTGCTTAAGTATTGTTGCACAATCTCGATTGCCTTATCCGTTCCGGTTAAAGTAACGAAGGCAAAAACGCCAACAGCAGCGGCTGTCAATACTAAGATCAAGCTGCAAATTGTCACCTCAGCCCGTTTCATGAAGATATCTCTTTTTGTCAAAACCGGTGGGATCATGGCGATAACCGGAATTTTTAATTCAGCTTCTATTTCATCCGGATTGTTGTATGTGTTGCGCATGTACTCCAATAAAAAGACAAGACCGGATCCCAACGCCAAACCAAAAGCAACGCTCAGAATGATCATAATCTTCAAATTGGGTTTGAAGGGCGTAGATGGCAAGCGCGCACTGTCTAATACTTGAAACTGTTCGCCCTTCTGTTTCCTTTCCATACTGACAGACATTTCTGCTTCGAGCTTGCGATTCAAAAGCGATTTGTATAATCCGCTGAGGTTGTCGTAATCGCGTTGCAATGTAATAAATTCCTGCTCACGTTTGGGCGTGTTCTCCACCCGTTCCTGATAACTGGCTATTTCTCGATTTAGCACGATAATTTCAGTTTCGACAGACCCTTTTTCATTCAGCAAACCGGTGCGTTGCCGCTCGATTTGACTCAGATATCGAGATCTTGAAGTGGCTATACCGCTCCGATTTATAGAAGAGGCTCCACCTCTTGCAGCGGCAATTTCAGCCTCCAACTGAGCAATTTTACTTTTCAAATTCTTAACATCGGGATGCTGGTCCGTGTATCGCGTCAAGAGGTTTGCCAGCTGCTCTTTAAGTAATCCTACATCGGTTGTTTCCGTCTCAAGGATAGAAGAACCCTCTCTACCACCTAACCCGCTGATATTCGTACGGTACCGTTCTTCTTCAATTTGTTTGTCGAGCATGGACAGACGCAGGCGAATTTCCCTCAAGGCATCTTCTTTTTTATTCAACTGGCCCTGCAAACGTTCCAAGGTCGCCAAGTTGCTGTTTAGTTGTTCCGGCAGTTCGCCCATGAACCGCTGTCTGTATTCCTTTAATAATACCTCCATATCTCCTAAACGTTTTCGCGTGTTTTCAAGCTCATCGGCCAGAAAATCGCTGGTTCCGATTGCACTCGTTTCACGTTCTTTAAAGGTTGCGTCGATAAAATACGTGGCCAGTGCATTGGTTACCTTCATCACTTTTTGCGGTTCGGTGCCCATAAAGGCTATCGTAAACGCATCTGTGTAGAGCTCATCCGTCGATAATTCAATCGTGATGTTTCCACGCATCGTATCGATCTTACTCTCGATCGAAACATTTTCGTATTCCGGCTCTGTATACAGTCCGAAATCAGCAATGACCCGCGCCAGATTGGTTCGACTCAATATCCGCTGAGCTATATTACTCAACCGCGAATCTTCTTCATCGGGCACTGCTGAGCGGACAACGTCCTGCGGTAACTGTTGTGGCTGAACAAGAATCAGCGTAGACGCTTTATAGATTTTTGGCATGACAAATGACGATATGAGTCCTGCCATCACCGCAATAAAAAGCGGCAAGATGATTGCCCACCTGCGTCTGAAAGCTATTTCGATTAAATCCCAAGGTTTTAATTCATTTTTTGGTGCTTGCATCTTTAAGTGCCCTAATTTTAGTAAATTATTGAAATCATATCTTATACAATTTTAATTTGTTGAGCAAGGATTTATAGCTGATATCCAAAAGTGCGGCGGCTTTTTTACGGTTCCAGTTGGTGATTTTCAATACTTTCCTGATCAGATTCCTTTCAGCCTTGACCGTAAATTGATCCCGAATCGACCGCAGAGAATAATTATTCGTTCTTTGTAAGTACAGACTGATATCGGGCAAGCCTTCAACAGGTCCAGCGATATCGTTTCGAGTGTTTTCCTGCCTTGAACGGCGAACGGCTTCTGACGAAAATAGCCGTTTCAAAAGATGCTCTTCATCACCAATGAGCACAATATTTTTGACGGCATTTTCCAGTTCTTTAACATTACCTGGCCAAGGATATTCGCAAAACCGTTCTTTTGTTTTAGGTGAAATCTGAAAACAACTTCGGCCAAACTCAAAACAGTTCTTGTAACAAAAAAAATCGGTCAATGAAGGAATATCCTCTAAGCGAGAACGCAAAGGCGGAATTTTTACCGTCAAGACATTCAAACGATAGTATAGATCTTTACGGAATCGATTTTTTTCAACAAGGATCGAGAGATCTTTGGTTGTCGAGGCAATAATACGAACATCCACATTTTTCTTATTCGAATCCGTATATGCTGAATGAATTCCGTTCCCAACTAATTGGAGCAGTTTAGATTGCAGAGATTCGGGGATGACACCGATTTCCTTTAAAAATAACGTGCATGTTTGCGCTGCGGCCAGCGCGCCGTTTTTGTGTCGGGGAAAATCAGATAATACCGGATTATTATTACCGAACAGTTCATCTTCTAAAAGTCGATAGGGCAGCCTGACAGCATTCACCTTGATATATGGTTGGTTCTTTCGATCGGAATGTTTGTGAATGGCCTTGGCTAAAAGCTCTTTTCCGGTTCCGGGTTCACCATTGATCAGAACGGCCTCTTTGGCCTGATTGATCTTTGGAATCAGTTTCTTGAGCTTGATAATTTCGGGGCTGTTGCCAACGATCAACGGAATGGTAGCGTCGCCCACCCCACTATTTGAATCAGCCAAAGCTTGCATTATCAGAGCTTTGATTTCATCCGGCGCCATATTTTTCCTGGCCACTTTGATATCCGAAAGACCATTAATGCTGATGTACTCTTGTATGTGTCTATCTCCGGACATGAGCAAAACAGGAAGGCTGTAGTTAATCATTTTCAGGGAGTTGATGAAGTTGACGGTGTTTTCTGTGGACAGGTTGCCCGAAATAACCAAATCCGGATCGAGCGGCAGTAGATTGTCCAGGCATATTAATTCGTTATCAAAGCTAAATGGTCTGAAGCCCCATCTCAGGACTGCTGACTTCAGATGGTCGCGACGAGTTTGGTCGGTTTCGAGAAGGATTATTTTATGCGGTTCGTTGTTAGGCATTCGAAATCGAAAAAAACTAACCTAAAATTTTCAACTTTCTGGAATCATGCCAGAAAGAAATGAATCATCCTCCGGCATTGGTGAACGTCACCTTAAGGCCCACTAAAAGCAGCACCACTTGGGGAATTCTATCGTCATCGCCAGTACCAGAAGGCCTGTCGTAATTTTGACGATTGGGCGTCAAGCATCGCGGCAAGGGGAGTATAAGTGTCTCAAACAATATCCATCGCCAACGGAAAACCCATCTCGCCAAAACATGAATGAAATAAGAAAGTTAAGTTATATAAGAATGTCAAGTTTACTTTAGGAGGGCTTGCAAGATGGAAATCGTGAATTTTCAAATTTAGCGTTTTGAATTGACGGGCACTTGATGCAGCTCCGCTCTGTCACTTACAGACTACAATGACATATAAGTTATTATCTTTATTTATTTTTTAGAATTTATCGGCAAAAAACCAACAGCTAAATGCTGGTTGAGTCATTCGACCATTGCAATTTTTAAGCAAAACATGTGCCACTGGAAACTATTAATGGAATTAATTGACGAAAAGTGGATCGCGATAAAGCGACAGATAAATTTTAGACATTATTCTACCACTTTATCGTAAAGAATTAAACAGTATATTCCCTCTATGAATGTTATCGATTAAATTCCGACATATTGAAGCAGCAAACAATGACTGATTTGGCGTAGTTTTATACTAATAAAGAAATTAATTACCTAAACTGAGCACTTTTTTTCACACACAGAAATGCCGTAATCAGGTGATCATGAAAACCGTCAGCAGTTTGATCCCTGCGCGAGTGATTGTTACCATCAGGGATGATTGCGGAAGGGGTACGAAACAATCATAATACGAAAAACTTTCGGTAAAATATACCCTTATAAAGTGACGAAGCCTGAGGAAAAAAATTCTCAAGTAGCTGGATATTCAAAAATTTTCCAGATTTGGTATGATATTGTAACATAATGTAATATAAATTTCTAACTCAACTTTCGCTTTTAATCCATTTAGTGCGAAATCAATTATCCGTTGGCGATGGGTACTTTTTGACCTCCCGTTGCAACTGCGCTTATAGCTCACTATCGACAATGATCACAGGCCTTCTTATACCGGGGCGAAGACTCTTGAATTCCCAAATCGGCGCTGTTCTTAGGGGGCCTTACGGCAGGTTTGACTATCGCCTCAGGGAGCCATTTCGCCACTTCATGATTCCAGAAAGTTGAATTTCTATGTTTTTTACACCGAAGTTATCATTGAAAAGGAGTGATAAAGGGGAGATGGACTATCTGGAAAGGATATCGCATGAAATGGTTACAGTCACCGATAGGTGCGGAAGGGCAAGAAGGTCTTACCACTATATCAACCGGTTTCATTCTTCATCGTTATAGATGACGTGACTCCTATCGTAAACGGGTCGGGATCCCATCAACAATTAACAGGCCAACACTTCAGATATAAGCAGGCTTGCTTCCGATAAATCAATGGGTTTTTGCAGGTACCCTTTGACAATACCATTGAGACCATTATCTGAATGCTCAGGTGTCATAGCGCTACTATCTGTCAGGGCCACGATCTTTGCGTTCGGGTTATTGTCCGTTATGGAACGTAATTGAATAATACTATCTTCGCTGAGTTCAGACGCATCGATCAAAACCACATCAGGCCTTAAATTTTCATATTTGTTCATCGCTTCAATGACAGACATGACCCGGGCCGATCGGTACCCCAGGCACTCAAGCAAATCACTCGTTGTCGTGTTGGGATCGGAACCATTCTCGATGACCAGTATGGCTTGTCCGGCGCCCATGATGATGGCCTTCTTCCTGGCATCACTGTCGCTGTCTGCCAAGGGCAGGCTTATTTCGAATGTCGATCCCCTTGGGGATGAAGAAACGACGGCAACGTCACCGTTATGACTCTTAATAATGCCGTATGTCGTGGAAAGCCCCAAACCGGTGCCTTTTCCAACTTCCTTGGTCGTGAAAAACGGATCGAAGCAGCGTTTACGAGTTTCCGGATCCATCCCTTCGCCAGAATCCGATATTCGCACAATAGCCGCCTGACCGTTACGCAAGGCATCAATTTTCAAGACACCACCGGCCGGCATCGCATCACCGGCGTTGGTGAACAGGTTCATCAACGCCTGACTCAAGCCCAGGTAATCTCCGACCACCGGCAGAGAATGACGGATGTCGAGCTGTATATCAATTTTCCGATCAAATGATTTCCTGATAATTTGATATGTTTCCGCAATGACGGCGACCAAATCGATCACTATGCGTTCTTTCTTGGTTTCCTTGCGGGCAAACTGCATTAAGCGCTCCACCAGTTCCGCCCCTCTTTTGACGGACGTGTCTATCCGGCCGGCAATTTCCTGCAGATCCATATCATTCTTATAATTCTCCTGAATGACCTGACTGTTCACTAGGATTCCGGTCAACGTGTTGCGAAAATTATGGGCCACCCCACTGGCAATTGTTCCAATAGCCTCCATTTTTTGTGAATGTTGGAGCTGCAGTTCCAACCGTTTGCGCTCGGTGATATCGGTAATCAGTATGATGCTGCGTGCCTTTCGAGCCTCTACAGGCATATATTTAACCGTGACTTGGCGATTGTTAAGTTCTATTGGTCGCGCTTCACCGATCTCTACCATCTGGGAATCTGCCGAATCGATGAGATCGATGACCCGCTGGCGCTCGTCAACATCGAACAGTTCTTCCGGGCTTACGGCTAGTATATTTTCAAGAGGCTTGCCGATAAGTCCCACAGCGGCTGAATTCGCGTAAACGACCATGTTCTCGATAATCTCGAGGATGCCTTCCTCCATACTCTCCAATGTGGCCTTCAGGTGACGGTTGCGAGAAAGCAGTTCCCGAGTCATCTGCCGGGGCGACACATGCTCCAGACCCAGAACTTGTTTTGGTTTGTTATCAGCCGGTGTGGCCGCCAGCCTGCCTGATTCATCAACAGCGGCCATTACATGCTTCATCACGGAGGCAAATGGACCTTTTGCTATGAAAGCATCGGCACCGATTTCACTGACATCGGATGACATTTCCGCCACCACAGCCGAAATGACCACCAAATGGCAGTTTTTGAGGTGTTCCATCTTGCGGATAATACGACAGAGTTTGTCTCCGTCGATTTTGGGAAGAATCAGATCGAGGAATATGATGTCCGGAGTAAAGCCAGTCAACACATTCAGGGCCGAGACACCGTCTT